>Ga0065165_1000586_pt1 | contig 53549 bp, 33 predicted proteins | sample AraplaMF_Cvi_mMF_FD_63813 | JGI IMG/M metagenome (GOLD analysis project Ga0065165, IMG submission 63813) | Arabidopsis root microbial communities from the University of North Carolina, USA - plate scrape MF_Cvi_mMF (version 2) (version 3) | ecosystem: Host-associated > Plants > Roots >...
GAAGCTTTTCTTATTTCTGGTGATCTGCGGGCTCTGTGCGGGACGATTGGCGGGGCAGTCTGACCAGTACCGGTTTTCACGTATCGACGTAGGGCAGGGGCTATCACATAACCAGGTTTCGGGCTTCCTGAAAGACAGTCGTGGTTTTTTATGGATCGGCACGGTGTCGGGCCTTAACCGGTACGACGGCTATTCGGTGCGTGTGCTCGGCAACGACCTGCCCGATAGCGCGCTGGTGGGCAATACATCGATCGATAAACTTTTTGAAGATCCTCACGGCCGCATCTGGATCAATTCTACCAGTGTATACGATCCGGCAACCGAAAACTTCTCGCAAGACATCGCTTCCCTCATGACGGAATACGGCTTACCGGGCGGCACATTGTCTGACATCATCCGCGATAAGACGGGCAACTACTGGTTTGTACATGCCCGCCACGGCCTGTTCCGGTATACCCCCAACGGTAGCGGTGTAGGTAAACTTATTACGGTGTCACTAGGCGATACCAGCCGGGTTACCGCATTTGCCCAGGCAAACAACGGCGCGTTTTGGGTTATGCACAGCAGTGGTGTGCTGGAGCAACTGGCAGCAAAAGACTTCTCAGTAGCCTATACCAACGATTTTCTGAAAAAGACCGCCGGTGCTTCGCTTGATTATCGCATGGTAGCCGACTCTGACGGCGACCTCTGGGTTTTTCTTTCCGACCAGATTGCAGGGATTTATTACTTCGATCACCAACAGCATACGTTCTCGCATATCGATCAATCGTCGGCACCGCTGCGGCTCAATACCAACATTGTACGCGGTGTGGTAGAAGATAACCACGGGCTTATCTGGGTGGGTACAGATCACGGCGGTATAAATATTATCGATAAGAAACGCCGCACGGTGCGTTATGTGCTTACTAATCCCGAAGACAGCAAGAGCTTAAGCCAGAACACAATCACCACGTTATATAAAGACGACCAGGGCATTATCTGGGTGGGTACGTATAAGCAGGGCCTGTGTTATTATCATGAAGGTATTATCCGTTTCCCGTTATACCGCCACGAATTGGCCAATGCGTCGAGTCTGAGTTATGACGATGTGAACCGGTTCGTAGAAGACGCTTCCGGAAACCTTTGGATCGGCACAAATGGCGGCGGTCTTATATACTTCGACCGGGCCAAACATACCTTCCGGGCGTATACATCCGAGCCTGGCAACACCCGCAGCCTGAGCAGTAATGTTATTGTGAGTCTGGTGATCGACCATACCAATACGTTGTGGGTAGGAACATACTACGGCGGGCTGAATGCTTTTGACGGACGGTCGTTTACCCGGTTCATGCCCGATCGTACAGAGCCCGGCAGCCTGTCGGACAATAATGTGTGGGAGCTGTTCGAAGACTCGCAGCAGAACCTTTGGGTAGGCACACTGCGTGGCGGTCTTGATCTGTACGACCGGTATACGCGCGAATTTCATCATTACCGCACCGGCGATGTGAACTCGGTTCGTTCTAATTATATATCGGTTATTACCGAAGATCACGATAAGAACATCTGGATCGGTACCATCGGCGGTATCGATGTGCTGGAACGGCAGTCTGGACGTTTTATCCATTACGGACATGACGATAAGAACCCCGCCAGCCTGAGCAGCGACAATGTGCTCTCGATCTATGAAGACAGCCGTGGTCTGATCTGGGTAGGCACACCGGGGGGCCTTAATCTGTTCGACCGTAAGACGCGTACCTTCCGCGTGTTTACCAAGGCCGATGGTTTAGCGCACAACACGGTGCTTACGATTCTTGAAGATGTGCCCGGCAGTTTGTGGATGAGCACAACCAACGGCCTTTCGCACCTTACCATCGGCGGTGCAGGCGACAGCCTTTCTTTTTCATTCAAGAACTACGACGAGTCTGACGGCCTTCCGGGTAAGCAGTTCAACGAGAACGCAGCGTACCGCACACGGCGTGGTGAGCTCGTGTTTGGTGGCGGCAATGGGTTTACCATATTCAGGCCGGAGCAGATTGGCGTTAACACGGTACGGCCACGCGTTGTGCTGACCGACTTCCAGCTGTTCAACCACTCGCTGCACGCAGGCGAAGCTACCGACGGCGATGTGGTATTACGCAAATCGATAACAGCAACGGAGGCGCTGGAGCTTCACCACAACCAGAATGTGTTCTCGATCGAGTTCGCCGCGTTAAGCTTTATCCATCCGGAAAAGAACAAGTATCAATACAAACTCGAAGGGTTTAACACCGATTGGCTTACCACCGACGGCAAGTCGCGCCGCGTTACGTTTACAAACCTCGATCCGGGCGATTATGTATTTCGTGTGCGTGCCTCGAACAATGATGGCCTGTGGAGCGAGAACGACGTTACGCTGCGTATCCGCATTCTGCCACCGTTCTGGAAAACGCATACGGCCATGGTATTGTATGGGTTGATTGTGCTTGGAGCGTTACTGCTTACACGACGCCTGATTCAGCAGCGCGAGCGTGTAAAGTTTGCCATCGAGCAGGAGCGACAGGAAGCACACCGTATGCACGAGCTGGATATGATGAAGATCCGGTTCTTTACCAATGTAAGCCACGAATTCCGAACACCGCTCACGTTGATTCTTACGCCGCTGGAGAAGCTGTTGAAGCAAACCCATGATGCCTCACAGCAGGAGCAGTTTCAGATGATTCATCGTAACGCGAAACGTTTATTGAATCTGGTTAACCAGCTGTTGGATTTCCGGAAGCTCGAAGTACAGGAGATCCGGTTCAACCCTTCCGAAGGCGATATCGTTGCATTTGTTCGCGATACCGTGTATTCGTTTTCGGACCTTTCAGAGAAGAAGGCTGTACGCCTGGAATTTGTTACCGGGCTTACCATGCTGGAAACGATCTTCGATCAGGATAAGCTGGAAAAGATACTGTTCAATTTATTGTCCAACGCGTTCAAGTTCACGCCTGAGCATGGCGCTGTAAAGGTTTCGCTCAACATTGTTACTACCGGCACGTTGCCCGAGGGCAGCCGTGGCATGCTTGAAATTACCGTGGCCGATACCGGCATTGGTATTCCTGCCGATAAGCAAGAGCGAATTTTTGACCGCTTCTTTCAGAACGATGTGCCGAAAAGTATGGTCAACCCGGGTACGGGCATAGGTCTTTCCATTGTACGCGAGTTTGTCCGTGCGCACGGCGGTACCGTTACGGTACGCAGTGTGCCGGACGAGGGCAGCACGTTTACCGTGCAGTTTCCGCTTCGCGAGATCGGCACCACCGCATTGGCCGAGTCGGTGGCGCAAGCATCCGTTTCACCGACAGGCGATGTTCCCGAAAGTTCGGACAAACGTCCTGTGCTCCTGCTGGTGGAAGACAACGAAGATTTTCGTTTCTATCTCAAAGACAATCTGCGGCAGCATTACCAGGTACTGGAGGCGCGTAACGGTAAAGGAGGATTGCAACAGGCCTTACAGCATCTGCCCGACCTGATTGTGAGCGATGTGATGATGCCCGAGATGAACGGCATCGAGCTATGTCGCCGTATCCGCGAAGATCAACGGTTGTCGCATACGCCCATTATCTTACTCACGGCGCGTACCGGCGAAGAGCAAAAGGTAGAAGGATTTGAAGTCGGTGCTGATGATTATATAACCAAGCCTTTCAGCTTCGAGATCCTACAGTCGCGTGTGCGTAACCTGATCCACCAACGCGAAGTGTTCCATCGCGACTTCCGCCGGCAGATCGATGTAAAGGTGAGCGATGTCAAGATAACTTCGCTCGATGAGAAGCTGATTCAGAATGCCATCAAGCTGGTCGAAGATAATATTGCCGATGCCGAGTTTTCGGTAGAGCACCTGAGCCGCGAACTGGGTATGAGCCGTGTGCATTTGTATAAAAAACTCATGGCGCTCACCGGCAAGGGGCCGCTGGAGTTTATCCGGTCAATCCGTTTACAACGGGCGGCCCAGCTGTTAGAGAAGAGTCAGCTCACCGTGTCGGAAGTGGCCTACCAGGTTGGCTTTAACAATCCGAAGTATTTTGCGCGGTATTTTAAAGATGAGTTTCAGATGTTGCCTTCGGCGTATGCGGCAAAGCACCGAAAAAACGGTTAAAAACGGGGTTAACGAGCGGTTATATAACATTTGAGCCCTATTTCGTGACGATTTTGTGACCCTTGGCAGCAACTGCACGCCGTAGCTTTGGTGTACTAAGTTATACCGATGCCCCTGAAGAATCTGAAGAAGCGAAGCCGCATTATGCTCATCATTGAGGTTGCGCTCTATATCTTTATAGCCACCTCGGTAGCCTTTATGATTGTGTTTTCCTGATATTTCCCGCACCTCATCCGGTTCCTGCAGATTTCCCTTTCCCGACACGTTCACTCAGAAAATGCGTGGTCTAAACTCCTCCTTTACCCCAACTTTCTCAATCGTTTTCAATACTGATGTGCTGATTTTCTAATTTTTTAGACGTAGCATCCGCGGTTATACACGTTTTCAAGGTTCAAACCGAGGATGGCAATGACTATTTTGCGACTGAAAACGTTACCGGTCTTTTCTTTGTTTCCGTTTGCGCAAACGAATTCAAAACTCGTCCAAACGGGTCACATTTTACAAATGCCACCGTTATCAGAAACATTTTGATACCCCCCGTTAACGTCTAGCCCTCCAATTCTCAACATTTTGATACCCTCTGAACGGGTGTTAGCAACCTACCTTTACTGCAACCGATTGCGATATTCGATTGAATTGCTACGGTTGCATCACGAACCAAAAACCGAATGAGAAACATTACACTGATCGCGCTGTTGGGCATCCTGTTGCTGGGGTCCTGTGGAAAGAAGCACACCTATGATAAACTGGCCGATGGGGTGGTTGTCCACCTGGACACCGCCGGCGGAGGAGCCCGCCAGGTTCGGCTGCAAATTGTTTCGAAAGACATTATTCACGTTACCGCAACTGCCGCCGACAGCTTCTCGACCGTAAAGAGCCTGGTGGCCCTACCCGATGCCGTTAAAAAAGTAGCGTGGAAGGTCGAAGAAGCCGATGGTAAACTTACCCTCTCGACCTCATCTGTACAGGCCCGCGTATCGCTGAGCACCGGCGAGATTGTATTTTCCGACAGCACCGGCCGTGTTATTCTCCAGGAACGCAACGGTGGTGGCAAGACCTTTACCGCAAGCGCACCCGCCGGCGACAAAGGGTACACCCTTCGCCAGGTATTTGAGTCGCCCGAAGACGAAGCCTTCTACGGCCTCGGCGGTCACCAAAACGGTCAGATGAATTATAAGGGCCAGGATGTAGAGCTGGTTCAGCAGAATATTATAGACGTCGTGCCTTTTCTGTACTCAAGCCGCAACTATGGTATCCTTTGGGATAACTACTCTATAAGCCGCTTCGGCGATCCGCGCGAGTATCAGCCGCTCAGCTCTCTAAACCTCTTTACCAAAGACGGCAAGCCGGGTGGCCTTACTGCCGACTATTATGTGGGCGATAAGATCAAGAACACTGCCGTTGAAGATAAGATCGATTACGAATTCCTGGAAACTCCCCAGGTAGACAGCTTCCCAAAAGATGTAGCCTCTAAAGGCAAAGTAGTTTGGGAAGGTTCATTCTCGTCTGATAAAGAAGGAACACATAAGTTCCTGATATATGCGGCCGGCTATTTCAAAGTATGGGTCGACGGCAAGCTGCAGATGGACAAGTGGCGTCAGGGCTGGAACCCCTGGAACAACAAGTTCACAGCCGAAGTGAAGAAAGGCGAGAAGCACACTATTAAGGTAGAGTGGGCTCCTGATGGCGGCGCATACATTGCCGTGAAACACCTTGATCCTGTGTCGGCCGAAGAGCAAAGCAAACTTTCGCTCTGGTCTGAGCTGGGCGACGAGATAAACTATTACTTCATTGCCGGTAAAGATGCCGATGCCGTGATCCACGGCTATCGGGAGCTTACCGGTAAAGCTCCCATCGTTCCCAAGTGGTCGCTTGGTTTCTGGCAGAGTCGCGAGCGCTACCGTAATGCCGACGAGCTTGTAGGCGTTGTTAAAGAATACCGTAAGCGTGGCATTCCGCTCGATAACATCGTACTCGACTGGCAGTTTTGGGAAGATCCCAAGTGGGGCTCGCACGATTTCGATCCGAAACGTTTCCCCGATCCTAAAGGCATGCTCAACACATTGCACAACGATCTGCATGCCCACTTTATGATTACCGTATGGCCCAAGTTCAACAAGGGCACCGAGCACTACGAGCAGATGCGTGAGAAAGGCTATCTGTATATGAACAACATCGAGAAGAAACGTAAAGACTGGGTGGGCATAGGCTACGAATCTACCTTCTACGATCCGTTTGCACCGGGTGCCAGCGAGCTTTTCTGGAAACAGATGGACACCAAACTCAACAGTCTTGGCGTTGACGCCTGGTGGCTCGATGCTTCCGAACCCGATATTCACTCGAACCTCTCTATCGAAGAACGTAAGATCAACTTCAAGCCCAACGGTAAAGACCAGGGAACACGTTACTTCAACGCGTACTCACTGGTGCACTCGCAAGGTATTTACGAAGGCCAGCGCAAGTCCAGCCCCGAGAAGCGTGTGTTTATCCTTACCCGTTCGGCCTTTGCCGGCCAGCAGCGGTATGGTGCTGTAACGTGGAGCGGCGATATCGTATCGCGTTGGAGCGATCTGAAAGATCAGTTTGCCACCGGCGTAAACTTCTCATTGTCCGGTGTTCCGTACTGGACGATGGACATTGGCGGCTTTGCCGTAGAGAAACGTTACGAGAAAGCCACCGGTGCCGTGCTCGACGAGTGGCGTGAGTTGAATACACGCTGGTTCCAGTTCGGCGTATTCTGCCCTATATTCCGTTCGCACGGCCAGTATCCATACCGTGAAATCTACAACATCTCGCCGCAAGGGCACGAGGCGTATAACAGCATGGTGTATTACGATCGCCTGCGTTACCAGCTTATGCCTTACATCTACTCGCTTGCCGGCTGGAGCTACTTTAAAGACTACACCATGATGCGTGGCCTCGTGATGGATTTCAATACCGACGCACGTGTGCACAACATTACCGATCAGTATATGTTCGGTCCGTCGCTGCTCATCAACCCGATATCCGAATACAAAGTGCGTTCACGCCAGGTATATCTGCCCGGTACCGGCTGGTACGATCTGTATACCGGCAAGTACTACGCAGGTGGCCAGTCGATCACGGCAGAGGCTCCATACGGTCGTATTCCGGTATATGTAAAAGCCGGCGCTATTATTCCTACCGGTCCGGTAATGCAATATGTTGACGAGAAGCCTACGGACCCGATCACAGTTTATGTATATGCCGGTGCTGACGGCTCGTTCGAGCTGTACGAAGACGAAGGCGTAAACTATAAGTACGAGTACGGCCGCAAGGCTACCATCAGGTTTACGTATAACGACGCGGCTCGCACACTGACCATCGGCAAACGCGAAGGTTCGTATGAAGGTATGCCTACTACACGCAGCTTCCAGGTAGTTGTGATTACCAAAGACCGTGCTGTGGCCATGAGCGAACAAGCCAAGGCCGATCAAACGGTTAACTATACCGGTGAAGCGGTAGAGGTTAAGCTCCAGTAATTATTAAGGAACCATTACTATTATTCCATATCAACTAACCAAGAACAAACAATTTATGAGAATGCGAGAAGTTTACAAGAAACTTCATGCTTCTGTGATCCTCCTTCTGCTGTTGTGCACTTCGGTGTACGCGCAGCAGAAGTCGGTAACAGGAACGGTGAAGGATCCGTCGGGAGTGCCGATGCCGGGAGTGAACGTGGTGATTAAGGGAACAACGGTGGGCACGGTTACAGATGTTAACGGTAACTTTACGATCAACGCGGGCGAGAATGACGTACTGGTTGTGTCGTTCATCGGCTACAAGCCGACCGAGGTTCCTGTAGGAACACAGACTACAATAGACGTAGCCCTGAGCGACGATCTTACAACCCTGAGCGAAGTGGTGGTTGTGGGGTATGGTGTTCAGGATAAGAAGGTGGTAACCGGCGCTACGGTGGCGGTGAAGACTGAAGACCTGATGAAGACCAACAGCTTGCGTTTGGAGCAGGCGTTGCAAGGACAAACTCCGGGTGTGCAGATCAGCTCCAGCTCCGGCCAGCCGGGCGAGCCGCTTAAAGTGCGTATTCGTGGTACGGGTACCCTGGGTGACGCTGAGCCGTTGTACCTGGTTGACGGTGTGCCTACAACCGATATCTCGTATCTGAACTCTGCCAACATCGAGCGTATCGACGTTCTGAAAGATGCAGCGTCGTCGGCTATCTACGGTGCTCGGGGAGCCAACGGTGTGGTTTTGATCACCACCAAGAAAGGTAAGGCCGGCTCGTCTATGATTACGTTCGATGCCTACTACGGTGTACAGAATGCTTATCGTAAGTTGCCGATGCTGAATTCGCAGGAGTATGCCACCATCATGAATGAGGCATCAATCAACTCCGGTCAGGCTCCCATCTTTTCTCAGGATCAGATCGCAAATCTGAAAACTACCGATTGGCAGGATGAAATTTTCAGCAAGAACGCACCGATGAAAAGCTACTCACTCGGTTTCTCGGGCGGTTCAGAAAATTCAACATTCAGCAGCGCCATGTCGTACCTCAGCCAGGACGGTATAATCGGTGCAGATCAGAATATGTCTTACTTCGATCGTTTGACATTCACGATGAATTCACAACATAAAGTGTTCAAAGATATCGTGCGGTTTGGTCAGAACCTGACTTACTCAAACGTTACAAGGAGCGGCGTTAGTGTAGGGGGTATCTATTCCAACGCGCTGCGCCCGTTTATCAATGCATCGCCGATCATGCCGGTCTACGATGAAGACGGTAAGTTTGCAACCTCGCCCATGGATGCGTTGGAAGCAAACCCTATGGGCGTTTTTCAATACAACAACATCAATAAGACCGTTACCGATAAAATCGTGGGTAACGTGTACGGAGAAGCGCAATACAAAGGCTTTACATTCCGGTCAGATTTCGGTGCAGACCTGTCGTTCAACAACTACCGTCAATTCGGTCCGCAGTATGTATTGACGCAGCAAACGCGTAACGATTATTCATTCGCTATTCAGAACAACTCCCGTGTGCTGCGCTGGAACTGGGATAACACCGTGCGCTATAACAAAACCATTAATGACGAGCACAACATTGAAGTACTCGTGGGTACAACAGCCCAGGAGCTTAGCAATACATTCGTAAATGCACGTAAGGAAGGTTTGACGTTCGAAGATTTTGAACATGCCAACCTCAACAACGCTACCAGCGATTCAACCATCCAGGTAACGGGTAACTCGGGTAAGTCGTATTCACTGTTTTCGTACTTCGGTCGTGTTAACTACAACTACAAAGAGAAGTACCTGTTGAGCTTTACCATGCGTCGGGACGGTTCGTCTAACTTCGGCGCCAACAACCGTTATGCCGTGTTCCCTTCGGTTTCTGCCGGCTGGGTGCTTACCGAAGAGCCATTCCTTCAGAGCATACCACAACTTAACTTCCTCAAGCTGCGTGCAAGCTGGGGGCAAAACGGTAACGACCGTATCATGCCCTACGCCTATATGGCAACACTCAGCTCGCAGTATCGCGACTACTTCTTTGGATCAGGAGAAGACAAGGCCGTGGGTACATCGCCCGTACGTTTGCCCAATCCTGACCTGAAATGGGAAACTTCTGAGCAGATCGACATCGGTTTCGATGCGACAATCTTCAATAACGTAATCGTATCCGTAGACTTCTATAATAAGAAGACGAAAGATTGGCTGGTAATTGCGCCTATACCTGACCTTGCCGGTGCACAAGCTCCCTGGATCAACGGTGGGGATATCGAAAACCGCGGTGTCGAAATACAAGCCAGCTACAACCGTAAGATCGGCGATGTATCGTTTACGGTAAGCGGTAACGTGGCCTTCAACAAGAACGAGGTTACACGGATTGCCAACGACGAAGGAATCATCCACGGCGATGCAAACGTACTGTTCAACGGTCTCGACGAAATGAACCGCGCGCAAGTGGGTTATCCGGTAGGGTACTTCTATGGCTTAAAGACTGCCGGTATCTTCCAGAATGAAGAAGAGATTGCCGCATACTCGAAAGACGGCAAGCGTATTCAGGAGTACGCTGTTCCTGGTGACGTTAAGTTCGTAGACCGCAACGGCGATGGTATTATCGACGACAAGGACAAGACACAAATCGGTAACCCGAATCCCGATGTAACCTATGGTTTGAACCTGAATGTTGGTTATAAAGGCTTCGACTTCTCGGTATATACCTACGGTATGGGTGGCCAGCAAAACGTGTTCGGATATCGTCCGTACGACACATGGTATGCCAACTACACCACAGACATCTTCGGTCGCTGGCATGGAGAGGGCACATCGAACAGACTGCCCCGCGTAACCCGTGGCGACGAGCGAAACGAAAACTACAAGCAATTCTCTGATCTGTATGTACAGGACGCTTCGTTCCTGCGTATCAAGTCGATAAACCTGGGCTACGACTTCACCAAGCTGTTGCCTTCCCTGCCGTTCAAGCAGTTCCGGGTATACGTATCGGCAAACAACCTGTTCACCTTTACCAAATACAAAGGCCTCGATCCTGAAGTTGGTTTCGCTCCGCAGGCTACCAGCGCCCTGGGCAATCAGAACACACAAGGTGGTTTATACAACGCGTTCGCCGGATACAACTTATCGTCTGGTGTAGATGTGGGCTTCTATCCGCAGCCCAGAACCTTTATGGCTGGTGTAAGTATCAAGCTTTAACATGAACGAGAAATGAAAAAGTATTTAATCATAATGCTGGTCATTGGCCTAACGGCTTGCAGTGACAGCTTTTTAGAGCAGCTACCTACAGACAGCAAGGTAGAAGAGAATTTCTATAAGACACCCAAAGATGCGTACGAAGGCCTGGTATCGGTTTACGATGCCCTCCAGGTTGATTACGACGGTTTCACGAACTACATCATTATTTCGGAAATCGTATCAGACAACTGCTACGCAGGCGGTGGTACAGGCGATGCCGCTAACGGACTGGATATTTTCCAGCCTAAGTTCGATCAGTTTGCGCCCATCTGGCGTAAATACTACATGGCTATCTACCGCGCAAATCTGTTGCTGAGCAAGCTCGACGGTGTTGCGTGGGGTGAAGACACGGAGCTTCGTGCCCGCTACGAAGCAGAAGCGCGCTTCTTACGAGCATACTTCTATTTCGACCTTACCCGTATGTTTGGCAACATTCCGCTGGTTAAGGAACCGCTTTCTGCCGATGGCTATTATGTTGAGCAGGCTGCACCGGCCGATATCTACAAGTTTATTGCTGAAGATCTGAAGTTTGCCATCGAGAACCTGGCCGCTACGCCGTACGGCAGCATTCCGTCAAGCGAATATGGCCGCGTAACAAAATGGGCAGCAGAAGGTTTGCTGGCTCGTGTATATCTGTTCTATACAGGGTATTATACCGGCACAAACGATCTGGCTGGTGTATTTACACGCGCGCAGGTTACGGCATATGTGGACGATATTATTCAGAACAGCGGCCACAGTCTTGTCGAAGACTTCAGCCGCCTGTGGAGAGCCGCCAATACCAGCTTCGTAGGCGAAAACAACAAAGAGACCGTGTGGGCTATCAAGTATACCTATAAAGGGTTTAACGATGCCAACAAGTTCGATGGTAGCCGCTGGCAGGTTATGGTTGGTCTTCGTGCCAAGGCAAGCCCGCCATACGGCTTGGGCTGGGGCGTAGGTACGGTAAGTCAGAAGCTCTGGGATTCCTATAGCACAGCCGACAAGCGCAGAAATTCATCGATCGTTTCAATCGCTGCCGAAGGCATAACGCTCGAAGCAAAAGATCAGCGCCAGAATACAGGCTTCTTCTGGAAGAAGTTTATCCCCTATGCAAATGCCAACGGAAACAATGCCACCACCGACCTCGGTGCCAATTACCAGAACGATAACTTCGAAGATTATCCGGTAGTGCGTTATTCCGATGTTCTGCTGATGGCAGCCGAACTGCACCTGGCTGGCGGCGACATCGCTGCGGCTCAGTCATACTACGACCAGGTTAGAAAACGTGGCTTCGGCGTGCTGGATAATACCATTACAGACGCGGTCTATACATCGAACTATGCGCGTAGCCTTTCCGGTGCAGACGCCAAGTCGCTCATCATGGAAGAACGTCGTTATGAACTGGCGCTTGAAGGTCACCGTTATTGGGATCTGATCCGCCAGGGGGAAGCTGTGGCGGCACAGGCAATCAACAACGCCTCTAACGATGAATTTACGGCGCAATACCGTCCGGAAACCAAAGGCTTGCTGGCCATTCCTGAAACACAGATAAATCTGTCGCGTGGAACATTGAAACAAAACAACGGCTGGTAACATTCGATAACTTTAATTGAAACGATACGTATGAAATTATTAGTAAACGTCGTTACGCTGTCACTGCTGCTTGCCGTGATAGTGTCGTGCGATCCGATCGAGGACCGCGATGCGTTTCCTTCGTCTATACCTGCATCGGACTTACAATTTTCGGTAACGCAGGATAGCGGGAATCCCAATATTCTTTATCTCAAGAGCACAACACCCAAATCGCTTCCATTCTGGGATTACGTGGTAGGTAGCACAAACAGCGCTATCGATACGGTGCTTATTCCTTTCGAAGGGGAGTTCTGGATCAAATACTATGCGTACGCCGGTGGTATTCCTACCGTTGATTCATCGCGTGTAGTACTCGAACAGGATCCTACATATTTCAGCGATCCGGCCTGGGCATTACTTACAAACAACGTAGATGGTAAAACATGGGTATGGGCGACCGACAACGCTTCCGGTTACGGTGTCTGGGGCATTGGTCCATGGAACGCCTCCTGGGGTGAATGGTGGCCCGGAGCTGCCGGAGCTGCCGGACAGGTAGGAACCAAAATCACTGACGAGATGACCTTCGATTTGAATAAAGGTTTCAACTACACCATACAGGCTCAGGGCGCTGCTCCTAAAAAATCTCAATTCATCTTCGATCCCATAGCCAGAACGATCAGACTCGTAGGCAGTGGCGATATCAGTAACGGAAAGTCCGGTGTAACATACTACATCGTTAAGCTCACCGAAAACGAGCTTACCCTGAAGTATGAAGACAGCGGCAACGGCTGGTTTTATCTCTTCAAACGTAAGGGATATACGTACGGTGGATAACGAGATAATTGTTTGACAGATTAATAGGTCTCGGGTGTTTACCCGGGGCCTATTTTCGTTATATATGTTGTGTGCGAAAATGTTTTTAACCTAACCTTAACCATACCCCTGTACAGAAATACAACACATCATGCTGTTTAAGAAACACATCATCACACCCCTCTTCCTCCTGCTACTCCTCCTCGGTTGCGGCAAAAAAGAAACCGGTCGCGAACGACTGGACTTTACAACCGACTGGAAATTCAAACTGGCCGATAACCTTTCTGCCGAAGCGGCTGCTTACCCCGATTCTTCCTGGCGAACGCTCGACGTTCCGCACGATTGGAGTATAGAGGGCGAGTTTAGCGAAAGCCATCCGGCTACTGCGGGAGGCGGCGCGCTGCCCGGTGGTACCGGCTGGTACCGCAAGACTTTTACGTTGCCCGAGAGCGACAAAGACAAAAAAATCTTCATCGCGTTCGACGGCGTATACCGCAACAGTGAAGTATGGATCAACGGCCACCTGCTCGGTAAACGCCCGAATGGCTATATATCCTTCGAGTATGAGCTGACACCTCATCTACACTTCGGCAACCACAAAAATGTGATAGCCGTTAAAGTCGACAATTCACAACAACCCAACTCGCGGTGGTACTCCGGTTCCGGTATATACCGCAATGTATGGTTAATCAAAACCGGCGCTATCCACGTAACGCAGTTCGGCACCGTGGTCAGAACCTCGGATATAAGCGAACTGTCGGCAAAAGTTACCGTGGCGACCACACTGCGTAACACTGTTGGCGAAAAAGAAGTTACGTTAGAAACGATTCTCTACGATTCTGCCGGTAAGAAAGTAGCCACCGCCGAGAGCAAGGGACCTATCGGACCAGATACTGTAACACTCAAACAAACATTCACACTCGATAATCCCGCGCTGTGGTCGGTAGAAAAGCCCGCGTTATACAAAGCCATCTCGTATGTATCGTACGATGGTAAGCTTGCCGATTCGTATGAAACTACGTTTGGTATCCGCTCCTTTGAATTCGACAGCGCCAAAGGCTTCTCCTTAAACGGTAAGCCTATGAAGATCCTGGGCGTTTGTAATCACCACGACCTTGGTGCGCTTGGTGCGGCCATAAACACACGGGCGTTAGAGCGTCAGCTCGAAATCATGAAAGCCATGGGTGTTAACGGTATTCGTACATCGCACAACCCGCCCGCGCCCGAGCTGCTGGACCTGTGCGATAAGATGGGCTTTATTGTAATGGACGAGATGTTCGACATGTGGAAGATGAAAAAGTCCGATTACGACTATAGCCAGTACTGGGACGAATGGCATAAACGCGATCTCGAAGACTTCATCCGTCGCGATCGTAACCACGCCAGCGTTTTCATTTGGAGCATCGGCAATGAAATTCCCGAGCAGTGGGATAGCACCGGCTCCGGTATCGCCAAAGAACTTGCCACCATCGTGCGGGCGTTAGATGCCAGCCGTCCCATCACCACCGGTAACAACGAACCCACACCGAAAAACTCTATCGTCGCCTCGGGCGCTGTAGACCTCATTGGGTATAACTACCATAGCGACGACTTCGCAACATTTCCTCAGCGGTTCCCCGGCAAAAAGTTCATTGGAACAGAAACCGTATCGGCACTCGAAACCCGTGGTTACTACGATATGCCGTCAGACAGTGTGCGCAAGTGGCCCATTTCATGGGATAAGCTATTCACACAAGGCAATCCAGGCAACACCGTTTCGGCTTACGATAACGTACAGACACCCTGGGGTTCTACGCACGAGGCCACCTGGAAAGAGTTGAAGAAACACGACTTCCTCTCGGGCATGTACATTTGGACCGGCTTCGATTACCTGGGCGAGCCTACACCGTACGTATGGCCGTCGCGCAGTTCATACTTCGGCATCGTAGATCTGGCCGGTTTCCCGAAAGATGTATACTATATGTACCAAAGCGAGTGGACCAACACCCCCGTACTCCACATCCTGCCGCATTGGAACTGGACCGCCGGCAAAACCATTGATGTGTGGGCATACTACAACCAGGCCGACGAAGTGGAGCTGTTCCTGAACGGAGCATCGTTGGGTGTACGCCGTAAAGAAGGCGACGACCTCCACGTTATGTGGCGGCTTACCTATCAACCCGGCACACTGAAGGCCGTATCGCGCAAAGACGGCAGGCAAGTGCTCACCAAAGAAATCCATACCACCGGTAAGGCGGTGAAGATCGTACTGGAGCCAGACCGCACGGCCCTGTCGGCCGATGGAAAAGACCTGTCGTTCATAACCGTTAAGCTTGTCGACGAAAAGGGCAACGTGGTTCCCACGGCCGATAACACCGTTGCCTTCGATGTGCAAGGCGCCGGTACGCTGGCAGCCGTAGACAATGGCGACCCTGTAAGCCACGAATCCTTCGTGGGCAAACAGCATAAAGTCATGGCCGGCCTTGCGCTGGCCGTTGTTCGCGCCAATGCTGCCGGAGGAAACGTTACCCTTACGGCCAGTGGCGAAGGACTTGTTGCGGCTACCGTTACACTTCAGGCTACAAAGCATTGAGTGTTATCGTACATGCTATTTTACAAGCGGCCTCTTTAAGGGGCCGTTTTTTTGCTCCCGCTTCTGCCATACGTATATTTACTATATATGCTTCGATCCGTATCGGCCTCTGTGTTTAGTGTTGTATTCGTCACCGCCGTGTATTGGCCGGTATATGGACAGCCCATATCCGGTGTAAAAGAATCGGTTATCGGTTTAGGCTGGGCCGCTACCTCCGTTAACGTGGCGGTGTTTCGCAAACATTCGCTGGCAACGCACAACGGCACGCAGTATGCCGCATACTACGATGCCGATGGATACATGGTCGTGGCGCAACGCAAGCTCAAAACAAGTACGTGGAATGTAAAACGCACGCCATACCGTGGCAATGTAAAAGACGCGCACAACAGTATAAGCCTGGCGGTTGATGGCCTGGGCTATCTGCACCTGGCGTGGGATCATCACAACGACTCCCTGCGGTACTGCCGCAGTGTATCGCCCGGCGTGCTGGAAGTCACACCCCGGCTACGAATGACCGGCGGCGAGAACCGCTTAACCTATCCGGAGTTCTACAGCCTTCCCGATGGCAACCTGTTGTTCTTCTTTCGCGAAGGCGAGTCAGGCCAAGGCAACCTGGTCATCAACCGCTATGATATTAAAACCGCCCGCTGGCAGCGCATACACGATTCGGTGATCGATGGCGAAGGACAACGCAATGCATACTGGCAGGCATGGGCCGATGCCGGGGGAAGACTTCACCTGTCGTGGGTATGGCGCGAAAGCAGCGACGTAGCCTCTAACCACGACCTTTGCTATGCATTCTCCGACGACCAGGGCGCTACCTGGAAAAAATCTACCGGCCAGCAATATGTATTGCCCATTACTCAGGCATCGGCAGAGTATGCCTGGCGTATCGCCCAGCAGCATGAACTTATCAACCAGACATCGATAACCGCAGATGCCAAAGGCAACCCCTACATCGCCACCTACTGGCGTGACGCGAATGACAGTGTGCCGCAGTATCGCCTGGTTTATCGTGACAACACCGGGTGGCACATTCGGCAGGTATCGACGCGAACAACACCGTTCTCGCTTCACGGCGGCGGCACCAAACGTATACCTATAGCCCGGCCCCAGGTAGTGGTCAGCACCAAAGGACGCATCGCCATACTCTACCGCGATCTGGAACGATCTGAACGCGTAAGCATCCTGCACAGTGCAACCAAAGATCATAGCGACTGGACTACGACCGACCTTACCATCGATGGGGTAGGGGCCTGGGAACCGACGTTCGACATAGACTTATGGCGCCGGCGTAACGAGCTTCATATATTCGTACAACGGGTAGGGCAGGGCGATGGCGAGCGTACAGAAGCCGTTACGGAACAGCCTGTTCGTGTATTGGAATATAAACTCCCATAACAGTTAAACCACAATGAAAAGAACCATTCATGCACTACACACCAAAGCGCTACTGGTTATCGGTATAGCGCTTGGGCTACAGCATAGCGCCCTGGCGCAAAGCGAACCCTCATCGGCCATCAGGCTTAACCAGGTTGGCTTCTATCCCGATGCAGCCAAACGCGCCGTGGTAGTTTGGGGCGCGCCAGCGAAATTTACAGTAGTAACGGCTTCGGGTAAACAGGTCTTCGCCGGTACATTGACCGGACCACGGCAGTCGTCGTTCTCACCAACAAAAACCTATGTGGCCGACTTCTCACAAGTAAAACAAGCCGGTACGTATAATCTTGTAGTAGAGGGCGTGGGGCGTTCCTACCCGTTTGTCATTGCGCCAAAGGTTCACGAAGATGTGGCGAAGGCATCGATTAAGGCATTCTACTACCAGCGCACAGCGCTTCCGTTAGAAGAAAAGTACGCCGGCCGCTGGCATCGCCCGGCCGCTCATCCTGACGATTCGGTTATCATTCATCCCTCGGCCGCAACACCACAGCATCCTGCGGGCTCAGTAATCAATGGTGCACGCGGCTGGTACGATGCCGGAGACTATAACAAGTATATTGTAAACAGCGGCATTACCATGGGCACACTGCTATCGGCCTACGAAGACTTCCCCGCGTATTACGATACCCTGAAGCTCAATATTCCCGAGAGCGGTAACGCCCTGCCAGATCTGCTGGACGAAGCGTTATGGAACTTACAATGGATGCTCACCATGCAGGATGAGCAGGGTGGTGTATACCATAAACTTACAAACCCCGGGTTCGACGGTATGATAATGCCGCACAAAGCCCGTTCGCCACGCTACGTTGTACAGCAAGGCACAGCGGCCACGCTTGATTTTGCCGCCGTGATGGCACAGGCCTCGCGTATATTCAAACAGCACGAAGCAGCGCCGCCCGGCTTTTCCAGAAACTGTCTTACTGCGGCGCAGAAAGCATGGACATGGGCAAAGGCACATCCCAACGTAGTATACGATCAGGACGCGATGAACAAGCAATTCGATCCCGATGTCGCAACTGGCGGCTATGGTGATCGTAACTTCACCGATGAATTTATATGGGCCGCTGCCGAACTCTATGCCACAACCCACGACGATGCATACTACACAGCTATAAAAATGTTGCCCGATACCGATATGCCGTTGCCCTCGTGGGGGCAGGTCAGGTTGCTGGGATATTATACGCTGCTCCGTATGGAGAAAACACCACCGGCACATGCAAACGATCTGGCAACACTCCGTAAACAGCTTATAGCTTTTGCCGACAGACTTACTGCCGGCGTCGAAGCCCGCCCGTATATGACCGTCATGGGCGGCAGTGCTTCAGACTTTATATGGGGCAGCAATTCGGTGGCTGCCAATCAGGCCATTGTATTGCTTCAGGCATACCGGTTAACCCGTAACGTAAAATACATTACCGGTGCGCTTGCCAACTTGGACTACCTGCTGGGCCGTAATGCTACAGGCTATTCATTCGTTACCGGTTACGGTGTTCGTAAAGCCATGCACCCGCATCACCGCCCGTCGGAGGCCGACGGTATTGTAGATCCTGTTCCGGGTTTCCTGGTGGGTGGGCCTAACCCCGGCATGCAAGACAAATGTCACTACGAATCATCGGTGCCCGATGAAGCCTTTACCGACGAGACCTGCTCGTATGCATCAAACGAAGTGGCCATTAACTGGAACGCGCCATTGGTTTACCTGGCTGGAGCACTCGAAGCATGGCATGCCGCGAAGGGTAAACGTTGAGTTTATAGCCTGCTATGTATAGTATGGTACGTTTGCTCCAAACATACCATACTATACAGTAGTGACGTTGCGATGTATTGAACAAAACGCCTTCGAGGCGGCTGTCACGGTTTTCCTCAACCCGGGGAAAGCCGTTAGAATAAAAAGTAGTGCCATTCATTGAACCGCCTTCTATGTTCATATAGCTGAAATTCCATGTGTCACGTGGGCTAAACCTATATATTGAGCGCATTACCTGTTCCACGGTAGGGACGGGGTTGTAATTGTAATGCTACAGAGTATATGCTGCGTCTCGGATCCAGGTTATTTGCCAATACAGCCTTCTGGATCGGTGGAATACTTATTCTCGCAATCGTTTTCATTGTATATGATCTCAGAAATCCTGAGACTGACCGGATGGATGATATAGCACGGCAAAACGCTCCCGGTAAATGTATTCGCCTCTCACATGGTGTAACCCATTATGAAATGGCCGGTGCAGATTCTGCAGAGACCATTATACTCGTACATGGCTTTAGTGTTCCCTATTATATATGGGACGGTACATTCGATACACTCGTGAGCCGCGGCTATCGGGTGGTTCGCTATGACCTGTACGGACGCGGGTATTCAGACCGTCCCGATGTACAATATACCGCTTCGCTGTACGAAACGCAGTTGCTGGAGCTCATTCAGGCGCTGGGTATTCATACTCCCGTACACCTTGCCGGAACGTCATTGGGTGGCCCCATTACATCGCATTTTACGGCGCGCCATCCGGAACTCGTTAAAGGACTTATTCTTGTAGACCCCGTCATCGCGCCACTGCAAGAGACTGTAGTGCCCGAGCAGGTCGCTTTATATTATACCGTAGTGAACTCCGCCGAACGAATGGCCGAGAATCAGGTTATGGAGGACTTTTATAAACCAGAGAATTTCGCCACATGGATAGACCGCTACAAAGAGCAGATGAAATACAAAGGTTTTTTGCGTGCGCTGCTATCGACACGCTACCACTTTCACGCAGACCCGCAGGAAGACTTTAGAACCATAGCCCAACATCGTAAACCCGTTCTGTTGGTTTGGGGCAGGCAAGATCGTACAACACCGTTCGCCGGAAGTAAAGATGCCATTGCCTTGCTGGACGCCGAGTTTGTTCCGGTAGATGAAGCCGGGCATATGCCACACATTGAAAACCCCCAGGCAGTTCACGGTCGTTTAATCCAGTTCCTGGAGCGGCAGGCCGAAACTCCGGTTATTGCCGATGCCGGTCCTGTTTACGGTGGTTTGTAAGTTGTACCACTGAATATACATCGCATTAGCGTTCAACGAGCGTAACGCCCCTCGGATATTTGCGATATATTTGGAAAAACAACCCACTACATGATCGTACAAATCTTAACATCTGAGTTCGAACAGGAGGTAAGCAACACCCGGAAGCTGCTGCAAGCTATACCCGAAAAGGATATCCATTACAAGCCGTCCCCCATATCATGGACCATGGGCGAGCTAGCGCAGCACATCGCCACCATATACTATTGGTACGTGGGCACGCTCACAAAAGATGTATACGACCTTGCTGCTGATAACCTGGAACGCGGCGAACCTCACGATATTAAGGCAACACTGGAACTGTTCGAAAAGAATGTAGAAAAGGCCAGAGCGGCATTGAAGGCAACAACCGACGAGAACCTCCAGGTGCCGTGGACTATGAAAGTTGGCGACCGTACCGTGCTCGGTCCTATGCCTCGTGGTGCCGTATCGCGCGGTTTCCTGTTTAACCATATTTACCACCACCGTGGCGAAATGATCGTTTACCTCCGCGCCACCGGTAATAAAGTGCCCGGCCTTTACGGCCCCACATACGAAGAAAGTAAATAGATTGGTAGCTACTATTTTGTAGCGTCATAAAGCAAAAGGCGTCCGGATGATAATTCAGACGCCTTTTACTTTATGTGATAGGTTGTACTACTCGTCGCGCAGAGAATCTACCGGGTTGGCTTTCGCGGCCTGAATAGCTTTGAAGCTTACAGTAGTCCACGCAATGACCAGCGCTATAACGCCGGCCATAATAAATACCAGTACGCCCAGGTCTATACGATAGGCAAAGTCTTCAAGCCAACGGCTCATCAGGTAATACCCGATCGGGCTCGCAATCACAAAGGCTACGCCTACCAGCATCAGAAATTCCTTCGAGAGCATAAGTGACAGTTGGAGCACCGATGCCCCGAGTACCTTACGTACGCCGATCTCTTTGGTGCGTTGCTCGGTAGTATATGCGGCCAGCGCGTAAAGTCCCAGGCAGGCAATGATCACGGCCAGGCACGAGAAGATCAGGATAACCTGCGCCAACCGATGCTCCGTGCGATACAGGTAATCTACACGGTCATCAAGGAATGTATAGACGAAGGCACTGGGAATAATATCGCGATAAACCTTTTCGAGTTTGCTCATTGTCGCCGGTATGTCCGAAGCATCGAGCTTCAGCAGCATATACGAATAGCCCTCCATACCATCGCCATTATGGAAACAGTACGCGCCAATCTCATCGCGGAAAGAGGCGAAGTGAAAGTCTTCGGTAACGCCTACAACCTCGCTCTTCTGGCCAAAACCCATCACGTTCACCTGTCGGCCAATCGCCTCTTCGGGTGTGAGCCCCAGGTAGTCTATCGCAGATTTGTTCAGTACTACTTGTATTGTAGAGTCGCCCTGGGCTTTGTTTTGCGGCAGCGACCGTCCTGCCAACAGGTGTATGCCGAGCACATCCACAATCTCGCTGCTCGCGTATACCGTAGTCAGGGCCTTACCATTGTCTTCATCATTAACCGCTATGTTCCGCCCGCTAGAACCAATACCCGGAAAGGCCTGCGTCAGCGCTGCGCTTTTTATGCCGGGTACCAGTGTGGCGGCCGTTTGTAATGAAAGCATCTGTTGCTTCTGAGCAGCGGCAGTAAGAACCGCCACCACCTGATGCGGTTTATAGCCCAGCTCTTTCGTATTGATATAATAGAGCTGCCGGTATAAAACCACGGCACAGATGATCAGAATAATAGAGGCGGAAAACTGAACAACCACCAGACTTTTACGAAGCGACGGGTGCCCCCCCACACCGGCTGAACCTCCTTTAAGCACCCGCTTAGGAGAGAAGCCCGACAAATACAGCGCCGGATAAATGCCCGCCAGAAACGAAAGTACCATCCATAGTGCAACAAACCCACCCCAGAAAAGTGGCGTGCGAACAATAGCCGTAGTCAGTGCCTTGCCGGTAAGGTAATTAAAGAACGGCAACGCAATCAGCGTAAGCTGCAAGCTTACAAGCAACGCCAATAACACAAATACCGCAGTCTCGAAATAAAACTGGCGGGCCAGTTGTGTGCCGGTTGCACCCAGCGTTTTACTGATGCCGATCTCCTTGGCGCGTCGTTGTGACTGCGCCGTAGAGAGGTTCATATAATTTACCGCAGCGATAAGAATGATAATGATACCCAGCGCAATAAGCACACGAATCTGCCGGATGTCCCCGCGATGGTCCTCCAGAGCACCCTGGCTTTCAAACTGGCTGCTGTAGAGGTGCACGTCGGGCAGAGAAATTACGCGCAGTTTATACCACCGGTTATTGGCGGGTACATTACGTTCCACCATCGCGTTCAGCTTCTCTTCCAGCGCCGTTTGTTCAATGGGCTTATGCGTTAGCAGAAAAGTTTCAAAGCTGGCATTGCTCCACGAGAGGCCCTTTTCCTTGCCGAACCGTACGGTTGAAAATGCAGCGATGATAGAATATTGAAAGCGTGTGTTGGTTGGCGGTGTTTTGTAAACGCCCGTAACTTCCAGTTCAAGGTTATCGTTGTTGTCGATCTTGATCGACTTACCCATGGCTCGCTCGGTAGAACCGAAATATCGCGCAGCGGCGTCTTCACTCAATACCACCGTATTGGGCGAAGAAAGTGCCTTTTGCGGATTGCCTTTTACAAAGGGAATGGATAGCACATCGAATATCTCAGGGTCGGCCCATACCATAGCCCGTTCGCTGAGCTTAATTGAGTCGGACGATACAAACGCCAGTGCACCGAAGCCGTGTGGAAAAATCCGGGCGGCTTTCTCGATCTCCGGTATTTCGCGACCGGCGGTATATCCCACATGGTTGGGCACCCTGTCCCACATGTGCAGCTCGTCACCAAAATTCGATTCGATAGTTACCTGATAGGTACGGCCGCCTTTTTCATGGAACCGGTCGAACGAGAACTCATCGGCAACGTACAGACTAATGAGCAGGAAGCACGTAAGGCCGGTAGAAAGTCCGAGTAAATTGATAAGACTGAAGGTTTTGTTTCGTAACGAATTACGGAACAGGATTTTGATGTAGTTACGAAGCATAGGCTACGATGGGAATGTATGTAAATAGGCTTGCTTCTGGCAAGAAGTCAAGCACCGAAGGCAATCTTTGCGCCATTTTATAGTTCCTTTGATTTTAGGCGTTTACACGTCATTCACTGTACGTAATCGCACACTCGCCGTTCGTGAGCGGAGATAGGCAGAGTCCAACGGCAAAAGGAGTAGGGTGTTACTCGCCGCAGGTATGTGGCGTTGCACCGATCATGAAAGCTCTTCATTACCCCGCAAGGTTCAGTTCTCTATTCAACCCGGCAGCGCGACCAATGGTCGTGTGGCTGCCGTAGACCCACCGGCACTACCCTATTGTTGAACCTTACCAAAAGTAATGGCGACGTTATCTATACCAATGAACGAATCGAGATCCTCAAAGTAGGCGGTAAGTACATCACCGAGCCTGTAACGCTGGAAGAAGGCAACTATGCGGTAACGATTTTTTTGATTGTAAACAGCGAGAACGAAGTATTGTACGCCGTACCCAAAGCCGGATCGCCAATGGCCAATGCCGTGGCGCACGCGCTGCCATACAACTTCTCGGTATCGGGCGATGTACCCATGAACCTCAACGTTGAGGTCCTGTCGCTCGAATCGCAAGAGCCGGAAGCTTTTGGCTACACCTCGTTTATTATAAACGTGCGTAATGGGCCAACCTTCCAGCTTGCGGTATTCGAACGTAGAGAAACTGGCAGCTTATCGCTCATCGAAGATCAGGCCTTCATCCTGAACGGCTACGATACGCTGCGTCAGTTCACGCTCGGCGCGAAGACCAATACAGTGCAGTTTGTGGAAGATACGACACAGGTCTATACGCTTATCGTGCTGTCGCCTGGATACACCCGCGACCTTCGTAAAGTTTCATACACACAATTGAAAGCCGCACGCGACGGAAAGCCGCTAACCGTTATATTAGAACCCGCCGTTACCTTCGTTTACTACACTACTCAATTTAACGGTTACTACATGCGACTCAATTATAGCGGTAACTACGGGCACAGTCTCTTGATCGACTTGGGATTCCCCAATTACGTCGGTTATCCGAATGTCCAATTGATATGTGGTATGAACCCACTATAGAGAATTGGTTCGATGTTCCCGACCTCTATTTCATGTCCATTAAAGGCGATATCGATTAACTATGGGTTTTTAATTTCAGCACAGTTGTATTTGAAGCGGATGTTCGGCATGCTACTCATCTTAAAGGGCTCGGTCTTCAATATCAATCATGCGTACAGTAGACCTTACCCATAATCCTGACATCGAAGTAATCGGGGCAAATAATTCCCTACTTGAAACCCTGTATATAACACGTGTCAACAAACTCAGTAGAGTTATTGTCAACGACTCGAGGCTCACATCTGAATCACTTGATAACCTTATCCACGCCGTGGTTTATAACGGTGTATATGGTGGCGCATTTAACTGGGGCAGTACTGCCGGTAGACCATCTGCCATTTCAATACAAAGTTTACGTGCGCTCAAACAATACCGCGGATGGACCATCATATCTGAGGCATAAGCTGTATTCTAAAACTTTTTTAAAAACCATAACTATTTCATACATGTGTTATAGTTATGGTTTCTTTTTTCCTTCGTACCTTCATTGTACCGGGTTTAAATGCTGGCAAAAGATTTTAACTACCACCCAACGGTATGTTAAGTTGTACCCTAACACTGCATGGAAAACCTTCCCCAACCCTGTTTTGCTGTTGTTATAATGTATTTCGCGTGCAAACTTATTTTTAAACCGTACATATGAAAAGACTATCCCTACTCATCCCGATGTTTCTTGTGGCGATTTTGTTACAAAACTGCGCTGAAGAAGAAACCACTGTTCCCCAAAACATTCAATTCACATTACAGGTAGAGTCCGGCACAGCAGACGGACGTACCACAGCAGACTTACCAGCAGGTACCGCGTTGTTGGTCTCTATAAATAAGAGTTCAGGCGAAGCTGTATATACCCGTAAGAAAATTGAGTTATTGAAGCTTGGCGATGGCTACGTTACCGCGCCATTACAAATGCCCGTAGGCGCATATCAAATAACAGACTTCCTGCTCGTAAACGCATCGTCTGAAATTCTTCACGCTGCGCCGTTAAAAGGCTCACGGCTTGCAGAAGCAGTAGACCATCCGCTGCCGTATAGCTTCAACGTTTCAAAAGACAAGACTGCCAACATCGACATGGAAGTAATTCCTGCCGGAACTAAATCTCCGGCCGACTTCGGCTTCTCGTCCTTTGGCGTTGGTGTGGTGAACGTTTTTCAACTATCCGTATTCACCGGCGAGGGCAGTAACCTCGATCTGACCGATGCCGAAGCGTTTATCCTGAATGGTGATGACACCCTGCACCAGTATTCCCTGAAATCAAAGGCCAACCTCGTTCCGTTTTACGACGACCCTAACACAACCTATACGCTTGCCGTTATAAAACACGGCTACGCGCGCCATACCCAGTCGTTCACCTATAAAGATGTAGCGCAGCAAGCCAGCAGCCAGTCCATGCAGGTAATTCTTAAACCCGCCGTTACCATGGTGGTGCGCCCGCTTAGAGGATTAGAACATTACTTTCAGTGTCTGGCCGGTGGTATGATGGGCAACTTACAGATCGACTGGGGCCACGTAGGCGATCAGTCAACACAAACTTATCCGTTGGGTATGGGCGATGAATTGTACCATTATTTCCCCGCAGATGGCAAGTACTTCGTCAGCATCACCGGCGATGTACACATGGTAAAGAGCTTTAGCGGAACATTCATAGCCGAAGATATCAATTTGGGCGGCTTCACGGATCTCAAAACGTTATCACTCAACGTTATTGGAGGCCCTCAAACACTCGATCTTTCGCGCAATACCAAGCTCGAAGAGCTTACCGCGACCAACCTGACCAGGCTTAAATCTATCGATGTAGCCAAAGACAATCTGCTACGCAAAGTTATTATCAACGGTTGTAGCGCGCTTGCCGTAAAATCGCTCGAAGGGCTGATCGACGCTGTCTATAAAGTATCTGTGCCGTTTCCATACCACCGTACCGCCGGTACCTTCGAATTTTCAAAAACATATCCCCGAAGCACCACCATGGCCGGACCTCCGGCGGCAGCACTTTTGCAGAAGCTTCGCGAAATGCGCGACTTCAACCAGTGGTCCGTGTATCCGAACCCATGATAAAGATTTTACACAGGCCCTCTCGCCGGCCATCTGCTCACGCGGATGGCTTTTTTTATGGCTGCTTCCTCCGTTGGAAAGTCCAGGTAATCTCGACGGCTTTTGTTGTAATGGAACGGTTGTTTTGTCATCGTCGTCCGAGCAGGCGGCAAAGACAAGAAAGAGCATCAATGCAAAATAGCGTCGTAAAGCACAAATCCATAAGGCAGTCGGGGAAGTAGATATATAGTTTCGAACGTTTAATAGGTCCGGCGATTTTTCTGCTTCAGCGGTGTAAGCAGTTGATCGAGTCCGTTTGTTTTTATCTCATACAACGTGGCCAGCAACATGCCCATTTTGCCGGGGGGAAAACCTTCGCGCGCAAACCACTCCAGGTAACTCACCGGCAGATCGCATAAAACCGTACCCTTATACTTGCCAAAGGGCATTTGCATGTTTACCAGGGTAAGGAGTAATGTGCCGTCCGGCACCGGTGCTTCAGGGCTTTCCATAGGGGGCAAAAGTACATTTTTTTGCGACTTTCGGTGGGACCGGTGCAGGCCTGCCATTTAATAATTACCCACCACCACTCAATAAGTGCGTTTCCGTGTATGCCCGGCACTGCCGAACATTGCTTTAGCTGCCCGGGCTTTTTGGCCGTGGTTAGCGAAAAGTTTTGTAATATCAACGTAAACCCCCTTAATGTATGACGTATCTACGATCTGTTTTATTCCGCATTGTGCCGGCTGTAGCGCTATGGCTTAGCCTTACCGTTGTTGCCATGGCGCAAACGCCCGTGCAGCAAAACGGCCAGTTGCGCGTTATCGGCACCAAACTCTGCAACCAGTATGGCAACGCCATCCAGCTGCGCGGTATGAGTACACACGGTATTCAATGGTACGGTTGGGGTGGCTGCCTCAACGAAGCATCGCTCAACGCCCTGGCGTACGACTGGGGAGCAGACGTACTGCGCATCTCTATCTATGTGCAGGAAGGCGGCTACGAAAGCAACCCTACCGGCTACACAAACCAGGTAAAAACACTCATCAACGAAGCCACCGAACGGGGTATGTATGCGCTGGTAGACTGGCACCAGCTAAGCCCCGGCGATCCGAACTACAACCTGGCCCGTGCCAAAACATTCTTTACCGAAATCGCCAACACCTACAAAAACCAGAACAACATCATTTACGACGTGGCAAACGAGCCCAACGGCGTAAGCTGGGCTACCATCAAAACCTATGCAGACCAGATCATTCCCGTGATCCGCGCCATAGATTCCGATGCTGTAGTACTCGTAGGTACGCACGCCTGGGCTTCCATGGGCATCTCTGACGGTCGCAGTGCGCAAGACATCGTGAACAACCCGCTGTCGTTTACAAACATCATGTACACCTTCCACTTCTACGCGAAAGATCACCAAACCCAATACCTCAACGAATTGAGCTGGGCTGCCGATCGTCTTCCCGTATTCGTTACCGAGTTCGGTTCGCAGGAAGCTTCCGGCGATGGCCCGAACGACTTCAACATGACACAGCGATACATCGACCTCATGCGCGAAAAGAAAATCAGCTGGACAAACTGGAACTTCTCCGACGACTTCCGGACCGGCGCCGTATGGAAAACCGGCGCATGCCCCAACGGCCCCTGGACGACGTCTAACCTCAAAGAGTCTGGCGTGTGGATCCGCGATAAAATGCTAAACCCGGCCGATAACTTTCCCGGCGGCACAACCAACCAGGCCCCCACGGTAAGCCTCACCGCGCCCGCCACCGGAGCAACCTTTGCCGCGACTGCCACCGTTACAATATCCGCCAACGCGGCAGATGCCGACGGCTCCATCGCCAGCGTACGCTTCTACCAGGGCGCTACACTCCTGGGCACAGACACCTCTGCTCCCTATAGCTTCTCATGGACCAACGTGGCAGCAGGCTCATACACCATAACCGCCGTAGCCACGGATAACGCCAATGCCACAACAACATCGTCGGCCGTTACCATTACCGTAACCGGCACATCGGCTCCCAACCTGGCGCTGAACAAAGCCGTAACCGTTTCATCCGTTGAACTGGCCGGCTACGAAGGCGGCAAAGCCGTAGACGGAAACACCACCACCCGCTGGTCAAGCGCGCAGGTAGCCTCGGCGTGGATCTATGTAGACCTCGGTGCCACATACAACGTAAACCGTATCCGCATCACGTGGGAAGCTGCCTATGGCCGCGACTACCAGTTACAAGTGTCGGCCGATGCGCAAAACTGGACCACCATAAAATCGGTTACCGGCAACACCACGCTCACCAACGACCATACCGGCCTGAACGGCTCCGGCCGTTTTGTACGGATAAACGGAACCGCGCGTGGCACCGAGTGGGGATACTCCATCTTCGAACTTGAAGTCTATGGGAGTACAACCTCCACCGTAAGCAACGTAGCGTTGAACAAGGCTGTAACAACATCGTCTGTTGAAGGCACTGGTTTCGAAGGCAGCAAAGCTGTTGATGGAAACACCACCACTACACGTTGGGCCAGTGTTGAATACACGCCAACAGAATGGATCTATGTAGACCTCGGTGCCACATACTCCATTAGCCGTATACGTATCGTATGGGAAGCTGCCTACGGCCGCGACTATCAGTTACAGGTATCGGCCGATGCGCAGAACTGGACAACCGTTAAAACCGTAACCGGCAACACAACCCTTACCAACGACCACACCGGACTGAGCGGCAGCGGTCGCTTCGTGCGGATATATGCAACAACACGCGGTACCGAGTGGGGCTACTCCATCTACGAACTCGAAGTATATGGAGCGCCGGCCATCGCCGGCCGACAGCAAGCCTATACCGAAATCATTCCCGAAGAAACTGAGTCATCGGGCCTGTCGGTATATCCTAACCCTGCAGACGACAACGTTACCCTGCAACTGTCAAAGGAATGGCAGGGTGGTGTAATAACACTGCACGATGCTGCCGGTGTATTGCTGCGGAAAGAAGCGGTAACAACTACCGAACAAACCCTGTCTGTAAGCACCATCCCAACCGGGTTATACCTCATCAAAGTAACCAAAGGCAAACGCTCTGCAGTACGTAAGATCAGTAAGAAATAGTAATCGTATAGACGTCCAAAATCGTCGGGAGAGCCAGGGTACTTCGCCCTGGCTTTTTTACTCGCCCGTGGCGGGCAGCAGTATACTGGCGGTAGCGCTACCGTTAGCCACCGTAATCTTAAGATGGCCCTTTAACTTCAGAATGATCTTTTTAGCGGCATACAGATCCGTAAGGCCGGGCTCTGTTAAGATCTCTGTGTAGCCCACATTCACCACATCGAGCTTTCGGCAAAGCGTTTCGCTCAGGCAAAGATCGTCGGCCATCAACTCGAACTCATGAAAGTGCTCGTAGGGTACAGCGCGAAACCGGAGCGTAAACGGGCCGGTGGCGTTCCGACAAAAGAATGCGCGTATGTTTTGCAGCGTAGAAAGAATCAGTTCACCATTCTCTACCGGTCGCGTGGCGTGTGGCACATGTTCGGCAAAGGCTACCTGCTGTAAACTGGGCGCCGTATCCGCGGCGCTCAATTGTTTAAAGCGTTCGCCGATATCGTTCAGCGTAAGACGCTCGTTCGAAAACTCATGGCCCTTATCCGACTCTGCAAAATAGATCAGCTTATGCAGTCGCTCGTCCAGCCGGTCGGCATGAACATTCATTTGTGAAATAATAAAATTGAGGTCGATGTTCGTCGGCATCTTCATCAAACCGATCAGCCCTTTTAGCGTTGCCAGCGGCCCGCGCAGACTGTGCGACGTAGCATAAATAAAGTTATCGAGCTCCGATGTCTTGATGGATAGCTGTTTAATAATAGACTCCACCGGGTCGGCCGGTTTAAACTTCAGAATAATAAGATCATTGATGTCGGCAATCATGCCCAAGTAAAAGCCCGATATCGAAAACGAAATCGGGTTGCCCGCATTACTCGTAAGCGTAAGCGGCTGCTCTTCAAAAAATCCCTTTTCCAGCAAACACGTCAGCTCGTTGGTGTTCAACGCGTCCGCAATTGTAGACAGTGGCCTACCCGTTAGCTGCTCCTTGGGGTATCCAAGAGCCTGGCAAATGTTTTTGCCTGCCGAAACCATAATAAACTGTGTGGTAAGAATAATTCCATCTGCAAAAACACGCGATACCGTGTTTCTAACGTCGGTTTCCGTTATAAGCGTTCGTGTGAGATCGTTCCCTGCAAGATCGTTTTTCATGGCTGTGTGAACGTGTAGTGGTTAATCCGGATTGGGAGGGAGATCCGAATTTTTCTTGAATATAGACCGGCCGTGTAGCCGTTCGCCATAGCCAACGAGCAGGTGGGGGCATTCGGCCGATAAACGGCTGGATTTTTTGAGTGTAATTTTTAGTACCGAAAGTGAACTTTTCTCTTGCCGGAAATCAATTTTTGCAACCGTCGGAACCGTGTATGTTTTTTCACACTGCTAAAACGGGACGCGCTTTTCAGCAACAACAAACAACGTGAAGGCTATCGCCAGTAACGGCACGAAAAAAGGAAAGCGCACCCCGATGGAGGGGTACGCTTTACGTGGACACCTGTTACGTGTTATTATTCTTTAACCTTTAACCCAAAGGGCCCAGTCTTTGTCGAACTTGTACCACTTGCCATTAGGGCTTTGCCATGCCCACTCCGGTACGTCGCTCCACTTCTTACCGTCGGTAGACCATACCAGTTTCTTGTCGTTAATCTTTAGCCACTTGCCATCTTTGTCCTGCCAGGTTTGATCTTTAGAGGCTTCCCATTTCTTGCCGTCTTTAGACCATTGCAGTTGGGCTTTCTTGTCTAGTTTATACCAAACTTTGTCCTTGCCTTCCCACGCGCCGTCTGTCGACTTAACATAGTCGGAAACGATCACAGCAATCGGGTCGTTTGCCAGTACCCATGTCGTTGCGGCAGGTGAGGCATAGCTTAATCCGGCCAGGCCAATAAAAATGAGGGTCTTTTTCATAGTTTGTTTTTTGATTACAAGATGTTAGTTCAGTATTAAAATAAAGTATAAGGTTTCGTGTTTACGGCCGGTGGCTCCCGGCAGAATAGAATGCAGCACGAACGGGGAGAAGACTCGTGGATGATACGCGTGCAGGCAGCGTATACGTTACGATTACTAATTTAAGTTAAACAACGATACGCGCATTTCAAAACACAACGTTGTTAAACATTTGTGAAGTTCAGTGGTTTTTATCTTCGTATGTACGCGGCTTTCGTTTTTTGTATATAGCGCGCGTTGGCTGCGTCTGTCTGGAGTATTGTGGTTTGTTTAAACACGCAAGGTATTGTGCTGAACCGGTGTTGATCCGCAGCCACTCAGCGTAGGAGTTTCCGCTTCCGCGGAACGGGGTATTTCAAGGATGCAGATTTCTTGTTAACTTCTTTATAAAGCTCGTTGCCGTCTGATAGAATATTTATCAAACCAAAAATGCTACTGCCGTGATGCTGGGATCAAAAAGCAAAAAGAGATTTAATGCCTTCGTAACATGTCTTAAGAAAGGCGAAGAAGACGTGCCTGCCATGCTCGGACTAACCGAAGACAATTTTGAAGAAGTTCCGTTTACACGCATACTCGATAATGCTGGCGACATCGCCGCGGGCGTCATTCGAATGCGAAAACATTCAGGGACACCCGTATTCGATATGTTCAACACCGTTACCATTAAAGACTACGACAATGGCGATACAAAATATGTCTTCAGTGTCGTTACATCCGAAAGTCATAAAATAGGCGACTTCGCCGATGTACTCTTCCACGAGTTCGGCCAGGGATTATACGACAGCGCGCGACATGCCTCCTTTCACGACGACGACCGCACCCGCATGCTCGTTCGGAATAAAGTAAACAAACCCTACAACGAACTCGTACACATCTGGATCGATATGCAATGGGTTATCATGCTCCAGTACCGCGTAGATCCAGTATGCGAATTCTCCCTTTTTATAACACACAAACAACTCAAAGTCATTGACCGAAGCATCCGGCGCAATGGCACCATACTCGACATCCTCAACGTAGACGTCCGCGAAGCCCTGCAACTGCGCGAAGACAGCCGACTCATTGACGCCCGCGAACGCGAAGTCCGCTTCGTCGATTACCGATACGATAACTTTGGCAGAGTACTCGGCGCATTCACCGGTATGACCGTACGCGTGTTTCAACGCGATAAAATCTTTCGCGAAGACGTCCATACCAACGTAACCTTTACCGCACGCCCCGACATCTCCACCCGGCGCAAAATAGAAGTGATGGAGAAACTAACCCGCGTATACGGTGCCGACGACCTTGGTCTTAAAGATATCGAGCTCCACGAAGTAGACCTCCTCGAAACCCGCGAATACTGGACCGGCCGCACCTGGAACTTCAACGAAGCGCATGGACTCTGGAACATCGAAAACAACGACGAGCGCTTTGCTTACTCCGTAACATTAAGCTACGATTCGTTCGAAGCCGGGTTTACACTCTCTATTATAGGATACAATAACCTCATCGCCCTGTTTAGTATGCGTTGAAACGCGGAGTTCTCTGGGAGCTTACTTTTACACATAGATCATGCATACGTCATGTATACGCTACAGCCCACCAATATGCCGGGAACTACATAGTGGAATATACGTAGTTTATATCCCGTTTAGCAGCGTAGGGTAGTGCCAGGTGCCTCAATCGTAACGTCGTATAAATACCGTGTGAACGCGTCGTGCGGTAAAACCGATCCATATAGTATCTCAACGTTGTTGCAGTATAGAATAACGGTATCGTTGCAGTATCGATTGTGTTCCGAAAAATGTTTATCTTAAACTAAGATGATACCGGAAAGCCGGTAACATACTACCTCTAAATACCCTCCCTGCATGAAGCTACGCCCGCGGCAAACCCAGCAGCCTAAAGTCAAGACTCAGCTTAAGACCAGGCTCGTTATCATCGGTTCTGTATTTGCACTGGCTACCGCCGTAGGCATCGGTGTTTTTATCTCACTTAACGTTGGTGCGCCTCAGAACGCCATGGCCGCTCCATCAACCCTTACCGGTGTTATAAACAGTTATCTTCGTGTTACAGCCATAAGCTCGCGTACGTTCACGGCCGATAATCTGTCTGGTACAGCATCCGATTTTGGAGTAGGCAAAACCATCATGGTCTACCAGGTAAAGGGCGCAAACATTAATACATCCAATTCCTCGAATTATGGCACCATAACATCCCTCAATAACGCGGGCCTGTACGAGTTTGCCGTAGTCAGCGCATTCTCCGGGTCTGGCCCGTATACCATAACGGTATCGGCATTAACAAATAATTATAACGCGGCGGGCGCCGTGCAGCTTATCAGCGTCCCTACCTATGTCGACGCTACCGTGTCGGGAACCGTTTCCGCCACCGCGTGGAGTGCCACGCTCGGGCGGGGCGGCGTAGTGGCCATGCAGGTTTCGAACGATCTTACATTAGGCGCCAATATATCGGTAGCCGGGCAGGGTTTTAAAGGGGGTGGGGTAACCGGTACCACAGCGGCGGGTTGTCCTGATGCCAGTACATTCCGCTCGAACTCCACAAACTTCGGTTCAAAAGGCGAGGGCATCTCCACCGACGGGTTCCTGTACGCCATAGGTGCTCAGGCCAACGGTGGTGGCGGTGGTAATCCGCACAACGCCGGCGGTGGTGGTGGCGGCAACCATACCAGTGGTGGTAACGGCGGTCGTGGTTATCAACCCGGCGGTTCATGTGCGGTAGCCAATGCCGGCGGGCTTGGTGGTAAACAAATGAGCTATGCATCATCCACCGGAAGAATCTTCTTCGGTGGCGGTGGTGGAGCAGGGCACCAGAACGATGCCCTCGGGTCAGGCGGTGCCAACGGTGGGGGTATCATCGTCGTGCGGGCTAAAAATGTTAAATCAACATGTTCCGGCACGTATGGCTTTAATGCTGACGGAAACGATGCGGTAAACAGTGTGGGTAACGACGGCGGTGGCGGCGGAGGCGCCGGCGGCGTGATTGTACTCGACGTTCAAAACTATTCGCTGACGTGTAAGATCTTTGCCCGCGCTGACGGTGGCAACGGTGGTACCGTAGTGTATACCGACGCCCACGGCGGCGGTTCCGCAGGCGGCATCGGCGTTATACTCGAAGTAACCCCAAGTTCAACCAGCAACGTAACCATGGTCAGCGCCAATGGAGTTCCCGGCAGAGACTGCTCCAGCTGCACAACACTCACCGCTACATCGGCCGGCCCGATAACGTCAAGCAAAATATCGTCCGGTGCAATACCGGGCACAGGCGTCATCGTCATGCCCGTAAAACTGATCTCCTTTTCCGGAATTGCCTCGGGCCGCGATGTGGAACTCTCCTGGGTTACCGCCACCGAAAACAACAACCACTACTTTGCCATACAACGCTCGGCCGATGGCGTGAAGTTCGATTCCGTTGGCGTCGTGCAAGGCTCGGGCAACTCCACCAGCAAAATCACCTATAGCTACCGCGATGTTAAAGTGCCCGGAACAGCCGCATACTATCGCCTCAAACAAAGCGATTACGATGGCGTAACGGCATTCTCCAAAATCGTCTACGTCGTACTCGAACAAGCGGCAGCCGAAGACGCCACCACATCAACCGAAGTCGATCTGTATCCCAATCCGGCAGACAATCAGGTAACCATAAAAGCCGAAGGCCTTACCTCCGTACGCATCCTGAACCAGCAAGGCAATCCCGTATACAGCCAGAGCGTAACCCAGGCTGAACATAACTCAGACATAAGCAACATAACCGATGGCATATACCTCGTAGAGATCGTCGCCAACGGAAAGAAAACAGTTAAGAAACTTGTGATTAAGCATTAACACAGATGAACAAAAAGTATGTTACCCGCATCTTCATTATAGAAGACGACAAGATTATGAGCAAACTGCTGAAATTCTCGCTCGACCAGAACGACCTGTACGACGTAACGGTTTTCGAAAGCGGTGAAGCCTTCTTTGCAAACATTCACTTGGCACCCGACATCGTATTGATCGATTATAACCTCCCCGGCATGAGCGGCATGGAGATACTCAAACGCATCAAGCAGTTCAATCCCGACATTTCCACCGTATTCCTCTCCGCACAGGAAAAACTTGAAGTTGTAGTCGAAGCGTATAACGAAGGCGTTAACAGCTACGTAATCAAAAACAACAACGTCATCTTTGAACTCAACAACGCCCTCCGAAACCTCATCGTCGGCGCAAACCTGAGAAAAGAAGTTACCGAGCTCCGTGAACAAATCCTTGATCGTAACAAGTACCGCACCATCATTGGCGACAGCAAGCCCATACTGAAAGTATTGCGACTCGTACAGAAAATAGAAAAATCAAACCTCATAACCCTCATCACCGGGGAGAGCGGCACCGGCAAAGAAGTTATTGCAGCCTCCATTCACTACAACTCCGCAAGAGCCAAAAAAGCCTTCGTGCCGGTAAACATGGCCGCCATACCCGTAGACCTTATCGAAAGCGAACTGTTTGGCCACGAGAAAGGAGCCTTTACCGGGGCCGACTATAAACGGATTGGCAAATTTGAAGAAGCCAACGAAGGAACCATCTTCCTCGACGAGATCGGCGAAATGCCCCTCGATCTGCAATCCAAACTATTGCGGGTATTGCAAGACAGTAAAATATCGCGCGTAGGAAGCAACAAAGAAATCAAACTCGACATCCGCGTCGTAGCCGCCACCAACAAAGACCTGGTCCAGCGCGTAAAAGAAGGCAAGTTTCGCGACGACCTCATGTACCGCCTCCAGGGCTTTCTCATTCACCTGCCGCCCCTGCGTGAACGCGAAAACGACGTCATCATCCTCGCCAAAAACTTCCTCGAAGACTTTTGTAAAACCAACCGCATACCCGGCAAATCGCTTACCCCCGGAGCCGCGTCACGCCTCATGGGCCATGACTGGCCCGGCAACGTACGCGAACTAAAATCCGTAATCGAACGGGCCGCCCTGCTCAGCGATGGCGACAAGATCAGCGAAGACGATATCGTGCTCACGTCCGATTGATACAGGCTGCGCAGTGAATATGCCGGGTTACCCGGCAACTGGTTCCCGAAATTCGGCAGGCCGATTGTTTTAAAAAGGTAAACTCAATATCCTTGTAGCCGTATACTACTGCGGTTTCTATCTTTTACAATCACCCTGATGAAGTCCACACGCCCTGCTCCGAAAAAAACTGCCTCCAAAAAAGGAGGTGGAGGTATTCTCGATTTTCACAGACCCTGGTTCCGGAAAATCGTAAAAGGCATCTGGATTCTGTTCCTGTTCGCCCTGCTCGCGCTGCCTACGTATATTCTATGCGTTGCATATAACGTATTCTGGCTCTTTGGCGGCATGCCGAGCCTCGCTGCAATCGAAAACCCCGAAAATGACCTGTCATCAGAAATAATCTCGGCCGATGGCGTTTCCCTCGGCCGATACTTCCTCTACAACCGTAGCCAGGTATCCTACGAGCAACTTTCCCCCGAACTGGTCAATACCCTACTCATCTCCGAAGATCACCGCTTCATGGACCACTCCGGCCTCGACTTCGTCGCATTCACACGCGTGATCCGCGGAGTAGTAACCGGTAATCTGCAAGGCGGCGGCAGTACACTAACCCAACAGCTGGCCAAAAATCTCTTCACCCTCAACGAAGAACTCGACGGCCCTGTAGCCAAACTCGGGCGCGGTGTAAAACGCGGTATTCAGAAAACCAAAGAATGGATCATTGCCATTCACATGGAACGCAACTTCACCAAAGAAGAACTCATCGCCATCTACCTCAACACCTGTAACTTCGGTAACAACGCCTACGGCATCAAAGTAGCCTCCGAAACATACTTTGCCAAACAGCCCTCACGCCTCAATGTACAGGAAGCTGCGGTGCTCGTGGGCATGCTGCAGGCGCCAAGCTTATTCAACCCCAAAGATCACCCCGAAGCCGCCGTCAAAAAACGCAACGAAGTCCTCACCAAACTACACGCACACAAATACATAAAGAGCGCGGCGGAATTCGAAGAGCTTAAAGCAAAGCCCATCGAAATGAAGTACTCGGTACAAAACCAGAACCAGGGGCTCGCTACCTACTTCCGCAGCGCCATAAAACGCGAGCTCGCAAAGTGGTGCGACGAACACGGGTATTCCTTATGGGAGTCGGGCCTTAAAATCTACACCACCATCGACAGCCGTATGCAGTTGCTCGCCGAGCAGGCCATGGCCGAACACATGACAAGACTTCAGCGTGAATTCATACAACAGTGGAAAGCCAAAAAGCGCGACCCCTGGGTAGACGAAGCCACCGGCGAAGAAAGCAAAACCTTCCTCAAACGGAAGCTGCGTAACTCCGAAGCATACAAACAACTCGTTCGCCACTATGGCGAAAACAGCGACTCCGTCAACATCATGCTCAACAAAAAACGACGCATGACCATCTTCACCTGGAAAGGCGAACGCGATACATTGTTTAGCTCAATGGATTCCATCCGCTACTACAACCGCTTCCTGCAATGCGGCGTCCTATCCATGGACCCTTCCAACGGTGCCGTTAAAGCATGGGTAGGAGGCCTTAACCACAAATACTTTAAATACGATCACGTACGGCAGGCTGCCCGTCAGCCCGGATCTGTATTCAAACCGCTTGTATACGGTACGGCTATAGAATCCGGTTATGTGCCGTGTCAGAAATTCACAGACCTCTCGCCCTCCATCAAGCTCTCCGACGGCCGCATGTACCGTCCCAAGAACTCCGACGGAAGCTATGGCTCGGGCGAACAGCTCACCATGCGCCAGGCCCTGGCACGCTCCGTCAACTCCGTATCCGCACAGATCATTCAGAAAGTAACACCGCCAAGCGTAGTAGACTTCGCGCACCGCCTGGGTGTAGAGAGTCCGCTTGATCCCGTACCGGCCCTGAGCCTTGGTACAAGCGATGTAACCCTGGCCGAAATGGTGGCTGCCTACAGCACCTTCGTAAACCTTGGCTTCTACAACGAACTATATTACATCACCCGCATCGAAGACAAGAACGGCAACGTACTCGAAAACTTCGTCCCCAAAGTACACCAGGCCATGGACGAACAGTCGGCCTACCAAATGGTATTCCTGCTACAGGGTGGTGTGCAGGAAAGCCAGGGCACATCGGCCGGCCTGAGCGACGAACTCAAACGCAACAACGACATCGGCGGTAAAACCGGTACAACCCAGGGCGCTTCAGACGGCTGGTACGTTGGCATCACACACAACCTCGTAACCGGCGTATGGGTAGGGGGTGACGAACGCAGCATCCGCTTCCCCAGCTGGAGTTTCGGCTCCGGTTCCAAGTCAGCCCGACCCATCTGGGACAAGTACATGACACGAATCTACAAACATCCCGAGACAGGCTACCGCAAAGGCTACTTCAAACAACCCTCATCGCTCACGGTATCCCTCGACTGCGCCAAATACGACAATGCTGACACCGAAGTAGGCTCCGATACCACCGAATTCAAAGTTGACATACCCGACTGATAAGCCCTATACGGATAACAAAGGCGATCCCCACCCGGATCGCCTTTATTATTTATATCCCCTATACACTCACCCTACACCCCTATACTGCCAGCGTGGTCTACCGAGCCGATTTTCCCACAGCAAGCTCCGCGCGATACGCCCCATCCAGCATAATGCATACATCTGCCAGTCCTCAATCGGTACCTTCCGTTTCCCCACCCAGCCCAGCGCTTCATGATACTTATAAAACGTCCGCGCATCGCGCATATCAAAATGCCTCTCCTCGAAGTATTTGACAACCTCGCCCAGCGATGGCGGCTGAACCTCCCTGTCTGGTATATACGTTTTCTCCCACAAGGGTTCGGGCTCACGCTCCGGCGGCTCGGCGTCGTCTTGCGTTAGCCAATCCAACGTCTTGTCAGGGACGGGCACGGCGCTCTCCGTATTGCCCCCCGGTACAGGCGCCGGTAAGTTTGAATTGTTTATTGATTGTACCTGCAGTTGGTCATTCAGTTGAGTATCCAGTTGAACATGCAGTTCGTCATCCACGTAATTCCCGGGCAGATCGTCGGCTAAATCTGGAGTGTCGATATCGTCTGCATCGGTCCCGGGTAGGGGCAGTGGAAAGATCGTATAGTTTGAACTGTTTATTGATTGTACCTGCACTTGGTCATCCAGTTGAGTGTTCAGTTGACTATCCAGTTGAGTATCCGGTTGATCAACCACATCAAACCGACGCATCGAAATCTTACTTCCTGTATAGATACTATTAGACGGTTCATACGAGATATATTCCCAGGCATGCAGATCCTTGATACATTTATAATATAATGTGGTCGATCCGATGCCGGCAATACGCATAACCTCCTCCCGGCATATACTAATGGTTGTCCTGAAATAGCTCCGGTTCCAGCAATCAAACAGTGCCATATACAACGCCCGGTGGTTACCATTTCCCCGCGAATCTTCCGCAAACCGACGAAATATCTCCGTCATGTGTTTAATAAAATTTACATTCTCTTTCATGGTAGTTCATTTAAGATAAAACAAAGCACCAAAAACAAGGATCGCCTTATGACAAGCAAATGGCATGTTCCGTTTGTGTCGGATTTGGCCAATATTGCCTATCTCTTCCGGAACTCCTTTCTCCTGGTGAACTAAGAGAATGTAAAAACAATATCTACTTTTCTTAAAAACAACGGTTCAACCACTCCACAGTATGGATTGAGTCTAAAAGTGCTCGGATGAGGAATGCCTGTGTTGCGGTGGTTGTATTCTATAACATTTCATATCGCATGATTCTATTTACACTTTCCTAAATCATCTACCCTGAACGTACTCACCCGTTTTATATTCAAATTGTTCTCACCATATCCATCAAAGTACTCCGCCAACCTCCGCTCCGTCAGATCTTTCGATTTTCGCATCGCCTCCATATCGATCTCTTTATTCTCCCACGCCGTATAGTCATCCGTTGCGCGTATTAAAACCGCCCGTCCTCCAATTGGAGCGAACACCGTCGATACTCCGGAGAAAATCCCCTGCAATACCTTCGGCGCTTTATGTTGCCCTACCTGGTAGATGTGGTGGAACTGTTTGCCGTCGTCGTGTTCCATTAGAATGAAGAGACAGCCATTCGCAAGGCTGATCTCTCCGGTATATTTTCGTACTGGCCCGGCGAGCGAAAACATCATTCTGTTTTGCTGCAATCCAATACTCACCGGCGAACGAAGTATAAAGGCGTCTTCAGAATTACGACGAAGGTAGCTGTAGTAGTTACCAATACAGCTTAGTAACACGGCGTCGACCGGCGGCGCGATATGATTTAATAAGAGCGTTGTATTATCAAAGTTGAGATACCTGGAGATTCTGTGGAGTTGTACGTCCTGAAGCGGTATTGCTTCTTTATTTTCCTTTGCGGCATTTTGATGTCCTTGATACATACTCCGGTATATATAATAATCGCTCATTCCTCTATCGCCTTTTTTGTAGTCTTTCTTGTTGTACTCATTCACCTCTATAGCGATTTCTCTTAGACCATAGCGATCAAGCGGCTGTCCCGATTTCTGTGTTAGCATCGTCAGAATCTGCTGTACGACTTCTGTTCTTACATCCATAGGTGCTCCGTTTACATTGATAATTCGGTTGAATTTAATGTCAACAAATCGCCATTCAACGTCTTTCTTCCGAAAGCCCAAATTCCTCTTCCCTGCGTTAATTCGCATATCAATTTGATACTCGATCGGCCGATCACCGATCTGATCAGGTAAGGAAAACGGAAAGGCTCATGGGTGTCATGAACGAATTCCAAGCCTGCTCAGGTCATACCCATACCAATTTTAACGAAGGCGGGCAGCTGTTATAAGCGCTGGAACCCCTGCTAAGAAATAGTTTCCGAGGCACATCCATGTCGCGCGGTCTGCTACGCCTTCATTTCCATCAAACTTTAACATTTTGGTTATGAAACTTCTACGATATGGCATGTTTGTATTGATTGGGTTTATGGCGGTGAGTTGCGCTGAAGAAACAGTGAGTCCGTTGCGAGGCACGGGCCCTGGAAGCGGTGGTCCTGGTAGTGGTGGTGACGATGATGACGATGATCCTATCGTTGTCCCTCCGCCAAAGCCGAAGAGCAATACGGATTCTTCTACTGTCTATATAGTTGTTAACGGATATTAGTGTTTTGAATACTGTGGGCTATTACAGCTAGCCCACAGTATCTACAAAGTCTGATATTTTTTGTTAGCTTTAATAAAAATTCTGAACCTGTGTCTCTACGTTGGATTTTATCTCCTTTGATTTTGTCTACTGTTATCAGTTATGGGCAATCAGTCGATGCTTCGAAAAATAGATTGGATATATGGGAAGAAAATGTTGAGCGAACTGCGAATGATTTTTATAGCAATAAAAAATATGATAGCGCCTATAAATATTACCGGATTTCTTTAAGAAACGCAAGAAAAATTGATAGTTTCAAAGTCGAGGGACGTGCACTTCTTGCCATCGGATCAATCTTTCAGAATAAGGATAACTTTGATAGTGCTATGTTCTATTATGAGAATAGTGCTTTAGTATTTGAATCTATTGGGGATTCAGTAATCTTGCCATCTGCGCTATCGAATCTGGGGGTAGTTTATAAAGACAAAGGATTATACGAAAAGGCTTTAACCGTTTCTTTTGGTGCCCTTTCTTTTTCTAGTCATTTGAAAAAAGAAGAGGATTTGGCAAGAACCTATAATACGATCGCTACATGCTATAAACATCTTCGGCGATATAATGAATCGCTTGATTATTATAGGCGAGCGATTGCTATTCAAATAAAATTAAGTAATGTAAAGGGCGTTGGAAACTCTTATAATAACATTGGTAGCCTGTTTAGCCAGATGCAGGAATATGATAGCGCTATCTTTAATTTGCAGAAGGCATTGTCCATTCGTGAATTGAATGATTTAAAGCGTGGGAGTACATTGCAAAATCTAGGTGAGGTGGCCATGATACAGGAGAAATATGCTGACGCTGAAGTCTATTTTTTTCGATCTCTGGAACGAAAACATTTAGAAAATGACGTGCGTGCACTTTCAAGTACTTTGAACTGTATTGCGGAACTATATATTATTAAGCGAGACTATGCTTCAGCCATGCAGTATCTTACACAAGCAGATAGTCTTTCTCATGCTTTTGGCTCAATGGAGGCGTTGAGACACAATTTACAACTTAAGATGGCGTTATATGACTCGTTGCACGATCCTGTTAACGGTTACTTAGCCGCAAAAGAATTGTTAATCGTAAAAGATAGTCTGATCGATGAGGATATGGCTAGCCGCATTAGCGATATTCAGTCTCGTTACGAAAAAGAAAAATATAAGCAGGATTTAGAAGAATCCAGAAAGCAAACGTTAAATGAAAGAAACACAAAACAAATGCTTATTATAGTCGTTGTCCTCACACTCGTTATCGCCCTCTTATTGGGCTACAGTATCATCGTAACGCGTCGCAACAAACGAAGCGTGGAATTACTCCTGAAAGAACTCCACCACCGTGTAAAAAACAACCTTCAGGTACTCTCCAGCCTGCTAAGCCTGCAATCACAGCAGCTTACAGACAGCAATGCCATTCAAGCCGTTAAAGCCAGTGAAAGCCGCGTAAACGCCATGGCATTGATCCATCGTAAACTCTACCTGGGCGACACCAACCGAACAATCGACATCAAAGACTACGTAACCGAGTTGGTGAACTACCTTGCCCAGACGTATGGCTATTACGACGATAAATTGAAGCTCAACCTTCAAATAGAAGACCTCGCTATTGACGTCGACAAAGCCATTCCCCTTGGACTCATTCTGAACGAGCTCGTTAGCAACGCCTTTAAATACGCCTACACCGATCATGAAACCCCGGAACTATACGTCGGTGTATCCAAAGATACTCCTACAACGCTTATGATTCAGGTGCGTGATAACGGTCAGGGTATGACCGAGCAGAAGAAAGGAGCGCCCACGTCATTCGGGTTGAAGATGGTGAATACACTAACCCGTGAACTCCGCGGTAAACTCGCGGTGTCCGCATCACAAGGAACTACCTACGTACTAAACATACCATTGTAATGGAACAGATTAAAGTCCTTATAATAGAGGACCAACTTCTCACAGCCGAAGACATAGCATCGCGGCTGCGTAAACACAACCTGGAAGTTATCGACATTTTCGACAACGGCGAAGAAGCCCTCGCAAGCCTTTCTGGAAATGTGCCGGACCTTATCCTCATGGACATAAACCTGGCAGGCGAGATGGACGGCATTGAAACCGCAAAACGGATCCAGGAGAAACACGCTATTCCTATTATTTATCTGAGCGATCATACGGATAGCCAGACCGTGAACCGGGCGAAGGCTACATTGCCGGCAAATTACCTGGCCAAACCTTTCCTTGAGCCCGACTTAATCCGAGCCATCGAAATAGCGTTTCACAACGCCAAGGCAACCCGCCAGCAGGCGCCTGCGCAACAAGCGGTACTACTACCGAAACATGTTTTTCTGCGCACCAACAACCAGGCATTCATCAAGCTGGCCTACGACGATATCCTTTATCTGGAGGCCGATAAAGTGTACTGTGACGTAATCACCAAAGAAAAACGTTACAAGCTCTCCATCAGCATGAACCACGTGCACGAACAGCTCGATAACCCTGATTTTGTACGCGTGCATCGCTCTAATGTTATAAATGTTAATAACATTTCAGCACTGGAGGGTAACGTAGTTCACATGGGAGAGCACGAAATCCAAATGAGCAAAGACTATAAAGATGCGCTTATGGCGCGTCTGAAGTTTATTAAGCTTCGGTAGGGAAGGTATTCCGGCATTGCGGGAAAGGAATTTTGTAAAGCTGGATTTACAGCGCGTATTTCGGTACTGTATTTCCATGCTTATGATAAAGAGCTACCGCTACGATGCTTTCATTTCTCACGCAGTAGAAGATAAGATTGCTGTCGCAAATGAACTGTATAACCGCCTCGTTGCGGCCGATCTCAAGGTTTGGTATTCTGGTCGCGAATTGAGCATAGGCGAAAACCTGGAGGCAGCAATTCGCAACGGTTTGGCCGAATCGAGGTACGGTGTAATCATTTTTAGTCAGCACTATATCTCCAAAACGTATACGTTAAAGGAACTTCTGCTATTTCATAACCGTAAACGTAGAGATGTAATACTCCCGGTATTATATCAGATCACAATACCTGAACTGGCTACTCGTATTCCCGATGTGGTCGGACGTTTCGCCTTGACCATAGAACCCGATAACATGGACCATGTCGTCCAGGCTATCGTAGAAAAAGTTCGAGGTAAACGTAAGACTTCTTCTCCATCTTTCTGGAGACATAAGGTCGCGTTATTCAGGTTGATCGTCCTGATGGTATTGGCAGGAAGCGGAGCATGGGGTGTGCAAATGTGGAGTCTGCGCGGACCATCTTCAGCACTTGTCCAACAGGAAATTCAAAGTCGAATAGAAAAGCTTCAGCATGAAGTTGAAAGCTCAATTCAATCGGAGAAGGTCGCAGGAGCAGTAATTACATCGAATAGCGAAGTCAAGTCATTATATGCCGATTATCTTCGCTTCGATCGAAATCAACGAAACTATTTTGAATTTAATAACGGTGTTGTGCGTTCTCGTGCTGCCTATCGCGTAAGTAAATTACTGGACACCGCGGTTTCAGATTTTTCCCCAGCCAATAACTATGGTTTCGATTCCCCAAAAATATACCTCCTTACTCAGCGGGAACATGGGGTTCTCATCCAAGTTCGATATGCGTATGTTAATACCAAGCCGGTATCCTACCAAATAGACTCGGAAGTTCAAATCGACGATGAATACCGGGTCACCGTCTCGTATGCCAATAACATAAGAGATTTTATTGTGACGCTTATGTTTCCTATGGATGAGAACGGAATAAAGTCGAATAACCGTATAATCGAAGGTCACGCTCCAACGGAAACCTACATATTCCAATATTCTGACGATGGTAACTGGCAACTTAAACAGATTCAGTAAAGCCCGTTCGGAAAACCACCTACCCACCTTCGGAAGGTAAATTACCTCACATCACCTGAATACCTTTATTTCGGACAAACATCACGTAAATCCGTTATGAACTTCAATCTGATTAAAAAAGCGCTGTGCTTCAATGTTCTGTTCCTACTCTTAGTTCAGGCATGCGCCATTGCCCAACCCGAGCAAAACGATAATAGTGACGATGCAATAGTATGCGTTACGAAAACCGGTGACAAGTATCACCTGTGTTCTTGCCGCTACCTCAGCAAAAGTAGCTATGAAATGAACCTCAGCGATGCGCAGAAGCGTTACGATGCCTGCTCCGTTTGTAAACCCGGTAAATTTAAGATACAAGGAACCACGACTACACGCCGTACAGTAGAACTCGAGTCCGAATACACCGACGATTATAGCACTGATCCCTCCAAAGATGACAACGAAGTATCGGCTCCCAGGAACACGGTAACAAAGAAATCACCATCCCCCGCCAATGCTGGTGCCGCCAGCCAATGTTCCGCAACAACCAAATCCACCGGACAACGCTGCTCTCGGAGAACAACCAATGCCAGTGGCAAGTGCTTCCAACATGATAGATAAATGACAGATAGATGATCTAAGCTGGAAGGTGTAACGTTGTGCTGCAGTCAGTCTGAAACAGCTTTCGCATCTACGCGAAAGCTGTTGTTTTTTATGAAAAGTAGCACACCAATTTTATAATCCATCTGTTTTCCTGCATATAAACTCCATCCAACGTCAATTACATCTCAACTTCCGTTTGCTTATGTGTCGTATGGATAAAACCCTTGTTCCGTGCAGTTGACAGCGCGACCGCTTGCAGCGTCCGGATTACAACAACCGGCAGAAGACTAAACGAACGAAGCATCTTCCGCGAGTAGAATACCTTTGGCGCCGCATGCGCCAGTGCCAGCACATACAACAGCGTAATCGTCCACCATCGAAAAACAATCGCTGATTCATTGAAGTATAGCATCGTAAACAGTGGTGCCAGAATGAACAAAGCGATAAGGCTGTTAATACGCGAGGGTAACAAGTTATGCAGTATGGCGATGTTGAAGAAATTAACGTTGCCACGAAGCAGTAGTTTAATACCCTTAAAGAAATTCTGCCGTAGCATTTGATATTGCCCGGCAATCCACCGTGTACGCTGCTTACGGTAGGCTTCAGGCGACTCCACCTTCTCATCAAAAACCAGGATGTCTTTTTGGTAATGAATGTGGTGTCCCTTTTCGGCCAGCACTTGCTGTAGCGCCTTATCTTCCACCGGCGAGTCGATGCCTGCCAGACATTCCTTTAACAGACCGTATGGAAACACCATACCCGAACCGCTTAACGCAGCCGACAGCCCCAGCGCATTGCTGCCCTGGCGGTAGAGGTAATTGTTGATGCCTTCGCTCAGGCCATCCAGTAAGGCCATCGCTGTAGTACGGTTCTTCGGAACACGCTGTGCCTGAATAACCGTATAGCCGGCGCTATACAGATTGTTGACTTCCTGAAGAAAATTACGGGCAAGCACATTGTCGGCATCGGCAATGATCGCGATGTCGTAAGGACCGGGAAGCGATTGCAGCGCATAATTCAGCGAGCGGCTCTTCATACTCTTACGAAGCGTTACGGGCAACACCGTTACGCCAGATGTACCGAGCTGCTCCAGTGTATCGGGCTGTAGCGAGTCGGCAATAATAATAACATCCACGCGATCGTGTGGATAATCCAACTGTAATAACTGTCGTGCGGTAGAAAGGATTACCGCGTCTTCCTTGTAACAAGGCACAAGCACCGCTATTCTATTGTACTGCGGTGCAACGGGAGCATTTCTCTTGGCATAGTAGCGTCCCGCTAGCGACAGGACGCACACGTAGCCCGTGTTGATCGCGAAAAACGCGAAAAGCAGGGATTCCACCATTGTATAGACATTAAGATTAATAGCCGTAGAGCAGCAACAACACCTCTTTGCACACTGCCGGTGTACCATGAACGCAGAAGCAGCGATGACACTGTTGCCGTTACGCGTATAATCTATGTAACAGTATGGCGTGGCAACAATGGTTGAACACCGGTAAGGATGCAAAAAGCCTGACACTAGCTTCGTGGGCTGTAGCTGTGACAGGCTTTTGTATATATGTATACGTAAGATAAGCGAAGAAAATTGCTTAGTCAATCAAGACTTTACACAAGTTTAAAAGCTTTCGTTTGACATCGTTGTATTGCGTTTATTCTTTTATGAATCTCGACGCTATTTAATAACTGTAGCATTATTCCACACTTTGTAGCAATCAAAATGCCCTTTACGCATCGTCAGACGCTTTTGCTGGTGTTTAAACGTACTTTTTCGAACTGGCACGGTTGTTCTTCCCTCACATCACAAGCGGCAACGCTTACAGCGACAATTAAAAGCAATAGATTATGATGAAGAAAGTACTTAACACAGCATGTGCCCTGTTACTGGGAGTGATGGGAGCCTCGGCACAAATGACAACCTCTGATACGAATCACGCCGATTCTTCAACGGTAGATGTTCAGTACCTTTCATCGTCAGTTGAAGGACAGTATCGCTTACAACATTTATCGGACACCACGTCACTCGTCGGCAAACGCGATACACTGGTCGACGGACGGATTCCAGCGAAACTACGTCGTGTACTGAAGAAAGACCAACAATACGAAGGTTGGGAAACCGCAGGAATTTACCTCGACCAATCAACCAGCCTGTATATGGTTAGCGTGTCGCAGGGCAATGCCTCACGCACTTACGGTTTCAATGTTTATGGCAAGCCCGTAATAGTAACCGAAAGCATTCGCAAAGGCGAAGTACTACGCGCTGCAGGCGGCGATTAAGGTGAGTAAGATCATCCGGCGCAGTTGATATTCATCAGCATACGTCAGATCCATGCTACCGACCTTGGCCAGGTAATCATACTACATCACCACATCAACCAATGACACCGAAAATGAAAACAACCATACTGAGAATATCCCTGTTAATACTGGTACTGGGAGTACTAACCACAACCTTCGTGTCTGCCGGCCAGTTCGAGTTTCCGGAAGCAGACGACTACGTAATATCAGCTCCCAGACACCTCTTTTTATATATAGCTGCCGCAGCATGGGTGTGCGTCACCGGCTGGGTAGTAGCCACACACCGACGCTACCGAATACCACAAGAACACCGATAACCATCGGCACACTAGACTAAACTAACAAAAACGCCCCGTCCGATACCAATCAGACGGGGCGTTTTGTTTTGCCTTTTCGCAACAACCGTTTACTTCTTCACCTCGCGCACTACCTTTCCGGTAGTATCAAAGTACCCAACCTCGTCAAGATCCTTGCCCGATCGGGCAGGAGCGAGGTTATCGCCAAACTCACCAATCTCCGCATACGTCATTGGCACGCGCAGCTTGCCAGTCTTATCCAGCACACCCCACAAGCCGCCGTATGCACTCGCCGAGGCCTGTTCGCCATGTTCGTCATAATACAGATCGCCACCCGTATTACAGCGTATCCAGGCTTGATTGTGGTACGGCTCCAGCCACGTATAATCAAAGCCTGTAAGTAGTCGCCCGTCCGGAGTAGCCATTGCCCACTTCTCGTTAAGCGAAACATACACCAGCCCGGGATAAACCTGGATATCCGAAAACATCTGTGCAAAAGGCCGTTTGCCAGACTCCGTAATCAACGTCTTCTTCGTAGCACCATTCTTCTCTTCGCTCAACACACAAACACCGTTCACAAACCCTTCAGGTGCCAATGACACACCTGCGGTCGGAGGAATAATCTCATTACCTTTTAAACCCACTACATGCTCCGGGCTGTCGGGATCTTCCTGTACAATCACAACATTACCTTGAACATTCCGTACGTTGGCATACAGCGCCTCGACAATCATCGTATTACTTTCATTGATAATGCCCCAGCGACCGTTGCTGTTGCGTACAGGCGCATAGCCGTTCGCAAAATCCCGGATACCCGTATACATCGCCGGAACAACCAGTTCCCCGGAAGCATCGGCCGCACCCCACAGGCTGTCTACCTCAACGCGCACCTTACCCTCCGTAAACGGACTCGCGCCGGTAGGATCGAGGTAAAGAACATTGTCATATAGCGGCTTCAACAGCCACTTGCCATCGGGTGTAATAATCCCCGTGAGACCATTCTCACGAGCCTCTATAAAACGGTACGCGTCAAATTGAGGAATATCCCCGACAATGTATTCAGCATCGGCATAACCCGTAGGGGCATCAGGATCGAATGTCTCATCCTCTGAACCGGCATGCACATCAATCTCGATCGGACCAGCGTAAACAGTCTTGCCCGTGCCATCGATGATAGACCATTGCTTGCCCTTGGCGGCAAGATAATTCTTTCCGAAAGGCACCAGTTGATCGTACTGCGGTTTTATAGCTTCAGTACCATTGGCCTTAAGCAATCCCCAGGTACCACCATTACACGAATAAAATACCGCTTCGCTGCACTCGTCCATGCACGGCATATACGTTGCGCTACCGCCGTTGTTAATCAGCGCCAGGCCGTTATTGAAAGGCATAATCAGCGAATAGCGTGGCGCCATCACCGACTTACCCTTCGTATCGATCAGACCCCATTGGCCGCCTTTATATTCGTACGTGTCAGACTCGGCCGTAGCACCCATATTTATACGGGCTACCGCGCCTTCAAAATCCGTTGCGAAATCATACGCTTCGGGCAACACCGACTCGCCATTCTTGTAGTAGCCATACTTCGCGCCGTCAGCGTTGGCAGAGGCATACATCGTATTGGGAACACCATCCGGAATCTTATCCACCGAAACCTTACCCACATTACGTCCGGAAGCATCAACATAGAAATATTCATCCTTAACATTCACCATAGCCTTGCCCTGGCTGAAAGGCCAGGCAGAATTATACTGCGGCTGAATCACAAACTGGCCGCGGTCGTTAATATACCCGTAAGCAGCGCCCGTGTTCAACACACGAAGCAAATTGCCCGTACGGGTAATCGACGAATACACCGGAGGAATAACATCCTTTTGCGTCTTGATATCGCGCGCACCCGAAAGCCCGCGCTCATTGTAGTAAATAGCCACACCGTTAAAAATACTTTGTATGTTCAGGTTGGGCTTAATAGCCCAGTTGCCTTGTGTATCGATCAGACCTGTGCCGGCGTCTACTGTCACAATCGCATAGCCGTCGGCGCTAAAGGCACCGGCGTTCTTAAACCGGGTCTTGATCGCCACCGCACCCGTCTTGTTAATATACTGATAGGCGTCCGCTCCCATCTTCACAGCAGCCAAACCGTTGCTAAACGGCGGAAAGTCCGACGACAGGTAAGCGTATTGATTGATCGGTATCGCACGCGAATAAATCCAGTTACCCTGCAGGTCGATATAACCGTACTGATTGTTCTTCTTCGCCGCGGCCAGTCCTTCCGAATACGGCTGCAGTTCGTCGAAGCTGGGTTGTACCACCCAGTTCTCGCCTTTATCGATCATCCCGAGCTTACCGGTCTCAGAGTCCGACGCGGGGGCCAGGATGTGTCCGTTGAAATTGAATACGCCTGCCGTAACATGGTCCTGAACATCCAGCTGTCCGTTCACCACTGTAGCGTACCGGTAGGGCGCACTATAATCGTCCTGGTCTTTCACAGCGGCAACGCCATTCTTAAAATTCTCCACCCGGGCAAACGTCTGGTTGAACACCACGCCGTACGGATCGGTAAACGTCCAGTCGCTGTCGAGGTTATAGCCGTCGTATTGCACATCGGCCACCGTCGTATCCTTGATGTTGATCCGCGCATAGCCGCCCACAAAGTCGGCGGCGTAGGCATAGGCTGCCGCAATCACCACCTCGCCCTTTGCATTGATAAAGCCATACTTGCCCTTATCCTTAAACCGGCCCATGCCCCCGGAGAAATCCCAGGCATAGTCGTAGGCGGGCGCCACCACAATCTCGCCGCTGGCGTCCATATAGCCCCAGCGCGAGTTCTCCTTCATCGGGAAGAGTTGAGGTAATTCGGTGTCTTTTTTACAGGCCGATAGTAACACGGCCACGAACAGGCAAAGCCAGAGGCTGAAGCGTAGTTTTTGGTGCATGGTATGGTTAGAAATACAGAGTCAGTACGTTAATAGGCTGGTTTTTTCCGGAACGTGCCTGTGCAAAGAATAGGCAGTGCTGCCCGGCACAAACAAAAATTCTGAATGGGTTTGTATACAAAGGTAGTTATTTGGCAAAAATCCACAGAATGACTTTCTGATGTTGCCACAATTTTTATTTCATAAATTTTCGTCTCAAGAGTAGCACATTCAACAAATCTTCCTACTTTTGCGTCCTGATTTTTCGACTCCGTAGCTCAGCTGGTAGAGCAACAGACTCTTAATCTGTGGGTCCTGAGTTCGATCCTCAGCGGGGTCACTTCAAGAACCGCCTTATCGTATCGATTTGGCGGTTTTTTGTTTTATACGCTGCCCTCCTGTACCACGGACTCGCTTATAAGCCCACTGACAGTACTCCCTTTATCATGTACCCAGATATCATGCGGCAGAATCAGATCCACGGTTTTCGCATCATTATAGCCCGGCGTCATCGAGCCCAATGTGGGCTATCATTACCGCATGATGGGTGGACGTCCACGCCCCGTCAATAGAAACGTCGTTCCCTCAAACTGCCTCCTCCCCAACATTCATGTATGGGTAACGCTTACACCCCAGGAAATTCAGGATTAGCAAAAGTCCCCAAGCAACCCATCCTATATATAATACAATCCACATCCCGCCTCCATCCGCCCCAAGCCACAGAAATCTTTGTAATTCTATCCGGTCGATCATATTAATCTTACCATTCCTGTTTATTTTGCGCCCCTAACATTCTACCGATGAACGCACCAGGGTGGGATAATTTTTGGCAAGGTCAAAAAGAGTCCTTCAATGAAGTCATGACAATTGGCACGCATTACTTTGGTGATCAGTTATTAAAACGATTTGGCGTTTCCCCGGCGCATAAAATTTTTGACTACGGTTGCGGCCCCGGACTTCTGGCCGACCGCCTCGCCCAGCGAAACATAACCATTACCGGCGCCGACATCAACACCTACTTTATAGACCAGTGTAGGCACAAACACCCCGGCGCCGTATTCATCACCATAACTACCGACCCCGACCAGAACAAACGCATACTCGCGCAGCAACTGCCGGCGTCCGAATTCGATTTTATAGTCTTGTTAAGCATAGCCCAGTATTTCCCCGATGTGCCCATGCTCGAAAAAGTCGTCCACTCTGTATTGCCACACCTGAAAACAGGAGGGAAGCTCATCATTGCCGATGTTATCGATACCCGGACATCCGGCATTCGCGACGCCTCGGCGCTTCTGATACAGTGTATCCGCAAAGGACGCATCGTTGCCTTTACCCGCTTCATAGCCTACCTGTTGTTTTCGGACTACCGGAAAATTTCGAAGAATACTGAACTGCTCAAAATATCACGAGCAGACATCCATCGTATCGCAGTGGCTCACGGATTGCGGGATGAGTGTATCGATGGCCTTACAATTCACCCTTCGCGAACCAGTTATGTATTGACCAAAGTCCTTTGATCTCTAGTAAATCAAGTGTTTTAAGAATTAGTATAGAGTCATAAGCTCAAAAAACGTATGGGATACCCAACAAAACTTTCCGTATACCTGAAAGATATCAGGTTCTGGATCTTGTTTTTCTTTCTCATTAGAATGTACGGCATCACCTTCCCGCCACTCGAAGTAAGCCACAACTGGCGTCAGACCGACGGCATGATGATCGCCAGGAACTTTTATGAACGCGACGCCAACATCTTCTACCCGCGTGTAGACCTGGGGGGAGAAAAAGAAGGCATCGTAGGATGCGAATTCCCCATGCTCAACTACCTCGTTTTCCTTGTCGCTAAAGTCTTCGGATTTCAGCACTGGTACGGTCGGCTCATCGTCCTCATCGCATCCTCCATCGGGATCTTTTACTTTCATAGAATCATCAAAACATGGTTTAGTGAAC
>Ga0065165_1000587_pt1 | contig 53507 bp, 57 predicted proteins | sample AraplaMF_Cvi_mMF_FD_63813 | JGI IMG/M metagenome (GOLD analysis project Ga0065165, IMG submission 63813) | Arabidopsis root microbial communities from the University of North Carolina, USA - plate scrape MF_Cvi_mMF (version 2) (version 3) | ecosystem: Host-associated > Plants > Roots >...
ACGACGGTGAGGAGCTCGTGGCATCGCGGCTTTGCCGGGTCGGCTTTCCCGACCATTCGCCTCAGTGATCGGGGGAGTCTTCGGTGTCCACCCTCGAGGCGAGTTCCGCACAAGAGAGCGGCCGTAGGCCACATAAGTACATGGGCCGCGCAAGCGGCCTTTCCTTTCCGAACGCGGAGGACCTGTCTGAGCAGCGAGGGTGGACACCGAAGGCTCGGGCCTCACCGTTCGAGCCCGAAGCGGCGCCGGCCGCCAAGCACATGCATTCGCGAAGCGAATGAACCGATACATCCAGACAGCGTTACCGGATCCCGCGAAAAACAAAAAAGGCCCCGTTTCCGGGGCCTCGACGATCAGTAATCGCGCTTCTTGCGCGGCGGCTTGCCGCCGCCCGGGCGCGCGCCCGACGGGCGGAAGTTGCCGCGTGGGCGCGGCGGGGCGCCGCTTTGCGGCTGTTCCGTGCCGTCCCATTCGCTGATCTTCAGCTGCTGCTGCGCGACCCACACCTTCTTCAGGTGGTTGAAGGTCTCGGCGGGCATGCCGTCTGGCAGGTCGATCAGGCTGTAGTCGTCGCGAATGCTCACACGGCCGATGAACTTGGCCTCGACGCCACCCTCGTTCGCGATGGCACCCACGATGTTGCCCGGCTTCACGCCGTGCTCGTGGCCGACCTCGATGCGGTAGGTGCGCTTGCCGTTCTCGGTGACGTGCGGACGCGGCTGGCGCATGCCCTCACGCACCGGACGACGGTCGCCGAAGTCGCCGCCGTCGCGCGACGGACGCTCGCGGTCGTAGTCGCGCGGCGGGCGCTCGGTGTATTCGCGCTTCGCCGGTGGTTCCAGCAGCAACGGCTGGTCGCCCTGGGCGATGCGCGCCAGCGCGGCGGCGATCTCGATCGCCGGCACGTTGTGCTCCTGCTCGTACTTTTCCACCAGCTGCTGGAACAGGCCCAGGTCGCCCGTGGCCAGCGTATCGGTGATGCGCTGGTTGAACTTGTTGACGCGAGTGTCGTTCACCGCCTCGATGGTGGGCAGCTGCATCTGCTCGATCGGCTGGCGCGTGGCGCGTTCGATCTGGCGGAGCAGGTTGCGCTCGCGCGGCGTGACGAAGAGGATCGCCTCGCCGCTGCGTCCGGCGCGGCCCGTGCGGCCGATGCGATGCACGTATGACTCGGTGTCGTGCGGAATGTCGTAGTTGAGCACATGGCTGATGCGCTCCACGTCGAGGCCGCGCGCGGCGACGTCGGTGGCGATCAGGATGTCGAGCTTGCCCGTCTTCAACTGGTCGATCACGCGCTCGCGCTGCGCCTGGGCGATGTCGCCGTTGATGGCGGCCGCCGCGAAACCGCGCGCCTGCAGCTTGCTGGCGAGTTCTTCGGTGGCCTGCTTGGTACGCGCGAACACGATCATGGCGTCGAAGCTTTCCGCTTCGAGGATGCGCGTGAGCGCGTCGAGCTTGTGCACGCCGCTCACCCACCAGTAACGCTGGCGGATGTTCGCCGCGGTGGTGGTCTTGTTCTTGATCGTGACCTCGGCCGGGTCTTTCAGGTACGTCTGGGCGATGCGGCGGATGGGCGCCGGCATGGTCGCGGAGAAGAGCGCCACCTGGCGGCCTTCCGGCGTGGCCTGGAGCAGCTTTTCGACATCGTCGATAAAGCCCATGCGCAGCATTTCGTCGGCCTCGTCGAGCACCATGAAGCGCAGGCCGGAAAGATCCAGCGTGCCCTTGTCGAGGTGGTCGATCACGCGGCCGGGCGTGCCCACGATGACCTGCGCGCCGCGCTTCAGGCCCTGCAGCTGCGGGCCGTAGCTCTGGCCGCCGTAGATCGGCAGCACCTGGAAGCCGGGGAGGTAGGTGGCGTACTTCTGGAACGCCTCGGCCACCTGGATGGCCAGTTCGCGCGTGGGCGCGAGGACCAGGGCCTGCGGCTTGTTGCCGGCCTTCAGATCGATGCGCGACAGGATCGGCAGCGCGAAGGCCGCGGTCTTGCCGGTACCGGTCTGCGCCTGGCCGATGACGTCGCGGCCTTCGAGCAGGGCCGGAATGGTGGCGGCCTGGATGGGGGAGGGGGTCTCGTAGCCCACCTCGGTCAGCGCGCGCACGACGTTGGCGTCGAGGGCAAGCGCGCTGAAACCGGGCAGGGCCGGAGCGTTATCTGTATCGGGGGATGACATGGCGACCTCAGGGAGGGGCGCGGCGGCACGATCGGCGCCGGGCAGTACGCCTATTGTAGCAGCGATGGGTGGGCTTCGCCGTGGGTCGTGGCCGCGTACCGAGTCGGCGCTACACCCTTCGGTCAGCTTCGCGTAAGGAATGAGTCCCAAGTCGGCCATCGAGACGGTATCGGAACAGCGCTGGGGCTGGCCCTGGCCCGGAAACTGGCGCTGCCCGGTGAGTCCAGGCGCACGGCGCGTCGTCTTCGCCTAGGCCATCAGCTTTCCGATCAATTCGCGAACCCAGCGGTGCCCGGCGTGGGCGTGACAACGCTCGTGCCAGATCAAGCCGATATCGAACCGCTCGCTCAGCCAGGGCAGATCGATGATCGTCAGCTTTTCCGATTCGGCACGAAGCAGCCGCCTGGGCACAAGCGCGACAAGATCGCTGCTGGAAACAATTTCGGGAATGAACAAGAACGAGCCTGCGGACATGACGACATTGCGCCGGTAACCGAGAACCCCCAAGGCGTCGTCAACGGGTGTCTCGAAATGGCCGCCTCGCCGTGAAACGACGATATGTTCCAGCCTGACGTATTCCTCGATCGCCAGACCAGGCTGCAGATCCGGGTGGCTTTGCCTGCCGATGAGGACATAGGTTTCCTCGTAAAGGTGACATGCGCGTAGATGCGGCATCGCCGGATCGGGTGTAGCGATCACCAGATCGATATCGCCGTTCGCCAGCTGCTGTTCCATGAGGGCGGGGGACAGGTGCCAAACCGCCACGCGCACGCCTGGCGCTATCCGCCGGAGCGCCAGGACGAGCGGCATCACAACGGCTGCCTGGACATAATCCGAGCAAGCGATCGACACAGCGAGTTGCGCCGTTTCGGGATCGAAGTCCCTGTGCGATTGCAATGTCGAGCGCACCCGATCCAGCGCCTCGCGCAATTGCGGGGCAAGTTCTGTTGCCTTGGCGGTGGGGGTCATTCCGCGCTGGGCGGGAAGAAGCAAGGGATCGTCGAACACATCCCGCAGCCGCGCGAGCTGCGCACTGACTGCCGGCTGGCTGAGATGCAGCTTCGCCGCCGCCTTCGTGACGTTCCGTTCGGCCAGCAGCACTTCGAGCGTTGCCAGAAGGTTGAGGTCGATGCGACTGGTATCCACCGCGCTTATTCCAGAACAAAAAACAATCGATTTCAAATATGGCTGAAGAGCCTCCATCCTGCAAGCATCGACCCGCTAGCCGCTGGCTTGGGCACATCCCAGCGAGCGTTGAAGCGCGCCCTCGACTCCACGATAGAAACCAGAGGAGCATGATGATGAAGAACATCCTTGTTGTATCCGCGCACCCCGAGCCAACCTCGCTCACCCGGCAGTTGGTCGATGTCACGGTCGAGACGCTTGGCGCCGCCGGACACAAGATCGTGCAATCCGAGCTTTACGGCATGAAGTGGAAAGCGGTGTTCGACGCCGACGACTTTCCCGTCCGCACCAACCCCGACCGGCTGTCGTTCATCATGGAATCGGGCCATGCCTATGCGACCGGCAATCAGACGCCGGATGTTGCCGCCGAACAAGCCAAACTCCTTGCCGCGGACGCGGTCATCCTGCAGTTCCCGCTGTGGTGGTATGGCGTGCCCGCGATCCTGAAGGGCTGGATCGAACGCGTCTATGCTTTTGGTTTCGCTTATGGCTACCGTAACGGCACCAACGAGTTTCGCTTCGGGGACGGCATCCTGAAGGGTAAGCGCGCGCTGGTAAATGTTCAGGCCGGTGGACCTGTGTCGGACTATGGCCCGCGCGGGATCAACGCACCGATTGAGCAGTTGCTCTTTCCGCTGACCCACGGCGCGCTCTTCTATCCGGGCATGGATGTGTTGCCCACGCACGCTGTCTACAGCGCCGGCCATGTCTCCACCGCCGAGGAGGTCGAGGCGATCAAGGCGGGCTGGCGCGCGCGACTCGCCGGGCTTTTCACCGATTCGCCAATCCCGTTCCGTGCGCAGAACGGAGGCGATTTCCCCGATCGCCACACCATGGCGGATGACGTCGCGCCGGGCCAGACCGGGATCGACGCGCATGTCGCCGAAAGGGTGGCCGAGACGGTCGACGCGTGAGGCCGATGCGGCCGCCACGGCTCCGGGGTTCAACATCGCCGCCATCAATCCAGGCATCGCTGGCGCTTCGGCGTGGGTCGTGGCCGCGTGCCGAGTCGGCGCTACACTCTGCGGTCAGCTTCGCGTAAGGATTGAGTCCCATGTCGGCCATCGAGACGGTATCGGAACAGCGCTGCTTCGGCGGCGTCCAGGGTTTCTATTCGCATGCCTCGGAGGCTTGCGGGGGTTCCATGCGCTTTGCGCTGTACCTGCCGCCGGCGGCGGAGCAGGGGCCGGTGCCGGTGCTCTGGTACCTTGCCGGCCTTACCTGCACCGCGGAAACCTTCACCATCAAGGCCGGTGCACAGCGGCTCGCCGCCGAACTCGGGCTGGCCCTGGCGATGCCCGACACAAGCCCGCGCGACACCGGGCTTCCCGGCGCCACGGGCGACTGGGAATTCGGCGAGGGCGCGGGATTCTACCTGGACGCCACCGAGGCGCCGTGGAGCGAGCGGTTCCGTATGTACAGCTACGTGGTGGACGAACTCCCGCGCCTGCTCGCAGGGCGGTTCCCGCTCGACATGGGGCGGCAAGGCATCACCGGTCACTCCATGGGTGGACACGGTGCGCTCACGATCGCCCTGCGCAATCCGGGCCGCTTCCGCTCCGTGTCGGCATTCGCGCCCATCGTCGCGCCGGCTCGCGTGCCATGGGGCGAGAAGGCGTTCTCGCGTTACCTCGGCGACGACCGCAAGGCGTGGGAGCGCCACGACGCCACGGCGCTCGTTCGCGCCGGAGCCACCTTCGACGGCACCATCCTCATCGATCAGGGCGAGGCCGATGGTTTCCTCGTGAGCCAGCTGCAACCGCAGCGCTTCGAGGCAGCGTGCGAAGACGCGGGCCAGCCGCTCGATCTCCGTATGCGCCCGGGGTACGACCACAGTTACTACTTCATCCAGACGTTCGTGGAAGACCACCTCCGCCACCATGCGAAAGCGCTCGCCGCATGAGCGAACCGATCCGCATGCGCACCGCGCGTACGGTGATCCGCCTGCTCGACGTGGACGAAGCGGAGCTGCTTCGCCGCTATCGCACCGAGAACCGCGAACACCTGGGGCCGTGGGAGCCGCTGCGCACCGAAGCGCATTACTCGCTGGAAGGCTGCCGGCAGGCGATCGAGGCCGGGCTGGAAGCTGCGCGGGCCGACCGCGGCTATCCATTCGCGATACTGACGCCCGATGCCAGCGCGATGATCGGCACCTTCACCTTCGCCAACGTGGTGCGCGGCGTCTTCCAGGCCTGCCATCTCGGCTACGGCATCGGCGCGTCGCACGAAGGCAAGGGCCTCATGTTCGAGGCCCTCGAGGCGGCCGTGCGCTATGCCTTCGGTCCGCTGGACTTCCACCGGGTGATGGCGAACTACATGCCGCGCAACGAACGCAGCGGACGGCTTCTCGAGCGCCTGGGGTTCGAGAAGGAAGGCTATGCGAAGCGTTATCTGAAGATCGACGGACTGTGGGAGGACCACGTCCTCACTGCGAAGATCAGAACGCAGGGCTGAGCGGCGCGGGCTCGGTGTCCGCCGTCTTGCCGCGAGCGGCGAACATGGCGTGCCATGCTTCGCGTTCTTCCCATGCCAGGAGCAGGTAGATCGCCAGCAGCGGCAAGTGCGGTCCGAGCGTCCGGCCTTCGGTGACGAAGTGGTAGCCGAAGATGACGACGATGGGGGCCGCCAGCAGGAGGAGCGCGAGCGGCACGAGCCTCGCCGCCATCAGCGCCACGCCGGCATAGACGAAGAGCACGCCCACCAGGGGCTCGACGAAGCCGCTGGCTTCGAGGCCGGCCATGAAGGCGCGGCCGGCGGCCGTATGCGGCACGGGCGGTTGCCAGAAGGCAAAGATGTGGTTCAGGCCGGAAAAGACGAAGAACGCGCCGAATACGGTGCGAACCACGGCGACGCTGTAGCGGTGGAGTCGGGACATGCGGGGTGCTACCTGGGTGGGTTGGCCTGCCAACCCGCATGATCCGGATTGCCGCATGGGCGGGCCATTGCCCATGCGGCTAGGCCAGGGGCCTTAGGCCTTGTTCGTCGCGGGGCCGCGACGCTGGCGCCGGCGCTTGTGGCTGCCGGTGCTTTCGCCCGTACCTGCAGCGGAGTGGCCGTGCGGACGATGCGACGGCGGACGGCCACCACCGTTCCCGCCCTGGCGGGCGCCATTGCCACCCGGACGGCCCTGGCCGCTGCCCTGCTGCGAGCGCGGCTGGCGCTGCTGCTGTTTCGGACGCGGCGCACCGGCATCGAGGCGAAGCGGCGCGCTGGGCTCGTAGCCTTCCACGTTGCGGATCGAGAGGTCGGTCTTCAGCAGACGGCCGATGTCGCGCAGCAGGCCCGACTCGTCGTGGCTCACCAGCGAGATGGCCTGGCCTTCGGCGCCCGCGCGGCCCGTGCGGCCGATGCGGTGCACGTAGTCTTCCGCGACCATGGGCAGGTCGAAGTTGATGACGACCGGCAACTGGTCGATGTCGATGCCGCGCGCGGCGATGTCGGTGGCGACCAGCACGGTGACACGGCCCGTCTTGAAGTCGGACAGCGCACGCGTGCGTGCGTTCTGGCTCTTGTTGCCGTGGATGGCGGCGGCACGGATGCCGGCCTGCTCCAGATGGCGCACGAGCTTGTCCGCGCCGTGCTTGGTGCGGCTGAACACCAGGGTCTGGCGACGGCTGTCCTGGGCGAGGATGTGCAGCAGCAGCTCGCGCTTGTTCGCCGCGTCGACCGGATGCACTACGTGTGTGACCGTGTTGGCGACGGTGTTGGCCGGCGTGGTGGACACCTCGCGCGGCTCGCGCATGAACTGCTGGGCGAGCGCCTTGATCTCAGGTGCGAACGTGGCCGAGAAGAGCAGCGTCTGGCGCTGGCGCGGCACCGCAGCGAGGATGCGCTTGAGTGCCGGCAGGAAGCCCATGTCGAGCATGCGGTCGGCTTCGTCGAGCACGAGCACGTCCACCTTGGACAGGTCGACCGAGCGCTGCTGCATGTGGTCGATCAGACGGCCGGGTGTGGCCACCACGATGTCGACGCCACGGCGCAAGGCCTGCAACTGGTTACCCATGCCCACGCCGCCGAAGATCACGGTGCTGGACAGACGCACGTACTTGCCGTAATCGCGCAGGTTGTCCTGCACCTGCGCGGCGAGTTCGCGGGTGGGAGTGAGAATCAGGGCGCGAATGGGGCGGCGGCCCTGGCCGTCGCCACGCACTTCGCCGGCAAGCCGGTGGAGCAGGGGCAACGAAAAGGCGGCCGTCTTGCCGGTACCGGTCTGCGCGGCGGCCATCAGGTCGTGGCCGGCCAGCACCTCGGGGATGGCGGCCGCCTGGATGGGCGTGGGCTTTTCATAGCCGGCTTCGGACAACGCGCGCAGCAACGCGGGCGCAAGGCCCAGCGAATCGAAAGACATGGAGAAACTCCTGCGTGACTCGAGCGTTCCCAGAAACCGCGCTACGAGTTATGGATTCGGCGGCCGCGAGCCATGACGAAGACAGCAGGCTGGCCGGTGTCGCGCGCGCTTCCGGGGGTGGGGGAACGGGCGGGAAAATCTCCACGCCGAGGGTCCGCAAGGGAGTCGGAGCGCAGGCACGACCCGCCGAGTATACCTTATTGCGGCGCACAATGGCACCGACCCACGGTAACCGCCACGGGGCTGCCAACGACGAGGCCTGTAGGAGCAACTGTCTTTTTCAGTGGCTCCACTCAGCCTGGTCACGAACCATCGCATTGATGGCCGTAATTAGGCTGCGCATGCAGGCAACCAGGGCCACTTTCGCCAGTTTGCCGCGGCTCGTAGCGCTTGGTAGCGCGCCCGGAGCGCGCTTCCCTTGGTGCGGATGGCGGCCCAGGTCGCCATGTAGAGGGTTCGCCGGACGATCCAGCGCCCGCCCCGTACGCGGCGTGGCCCGTCGCGCCGGCCACTTTGGTCGACGTAGGGTGCGACGCCGACCAAGGCCGCGATCTTCTTTCGATCCAGTTGGCCAAGCTCCGGCAGGTAGGCTATCAGCGTCGCCGCCGTGACCGGCCCAATGCCCGGTACGCCGTGCAGGCGCGAGTTCGGGTCCACAGCACGCACAGCCGCGTCCAACGGCGCGCCGATGGCGGCGATCTGCTTGTCCGCCGCGTCGATCATCGCCTGCAGGGCTCGCCGGGCCGCGGGCAAGGTGGCCTGTGCCAGCCGGCGACGGTTATCGTCGCGCTGGGACACGAGCTGCTGGCGGCAGCGCACCAGGTCGGCCAGATCCACGCGCTCGCGCGACGCCGGGACGTAGGGTTGCGGCGTGATCGTGGCCGCCATCCGGGCCAGCACGTGGGCATCGAGCCGATCGTTCTTGGCGATCTTGCCCATGCCCATGGCGTAGGCGCGCGAACGGTGCGAGGCCAAGCGCGTCACCGGATACCCGGCCGTCGCCAGGGCATCGAGAATGGTGCGCTCATAACCGCCGGTCGCCTCGATGGCGATGTGCTCGACGGCATCGCGGGATAACGCTTTGAGCAAGGCCTTGTGGCCCCTGGCGTTGTTCTCGAAGCGTTCGTGGCGCTTGGTGGGGTACCAAGCCACGTCGAGCATGGCCTTGCCGACATCGATACCGACATACATGTTCATGGCGTCACTCCGGAGTAGGATCGGGAGCGAGAGCACCTCTGCCAGCCCTGGCTTGTGAATTCGAGGTAGGACTCGAGCAACTGTTCGGGCTTGACGGAGGGAGTGCGGCAGCCCTTGCTCCTACACGTGCTCGCAGCACTGCCGCTAAACGGCTTGCCGCACTCCGCTCTCACCTCAAGCCTACCCCCGCACGAAGACACAAGCCGCTATAGCGGCGAAAAGCCCACGAAGCGATGAAGCGTCAAGGTGAGGTTCCCACCCGTCTACCCGCGACAAGCGGTCATCAGCCAACTGTTGTAAGGCGTGCGCCCGAACAACGGCTCGAAGTCGACATGGATCCCCCGGGGCTCCAGCACCTCGCGAATGTCGTCCTCGGTCGGGAAATACTGCGCACCCCCGGGGATCCAGCCGACCGCCTTGATGAATTTCTCCTCCAGCACCGTGGCCCGGTAGCGCCACGAGCCGTCGCGGATGACGTTGCGCAGGATCAGCACCCCGTCGTCGGCGAGGTGCTCCACGGCGAAGGCAAGCAGTTCCGCCTGACGCTCGCGGGGCAGGTAATGCAGCACGTCGAGCATGGCGACGTGACCGCGTACCGCCTGAGGCGTGGCGGCGTCCGCTTCCCGAAGGGCTATTTCGCCGCCGAGCCCGGCACGCTCCGCCGCGTCGCGGCCCATCGCGATTTTCCGTCCGTCGTGATCGAGGCCCAGATAACCGTCGAGTGCATTGCACGCATGCAGGTAATGGCCCAGCAATCCCAACCCGCACCCGATGTCGAGTAAGGGGAGGCGCTTGCCCTTGATGGCGCGCGCGGTCGCAGCGTAAACAGGGTCGGTGGCCAGCTTGCCGTGGATGTAGATCCGATCGCCGGGTCGGCGAAACCGGGCGGCGATGCGTCGCCGGGTGCGGGTGTCGGGAATCATGCGGAGCTCCGTCCGTCGGGAGGGCCGGGGCACGGATACATGCCCCGGCCCGGGGACTTAACGCTGCGGCTGCTTGACGTTGGCCTTGTTGATATAGGCGTTGTATTCGCCTTCGTCCACACGTCCGTCGTGGTTCGTGTCCGCTTCGTTGAAGTGCGCGCGCAGTTCCTTCAGCGCGTCCACATCCTTGGGCACGTCGCCGCGGCGTATGGGTTTGCCGTCGTTGAGGCTGGAAAACGCAGGGGCACCGCTGTCGCCGGACTGCGTCTGGGGCGCGTTTTCCTGCGCGAAAGCGACGCCCGCGGAAAGGCAGGCTACGAGTGCGAGTGAAACGATCGATCGCGAGTACGTCATCGAGTCCTCCGTCTGTCGTGAGATGGCCAGTGTAACGAGGCCTTGTCGTGGCGCCGTGAGGCGCCCGTTCGATAGTAGCGCTGTGCTAGCCTCGGCGCCGCCCGCTTTATGAGGAAATTCTCATGTCGCTTCCCGCCGCGCTGCGCGAACTGGATCACACGCAACGGCACACCGTCCTAGCCAGTTTCCTGGGCTGGACACTCGACGCCTTCGACTATTTCCTTCTTACCTTCGTGATCCTCGCCGTGGCGCATGAATTCGGTGTGCCCAAACAAGAGGTCACCTACGGCTTGTTCCTGACGCTGGCGGCTCGACCGATCGGTGCGCTGCTCTTCGGACGCCTGGCGGACCGTTACGGTCGCCGGCCCGTGCTGATGGTCGATATCGTGCTGTTTTCCGTGCTGGAACTCGCCTGTGCCTTCGCGCCGAGTCTGGCCGTGCTGCTGGGCCTGCGCTTCCTGTTCGGCATTGCCATGGGCGGGGAATGGGGCATCGGCGCGTCGCTGGCGATGGAATCGATCCCGGCGAAATCCCGTGGTTTCGTCTCCGGCCTTTTGCAGAGCGGCTATCCCTGCGGCTTCTTCCTCGCCGCGCTGGTCAACTGGTTGCTGGTGGATGCGATCGGATGGCGCGGCCTGTTCGTGGTCGGCGCGTTGCCGGCGTTGCTGGTGCTGTACATCCGGCGGAAGGTGCCCGAATCGCCCGTGTGGGAAGGACGCCGGCAGCATGCGCGCGAAAGCGTGTTCGTTTCCATGCGCGGATACTGGAAGCTGTTCGTGTACCTCATGCTGCTCATGGCGGCGTTCAACATGTTCAGCCACGGCTCGCAGGACATGTATCCCACCTTTATCCAGACCCAGCTGAAAATTCCAGCGGGCTCGGGCACGGCGTTCATGCTCACGGCGCTGCTCAACCTCGGCGCGCTGGCGGGCGGGCTGACCTTCGGCTCGCTGTCCGAGAAAATCGGCCGGCGGAAAGCCATCATCATCGCGGCGCTTCTGGCCATTCCTGTGATCCCGCTATGGACCTACGGCGGCTCGCTGTTGCTGCTGGGCCTCGGCGCCTTCCTCATCCAGGTAATGGTGCAGGGCGCCTGGGGCGTCGTGCCCACCCACCTCAACGAGCTGGCGCCCGACGCCGTACGTGGCACGCTGCCGGGCTTCGCCTACCAGATGGGCAATCTCCTGGCGGCCATCACCGCCACCGCGCAGACCTGGCTGGCCGAGCGGCGCGGCGGCGATTTCGCCTTCGCCATGTCCACCTGGATCGCCGGTGTGGCGGTGCTGCTGGCCCTTCTGACCTGGCTCGGGCCCGAGGCTCGCGGCGTCGGCTTCGGCGGCGTGCGGACGCCGGGTGACGGCGGGGCCGGCCGCGGCTAAAATCCCTCGTTTTCCTTCGGTAGAAACCAACATGCAGGCTGGCAAGGGCAAGGTCGTCTCGTTCCATTACTCGCTCACCGTGAACGGCGAGAAGGTCGAAAGCTCGATGGACGGCGGCGAGCCGCTGTGGATCCTGCTCGGCCACGGCCAGCTGATTCCCGGCCTGGAAGCCGGCCTCGAGGGCAAGTCGGTCGGCGACGTGTTCGACGTCGAGATCGCCCCGGAACAGGGCTACGGCCAGCGCCAGGAAGGCATGACCCAGCGCGTGCCGAAGAAGTATTTCCCGCAGCAGGGCAAGGGTCTGAAGGCCGGCGACACCACCGTCCTCTCGCTGAAGGAAGGCGGCAGCCGCGTCGTCGTGGTGCAGAAGGTGGGTTCCAGCGTGGTCGACATCGACCTCAACCACCCGATGGCCGGCAAGACCCTGAACTTCCACATCGACGTGCAGACCGTGCGCGACGCTTCGGAAGAAGAGATCGCCCACGGCCACGCCCACCCGAACGGTGACGGCGCGCACTGAGCGGCCCGTCAAGCCGCAAAAAAGAACGGCGCCCTCGGGCGCCGTTCTCGTGTTACCGGGGTGCTGTCCAGTCAGACGACCGATTCGCCGTTCACCGTGATTTCGACGTCGATGTTGCCGCGGGTAGCGTGCGAGTAGGGGCAGACCTTTTCGTGCGCGGTTTGGACGATACGCTTGGCCGTTTCGGCGTCGACGCCCGGCAGGCTGACTTCGAGCTTGGCGCGGATGCCGAAGCCGGAGTCCTCGCGCGGGCCGATGCCGACGCTGCTGGCGACCGACGCGCCGTCGACCTTCACCTTCTCCTGGCCGGCCACGAAACGCACTGCGCCCTCGAAGCAAGCGGCGTAGCCCACCGCGAAGAGCTGCTCGGGGTTCGTGCCGCCGCCGTTGCCGCCCATTTCCTTCGGCAGGCGAAGATCGACCTTGATCTGGCCGTCGTCGGTCTCGCCGTGGCCTTCGCGCCCGCCCGCGACCTTCGCATGCGCGGTGTAGAGGACCTTCTGCAGCTTCGAGATGTTGCTCATTTCGGATGTCCTTGAATCAGGGGGAGGGATCAGTTGAGAACCCGCCGGCCATAGGCGAAGTTCTCTTTCCAGTAGGCACCTTCGAGGTCGTCCAAGCGTACCGTGCCGCCCGAGTTGGGCGCATGCACGAAACGACCCTTACCGACATATACGCCTACGTGCGTGATATGGCCGCGGCCGAAGAACACAAGGTCGCCACTGGCAAGTTCGCTCTCGCGGACCTTGGGCTTGTCGAGGGCCGCCATCTCGGCGGAGGTGCGCGGCAGGCGCAAGCCGGTGGAAGTCATGTAGATGTAGTTGATGAGCCCGCTGCAATCGAAGCCGCCCTGGGGCGTGTTGCCGCCCCACCGATAAGGTGTGCCGACGAGGCCGATGGCGCGGAACAGCACGTCGTTCGCCGCGTCAGCCGGCGGCGCGGCTGCGGGGGCCATGGACCAGTTCAGATTCTTCGCAACCGGTACCGCCGACGCCGGATTGCGGCGTTGCGACGACGAAGGCTTGTGCGGTGCGCTGCCGCAGGCGGCGAGGAAGATCGCCAACGCCGTCGCGGTCGCTACGCCGGCGAGGCGTCGGAGGCTGGGGCGGTACGGGGCTGGAGTCATGGCGCGGTCCAGTTCATCTCAGGCGTGGCGAGAGTAACAAATCAATGAGTTGCACGGAATACCTGCTAAAGCGCGCGAATTCATCTGCCGTATGGCGCGCTAGAATGGGCCAATGGACCGATCGCAAAGTGACGTGCTGATCCTCGGCGGAGGCGTGATAGGGCTCGCCTGCGCGCTCTATCTGCTCGAAAGAGGCGCCAGCGTTCGCGTGCTGGAACAAGGGCTTCCAGGCAGCGGGAGTTCGCACGGGAATTGCGGCACGGTCACGCCAAGTCACGCCGCACCACTGACCATGCCGGGTATGGTGGGTGTGGCCCTGCGCTCATTGCTGCGGCGGGACGCACCGCTCTACGTGAACCCCCGGCCCGACGCGGCGAGGGCGCGCTGGCTGCTGGGTTTCGCCCGGCGGTGCAACCGGCGCGATTTCGAACGCGCCGGCGAGGCGCGCGGGGCGATCCTCGCGCGCTCGCGTGCCTTGCTCGACGAGCTCGTTGCCAACGAGGGCCTGGACTGCGAATTCGAATCGATCGGCGAACTCTATGTCTATCGCGACGCCCGGACGCTGCGCGCGGATCGCCGCCACATCGATCTGCTCCGCCGCCTCGGCATGGAGGTGAGCGAGCTCGACGGCGATGCGGCGCTGGCGCTCGAACCGGCCTTGCGCGAAGGCGTGGCCGGTGCCTTGCTGCACCCGGGCGACGCACGCCTGCGGCCCGAACGCTATGTGGCCGAGCTGGCGCGGCGCGTACGGGAACGGGGCGGCGCGATCGAAACCGGCGCCTGCGTGGACGAGTTCGTGTTCGACGGCGCCCGGATTTCCCATGTGCGCACCACCGGTGGCGTCTTCGGCGGGGAGCGCGTGGTGATGGCGCTGGGCGCGTGGTCGCCCCTGGTGGGCCGCCTCCTGGACATCCGCTTGCCGATGCAGCCCGGCAAGGGGTATTCGCTCACGTGGGAGCGGCCGCCGTTGCGTGTCCCCCGTCATTCACTGGTGCTGCGCGAGGCGGCGGTGTGCGTCACGCCGTGGCAGTCAGGGTACCGGCTCGGGAGCACGATGGAATTCTCGGGCTTCGAGCCCGGGCTCAACGACGTGCGCATCGATGCCTTGCGCCGTGGTGCCGCGGCGTACCTGCATGAACCGGAGGGCCATGGCGAGGCAGTGCCGTGGTGGGGTTGGCGGCCGATGAGCGTGGACGAAGTACCGATCATCGGCGCAAGTACACGCTGGTCGAATCTTGCCTACGCGACGGCGCACGGCATGCTCGGCATCAGCATGTCGGCGGCCACGGGCGAACTGCTGGCCGACCTGCTGACGGGCGCCACGCCCGCCATCGATCCCGTTCCCTTCGCACCGGGGCGCTTCGGCCTGTGACGCATCGGGCCATGTCGCTCCGTGCCAGAGCCGCGCGGTGTTCCTCAGAACGCGACGGCAAACGCATGCGTGACCTTGCCCATGGCTTCGCGCCAGCGCGCCTCCAGCTCAGGCGTGAGCTGGTCGTCGCGCTCACGCACCGCCTGGAGGAGGCTCTCCAGCCAATGGTCATGGAACGCGGGAGGCACCGGCGCCCGGCCCAGACGTGCGTGGACGCGGATCATTTCTTCTACAGGCCGTTGCGCCATGCCGTCTCCCGCGGCCCATGAAATCGCCAGGCTGATGCCGCGACGGAGGGCCATGTGCTGCTTCTGGAAGTCGGTTTTCTCGAAAAGCGGAGGGATGCCCGGGTCGCGGGCGAGGAGGATTTCGTAGAAACGCTCGATGAAACCACGCGAGCGCAGGCAGCGGCCGTAGCTCGTATGCAGATCGTTGTAACCGATGGACATGGTGGACTCGGGTCGCCGAAAGCGACCAGCGTAGTGCGGGGTGTCCGGCTCGCCCTTGCGCTCGGTCAATTTGGCCGAAGCTGTCGCGCGAAGGCGTGACATGCACCTGTCCGCATCGTGCGTTCTGCTACGGTGGCGGTTTCATTCCAAGGAGCGCACGCATGACCGCGGAAACCTTCGACCTCATCGTCATCGGCGGCGGATCGGGCGGCCTTGCCGCGGCGATCCGGGCGTCGAAACATGGAGCCAAGGTGGCGTTGCTGGAGCCGAACGAACTCGGCGGCACCTGCGTCAACGTCGGCTGCGTGCCGAAGAAGGCCATGTGGTATGCGGCGCAGATGGCCGAGGCGCAATATATCGCCGTCGATTACGGATTCCACGACAAGCCGGGCAGCCTCGACTGGCCGCGCTTCATCGAACGCCGCGACGAGTACATCCAGCGCATCCGCGGGAAATATGCGCAAACCCTCGATACGGGCCACATCACCCTCGTGCGCGAGCACGGCCGCTTTCTCGCGCCGGATCGCATCCAGGCCGGCTCCCGGATACTTACGGCGCCGCATGTCGTCATTGCCACCGGTTCGTCGCCGCGCCGCCTCGACAAACCGGGGTTCGAACTTGGCATCACCTCGGACGAATTCTTCGACCTGCGCGCGTGCCCGCGCCGCGCGGCGATCGTCGGCGGCGGCTACATCGCCGTCGAACTCGCCGGCGTGCTACGCGCCCTCGGATGCGACGTGGACATGTATGTGCGCGGCCGCCTGATGGGCGGCTTCGATGAAGAGATGGCGTTCGCACTCGGCGAAGAGATGCAGAAGCACGGTATCGACATCCACTACGGCTGCCAAATCGAAGCCGCGCACGAGAAGGACGGCGTACTGCTGCTCGACTGCGACAGCGGCTCGCGGCCGGGACCGTACGACGTTCTCATCTTCGCGGTGGGCCGCGATTCGAACACCACCTCGCTGGACGTCGGCCGCATCGGCCTGCGCACCGGCGAGCATGGGCACGTGGAGATCGACGACTACCAGAACACGAACGTGCCGGGCGTGTATGCCGTGGGCGACGTGACGCCGCGCATGCAGCTCACGCCCGTGGCGGTGGCGGCGGGACGGAAACTGGCCGACCGGTTGTTCGGCGGCAAGCCCGACGCGAAGCTCGACTACGACAACGTGCCCAGCGTGGTGTTCTCGCACCCGCCGCTGGGCACCGTCGGCATGTCGGAGCAAGAGGCGCGCGAGCGGTACGGGGCGGCGGTGCACCTGTACAAGCAGTCGTTCATTCCGATGCAGCTGGCACTCGCTCACCGACCGATGACCACGCTGTTCAAGCTGATCTGCGTGGGCGACGATTCCCGTATCGTGGGCATGCAGATGCTGGGGCCGGGGGTGGACGAGATCCTCCAGGGCTTCGCCGTGGCGATCAAGATGGGCGCGACCAAGGCCGACCTGGACGCCACCCTGGCCATCCATCCCACGGTGTCGGAAGAGATGGTGCTGATGGGAGATCGGGTGCCCGGTTGAGCGTTACACTGCCTGCATGAGCCCGTATACCCTGCACCGCGGCACGGCGCCGCTCCTGATCAGCCTTCCGCACAACGGCAGTGCCATTCCCGACGATCTGGCCGCCCGCATGAAGCGCCCGGCGCGCCGGTCGCCCGATACCGACTGGCACGTGGCGGAGCTGTACGATTTCGCTCGCGACATGGGGGCCAGTGTCATCAAGCCATTCGCCTCACGTTACGTGGTGGACCTGAACCGGCCTGCCGACGGTCACGCGTTGTACCCGGGCCGGAGCGAAACCGGCCTGGTGCCCACGGTCATGTTCAGCGGCGACCCTATCTACCGGCCGGGTGCCGAACCCGGTGCCGATGAGGTCGCGGATCGGGTGAAGCGCTGGTGGAAGCCCTACCACCGGGCCCTCGCCGACGAATTGAACCGGCTGCGCAAGTCCTTCGGGCGCGTGGTGCTGTGGGAAGGCCATTCGATCCGCAGCCACGTGCCCATGCTCTTCGAGGGGCGGCTGCCGGACTTCAATATCGGCACCGCCGACGGGGCAAGCTGCTCGCCGGCGTTGCAGGCGAAGCTCGCGGCCTTGCTGGCAGGCCAGACCGACTACACGCATGCCGTGAACGGGCGTTTCAAGGGTGGCTACATCACGCGCCACTACGGCCAGCCGGAGCTGGGTGTCGACGCCGTGCAACTCGAACTCTCGCAGTTGAACTACATGGACGAAGACTCGTTCGAATATCTGCCGGCAAAGGCGGCCAACGTGCAGCTGCTGATCGGCGAGATGTTGAAGGCTTGCCTGGCGCATGCGCGCCCGGCGTGACGGCAACCCTGACTGTAGGAGCTGCTATAGCGGCGAGGAAATCTGGCGAAACCGTCGCACGCTGCTCTCGCCGCCATAGCGGCTCCTCCACCGGTGCGTCAGCTCACCGCCGCCACGCACTTCAGCTCGATGGCGATCGGCGTGGGCAGGGCGTTCACTTCCACCGTGGTGCGGCAGGCATCGACGCCGGCGAAGGCTTCGGCATAAAGGCGGTTGTAGGTGGCGAAGTCGTGGGCCATGTCCGTCAGGTACACGGTGACGTCCACGAGGTCTTCGAAGCGCGCGCCGCTGGCCTCCAGCACCGTGCGGACGTTGACGAACACCTGGCGGCACTGCGCCTCGATGTCGTAGGAAAGGAGATTGCCGTCGGCATCCATGACGTTGCCGGGAATGGCGTTCGTGGCAGGCTCGCGTGGCCCGATGCCGGAGAGGAACAGCAACGGGCCCACGCGTCGCGCATGGGGATAAGCCCCCACCGGGGCCGGCGCGCCGTCGGCGCGGATGATGTCATTGGCCATGGTCGATGCAGATGTTCCTGGCTTCGGTGAAGAAACGCATGGCTTCGAACCCGCCTTCGCGGCCCACACCGGATTGCTTGGTACCGCCGAACGGAGTGCGCAGGTCGCGTAGCATCCAGCAATTGACCCAGACGATGCCGAAGTCGAGCTTCGCCGCGAAACGATGCGCGCGGGAGACGTCGCGCGTCCAGACGGAGGCCGCCAGTCCGTACGGTGTGCCGTTGGCGATGGCGAGCGCCTCCTCCTCGCTGTCGAAGGGGATGAGGGTGACGACGGGCCCGAAGATTTCTTCCTGGTTCGTCGCGGTGTCGGGCGCCAGGCCCTCGATGACGGTGGGCTCGATGAACCATCCCCCCGCGCACCGGCCGCCGACATCGACCCGGCCGCCGCCGGTGAGCACCGTGCCGCCTTCGGCGCGAGCCCTTTCGATGCAGCCGGTCACCTTTTCAAAGTGCGCCTTCGAGACCAGCGCGCCGAGCTGGTTACCGTCGTCGCGCGGGTCGCCCACGCGCAGGGCGCGCACCCGGCGCAGGTAATCGTCGCGAAAGCGCTCGTAGATCGACCGCTGCACGAGCAGGCGCGAGCCGCAGAGGCAGATCTCGCCCTGGTTCGCGAAGCCCGAGCGCACGATGGTCGCCATGGCTGACTCGGCGAAATCGAAATCGTCGAAGACGATCGCAGGATTCTTGCCGCCGAGCTCAAGGGACACCTTCTTGAGGCGCGGCGCCGCGGCGGACGCGATGGCCACGCCCGTGCGCGTGCTGCCGGTGAAGGAGATGGCCTTGACCGCCTCGTGCGTGACGATCGCTTCGCCCACAGCGGGGCCGGTGCCGTGCACGATGTTGAGCACGCCGGGCGGGAAGCCGGCGTCCTCGACCAGCGTACCGAGCAGCCAGGCGGTATAGGGCGTGACTTCGGACGGCTTCGCGACCACCGCGTTGCCGGCGGCGAGCGCCGGCGCGATTTTCCACGTGAAGAGATAGAGCGGCAGGTTCCAGGGACTGATGCAGCCCACCACGCCTAGCGGAAGACGCAGCGTGTAATTGATGGCGCCGTGCTCCATCGCGTGCGATTCGCCGCTCCATTGGCTCGCGGCGGCGGCGAAAAAGCGCAGATTGGCGATGGCGCGCGGAATGTCGAGCGAACGGGCCAGGGCCAGCGGCTTGCCGCTGTCCTGCGATTCCGCGTCGGCGAACGACTCCAGCCGGGCCTCGATGGCGTCGGCCAGACGTTGCAGGCAACGGGCGCGCGCGTCGGCGGAAAAGTGCGACCACCCCGGCGCGGCACGACGGGCGGCAGCGACGGCAGCGGCTACATCGTCCGGCCCGGAGTCGGGGCAGTGCGCGAACGCCTGGCCTGTCGCCGGGTCGATCACGTCGAGATAGTTACCGCTCAGGGGCGCGCACGGTCGTCCGTCGATCAGGTTGGCAAGGACGAGCATGGCCATCTCAGTTCAGTGCGCGTGTGCGACCGCCGTCGACGGCGATGCTGGTGCCGTTGACGTAGCCGGCCGCGGGGCTCGCGAGGAAGGCCACCATGGCAGCCACCTCGGCCGGTTCGGCGAAACGGGCCGCGGGCACGCTCGCGAGAAGCCCCTTTTCCACCTCTTCCCGGGTGCGTCCCGCCTTGACGCTGGATTCCACCAGCGATTCGAGGCGGGGCGTGCGCGTGTAACCCGGCAGGACGTTGTTCACGGTGATGCCGTCGGCCGCGACCTCGCTGGCGAGCGTCTTGGCCCATCCCGCCATGGCGGCACGCGTGGTGTTGGAAACGCCCAGGTTGGGGATCGGTTCCTTCACCGACGTGGAGACGATGTTCACGATCCGGCCGTAGCGCGCCTCGCGCATGCCCGGCAGGCAGGCGTGGGCCAACACCTGCGCCGCGATGACGTGCTGGCGGTACGCGGTGAGGAAGGGCTCGGGCTCGGCGCTCCACACCGGGCCGGGCGGCGGGCCGCCGCTGTTGTTCACCAGCACGTGCACCGCCCTGTCGCCGACGATGTCGGCAACGGCGGCGGCAAGCGCCTCGGTATCGAGCATGTCCACGGCCACGTGGCGGTGTTTCTGGCCGGCCTGGCTGGCCGGAAGTTCGGCGGCGAGCGCGGCGAGCGCGTCGGCGGAGCGAGAGAGCAGCGTGAGGCTGGCGCCGAGTTCGGCCAGTTCGAAGGCGGTGGCCCGGCCCAGTCCTTGCGAGGCACCGCAGACCAGAGCGTGGCGACCGGTGAGACGAAGATCCATGCGGCGCTCCCTTCAAGGGTGGACGGGCTCAGCCCTGTTTCATCGCCCACCACTGTATCGCCATTGCGGCAAACCAGCACGGCCAGGCCAGCCACGGCGTCAGGCGCCACACGCGCTGCCAGCGGTTCAGGTCGTCGTCGTCGAACAGCGCCGGCGCATCGGAGCGCAGCACGCGACGCATCCGCAGCCAGTTCGCCATGCCGTTCGGCCGGCCGGTGTCGGCCTCGACGATGGTTTTCCACTGGTCGGGGTAGCGCTTCCTCAGCAACGCGGTGAAACGCCATTGGGCGACGAAGTGCATGAGGAAAAAGGCGACCGCGCCGAGCAGGAGCAGGAGATAAAGATAGACAGCGGTCTGCATGGGGATCAGCTGCCCTTTTCCTTGTCCTTGCTGTGCTTCTCCGGATCTTCGCCGAGGATGTCGGTTGTGACCACGCTGCGGATGGTGGAGATGACGCCGTCGCCCTGCTGGGCCTTGGAGCAGACCGCGTTGTTGATGGCCTTCTTGTAGGTGCTGTTCTGCATGCCGACGAACAGCACGCCGTCCGGCCCATGGGCGATCTTGAAGCTGCCGGCGGGGTTCATCTTCACCGGCGCCTCGGCCGAGAAGGTGGTGGGCGATTGCTCCCAGTAGGTCTGGCTCTTCTGTTGCTGCGCCGACGAATACACCACGAGGTAGCGGGCCTTGTCGTCCGTGACCTTGAACTTGCCGAAGGCGCCGGTGGTCTCGCTCGTCCAGCCGATGTATTCGCACAGCTGGATGTCTTCCGAGTGCAGCGGCTGGAAGGCATCGTCGAGCAGCACCACGGTCGGCGCGAACAGGTAGCTGGAACTCAGCCAGCGCCCGTTGAGCTCCGACTTCATCGCGATGGTGTACGGCAACTGCGCACCCTGCGGCAGGCGGAACGCGAGGAAGTAGCTGCGGTCCCCATTGAGGTTGGCGACCGGGCTGTCCTTGTTCAGCTCGAATCGCTGCGGCTGCCAGGGCAACATGTCCTGGTAGGACAGGTCGGCGAAGCTGCCGCAGCAGGGGTTCGCCTCGTCCAGCGCCTTCCGCGCGATATCGATCGTGTTCGTCGAGTTCTCCGGCGGGCGGAGGTTCGGCGGCACGATGGAGCGGCAGGCACCCAGCGCCAGAACGGCGAAGGCGAGGAGCAGCGGACGGAGCAGGGAAGGGGGCATCATGATCTTTTCGTTGGCTAGAACTCGGCACTCCCTGCCGCGCGGGGGTAGGGGATGGCGTCGCGGATGTTCGACAGGCCGCACACGTAGACCAGGAGACGCTCGAAGCCCAGACCGAAGCCGGCGTGAGGTACCGTGCCGTAGCGGCGCAGGTCGCGGTACCAGTCGTAGGTGGCCTTGTCGAGATGGAACTGGTCCATGCGGCGGTCGAGGTAATCGAGGCGCTCTTCGCGCTGGGCACCGCCGATGATTTCGCCGATGCCGGGTGCGAGCACGTCCATGGCGGCGACCGTCTTTCCGTCGTCGTTGAGGCGCATGTAGAACGCCTTGATCTGTTCGGGGTAGTTCATGACGACCACCGGGCGGCCGATATGTTCCTCGGCGAGGTAGCGCTCGTGCTCGGTCTGCAGGTCGACGCCCCAGGCCACCGGGTGCTCGAACTTCTTGCCCGACTTCTGCAGGATCGACACGGCTTCCGTGTAGTCGATGCGCTCGAATGGCTTGGCGATGAAAGCTTCCAGGCGCGAGATGGCGTCCGGCTGCACGCGCTCGGCGAAGAACGCCATGTCGTCGGGGCGCTCGTCCAGCACGGCCTTGAAGATGCCCTTCAGGAACAGCTCGGCCAGGTCGGCGTTGTCGTTCAGGTCGGCGAAGGCCACCTCGGGCTCCACCATCCAGAATTCGGCCAGGTGCCGCGTGGTGTTGGAGTTCTCGGCGCGGAAGGTGGGTCCGAAGGTGTACACCTTGCTCATGGCCAGCGCGTAGCCCTCGACATTGAGCTGGCCGGACACCGTGAGGAAGGCCTCGCGGCCGAAGAAGTCCTTGCGGAAATCGACGTTGCCCTTGTCGTCGCGGGGCAGGTTGGTCAGGTCGAGCGTGGACAGCCGGAACATGTCGCCCGCGCCTTCCGCGTCGGACGTGGTGATGATGGGCGTGTTGATCCAGAAGAAGCCCTGCTCGGTCAGGATCCGGTGGATCGCCGTCATCATCGTGTGGCGAACGCGCGTCACGGCGCCGAACAGGTTGGTGCGCGGGCGCAGGTGGGCCACCTCGCGCAGGAACTCCATCGAGTGCTGCTTCGGCTGGATGGGGTAGGTGAGCGGGTTGTCGACGAAGCCGGTGACCTCGATCCGGGTGGCCTGGATCTCGAAGGCCTGCCCCTTGCCCTGCGAGGGCACGAGCCTGCCGGTGGCGATGACGCCGGCGCCGGCGGAGAGGCGCTTCACGTCCGTCTCATAGTTGGCGAGATCGGAGGTGGCCACCACCTGGATGGGGGCGAAGCAGGAGCCGTCGCTCACGTTCACGAACGAGAGCCCGCCCTTGGACTCGCGCAGGGTGCGCACCCAGCCGCGGACCGTGACCTCGTGTTCGCCTGCGGCCGTGCCGCCGGCGAGAGCCTGCTTGACGCTTACCACCGTCATCGATTGAAACTCCGGAAAAGGCGCCGCATGTTCAGCGCGTAAGAAGCACGACCCTATATGATAATGTAAGGTTCGCGTGAACGGCACCGTTCGTCGGTATACCACGGCCAGAAAACGTTTTCATGATACAGATAACCCCTGCTGCATCCGACCGCATGCGCGCCTTCCTGGCCCGTTCTCCCGAGGCCGCGGGCGTCCGTTTTGCCGTGAAGCGCATGGGCTGCTCGGGCTTCGGCTACGTAGTGGACCTCGCCGAGGCCATCGCCGAGGACGACCGCGTGCTCGATATCGACGGCATCCGCGTGCTGGTCGACCCCAAGAGCCTGCCCCTGGTGGACGGCACCCTCATCGACTTCCAGCGCCAGGGGTTGAACGCCTCCTTCGTGTTCCACAACCCCAATGCGACGGGCGAGTGCGGGTGTGGCGAGTCGTTTACGGTGTCGTAGGAGCGCGCCCTGCGCGCGACATGTTTTGAAGCCATGACCGCGGGCTGGCGCGCCAGGTTGGGGACTGTCGTGAAAAGCCGTCGCGCGCAGGGCGCGCTCCTACAGGCGATGGCCTGGCCGCCCGTTTCAGGTTTCGGCTTGCCCTAACCCCCGGTTTCTCCTTACAATGCGCGGCTGGCCCTCCCACAGGAGGGTCTTCTTGCCTCACCGCCCCGCGCGGGAGGCTGCCATCCCCGTCAAGGGGTGCATCCACAAGGAGCCACCATGCGTCATTATGAAGTCGTGTTCCTGGTCCATCCGGACCAGAGCGAACAGGTGCCCGCCATGATCGAGCGTTACAAGACGCTGATCGAAGGCGACAACGGCAAGATCCACCGCCTCGAAGACTGGGGCCGCCGCCAGCTGGCCTACCCGATCGAGAACCTCGCCAAGGCTCACTACGTGATGCTGAACATCGAGGTTTCGCAGAACGCCCTGAACGAGCTCGAGACGGGTTTCCGTTTCAACGACGCCGTCCTGCGCCACCTCGTGATCCGTCGCGACGAGGCCGACACCGAGCAGTCCTTCATCCTGAAGAGCAAGGAAAAGGACGAGCAGAAGGGTTCGCGTCGCCGTGACGACGACAGCGACGGCGACGACCGCCGTGGCGGTCGCGACAACGACAACGATCGCGACAGCGACGACTAATCGGGGATCACAGCCATGTCCAAGTTTTTCCGCCGCCGCAAGTTCTGCCGCTTCACCGCCGAAGGCGTGAAGGAGATCGATTACAAGGATCTCAACACCCTCCGCCAGTACATCACGGAGAACGGCAAGATCGTCCCGAGCCGCATCACCGGCACGAAGGCCCGCTACCAGCGCCAGCTGGCGACCGCGATCAAGCGCGCTCGCTTCCTCTCGCTGCTGCCGTACACCGACAACCACGACGTCTGATCGTCCGTGCGCCCTTCCCATCCGTGGGTGGGGCGCCGGTGAACGACACTCGGACAACCACAATGGCTGCATGGGTCTGTCCCGTGCTAACGAAAGGAACATCCCATGGAACTCATCCTCCTCGAGAAGGTGAAGAACCTCGGCAACCTCGGCGACAAGGTCAACGTCAAGCCGGGTTACGGCCGTAACTTCCTCCTTCCGACCGGCAAGGCCGCTCGTGCCACCGCCGACAACATCGCCGCGTTCGAAGCGCGCCGCGCCGAATACGAAGCCAAGGCCAAGGAGCAGCTCTCCGGTGCCGAAGGCCGTGCGGCCAAGCTCGAAGGCGCCGAGGTCACGATCGAAGTGAACGCTTCGCCGGAAGGCAAGCTGTTCGGTTCGGTCACCCCGCGCGACGTCGCCGAAGCCCTGACCGCCAAGGGTCTGGACGTCGACAAGAGCGAAGTGATCCAGGCCGAAGGCCCGTTCCGCAACACCGGCGATTACGAGGTAGTCATCGTCCTCCACGCCGACGTGCAGCAGACGGTCAAGGTCAAGGTGGTCGGCGCGTAAGCTCCGCACCATCCGCGATACCCGACGGGCGCCGCAAGGCGCCCGTTTTCGTTTTCATCCCCAGGTTATCCACAGAGTTATCCTCTCAACGTGTGAGACTGCTCCGCGTATGATCGTCCCCACGGCCCGCCGCTCCGGCTGGTGCCGTCCGCAACACGAGGTAGTCCATGTCCTTCAATCCCGAGCGAAGCGAGCGCGGCGAGCGCAAGCGCCGGCGCGAGCCTTCCGCCATCGACGCGTTGCGCGTGCCGCCGCATTCCATCGAGGCCGAGCAGGCGGTGCTGGGCGGCCTCATGCTTTCGCCGGATTCGCTGGACAAGGTGGCCGACAAGCTCACCGACGACGATTTCTACCGTCGCGACCACCGCCTCATCTGGCGCGCCATCAATGAGCTGGCGAACAAGGGCATGCCCTGCGACGCCATCACGCTCGGCGACTGGTTCATCGCCAACGACATGGCCGAGATGGTCGGCGGCGCCACGTACCTCATGGAGCTGGCGAACTCCACGCCGAGCGCCGCCAACATCGCTGCATATGGCGACATCGTTCGCGAGAAGTCCGTGCTTCGCCAGCTGATCGACGCCGGCACCCTCATCACCGAGGACGGCTTCCGGCCCGAAGGCAAGAGCGTGCAGGAAGTGATGGAGCTCGCCGAGCAGCGGGTGTTCCGCATCGCGGAATCCGGTGCGCGCGGCAAGAAGGACATCGTGTCGGTGCGCGAGGCCACGGCCGAGGCATTCCGCATGCTCACCGAGCGCTATGAGAAGCGCGGTCAGCTCACGGGCCTGTCCACCGGCTTCACCGATCTGGACGAGCTCACCTCGGGCCTGCAGCCCTCCGACCTGATCATCGTCGCGGCGCGCCCCTCCATGGGCAAGACGGCGTTCGCGCTCAACCTCGCGGAAGCGGCCGCCATGCGCGGCAAGAAGGCCGTGGCGGTGTTCTCGATGGAAATGTCGGCGTCGCAGCTGGCCTTCCGTCTCATTTCCTCCCTCGGCCGCGTGCACGCGCAACACCTGCGCAACGGCGACCTGGCGGAAGAGGACTGGCCGCGCGTCACCTCGGCCATCACCATGCTTTCCGACGCGAAGATCTTCATCGACGACACGCCGGCCATGTCGCCGGTGGAAATGCGGTCTCGCGCACGCCGCCTCCAGCGCGAGCACGGCCTCGGGCTCATCGTGATCGACTACCTGCAGCTCATGCAGGTGCCGGGCAATTCCGAGAATCGCGCCACGGAAATCTCGGAGATTTCCCGCGGCCTGAAGGCACTGGCGAAGGAACTCAACGTGCCGGTGATCGCGTTGTCGCAGTTGAACCGTTCGTTGGAACAGCGTGCCGACAAGCGGCCGATGATGTCCGATCTGCGCGAATCGGGCGCTATCGAGCAGGACGCCGACGTCATCATGTTCATCTACCGCGACGAGTACTACAACAAGGAATCGGCGGACAAGGGTCTGGCCGAGATCATCATCGGCAAGCAGCGTAACGGCCCCACCGACACAGTGAAGCTGGCTTTCCTCGGCCACTACACGAAGTTCGAGAACTGGGCCCCGGATTCCTACGTGGGCAGCTTCGACTAAGTTCCCACGTAGGAGCGCGCCCCGCGCGCGACATCTTTTCGGGGCAGTCTCCAGGCTTGCGCGCCAGCTCCGGGTCATGGCCTCGAAACATGTCGCGCGCAGAGCGCGCTCCTACAGGCGTCATCGCGCTTTTTTACGCCTCGGTGCGGCGGACCGGGACGGCTGCGACGGGTGAGTCACCGTTCTTTCTCCTTGCTATGCTCGCCGGCACGTCCCCCGTCCGGAGAGTGCCGATGTTTCGTTCCCGTCTGGTCCTGGCCGCAGGTTTCCTCGCGACGACTGCCGCCGCGGCATCGCCGCAGATCACGGTGCCCGACCGTCCCACGGCGGAACAGCGCGCGGATATCGAACGTCGCCTCAACGACTGGCCCAACCTGGGTCGCTACGCCAAGGACAATGCCGCGCTCGGCGCCCCGAAGCCCGGGCAGCCGCGCGTTGTCTTCATGGGCGATTCCATCACGGACGACTGGGGCCGCTCGCTGGGCACGTTTTTCCCGGGCCGCCCCTATGTCAATCGCGGCATCAGCGGGCAGACCACGCCGCAGATGCTGGTGAGGTTCCGGGCCGATGTCGTGGCGCTCAAGCCGGCCGCCGTCGTCATTCTCGCGGGTACGAACGACATCGGAGGCAATACCGGCCCCGTCACGCTCGAGTCGATCGAGGACAACCTGGCTTCCATGGCGGAACTGGCGAAGGTGCACGGGATACATGTCGTCATGGCGTCCGTTATGCCGGTGAACGACTACGTGTCGAACGACCAGACGGCGCACCGTCCGCCGGAGAAGATTCTCGCGCTGAATGCCTGGATCAAGGCATACGCCGCCCGCGAGCACCTCGTCTACCTCGACTACTACACGGCGATGGTGGATACGCACGGCGCGCTGAAGAAGGAACTCAGCTACGACGGTCTGCATCCCAATGCGGCAGGCTATGCAGTGATGGCGCCGTTGGCCGAGAAAGCCATAGCGGAAGCGCTGCGCGGGGAACGCTGACAGCACGACGCGGTTTCCAGGAAGTCAATTTTAGGACGACATCCTAAAGACGAATCGGTTGACAAGATCTAGCATCCCGCCCCCGTGATGCCTTCGCGTGGGTGCGCCCGCCTGCGTGCAAGGCGGGCCACCGGGCGCATCAAGGACCGAATCGATCATGAAAACCACTCAGAGGCGCGCCGCAGCGGCGTCGCTCGCGCTCGGCTGCGTCATCGCCGTATCCGGCTGCACCGCCGGCAACCCGCTCGTCACGCGGTCGCAGAAAGAGCAGGAGGCGAAAGTCGCCGCCATCCCCAAGTGCGCGCGTAAGTTGGGCACCATTTCGGTCATCGAGCCGGAAGGCGATGTGCACTGGTGGACCCAGCAGCAACTCCCGTCGCCGACCAAGCTCATCAAGGTCTTCGTCAGCAAATCCGGGTGCTTCACGCTGGTCGACCGCGGCATGGGCATGGGCGCGGCGATGCGTGAACGTGCGCTGGCCGCGGGCGGGGAACTGCGTGGCGGCGCCAACGTCGGCAAGGGGCAGGTCAAGGCCGCGGACTACGTGCTCGTGCCCGACCTGATCTCGCGCAACAGCGATGCCGGTGGCGGCGGGCTGAGCGCGCTGGCGGGCGGGCTCATTGGCGGCGGCGCTGGCCAGCTCGTCAGTGCCATCAACATCCAGTCCAAGACCGCCGACGTCACGCTTACCGTCACGGACGTCCGCTCGTCGGAACAGGTAGCCCTGGCCGAAGGACACGGCGAGAAGAACGACATCGGGCTGGGCGCGAAGGGTGTCTTCAACGGATCGCAAGGCGGCCTCGGGGCGGGCGTCGGCGGCTACGCGAGCACCACGATCGGTCAGGTGATCACCATGGCCTACCTGGACGCCTACACGAAGCTGGTTGGCGAGATGGGAGGCATGCCGGGCGACGCGTCGGGGGCGAACATGCGCCAGTCCGGCACCATCCGCGTCGCCTCGCGCCTGTTCGAAGCGTCGACGATGAAGGGCAAGGTCGTACGCCTGCTCGATCCCGGCATGACGGTGTACCCCACGGGCGAGAAGGCGGGAATCAACTGGCAGGTGGAAGACGAGCACGGCAACCGCGGGTGGGTATCGTCCGCGAACTTCGATCTGGCGCGATGATCCGACGGCGGCGGGCTATCCTCCCGCCGCCACATCGCTGCCCGACGGCGGTCAGGCGGGTGCGGCTAAACTGGGCGGTCTTTCGCCGCCGTGCCGCATTATCAACCCATGAGCCGTACCACCGTCGCCACCATCCACCTTGGCGCCCTGCGCCACAATCTTTCCCGTGTCCGCGCCATGGCGGGCCCGGCGAAGGTGATGGCGGTGGTGAAGGCCGACGCGTACGGCCATGGGCTGGAACGCGTGGCAAGGGCGCTGAACGGCGATGCCGAGGCCTTCGCCGTGGCCGCCATTGCCGACGGTTTGCGGCTCCGCGCCGCGGGCCACCGGCAACGGATCGTCGTGTTGTCCGGTCCGGATACCCCGTCCGATCTCGTGGAGATGCAGCGCCTGGGTCTGGACGCGCTCATCCACCACGATGCGCAGTTGCCCTGGCTGGCGCGAGCCGATCCCGCCCGCGGGCCATTGCGGGTGTGGATCAAGGTGGACACGGGCATGCATCGCCTCGGCTTCGCGCCGGAGCGCGTGCACGAGGTTCACGCCAGCCTGCGTGCGATGCCGGCCATCGACGGCGACATCGGGCTCATGACTCACTTCGCGTCGTCTGAGGAATTCGAGGGCCGCGACACGGCGCTGCAGATCGCACGGTTCAGGGACGCCACCGAAGGGCTTCAGGGGCCGCGTGCGCTGTCGAACTCCGCTGCCGTACTCGGCTGGCCCGATGCCCGCGGCGACTGGGTGCGTACCGGCGGTCTGTTGTATGGACTTTCGGTGGTCGAAGGGCGCTCCGGTGCCGACTTCGGCTTCCGGCCGGTCATGTCGCTCGCCACGCGCCTCGTGGCGATCAATCGCCTCGCCAGGGGAGAACGCGTCGGCTACAACGGCACGTACGTATGCCCCGAAGACATGCCGGTCGGCGTCGCCGCCATCGGTTACGGCGACGGGTATCCGCGTAGCGCGGCGGCCGGCACGCCGGTGCTCGTGAATGGCCACGTCGCGCCCCTGGTCGGCCGCGTGTCCATGGATCTCATCACGCTCGACCTGCGCGGCGTGCCCGATGCCCGGGTCGGCGACAAGGTCACGCTCTGGGGCGAAGGTCTTCCCGTGGAGACCGTGGCCGCTTCCGCCGGCACGATCTCCTATGACCTCACCTGCGGCATGACCCGGCGCGTGCTGTTCGTCGAGGACGAGGCCTGACACCGTACCCTCGCTTCCGCGTATCGCTCCGTGCGACGCATCCGCGCTATACATGGCGCTTCGTCTGAGGAATTCCCGTAACGATGGCCAAGGCCAAGACCGCCTACGTCTGCACCCAGTGCGGCGCCGAACACAGCAAATGGCAGGGCCAGTGCGCCGAATGCGGCGAGTGGAACGTGCTTTCCGAATTCGTGGTGCAGCCGGCGAAGCCGAACGCCGTGTCCACGGGCACGCGGCGCGGGGGCTATGCCGGAGAAGCCGCGGGAGCGCCGCGCATCACGCCGCTGACCGAGGTGCTGCTGACCGCCGAGGCGCGGACGAACACGGGCATCGGCGAGCTCGACCGCGTGCTCGGTGGCGGTCTGGTCGACGGATCGGTCGTGCTGATCGGCGGCGATCCCGGCATCGGCAAGTCCACGCTCCTGTTGCAGATGCTCGGCACGCTCGGCGCCAGCCTGCCCAGCCTCTACGTCACGGGTGAGGAATCCCTGGGGCAGGTGGCGGGCCGGGCGCAGCGCCTCGATCTCCCGCTGGGCCCTCTCCACGCGCTGGCGGAAACCTGCATCGAACGCATCCTCGAACAGGCTGCGACGGCGCGTCCGCGCGTACTGGTCATCGATTCGATCCAGACCATCTGGACCGAGCTGCTCACGGCCGCGCCAGGCTCGGTGAGCCAGGTGCGCGAATCGGCGGCGAAGCTCACCCGTTTCGCCAAGGAAACCGGCACGTCGGTCTTCCTCGTGGGCCACGTGACGAAGGAGGGCGGTATCGCCGGGCCGCGCGTGCTCGAACACATGGTGGATGCGGTGCTGTACTTCGAGGGCGAATCCGGCAGCCGCTTCCGCGTCCTGCGCGCCTTCAAGAATCGCTTCGGGGCGGTGAACGAACTGGGCGTCTTCGCGATGTCCGAAAAGGGCCTGCGCGAGGTGCCCAACCCATCGGCGATCTTCCTCTCCGCGCACGCCGGCCCCACGCCGGGAAGCGCGGTGATGGTCACGCGCGAGGGCACCCGGCCGCTGCTCGTGGAAGTTCAGGCCCTGGTGGATCAATCCTCGCTGGGCAATCCGCGCCGCGTGGTGCTCGGGCTCGAACAGAATCGCCTCGCCATGCTGCTCGCCGTGCTGCATCGGCACGGCGGCGTGGCGGCCTACGACCAGGACGTCTTCGTGAACGTCGTCGGCGGCATCCGCGTGCAGGAAACCGCGTCCGATGTACCGGTACTCATGGCGGTGCTGTCGAGCCTGCGCGACCGTCCGCTTCCCGAGAAGACCATCGCCTTCGGCGAAGTCGGCCTGTCGGGCGAAATCCGGCCGGTGCCCAACGGCGAGGAACGCCTGAAGGAAGCCGCCACGCACGGCTTTCGCCGCGCGGTGGTTCCCGCTGCGAACGCACCGAAGCGCGGCCGCGTGGGCGAGATGGAAGTGATCGGCGTCGAGCGCCTGTCCCAGGCGATCGACGCCAGTCGCGAGTGATCGCGGCAGCGCCCGCTATTGCGGTGGCCCGAACAACACCAGCGCGCGTTCCTTCCAATTCCGCGCGGACGTCATGCTGCGAAACATCTGTATCCAGGCATGGAAAGCGATGCGGACAGGGTTATGGCTGTGTATGGGCTTCACCAGGCCGTACCGTGGCGGTTCGTCCTCGCGCTCCTTGCGGAACGATCCGAACAGCCTGTCGAACACGATCAGGACGCCGCCGTAGTTGCAATCGATGTAGTCCGGATTGCTGGCATGGTGCACACGGTGGTGCGAGGGCGTGTTGAACACGAACTCGATCGGCCGCGGCAATCGTCCGATCAGTTCCGTATGCAGCCAGAACTGGTACAGCAGATTCACCGCCAGCGCAGCGAGCACCACGGGAACCGGAAACCCGACCCATACCAGCGGTGCGAAGAACACCGCGGCACCGGTGATCTTCCCGGTCCAGCCGAGACGATAGGCCGACGACAGCGTGTACTGGTTCGACGAGTGGTGAACCGAGTGGTTCAGCCAGAACCAGTGGATGCGGTGATCGGCACGATGCATCCAGTAGTAGCAGAACTCCACGCCCACGAAGAGCAGTACCCCATGCCACCATCGGTCCATGGCGAAAGTGGCGACGCGCCATGGCCATATCGCATAAAGCAAGGCTCCGACGACGCCGGCCTTCACCAGTCCATTGACCAGCACGCGGCCCGCCGCATCGCCGAGCGAAGCCCAGTAGGCTTTCCAGTCGTGGCCGAGGCCGCGGCGTTGCCGTAGCCAGCCCTCAACCGCGGCGATCAGCACCAACAGCGGCAGCGGTAGCACCAGCAAGCCGGGTGACGACGTATCCATGATGACCGCCTTGTCGGTTCAGCGGCCGAAGCGCTGTCGTGCGGTGTCGGCGGCCTGCTTGAGTTCGCTGGCAGACAGCTTTCCATCCTGGTCGGTATCGATCTTGTCGAAGTTCTTGGCGATGCGCGGCAGGCCGGCTTCGGCTTCCTGGCGATCGATGAAGCCGTCGCCGTTGGCGTCGGCGGCCTTGAGGCGCGCCTGCATGTCCTGCTTGGCCTGGGCCGCGCGTTCGCTCTGCGCGAAGGACGAAGTGGAAACGACAAGCAGGGTTGCGGCGAGCAGGTAGGGAATCTTGGACACGGTAGACCTCATGAGATGAAAGGGTGGCCATCCATGGCCGTGGGGGGATCAGTTGCCGCGGCAGGCGATCGTCTCGCCCGCGGCGTTGGTGCAGGTGCCGGTGTGGGTAACCGCGCCGTTCTGGACGCTGGTCGAGCCGCTGTAGCTGTTTCCGTTCTTGCCGGTGGCGCTGGTGCTGCGACTGCCGTTGACGTTGCCCTCGGCATCGCGGGCGATGCTTCCGCTGGTGGTCGCGGAGCCGCCATTGGGGCCATTGACCGAGGCGCTGCCCTGTCGACCGGCGCTCCCGTCGGCGTTGCGGTAGAAGCTGCCTTGTCGCTGCGCGACACCGCCATTGGCGCCGGCGGCATACGCGCCGCTGCGGCCGGCGACATTCCCCTGGCCATCGCTGGAGACGCGATGCCCGCGGACATACGCGCCGCGCTCGCCCCGTGCGGCGGCTCCGGTGACGGCAGTGCGTGCCCCGTCCGTGGTGTGGACGACGGCGCGGCCGCGGACACGGCCTTGTGCCGAGGCGTCGGGTATCGTGGCGGCCGCTGCGCCGGTCATCACCAACGCCGCCAGTAGCTGGGTCGTTCTTTTCATGGGTGTTGCCTCCGGGTCGGCGCGAGGGTTCCTCGCGGTAGGTCCACGCTAATGGCCGCCGCCGACCAACGTATGTCGCGATATCCACCGTTTGTTTCGACGGACGGCCTTGGAAACATCTGCTTACAAACGGCTTGGGCGGGGCGTTGCAAGGGGTCCTGGCCAGCCGCGATAGTGGCGCCATGGACGACACCCTTGCTCGCATCCTTCTGGTCGACGACGACGCCCGCCTGCGTGAGTTGCTGGTGCGCTACCTGCAATCGCAGGGCTTCGAGGTCAAGGGCGTCGGCGACGGCGTGCAGATGCGGCAGGCATTGGACCGAGGCCACTACGACCTGATCGTGCTGGACCTGATGCTGCCCGGAGAAGACGGCCTCGATATCTGCCGCCGTCTCCGTGGCCAGGGCGACAACACGCCGATCGTGATGCTCACCGCCAAGGGCGACGAGATCGACCGCATCGTGGGCCTGGAGATCGGTGCCGACGACTACCTGCCCAAACCCGTCAATCCGCGCGAATTGCTGGCACGGATCCGATCGGTGCTGCGGCGTGCCCGCCCCGCACCCGGTGCGCCGGAGCCCGACGGCGGCGAGATCCGGTTCGGTCCCTTCCGGCTGGATCTGGGGCGCCGCGAACTGAGCCGGAACGGCGCACTGCTGCGTCTGACCTCGGGCGAATTCGCGGTGCTGACGGTGCTTCTGCGCCACCCTCGGCAGCCGCTCAGTCGCGACCGACTGATGAGCCTGGCACGTGGCCGCGAGCACGATGCTTTCGAGCGCAGCATGGATGTCACCATTGCCCGCCTGCGTCGGCTGCTGGAGGATGACGTGCGCAATCCGCGCATCCTTCAGACAGTGTGGGGCGTGGGGTACGTCTACGTGCCGCCGGATGAAAACGCATGATCCGCCTTCCGCTACCGCGCAGCGTGTTCGGGCAACTCGTGCTGGTGATCGGGCTGGTGCTGCTCGGAGCGGCGGTGCTGGCCGTGGCGATGGGCCGTCAAATGACCACCCGTCCCGCAGCCGGGCAATTGCTGAAGGCGATGGACGGCTTTGCCGATGTTGCCGAGGAACTGGCGCGCACCCAGCCGCACGAACGCGTGGTGGCTCATTTGCGCGACGCCGGCCTGGCAGTGAGCGAACTGCCGCCATCGCCGCGCGACCTGCGTGCCGTGCCGTTCATGCGCGAGTTGCTCGAACAGGCGCCGCAACAGCTCGCGTACGGTCGCGAGGTACGCCTGGGCCGCATCGGAATGGCGAACGTGGTGTGGCTGAAGCTCAATACACAGCCGGCATTGTGGGTATCGTTTGCTTTCGATCAGCGCGCCGGTCGCGTGTTGCGCTTTTCGGTACTGATGTTGTTCGTGGGCGCGGCGCTGGTCTGGCTCGCGGCGGCTTACTACGCGCGCCGTCTGGTGGTGCCGTTGCGACGCCTGGCGCAATCCGCTCCGGCGATCGTGCGCGGCGAATCGCCACCGCCAGGTGCGCTGGCGGGCCCGCGGGAGGTGCAGGAACTGGCGCGTGCCCTGGCCGATTCGAGCAGGGACGTACGCGAGGCTGCCGAGGAACGGGCACTGATGCTTGCCGGTATCTCGCACGACCTGCGCACACCGCTGACGCGGCTGCAGTATGCGGTGGAGCTCGTACCCGGTGTCGATGCGGAACTGCGCGCCGGCATGCATCGAGATATTGCCGATGTCGACGCGATCCTTTCGCAATTCATCGCCTACGCGCGCGACGGCCGCGACGAAGCCAGCGAACCCCTCGACCTGGCCGTGTTGTGCCGCCATGCGATCAGCGCTTGCGAGCACGAGTGGCAGGTGGAGATGCCTTCCTGCGCGCCCATGACCGGTAAACCGATGGCGTTGCAACGCGCGGTGGGGAACTTGCTGTTGAATGCGCAACGGCATGGGGCGCCGCCGTACTCGCTGCGGCTTTCGCGGGAGGGCAACGCCTGGTGGGTCGAGGTCGCCGACCATGGCCCCGGTTTATCCGCGCAGGCTGCCGAGCGCGCACGTCAGCCGTTCGTGCACGGCGAGGGCGGTGGCACGGGTCTGGGGTTGGCGATCGTCGAGCGCGTCGCGCGCCAACATGGCGGCGAACTGCGGCTGGCGCCGCTGCATCCCCATGGTCTGCTGGCGACGCTCGTGTTGCGCGGAAGTTGATCGTTCCATCGACGAGGCGAACGTTATGGGTAAGAAACGAGAGTGCGTGATGGCGAGTGCTGCCTGGATCGTGTTAGGTCTCGCCTCCATCGCGCACGCGGCGCACGACGATGCACGACAGCCGGAAGCACGGGTGGTGCACGACGTTGCCTACGGCAGCGATCCTCGACAGCGCTTCGATGTCTATCTACCGCCGTCGCCACGACGCTTCCCGGTCATTTTCATGGTGCACGGCGGCGCCTGGGCGATCGGCGACAAGACCAATCCGGGTGTCGTCGATGCCAAGGCTGCTTACTGGCTGCCGAAGAACTACGTGCTGATATCGGTGAACTATCGGCTGTTGCCCGAGGCCAAACCGTTGGAGCAAGCTAACGACGTTGCCCGGGCATTGGCCGCCGCGCAACGATCGGCTGCATTGTGGGGAGCGGACCCGAACCGCTTCATCTTGATGGGGCATTCGTCAGGCGCGCACCTCGTTGCCTTGTTGGGAGCAAATCCGGCTTTGCTATCGGCCGCCGGTGCCGTGCGCCCGCGGGGCGTCGTTTCCCTCGACAGCGCCGCGATGGACGTCGTGCAGATCCTGGAGTTTCCGCGCCATCCCAGGCTCTACGATCGCGCCTTTGGCGACAACCCGAGCGACTGGGCAGCCGCGTCGCCCTACCATCAACTACGGTCCGGGGCGCTGCCCATGCTGGCCGTGTGTTCCAGCCGGCGTTTCGATGCCTGCCCGCAGGCACGACGCCTCGCCCAGAAGGCGGCAACACTTGGCGCGCGGGTCGATGTATTGCCGCAAGACCTGTCGCACGCCGAGATCAACCGAACATTGGGACAGCTCTCGGATTACACGGCATCCGTGAACGCATTTATCGCCGGGCTTGTCGCCTTGTAATGGACGGCGCAGCAATCGGCGCACCCGCCCGCGCTACGGCGTTCTGTGCAGGATCAACTCAAGGACGGCTTTCGTGCCGAAGAACGCCAGCAGCAGGATGCCCATGCCGATCAGTGTGAGATACACGGCACGAATGCCGCGCCAGCCGTACTGCCAGCGGCCCCACAGCAGCACACCGAAGACGACCCACGCGATGATCGACAGCACCGTCTTGTGTACGAGGTGCTGGCCGAAGAGGTCGCCCACGAAGAGCGCGCCGGTGACCAGGGTCAGGGTCAGCAGCACGAAACCCACCGCGATGAGGCGGAACAGCAGTACTTCCGTCAGTGTGAGCGGGGGCAGGGCACGCAACCAGTGGCCGAAACGGCTGCGGCGAAGGGCGCGTTCCTGAATGGCGAGCAGCACCGCCAGCGCGGCGGCGATGGAGAGGATGCCGAAGGCGAACACCGCGATGGTCACGTGCAGTTCGATCTGCCATGTCATCGACTGCGGTGTGGTGCTGGGCGCGAGCCACGCGTCGATGCCGAGAAGCACGGCCGACAACGGGAAGATCAGGATGCCCAGGCCAGCCACGGGGCGGGACAGGTTCACCACCAGCGTGAGCGTCGAGGCGATCCACGCCACCAGAGAGAGGGCGGCGAAGAAGTGCAGGTCGAGCGTGCCGCGATGGGCCGTGAGGAGGAGGGCGCCGTGCGCCAGCGCCGCGAAGGTGGCGAGCGTCATGCCCCAGCGCGCGAGCGGTTGCCCACCCGTCGCGAGCGGCCGGGCTAGGACGCCGGCGGCGGACAGGTAAAGGGCGACGGCGACCAGGGAAAGGGCGGTGACGATCATGGGGGCGCAGTGTGGCATAGCGGCCGGGTGGCGGGAATGTTGGGGTTGGGCGTTGGGAGTTGGGAAGTGGGGGCGCATTTCCCGGCGCACGCACGAGGGCGCTGGAACGCAGCGGATGCGTCGAGTCCGGCGCAGCGTCACCGGCACCCTCGCTCGCTGGCCGGCCGTGCCGCCCCCAACTTCCATCCCCCATCCCCCGTTCCCCCAACCAGTTATAATCCTCGTTTACCGCATCCCGACCGAATCCCTCATGTTTGAATCCCTCAGCCAGCGCCTGTCCGATACCGTCAACCGCCTGCGTGGCCGCGGCCGGCTGACGGAGGAAAACATTCGCGAAACCTTGCGCGAGGTGCGCATCGCCCTGCTTGAGGCCGATGTGGCCCTGCCGGTGGTGAAGGCGCTGGTGGAGCGCGTGAAGGTGCGCGCCGTAGGCCAGGAAGTGCTGAAGAGCCTTTCTCCGGGTCAGGCCCTGGTGAAGGTCGTCAGCGACGAACTCACGGCCGTGATGGGCGCCGCCAACAGCGAGCTGAACCTCGCTGCGCAGCCGCCCGCCGTGGTCCTCATGGCGGGCCTGCAGGGCGCGGGCAAGACCACCACGGTCGGCAAGTTGGCGCGCTTCCTCAAGGAGCGAAAGAAGAAGCGCGTGATGGTGGTCAGCTGCGACGTGTATCGTCCGGCGGCGATCGAGCAGCTGCGCACCCTGGCCAGCCAGGTCGAGGTGTCCTTCTTCCCCTCCGAGGCCGGCCAGAATCCAGTCGACATCGCGAAGGCCGCCGTGGCGGCCGCCCGCCGCGAGGTCATCGACGTGCTGTTGGTGGACACCGCCGGCCGCCTGCACGTCGACGAGGCCATGATGGCCGAGATCAAGGCGCTTCACGGTGCCTTGGATCCCATCGAAACGCTGTTCGTGGTCGACTCCATGACCGGCCAGGATGCCGCGAACGTCGCCAAGGCCTTCGCCGATGCGCTGCCGCTTACCGGCGTGGTTCTCACCAAGACCGACGGCGACGCCCGTGGCGGCGCCGCGTTGTCGGTGCGCTACGTCACCGGCCGTCCCATCAAGTTCCTCGGCGCCGGCGAGAAGACCGACGCCCTCGAGCCGTTCCACCCCGACCGCGTGGCCCAGCGCATTCTGGGTATGGGCGACGTCCTGTCGCTGGTCGAGGAAGTCGAGCGAAAGGTCGACCAGGAAAAGGCCCAGAAGCTGGCCGAGAAGGTCATCAAGGGCAAGCGCTTCGATCTCAACGACATGCGCGACCAGCTCGAGCAGATGAGCAACATGGGTGGTTTGGCCGGCCTCATGGACAAGCTCCCGGGCATGTCCAGCATTCCCGATAGCGTCAAATCCAAGGTCAACGACAACGAACTGAAGCGCATGGTGGCCATCATCGGCTCGATGACAAAGAAGGAGCGCCGCCATCCGGACCTCCTGAACGGCTCGCGCAAGGCCCGCGTGGCGCGCGGCTCGGGCACCCAGCCCGCCGACGTGAACCGCCTGCTCAAGCAGTACATGCAGATGGAAAAGATGATGTCCAAGCTGTCCAAGGGCGGCAGCAAGGGCCTCCTGCGGCAGATGCGCGGCGCCATGAAGGGCATGGGCGGGATGGGCGGCATGATGCCGCCGGGCCGCTGAAGCGGCCCGGAGTGAAGCGTGAACAGTGAACAGTAAGTAGGAGCGGCGCGCTCCCGGCCGGCGGCGGCAGCTCACGGTTCACGGTTCACTCTTTACACACCTGAATTTTTCACTACAATGTTCGGCTTTACCGCGCCCGCTTCTCGCGCGCGCCTTGCCGGACTACGGCATTCTGGAGCTCGTAACTTATGGTTAAGATTCGTCTTTCGCGCGGTGGCGCCAAGGGCCGTCCGTTTTATCACGTCGTCGTGACCGACCAGCGCGCTCCGCGCGATGGCCGCAACATCGAGCGCGTGGGCTACTACAACCCGGTCGCTTCGGGCGCCGACAAGCGCCTCGAGCTCGACGTCGCCAAGGTCCAGGCCTGGGTGGCGAAGGGTGCGCAGCTGACCGACAAGGTCCGTGCCCTCGTGAAGGAAGCCGGCAAGCTGGCGGCTTGATGTCGACGGAGTCCGGGAAGCGCGTCCGGGTAGGACGCATTGTCGGGCTCCATGGCGTGCAGGGACAGGTCAAGCTCGAAAGCTGGACCGAGCCCCGCATCCAGATCTTCCGCTACCAGCCGTGGCTGCTCACGGCGCCGGGCGTGGAGCGGGAGATGAATGGAATCCGCGGGCGCGCGCAGGGTAAGGGCATCGTTGCCACCCTGCCGGGCATCGAGGACCGCGACCAGGCGGCTGTGCTGGTCGGTTGCGAAATCACGGTTTCGCGCGACACGCTGCCGCCGCCCGCACCGGGCGAGTTCTACTGGACCGACCTCGAAGGTCTCGAGGTCGTCACCACGGAAAACGCCACTCTGGGAAGGGTGAGTCATCTTTTCGCCACGGGCGCCAACGACGTCATGGTGGTGAAGGAAGGCGATAGGGAGCGGTTGATTCCGTTCGTCCAGGGCCCCTACGTGCATTCCGTCGATGTCGACGCGGGGCGCATCGTGGTGGACTGGGACCCCGAGTTCTAGAACGCGAAGCCTGAAGATCATGCGCATCGACGTGGTTTCGCTGTTTCCCGATTTCGTCCGCCAGTCGGCCGCGATCGGGGTGGTCGGAAGGGCGCAGCAGCGCGAACTGTTGCAGGTGGAAACCTGGAATCCTCGCGACTTCGCCACCGACAATTACCGTACCGTGGACGGCCGTCCCTTCGGCGGCGGGCCCGGCATGGTGATGCTGATCGAGCCCCTGCGGTCCGCCCTGGCGGCGATTCGCGAGGCCGCACCGGAGCCGGTGCATGTGATTTACCTCAGCCCGCAAGGTGCGCGGCTGACGCAGAAGCGGGTGGAAGCGCTGGCCAAGATGCCGCGAATCGCCCTGATCTGCGGACGTTACGAGGGTGTGGACGAGCGCCTGCTCGAGCACGAGGTCGACGAAGAGCTCTCAATCGGCGATTATGTGCTGTCTGGCGGGGAACTCGGCGCAGCGGTGGTTATCGATGCGGTGGGTCGTCTACAGGAAGGCGCGTTGAACGACGCGCAGTCCGCCCAGCAGGACTCCTTCTCGGATGGCCTTCTGGATTGCCCGCATTACACCCGTCCCGTGCATCACGATGCGTGGGGCGGCGTGCCGGAGGTGCTGCTTTCCGGCGATCACGCGGCCATTCGCCGCTGGCGTCGTAAGCAGTCGCTGGGTCGTACCTGGCTGCGCCGGCCGGATCTGCTAACGCAGCGTGTGCTCGACGACGAGTCGAGGGCATTGCTGGACGAATTCCGCCGTGATTACGAACGGCTAAACGCTACACATTTGACAGGTGCGCCATGAACAAACTCCTCCAACAGTTCGAAGCCGAGCAGATCGCCCGCCAGCTGCCGGATTTCGGTCCTGGCGATACCGTCGTCGTCAATGTGAAGGTGAAGGAAGGTAACCGCGAGCGCGTCCAGGCGTTCGAGGGCATCGTCATCGCCAAGCGCAGCCGCGGCCTGCATTCCGCCTTCACCGTGCGCAAGATCTCGCACGGCACCGGCGTGGAGCGCGTGTTCCAGTCGCACAGCCGCGCCATCGACTCGGTGGAAGTGAAGCGCAAGGGCAAGGTCCGCGGCGCGAAGCTTTACTACCTGCGCGGTCTGGAAGGCAAGGCCGCCCGCATCAAGGAAGACGTGGCCGCCGCCGCTGCCGCCAAGGCCGCCAAGAAGGCCGCCGCCGCCGAGTAATCGGCTGCCGCAAGGCAAACAAAAGGCCCGCGAGCGATCGCGGGCTTTTTTTGTTACCTCTTTTTTTTCCGGGCGGCCCGGTCTGCCCAGCGTGGGCTTGTAGGAGCCGCTATAGCGGCGAGGGCACCGTACGTCACCGCTTCATTGCTTGGTAGGCTTCTCGCCGCGATAGCGGCTCCTACAGCACCGGTCAAACCGGCATGTATTCCTCGGCCAGCACCTTCGCCGGCTCCTGCAGGAAATTGCCCTGGATGAAGTCCACGCCGCAGGCGAACAGCAGCGACGTGCTCACGGCGTCCTCGACCCATTCGGCCACCGTCTGCTTGCCGGAGGCGTGGCCTTCCTTGCAGATCTCGGCAATCTTTTTCTGGTTTTCCGGGTGCTGCGGCAGGTCGGTCATGAAGCTGCGGTCGATCTTCAGGAAATCGACCTCGACGTGGTTCAGCAGCTGGAAGGAGTTGAGGCCCGAGCCGAACTGTTCGATGGCGAAGCCGCCACCGGCCTTGCGCCAGCCGGCCACGAACTCCTGCGTGGGGCGCAGGCTGGTGAGCACCTTCGATTCCGGCATCTCGATGACGAGCTTGCTGCGGCGGAGATTGGCGCCCTGCAGGCGACGCACGAGCCAGGGCAGGAGATCCGGGTCCTCCAGCGACTGCAGGGTCATCTTCACGAAATAGGTCGTGGTCAGCCCGTCGTTCTCGCGGTGCACGAGTGCGTCGATGGCGTGTCCCAGCACCCAGCGGTCGATGGCGGGCAGCAGGCCGTTGCGCTCGGCCACGGGGAAGAAGTACGAGGGCAGCACGTCGCCCTTGGGGCCGCGCATGCGCACGAGGATTTCGTAGTACTCGCCAGCGGCGTCCTGCAGGCTGATGATCTGCTGGTGGTAAAGCCGCAGGCCGTCCTGTGCCAGCGCCTCGCGCACGAGGTCCAGCCAGTATTGCTCGCGCTCCGCGTCCGCCTTTTCGCGGGCGCTCGGATCGTGCAGTTCCACGCGGTTGCCGCCCTGGTTCTGCGCCGCCCGCAAGGCGGCGCTGGCCTGCTCGAGCACCGCTTCGGTGTTGGCGTTCTTTTCCGCCAGAAGCGTGCCGCCGATGGTGACCGTGACCGTGAGCGAGCGCGAGCCCGCGTCGAAAATGGTCTCCGCGATCGTTGTGCGAAGACGCTCGGTGAGGGCGGCGTGTTCCAGGTCGCCGCGGGACGACAGGATGAGGCCGAGCGTGTGGTCGCCGATGACGCCGGCAATATCGTCCTCGTCGATGGATTCGCCCACTTTCGCGGCAAGCGCCGCGAGCAGGTGGTCCGCATTGCCGATGCCTGCGCTCGCGACGATGTCCTTCCAGTTGTCCGGTTCGAGCAGGATCACCGCCTGACCCGCGCGGCCGGCTGCCGCGGCGGCTACCGCCTGGTCGATGGATTCGAGCGTGCGCGCCCGGTTGAAGAGGCCGGTGACCGGATCCCGCTGCAGCTGGGCCACGAGCGCGGCGTCGACGGTCTGCTGGCGGAACACGATCTGCAGGCAGGACTCGCCTTCGAAGGTGGCGTGGGCGAAGTCGACCGTGGCGGTAAACGTGCTTCCGTCATCGCGGCGAGCCAGCAGCTCCATGGCCGGCGGTACCTTCTCGCCTTTCGACAGTCCACGGAGGGTGTTCTTGAAATCCTCGGCGTGCGTGCCGGCGACGAGGTCGAGGATGGGCAGACCGATGATGTCGTCGAACTCGGCGAAACCGAAGGCTTCGAGGTATGCCTGGTTGACGCGCACATGCATGCCCTCGTGCACGTAGGCGATGGCGTCGCGGGAGGAATCGAGCAGAGCGTCGCAACGACGCTCCGTCTCGCGCAGCGAGGTTTCCAGGCGACGCACCTGGCGGCGCGTGGAAAGCGCCTCGAATTCGCGCTGCACCACTGCCAGCAGCTGGTCGGGGCGTTTGCGCAACGCTACGCCGCGCGAGCCGTGAGCCATGAGGTCGGCGACCGCTTCCTCGTCCTGCAGGCTGTCGAGGACGGCGATAAGGGCGAGGTCGCGGCCGCTGGCGTCGAGCTGGCGCATCACGGCCGCCGTGTCGATGCCGGGAACCGCGGGATTCATCAGCACGAGATCGGGCACGATCTCGTCCAGGCAGGCCTTGATCTCGTCGGGGTTGGTGGCCCGTGAGGGACGCACGGCGATGCCACCGTTGCGCAGAACGTTGATCAAGAGTTCGGCGTCTTCCACCGAACTCTCGATGAAGAGGATCCTGATGACGTTGTCGTGTTTCATGCCGTTCCGAATTGCCGCTTGCCTATCCCGCGAACCGGCTGGCCGGTTCGCTCCCCCATAGCGCGGCCCGGTCAGGTCATGCTGGCCGGGTACCGTCCATACTAACGCGCAAAATCGGCAATGGGTCGCTTCGCCGGATCGCCCTGAAGTTCGCGTACCAGCCGCGGTACCAGGTATCCCGGCAGCCGCGCCCGCAGCCCCTCCATCAGCCTGAGGGCCTGGTCGTCGTCCACTTCGTAGTGGGCGGCTCCTTCGACCTTGTCGAGCTGGTGCAGGTAATAGGGGAGCACGCCCGCGGCGAACGCGCGCTCGGCAAGCGTCGTCAAGGCGTTTACCCCGTCGTTCACGCCGCGAAGGAGCACGGCCTGGTTGAGCAGGCTGGCGCCCGCCGCCCGCAGGCGCGCGCAGGCGGCATCCACGGCGTCGTCGAACTCGTTGGCGTGGTTGGCGTGCAGGACCACCACTTTCTGCAGGGGCAGGGCGGCAAGCCACGTCGTGAAGGCTTCGTCGATGCGCTCGGGCAACACCACGGGGAGGCGGGTGTGGATACGCAGCCGGACCACATGGGGCAGGTCGGCCAGGCCTCGGGTCAGTTCCTCGAGCTTGTGCGTGGCCAGTGAAAGGGGGTCGCCGCCGGACAGGATGACCTCGCGGATGGAGGTGTCGGCCCGCACGTGGGCAAGGGCTTCGCGCCACTGCGCGGCCGCGGCGATTTCCTCGGCGTACGGAAAGTGGCGGCGGAAGCAGTAGCGGCAGTTCACGGCACAGCTGCCGCTGGCGATCAGCAGGGCGCGGCCGTCGTACTTGTGCAGCACGCCGTGTCCGGCACGAGCGGCCATGTCGCCCACCGCGTCCACGGTGTAGCCCGGCCGGATCTCGTGCTCCACGGCGCGGGGGAGCACCTGGAGCAGCAACGGGTCGGTGGGGTCGCCCTGGCGCATGCGCGCCACGAAACCGCGCGGGACCCGCAGCGGGAAGCCCGCGTCGTCGGCCGGAAGGAGGTCGGCGCGGTGGTCCAGGCCGACGGCGGCCAGGAGTTCACGGGCATCGGTGATCGATTCCCGCCAGAGCTCGCGCCAGTCCCGGGAGGGCGGCGATAGGCGGGAGGAGGGGCTTGCGGTTATCATCATGGACCTTGGATCGGGCCCAGAGGGCCCGTGACAACCCTTATTTTAGCTCTGGAGCAGATTCGCATGGCGACCCTTGGCCTCAATGACGTCAAAACGGGCAAGAAGATCCTTCACAACGGCGATCCGTGGGTCATCACCGAGGCGGACTTCATCAAGCCGGGCAAGGGCCAGGCGTTCACCCGCATCCGCATCCGCAACCTCAAGGACGGCCGCACCACCGAGCAGACGCTGAAATCCAGCGATTCCTTCGAGGAAGCCGACGCCGTCGACACCGATGCCAGCTTCTCCTACGTCGAAGGCACGGGCAACGACCGCGAGTGGGTGTTCATGCACTCGGAAACCTTCGAGCAGTACCGCGCCAACCTGGCCGCCATGGGCGACGCGTGGAAGTGGCTGAAGGGCGACGAGGAATGCGTCATCACCCTCTTCAACGGCAACATCATCGCGGTGCAGGCGCCGAAGTTCGTCGAACTGAAGATCGTCGAGACCGACCCCGGCGTCCGTGGCGACACCTCGGGCGGCGGCGGCAAGCCGGCCACGCTGGAAACGGGTGCCGTGGTGCGTGTGCCGCTGTTCGTCAACCAGGACGAAGTGATCAAGGTCGACACCCGCACCGGCGAGTACGACAGCCGCGTCAAGTAAGGCCGGCAGTTCGCCCTCCATCGCGGCACGGCAGTCCCAGGTGGGACTCCCGTGCCGCTCTCGTATCGGCTCCCGACGTCCCCACCGAGAGGCCCAGATGAGCGCCAGCCCCACAGAAATCGATCTCCTCGTGGAGGCCCGTTGGGTCGTCCCCGTCGAGCCGCATGCCGTGGTCCTCGACGATCACGCTGTCGCCGTGCAGGACGGGGAGATCGTCGCCGTGCTGCCGATCGCCGAGGCACGCACCCGCTATGCACCCCGCGAGCGTGTCGTGCTCGACGAGCACGCGCTGATCCCCGGCCTGGTGAACGCGCATACGCACAATCCCATGACGCTGCTGCGCGGCCTGGCCGACGACCTGCCCCTGATGACCTGGCTGCAGGACCACATCTGGCCTGCGGAAGGTCGCGTGATGGGGCCGGATTTCATCCGCGACGGCGTGGAACTGGCCGTGGCGGAGATGATCCGCGGCGGCACCACATGCGCCAACGAGAACTATTTCTTCCCCGACGTGATCGCGGCCACCTACCGGGCCATGGGCTTCCGTGCGGTCATCGGCCTGCCGGTCATCGACTTTCCTACCGCCTGGGCCAGGACGTCCGACGAGTACTTCAGCCGGGCGCTGGAAGTGCACGACAGCCTGCGCGGGGAGCCGCTGCTCACCACGGCTTTCGTGCCGCATGCGCCGTACACGGTGTCGGACGAGAATTTCGAGCGCATCCGCATGCTGGCGGACCAGCTCGACATTCCCGTGCACCTGCACACGCACGAAACCGCGCAGGAGGTGGACGAGGCCGTGGCGAAGGACGGCATCCGGCCCTTCCAGCGCCTGCAGAAGCTCGGCCTCGTCAACGACCGGCTCGTGGCCGTGCACATGACCCAGCTCACGGACGCGGAAATCGCGGCGTGCGCGAAGGCCGGGGTATCGGTGGTGCATTGTCCTGAGTCCAATCTCAAGTTGGCGTCCGGCTTCTGCCCGGCCGAGAAACTGCGCGCGGCCGGTGTGAACGTGTGCATCGGCACCGACGGCTGCGCCTCCAACAACGACCTCGACATGTTCGGCGAGATGCGCACGGCGGCCATGCTGGCCAAGGCCGTGGCGAGCGATGCGTCCGCCTTCGACGCGGCATACGCCTTGCGCGCCGCCACCCTCAACGGTGCGGCGGCGATCGGTCTCGGCGAGCGGGTGGGGTCGATCGAGCCCGGCAAGCGGGCCGACCTCACCGCCGTGCGTCTCGACGCGCTGGAAACACAGCCGCTCTACCATGTGGCGTCGCAGCTCGTGTACGCCACGGGCCGGCACCAGGTCAGCGACGTGTGGATCGACGGGCGGCGCAAGCTCGCGTCCGGCGAACTCGTCGACATCGACACCGCCGCCATCCGCGCCAAGGCGCGCGCATGGCGGGAACGCATTGCCGCGGAGGACGCAGCATGAACCAACCCTTGCACCTCTACCTCGTGCTCGCCATGCGCACGCCCCAGTTCCAGCCGGAGGCGGGCGAAGGCCACCAGAAGTTTCTGGAGGACCTGATCGAACAGGATCTGCTCGAACTCACCGGCCCATTCACGGACGGCACCGGCGGCGCCTACATTCTGCGCGCGACCGATCTCGCCACCGCCACGAAGATCGCGCACGACGATCCGCTGCACATCACCGGCTCCTCGACGCTGACCGTGCACGAGTGGCGCGTGCGTCGCCCCGGCAGAAAGGATGGATCCGATGCATAACCAGGCAAACGTCAGCGCGGAGGAAATCGCCCGCTTCGAGAAGCTCGCCGCACGCTGGTGGGATCCCGACGGCGAATCGCGTCCGCTGCACGACCTGAACCCGGTACGCGCCGCGTACATCGCCAGCCACGCCGAACTGCGCGGCGCGAAGGTGGTGGACGTGGGGTGCGGCGGCGGCCTGCTCAGCGAAGCGCTGGCGCGCGCAGGCGCGAACGTCACCGCCATCGACCTCGGCGAAAAACTGATCCAGATCGCGAAGCTGCACCTCTTCGAGTCGAACCTGCAGGTGGACTACCGTGTGCAGTCGTCGACGGAGCTCGCGGAAGCCGAGGCAGGCTCCTTCGACGTCGTCTGCTGCATGGAGATGATCGAACACGTGCCCGATCCGCTGGCTCTCGTCCGCGATCTCTCGGCCATGCTCAAACCGGGCGGGCAGCTGTTCCTTTCCACGCTCAACCGTACCCCCGCCGCGTTCGGTGCCGCCATCGTGGGCGCGGAATACCTCATGCGCCTCCTGCCGCGCGGCACACACCATTACGCGCAGTTCCTGAAGCCTTCCGAGGTCGCGGCGATGCTGCGTCGTTTCGGGCTGGAGCTCGAAGACTTGCAAGGCCTGGCTTACAACCCGCTCACGCGCAACGCGTCGCTGTCGTCGAACACCTCGGTGAACTACGTGCTCTCGGCGAGGAAAGCGGCGTGAGCGGTCTGCCGTTCAAGCCGGAAGGCGCATTCTTCGATCTCGACGGCACGCTTCTCGACAGCGCGCAGGACCTCTACGCGGCGCTGCGCGTGTTATGCGCGGAGCAAGGCGTCGAGCCCCCGCCCTATGAGAGCGTGCGTCCGGTGGTCTCGCGTGGGTCGCGGGCCATCATCGGCAGCGGCTTCCCAGGCGCGAGCGCCGACGACATCCTGAAGCTGGTGCCGCGCTACCTCGCCATCTACGAGGCCGCCATGGCCGACGGCACGGTGCCCTTCGAAGGCGTCGAGGCCATGCTGGCCGGGCTCGATGCCGCGGGCATCCGCTGGGGCATCGTCACCAACAAACCGGGGTTTCTCACCGACGCCTTGCTCCCGCAGGCGACGCCGCACTGGCGGCCGGCCGCGGTGGTCTCCGGCGACACGCTGCCGGTGAAGAAGCCGGACCCGGCGCCGGTGCTGCATGCTTGCGCGCTGGCGGGGTGCGATCCGTCGCGTTCCGTTTTCGTGGGCGACGACCGCCGCGACATCCTCGCCGGCAATGCGGCGGGCATGTTCACCGTGGCGGTTCGCTGGGGTTATCTGGACGGTGGCGATCCCGACAGCTGGGGCGCCGATGCGGTCCTCGACACGGCCGACGAACTGGCCGCCCTGTTGGGCGTGGGCGAGGTCCCTGCGTGACGGACGGTGCCACCCAGGGTTTCGTGGACAAATGGCTGGCGGTGCAGCCGCAGCAGCGGGTCGCGCTCGGCTTCGTCGACGAAAGCGTGCGCGACGAGCGGGTCGCGCTGGCCGCGCTGGAGCAGGAGATCGTGGCGTCCGCTTACGGCATCCGCGAGCCGCAGGTGGCTGCGGCGAAGCTGCAATGGTGGGCGGAGGAACTCAGCGGGGCCCCGGCGAGCGGCGGCAGGCACCCGTTGACGAAGCGGCTGTTCGCCAGCGAAAGGGCGCGCGCCATTCCTGGCACCTTGTGGCTCGCACCCGTACTCGCGGCCATGGCCCAACTGGAACAGGGCACCGCGTCCGACTTCGCGGCCCAGGTCATGGCTTCCCGTGGACTGCATGGGGCCATGGCCGAACTGGAGAACGCGTGGTGGTTCGGCGCATCCGCGCCGACGGAATCCGCGGCCCGCGTCGCCACGCTCTCGCACCTCGTGTTCGCGCTGTCACGGCTGGAGCTGGACGCCGAACGCGAGCGCCTGCCGCTGCCGATGGCGCGGCTGGCCCGTCACGCGCTGGCGCGGGGGCAGCTGAAGGACGATTCTCCGGCCCGCCGCGAGGCCTTGCGCGAACAGCTGGTGGAGCTGGCGGCCGGTTTGCGCGGTGCGCTGGCGCTCGGCGAACCCTTGAGCACCTTCCGGGGCCTGGAAGGGCGCACGTCGCTGGCAACGGCCGCCGCGGCTGCCAGGGCGGCGGAGCCCTTCGCGGAGCTGCATCGCCGGCAATCCCGCTCCGGGCCCATGACGGCCATCCGGGCGTGGTTGTCCGCGCGACACGCAGGTCGATTTGGCTGAACGCACCGTTTCCCGGCACTAAGCATTGAGCCCGTTCCACCGATACCCCATTTCGGTCACGGTAAGCCGGTCAATGGCACGTCCCTAAGGATCCTTTCCCGATGTACATCCACGATTCTCCCACCCGCCTGCTGCCCGATGTCGCCTCCCAGGAGCACGCCCTGGCCATCGGCACCCTCGACTGGGTGGGCATGGATGGCATGGAAATGCCAGTGGCGTTCGACGCCGGCGACGGCGACATCCGTTCCACGGGCGCCCGCGTGGGCGCCTTCGTGAACCTGACGAAGCCGGAGGCGCGCGGCATCCACATGTCGCGGCTCTACCTGCTGGTATCCGAGGCCCTGTCGGCCGGGCCGTTGACCACGGCGGGCGTCCGGACCTTGCTCGAATCCTTCCTGGCCTCGCACGAGGGGCTCTCCGACCATGCGCGCCTCACCGTCGGCTTCGAGCACCTCGTGCGGCGCAGGTCGCTGCGCAGCGACAACAGTGGCTGGCGTGCGTACCCGATCACGATCGACGCCACCCTGCACGGCAGCGATTTCCGCATCGAGATCACCACCGACGTGGTGTATTCGTCCACCTGTCCCGCCTCGGCGGCGCTCTCCCGCCAGCTGATCCAGGACAACTTCGCGAAAACCTTCGCCGCGGATCAACCGCTGGATCGCGAGACGATCCTGGCCTGGCTGGGTACGGAGCAGGGCATCGTGGCCACGCCGCATGCGCAGCGGAGCACGGCCACTATTCGCGTGCGGCCGGCGGGCGACGGAGTCTTTCCGCTGATCGGCATGATCGACAACGTGGAAGCGGCCCTGGGCACGCCCGTGCAGACGGCCGTGAAGCGCGCCGACGAGCAGGCCTTCGCACTCGCCAACGGGCAGAACCTGATGTTCTGCGAAGATGCGGCCCGGCGTATCCAGAAGGCGTTGTCGAACGATCCGAACATTGCCGACTTTCACCTGCGGGTGGCGCACCATGAAAGCCTGCATCCGCACGACGCGGTGGCCTTCGCGTCGAAGGTTCGGTGACGTAGGATCTGTAGGAGCGCGCCCTGCGGGCGGACCCTAGCGAATACCCGGCAATAGCAACGGGTCGAGGCGCACGCCGAACCAGTTGAAGCCCCAGTGCAGGTGGGGACCGGTGGCTCGGCCGGTCTTGCCCGCCGCCCCGACCACCTGGCCCTGGCGAACGCGCTGACCCACCTTCACGTCGATGCGCGACAGGTGCAGGAAGTTCGACGACAGGCCGAAACCGTGGTCGAGCAGCAGGGTGCCGCCGGTGAGGTAGAGGTCGGGCCTGGCGAAGGTGACGATGCCGTCCGCCGGTGCCTTGACCGGTGTGCCTTCGGGCACGGCGATGTCCATGCCCGAATGCGGCGCCTTGGGATCGCCGTTGTAGATGCGCTGGTTGCCGAAGCGACCGCTGATGCGGCCCGTGACCGGCCAGATGAACCCTTTCGCGAAATCTTCCCGCGCATCGTCGCGATCGCGCGCGGCAACCACTTCGGCTTGCTCGCGCGCGATGCGGGCGGCGATGTCCGGCGGCGGGTTCACCGTCTTCGGCGGTACGCCGTTCACCCGCTCCACCGGCCAGTCGCGCGGGGTGACGGCCAAGCGCCGGTGTTCGCTGCCTATGGCGACGTCGACCGGTCCTTGTTCGTCGCGTCCGACGCCGAAGACGAACACGCCGTCGGCGCCCACGCGCACCGGTTTGCCTGCCACGGTCACACGCTGGCCCGGTGTCGTGTGCCCGATGACCAGCGCGCCCTGGGAAACGCTCTCAGGCAACGAGACGGTGGCGGCCACTGCGGGAGCGGACAGCAGGAGCGCGACGAGCGCGCTTGAGAATCCCCTCATCGATCGAATGCCAACCGCTGGCCACGAACGGTATCGTCTACCTTCGTGCCGTCGAACACGCGCTGTCCGTTGACGAACGTGGACACGATGCTGCTGCTGAAGGTGGTGCCCTCGAACGGCGACCAGCCGCATTTGGACAACACCTCCTCGCGGGTGACCGTGTGCTTGCGCTTCGGATCCACGAGGACGAGGTCGGCGGCATAGCCTTCGCGCAGGAAGCCGCGTTTCGCCACGTCGAACAGCTTCGCCGGCGCATGGCATACGGTTTCGACCACGCGCTCGAGCGTGAGCTTGCCTTCGAATACGCGCTCGAGTGCCGCCTGCAGGGCGAACTGCACGAGCGGCAGGCCGGAGGGTGCCTTGTCGTACTTCTGTGCCTTTTCTTCCAAGAGGTGCGGGGCGTGGTCGGTGGCGAGCACGTCGAGACGACCCTCGGCCAGCGCCTTCGTGATCGCCTCACGGTCCGCCTCGTCCTTGATCGCCGGGTTGCACTTGATCAGGAAACCCTTCTCGTCGTAATCGGCCTTGCCGCCAAAATGCAGGAAGTGCACGCAGGTCTCCGCCGTGATCCGCTTGCCCTCGATCGGGCCCGGCTCGAACAGGGCGAGTTCGTCGGCGGTGGAGATGTGCAGGACGTGGAGCCGGGTGTTGTGTTTCTTCGCCAGCGATATGGCGAGGCGCGTCGACTTGATGCAGGCCTCGCGCGAACGGATGTGCGGATGTTCCCAGGCGGGAATGTCCTCGCCGTACTTCTCGTGCGCCTTCGCCAGGTTGGCGTCGATCGTCGGCGTGTCTTCGCAGTGCGTGATGATGGGCGTGGGCGCATCGCGGAAGATGTGGTCGAGCGTTTCCGGGTTGTCCACCAGCATGTTGCCCGTGGACGCACCCATGAACACCTTGATGCCGGGCGCGCTCTTCGGGTCGAGCGCACGGATGGCCTCGAGGTTGTCGTTGCTGGCACCGAGGTAGAAGGCGTAGTTGACCACCGAGGTTTCCGCCGCGCGGGCGTACTTCGCTTCCAGCGAGTCGCGGTCGAGCGCGGGCGGCTTCGTGTTCGGCATTTCCATGAAGCTGGTGATGCCGCCGGCGGCGCAGGCTCGCGACTCGTGCGCGATGTCGGCCTTCTGGGTGAGGCCTGGCTCGCGGAAGTGCACCTGGTCGTCGATCATCCCAGGCATGAGCCACAGCCCCGTGGCGTCGATAACCTGTTCGTCACGGTTTCTTTCCAGGCCCTGCGAGATGGTTTCGATTTTTCCGTCGCGCACGCGGACGTCCGCGGTGAAGCGGCGGCCTTCGTTGATCAGTTCCGCGTTCTGGATGAGCCAGGCGTCAGTCATGGGTATGTGCTCCTTGGGCGCCGCAGCGGCGCAGGACGAAATGTTCCGGCACGGGGTCGAGGCCGCCCTCGCACAATGGCTGGCAGCGCAGGATGCGCCACGCGGCGAGCATGCCGCCGCGCGCCGGGCCGAAGCGTGCTATGGCAACCCGTGCATAATCGGAACAGGATGGATGGAAGCGGCAGCGTGCCCCGAGCATCGGGCTCAGCCACCGTTTGTAGAGGGACAGCAGGAATAGGAGGAGGCGGGTCACTGTGTGTCCGGTATCGACCGGCGTAGGCCAGCGGACAGTATCCCAGAAGACGAGGGCCTGTTTGCACTATTCGCGTGGCCCGCGCCGGGAGCTGTTTGCCCGGCGGGCAAGGAAGAACGAAGGAGTGTATGTCGATACACGACTGAGTGATGACGCTGCCTGCCGGGCAAACAGGCCCGGCCCTGCGGGTTGCCCCGGAGAGGCCGCCATGCGGCAGTACGCGGCTTGGCCTGGCAATCAGCCAGGCCGGCGCCACGCGCTACCACCTGACGGCCTCTCCGGGGCAACGCGGGCTACGCGAATAGTGTAAACAGGCCCTAGGTTGCTGGGGTAACGCATCTGGGCTATAACACCCCGCCGCCACGGCCACCGAGGTGAAGGAAATGGCGAAAAACGCTCGTAGTTCCGCAACCGCCAAGGGAGCCGCCAAGAAGGGCGGAGCCGGCGACGTGAAGAAAGCCAAGACGGTAGCGGTCACGAAGACGACCAAGGCACCGGCCAAGACGGCGGCGCGAGCGGCGGCGAAAGCGCCGACGAAGACGGCTGCCAAGGCTGCCCCGAAGAAGGCTGCGCCGGCGCCTGTGAAGAAGGCTGTGGCGAAATCGGCAGCGAAGGCGCCTGTGAAGGCCGCTCCTGCCAAGAAAGCGCCCGCAAAGGCCCCGGCCAAGGCCGCCGCGCCGAAGCCCGTTGCGAAGGCAGCGGGCAAACCTGCACCGGCCGTGACCAAGAAGGCGGCACCTGCCGCCGTGAAGAAGGCCCCCGCGGCACCGGCAAAGACAGCACCCGCTCCGACGCCCGCGCCGGAAGCGAAGAAAACCGCAACGGCTGCCCCCGCTGTCGCCCCCCCCAAGGGGCGCACAGCGTCGGCCGTCGCTACCGCGTCACCACGGACAGCGTCCGCGGTGAGCGGCACCACCCCATCCAGAAACGAGAAGTCCGCGCAAGCCAGCATGAACAGCACTGCCTCCAATACCGCCGACAACGGCATCACGCGCGAAGACGGCCGCTACGCGCTGCCCGCTTCCACCATCATCGACCTTCCCAAGGGTTACCGGCCGAGCGACGACGAGGAGTACATGAATCCTCGCCATCTCGCCTATTTCCGCAACAAGCTCAAGGAATGGCGCGAGCAGCTGGTGGAAGAATCCCGCCAGACCATGGACAACCTGCGCGAAGAAGTCCGCGACGTGGGCGACGAAGCCGAGCGTGCCACGCGCGAAACCGAGAACTCGCTCGAACTGCGCACCCGCGACCGCTACCGCAAGCTCATTTCCAAGATCGACAAGGCCCTGCGTCGCATCGAGGAAGGCCGTTACGGCTACTGCGAGGAAACCGACGAGGAGATCGGCGTCGATCGTCTCGACGCCCGTCCCATCGCCACGCTGTCCCTGGATGCCCAGGAGCGCCGCGAGCACCTGCAGAAGCAGATGGGCGACTGAACCATCCTTTCCGGCACCGGAAACGAAAAGCCTCGCGAAGCGGGGCTTTTTTTTGGATTTAACGGCTGGCGCTGCTTTCGGCTCGGGCGGTGTGGCGTAGAGCCGGCGGCTCGGACGGTAAGGCCAGAGCCTTCGGTGTCCACCCTCGCTGCTCAGACAGGTCCTCCGCGTTCGGAAAGGAAAGGCCGCTGACGCGGCCCATGTACTGATTTGGCCTACGGCCGCTCTCTTGTGCGGAACTCGCCTCGAGGGTGGACAC
>Ga0065165_1000588_pt1 | contig 53386 bp, 41 predicted proteins | sample AraplaMF_Cvi_mMF_FD_63813 | JGI IMG/M metagenome (GOLD analysis project Ga0065165, IMG submission 63813) | Arabidopsis root microbial communities from the University of North Carolina, USA - plate scrape MF_Cvi_mMF (version 2) (version 3) | ecosystem: Host-associated > Plants > Roots >...
GCGGTGCTCGCCATCCTCGCCGCCAGCATGGCTTTCGCCTATTTCGGCTTCGAACGGATCCAGGCCGCCGTGGCCTCCTATCGCGGCAGCGTGTCCGAAGCCGACCTCGCGCGGACCGTCGATCGCGAGTTGATCTCCTACCAGGGGCTGGCGCGGGCCTATACCCTGACCGGCGCAGCCGAGGACGAGACCGCGGCCAAGGCGGCCGAGGGCAATCTGAAGGCGGCCATCGCCAGGTCGATGGCGGCCACGACCGGTGTCGCCCGCCGCGAGCAGGTCGGCAAGCTCGAGGCCGAGTTCCAGCGCTTCGCGAAGGTGTTCAGCGAGATCATCACGCTGACCCGCGAGAACAACAAGATCGCGGCCGACGAGCTCAACAGCGTCGGCAACAAGATCCGCTTCAAGTTCGACGACCTCGCCGACACCGCGGCGCTGGCAGGCCTGAACTCGGTCCAGACCACCGCGAAGGACGTTACCTCGCAATATCTGGCCGTCTCCACCTCGGTCAGCGCCTTCGTCGCCAAGCCGGAGCCGAAGACGGCCGACGGCGTGATCGCGCGCATCAAGTTCCTGGAGACCCTGCTGGTCTCGATCTACGCCAGCGACCAGAAGATCACCGAGCGCGTCACCGAGATCGGTAATCTGCTCAAGCAATACCGCACCTCGTTCTCAAAGCTGACTGAGAACGTGAAGGTCATCGTCAAGTCGAACGGCGAGATGACCAAGACCGCGGCCTCGATCCTCAAGCTCTCGGCAGACCTGCGGTCGGACCTGAGCGCCGATCAGGAGCGCATCGAGGCGAGCGCCAACGCGACCATCGTCGATACCGAGCGGCTGATGATCATGCTGGCGCTGGGCGGACTCGCTATCGGCGCGGTGCTGGCGCTGATGCTCGGCAACGGCATCTCGCGTCCGATGATCGCGATGTGCAAGGCGATGCGTGAGCTTGCCTCGGGCAATTTCGACGTCGTGCTGCCCGGCCTCGGCCGCAAGGACGAGATCGGCGAAATGGCCAGCGCCGTCGAGGAGTTCAAGGTTCAGGCCGTTGCCAAGGCCGAGCGCGATGCCGCTGCCAGCGAAGCCCAGAACAAGGAGCAGGCGGCCAGCCGCCGCGCCGAGCTAATCCGTTTTGCCGACGATTTCGAAAGCGCGGTCGGCGCGATCGTGTCGAACGTGTCGGCCTCCGCCGTGCAGCTGGAATCGGCTGCATCCACGCTGACGCGCACCGCCGAGACCACGCAGAGCCTGTCGAGCCAGGTCGCCGGCGTCTCCGAGCAGGCTTCTGCGAACATGCAATCCGTTGCGACGGCCACTGAAGAGCTCTCAGCTTCGGTCGAGGAGATCGGCCGTCAGGTCCAGGATTCCAGCCGCATCGCCGAGGCCGCAGTGGTGCAGGCCAAGGAAACCGACGGCCGTATCGGCAAGCTCTCGACTGCTGCCCAGCAGATCGGTGAGGTCGTCAAGCTGATCACGGCGATCGCCGAGCAGACCAACCTGCTCGCACTCAATGCCACGATCGAGGCCGCGCGTGCCGGCGAAGCCGGTCGCGGTTTTGCGGTCGTCGCCAGCGAAGTGAAATCGCTCGCGAGCCAGACCGCCAAGGCGACCGACGAAATCTCGTCGCATATCGCGGGCATGCAGGGCGCCACCGCCGAGTCGGTTGCAGCGATCAAGGAGATCGGAGCGACCATCGGCCAGATCTCGTCGATCTCGACCTCGATCGCGAGCGCCGTCGAGCAACAGGGCGCGGCGACGCAAGAGATTGCGCGCAGCGTCCAGACGGTCGCACAGGGCACCCAGACTGCCGCCACCGACATCGGCCAGGTCAACCGCGGCGCCGCCGAGACCGGATCGGCCTCAGAGGAGGTGCTGAACTCGGCGAAGTCGCTGTCGAGCGAAAGCACGCGCCTGCGCGCCGAGCTCGACCGGTTCATGGGGAATATCCGGGCGGCGTGAGGCTCGCGAAAAAATGGTAGGGTGAATTAGCAAAGCGTAATCCACCAACTTGATCTCAACTGGCGAGTCAGGCGGTGGGTTGCGGCTTCGCCTAACCGACCCTGCGAGCGTCACTCTCTCCCGAACGCCCGCTTCAACTCCACCTTCGCCCGCTCCAGCCGCGTGCGCTCCATTTTCGGCAACGTCTTGCCGGCGCGATTGATGTAGAAGGTCAGCATCGACAGCGCCGAGCGATAGGCGCCGGTCCTGCGTCGTGCGCTCTGCTCCGCCGAGCGCTTCAGTGATGCCGCGATCTTCTTCGCGCTGGTCAGCTTGAATACACCCTGCTTGAGGTCGAGCGCGTCGCTTTCTTTGGTCACGCGCTGCGACCAACGCTTTGACGTCGCGCGCTTCGTGCTCTTGCGTGCGGTGCGACGCCTCGCGGTGGTCTTCTTGCGGGCGCGCACTTTCCGCGAATGTGTCGTCTTTCTGACATGAGCCATGCGTCAACTCCTCGCGGCTCCATTGGAAACGGGCGCTTCTGAGGCCCGTTCCTGAGGGAACCTGCCGGTGCTGCAGACGTTGTCGCAGGTGGCAGGCGGAATGCCGCACCCCCATGATCGGAACCTAACCCGTCCACATCAAGTGAATCGGGGCCGATTGCATTGGCCAAACGCAACAACGCAATGGAATTGCAGCAAACCGCAGCGCTGAAAGACGGACATGCGATCTCGGCGGCGGCGACGGACCGCATCGTCGAGACCAGCATTCCCGCGCGGCTCGACGCGTTGCCGTGGAGCGGCTTTCATACCCGCGTCGTGCTCGCGCTCGGTATCACCTGGATCCTCGATGGACTGGAAGTCACGCTCGCAGGTGCGCTCTCGGGCGCGCTGAAGCAGAGCCCGACGCTGCACTTCTCCAATCTCGATCTCGGCATCGCCAACTCCGCCTATCTCGCCGGCGCCGTGCTGGGCGCGCTCGGCTTCGGCTGGCTCACCGATCGCATCGGCCGCAAGAAGCTGTTCTTCATTACGCTTGCGCTCTATCTGTCCGCGACGGCCGCGACCGCGCTGTCATGGAATGTCGCGAGCTACGCGCTGTTTCGCTTCCTCACCGGCGCCGGCATCGGCGGCGAATACACCGCGATCAACTCGACCATTCAGGAGCTGGTGCCGGCGCGCTACCGCGGCTGGACCGATCTCGTCATCAACGGCAGCTTCTGGATCGGTGCCGCGATGGGTGCGGTCGCTGCCATCGTGCTGCTCGACCCCGCCGTGATCGGCCCGGATCTCGGTTGGCGTCTTGCCTATCTCATCGGCGCGACCATCGGTCTCGTCGTGCTATTCATGCGGATGTGGATCCCGGAAAGTCCGCGCTGGCTGATGATCCATGGCAGGCCCGACCAGGCCCACGCCATCGTCGACGAGATCGAGCGTTCGGTGATCGGTCACGATCAGGACGCGAGCGATGGCCGCTTCGCCAAGATGCGCCTGAAGATGCGTGACCACACGCCGATCCGCGAGGTCGTGCATACGCTGTTCACCGCTTACCGCCAGCGCGCGATGGTTGGTCTCGTGCTGATGGTCGCGCAGGCGTTCTTCTACAACGCGATCTTCTTCACCTTCGCGCTGGTGCTGACCGATTTCTACGGCATCAGCGCGGACCATGTCGGCTGGTATCTGCTGCCGTTCGCCGCCGGCAACTTCCTCGGTCCGCTGCTGCTCGGCCGGCTGTTCGACACGCTCGGCCGCCGTATCATGATCATGCTCACCTACGGCGTGTCGGGCCTGCTGCTGGCGCTGTCGGGCTATCTGTTCTCGATCGGCGCGCTGAGCGCGCGGGAGCAGACCGTCGCCTGGATGGTGATCTTCTTCTTTGCCTCGCCCGCGGCAAGCGCGGCCTATCTCACGGTGAGCGAGACGTTTCCGCTCGAGGTCCGTGCGCTGGCCATCGCGGTGTTCTATGCGATCGGCACCGGCATCGGCGGCGTAATCGGCCCGGCGCTGTTCGGCGCGCTGATCGATACGGGATCACGCGCCAGCGTGTTTGCCGGCTATTTGCTGGGGGCTTTCCTGATGATCGCGGCCGCGATCGTGGCGTGGCGCTATGCCGTCTCCGCCGAACGAAAATCGCTCGAAGAAATCGCGCGGCCGCTTGCTTCCATGGAGTAGACTATGAAATCGGAACTCGCTGAACTGGATCAGAAGCGCACCGTGATCGACGATGAAGCCCCCGATGCCGTGCCGGTGCCGCATGCCCTGGTCCCGCATCTCAACGAGACCGCGATCCTGCTCGACATCGACGGCACGCTGCTGGACCTGATGCCGACGCCGCGCGAGGTGTGGGTGCCGCCGGGCCTGTCTGAGACGCTGATCAAGCTGACCGAACGCACCTCAGGTGCGCTGGCGATGGTCAGCGGCCGTTCGCTCAACGACATCGACCTGATCTTTGCGCCTGACGTGTTTCGCGCCGTCGCCGGTCATGGCGCGGAGATGCGCCTGTCGGTAGGCAACGAGGCCGACGACGTGCACGCGCCGCCGATGGACAAGGAATTGAAGCGGCGCCTCGCCGCCATCGCCAAGCTCAGTCCCGGCATTCTGCTCGAGGACAAGGGCTATTCGCTGGCGCTGCATTATCGTCTCGCGCCGCATGCGGAGAAAGCGATTTACGAGGCCGTCTCGCTGATCCGTGCCGATCTGCCGAACGCGCCGATCGAGGTGCTGCCCGGAAAGTTCGTCTGCGAGATCAAACATTCCGGTTTCACCAAGGCGACCGGCGTGCGCGAGCTGATGAAGCACGAACCTTTTAGGGGGCGCCGTCCCATCTTCATCGGCGACGATGTCACCGACGAAACCGTGTTCGCGATCATGCCCGACATGAATGGTCTCTCCTTCTCGGTCGGCCGCCGCGCCATCGGCGTCAATGGCCATTTCGATGCGCCGAACGACGTGCGCGCGTTTCTTGCGCGGCTGCTCGACGATACGCGGCTGGACTAGGGCGCGGTCATCTCTAAGCCACATTGTCACGCGCGCGGTTCCCTTGCTCGCTTGATTCATATTGCGCTTGCAAGCAGAAAACCTCTCATTCTCAAATGAGATCGCTGGGTTCCCTCAAGGAAAACAGGTTCCAACGCGCGTGCCCGATTTTGGTTTCATTCCGAAGAAATGATGACAGGAACCATATTGATGAACGGCAGTTAAACGGGGTGGAATGAACAGGAAGGGGACGACCTGTGAACTTAGTCGTCGTTTCTAATCGAGTTGCGCGCGGTAAACCCAACGAGCCCATGACGGGCGGCCTCGCTGCGGCATTGCTTCCGGTCGTGGAGAATTCGGGTGCCATCTGGGTGGGTTCCTCCGGCCGCGTGCGCGACGGCCATCAGAAGGAACCGTTCGCCGAGATCGAGGCGCTGGGCTCCGGCGCGATCGCGACGCTGGATCTGCCGGCAGCGCATTACGGCGGCTACTATGAAGGCTTCGCCAATTCGGCGTTGTGGCCGGCGTTGCATTCGCGCAGCGACCTGATCCGCGTCTCGCGCGACGATTACGTCAGCTATCGCGAGGTCAACGCGTTCATGGCGCGCGCCTTGATGCGCTTCCGCAAGCCGCAGACCGCGTTCTGGGTGCAGGATTATCATTTCCTCGCGCTCGGTGCGGAGCTGCGCGATCTCGGCGTCGATGATCCGATCGGCTTCTTCCTGCACACGCCGTGGCCGGTCACCGCGGTGATGCAGGGCGTGCCTAATCATCGCGAACTCATCAATGCGATGCTGGCCTATGACCTGCTCGGCTTCCAGACCGAGGAGGATTGCCAGAATTTTCTCGGCTATGTCGCGAGCGAGCTTGGCCTTACCGTCGAGGACGGCGTCGCGATCTCGACGCATGGCCGCACGCGGTGCGAGGTGTTTCCGATCGGCATCGATGCGGAGAAGTTTGCCGCCTATGCCGCCAAGTCCGCCTCGCACCCGGATGTCTCGCGCCTGCGCCGCAGCCTGAACGGCGAGCGTCTTGCGATCGGCGTCGATCGTCTCGACTATTCCAAGGGGCTGGTCAACCGCATCAGCGCGTTCGACCGGCTCTGGACCGAGCAGCCGCAGTTCGCGCGCAGTGTCTCGCTGCTTCAGATCGCCAATCCTTCGCGTGGTGCGATCGAGGCCTATGGCAATCTCCAGAACGAGGTCGCGCGGCTCGTGACCGACGTCAATGGGCGCCACGGCGAGGTGGACTGGACGCCGATTCGCTATCTCAACAAGGGTTTCAGCCAGGCCGTGCTTGCGGGCCTTTACCGAACCGCGCAGATCGGCGTGGTGACGCCGCTGCATGACGGCATGAACCTTGTCGCCAAGGAATATGTCGCCGCCCAAAATCCGGCCGATCCCGGCGTGCTGGTGCTGTCGAAATTCGCCGGTGCCGCCAACGAGCTCGAGACGGCGTTGCTGGTCAATCCGCACGACATCGACGGCATGGCCCGCGCCATCGCAGTAGCCGCGGCGATGCCGCTCACCGAGCGCAAGATGCGCTGGGAGGCGATGATGAAGACGCTGCGCGGCCATACCATCCAGCAATGGTCAGCGGATTTCGTCGCCGAGCTGGAGACGTGCCGGCGAGAACGCGCGGTGGTCACGCCGCTCGCAACGCAGCCGCCGCAAGCCTTGCGCTGGCTGAAGTCGGCGATCTCGGGTGTGCGGTTGATCTAACGCACCGCTCTGACCCTCTCCACTTGTGGGGGAGGATGGCTTCGATGCGAAGCATCGGAGCCGGGTGAGGGGTTTCTATCCTCACGAGCGATCTGGCGAATGGAGAGAATCCCTCATCCGGCGCCGTAGCCGAAGCTTCGCTTCGGCGTTCTCAAGCACGGCAGCCGAAGAAGGCTGCCTATGCCACCTTCTCTCACAGGGGGCGAAGGGGGAGCCTCCCTCAATAGCAATACGGCACGCCTTCCAGAATCGCGCATTGCCGCTTGTTCGGCGCGTTGGGATCGTCGAGCGGCACCATGCCCTTGCCCTGGCCGACGAACACGCCGGGCCCGATGTGAACCGAACTCTTGTTGCCGATGATCACGCTCTGATGCGGCGTCGAGCTCGAGCGGGTGCCGTCCGGCCAGAGGATGGCATCGCCGGAGAGGATTCCGCGCCGCCCGTCGTCGCAGCTCACATCGACGCCTTGCCGGGTGCAGTTCTGGGCCTGGGCCGGCACGACGGCGGCGCAGCCGAAGGCCGAGATCAGGGTCAGGGCGGCAATGGTTTTGCGCATGATCATGGTGTCCCCGGTCGTTTTTGACATCCTCAGGTGAATCGTCGCGTCAAAACTGCCGCCGGTTCAGCCAAGGATAGTTGCGCGGCTTCGCCGCCGCACAATATTCTCCAATAAATACAATGCGTTGCGGAAAATTAACACGATTTCCCCGCGATCCCTTGCAAAATCATCAGCGCCCCTTCAAGAGAGGGCGCTCCGGAGAGATGGCCGAGTGGCTTAAGGCGCACGCTTGGAAAGCGTGTGTGCGGGAAACCGTACCGTGGGTTCGAATCCCACTCTCTCCGCCACGATTTATGTGTAACGGGTTGCCGATAGCTTGGTGGCATCGGCAGCACCTTCGCTGGGGGAACGGCGGCGCCCCGCAGATATTGCTGTGCAGGAACAGCCGCAGTCGCATCCGACCCCGACGATCGCGCCGAAGGTCCCGCCTGGCTCCGCCGGTTGGATGCATGGCGTGCAGCCAGAAATCCCTCCGGCAGATTCGATTTGGTCGCTGATAGTCGTCAGCGGCCGCGTGAATCTGGAGGTGGAGGATCTAATCGCTCGCCTCTAAGCGGGCTTCCGCTTTCGCGAAAATCGATCGCGGCGTCAAATACCAGAGCACGAACAGGATTGCGCCGCCGTGAGTTAGGAGCCCCGTGCTGAGAGGAACATCTGTCAGAGCCTGGACCAGCAGCGCTGACGACAGGAGGACCAGCGAATGCGGAAGTCCTCGTGCCATTGCATTGACGATCGCGACCAGAATGCCGCAAGCAAACACGGTAACCGGCGCAAGAAGCGTTCCGACGGATGCTACACCCTCACTGGCCAGCAATGATGCGTTGAAAGTAGCAATTTTATAGACGTTCAGCATCAGGACTCCCAACTGATCGGCGTAGGCACAGCCGAACAGGGATTTCAGCACTGAGATGTGACAGAAGTGCGTGGCTTCATGCGTGCTGAAAAAGTCATGATAGAGATTCAGTGCACTGGAGGGGATTGCCAGCATGCGAAAGTTGACGACGAAAAAATAGAGTTGTGCCCGCTCTTGAAATACGGCGATGAGAACAACGCCTATCAGCGCGGGCAGCAAGCGAGACAGCACCGTCGTCAATCTTGCATCAGCCACACTGGACAGGATTGCGAGAGCCAGCAGCCAGAGTGGCGAGAAGAAGGCGGTTTTATTCAACGTGATTGGAAAGAACAGCATCAGAAGCAAAATGACGGCACATGCACGCCAGTAGAAGCCGAGTATCACGAAGCAGGCGAAGACGAACGGCAGAATACTGCTACCAAACGCGCCGAGTGCGTAGGAAAGCTGGGAAGGAATTGCGAGGGCTTTGCGCGCAGCATCCATTTCGCTCAGCGTAATCAGGCGAAAACTATAGGTCGCTGCCCAGAGCACGATCCCCGCGCCAATCACCAGAAGAATTGAGAGCAGGCGCTCGAACGCTCGATGCGAAAGCCGGTAGGCGGGGAGCTCAATCGATAAAAATAGCGCCGGCAAAGCGAATACAATGAGCGAAACGGCTGTCGAAAGCCTGGCTTCCGACTGATTGTATCCGAAGTCAGTGAACCAACTTAACCACAGGTAGCCAAAAGCGACATTGTATAGGTAGAAGCTCAGAAAATAGCCGAAACTGAAAGGCGCAATGGCGAAAAGCGCCAAGAGCGGCGCGAAGCCGCCTACCGACATCAGTGCAAAAGCCACGAGCCTGGGATCGTAGGACAGGTAAAACCCGCCGTAAGCCAGAGTGCCGTTAAGCGACCAGATCGATATGCCGACATAGGCGCACAACGCGATCGGCAGCCCAACATGCTCTCTTGCAGGCAATCGACCCAGGCTTTCCAGTACCAGTCGCATATCGCACTCGCATTGATGTGGCGCACGCCGCGGCCTACACATACCGCGCCGACACGGTTTCGATCAATTCGGCCGGAGCTATTCAATCATCACTGCGCGCGACGCTGTGCAAATCCCTCTCACGCGCTGGCCCGGCGGAGGTGCCGAGTAACGATATAGGGTGCGACCAGCGGCGAGTGCCCGGACTCAAAACGGACTGATACTTCGTTGGCGCCGCCGATCCCTATCCGGTTCTCAGTCGAATTGAAGATGTTCAGGGCTTTTACGAGGGCATGACCTCGGGTCATCAGGCCGTTGTCGCCTGGCCCGGCATCGACCAAATCCACCCATTATGCGACCAGGGCCGGCCGCTGCACTTTCTGCGCGTCCTGCCACGACTGAAACATCAGCACGTTCCAGAGTAAATATTGATTGTTCACTCGTCCGGATAGGTGCTCCTGCCAGGCAGATCGAATAGGGGCCGGCTCGAATGGTCCGCTTGCCAACTTGGCCGTGCTCAGAAGATCCTCAGCCCAGTCGCGAAGCGGCCCGCGCAGCCAGCTATCGATCGGTACCCCGAAGCCCATTTTGGGGCGGTCGACGAGATGCGCGGGTACATGCTTGTACAGCACCTGCCTCAGCGGCCATTTCGAGATCCTGTCGGACCGATGGATTGCGATGGGGAGTGACAGCGCGAATTCCACGACACGATGGTCGAGCATTGGCACGCGTGTTTCCAGGCTTACAGCCATGGCGGCGCGATCGACCTTAACGAGAACATCGTCCGGCAAGTAACTCAAGAGATCGATGTACATCATCCGCTCGACATTGCTGGATCGCGGCGGCAGCTCCTCCAGCCCCGTCAGCATGGTCGGAGGCTCTTGAGCTCCCCTGACAATGCTCAGTGGATCGCGCCATTGAGAGCAGAGATATTGGTAGACTTCGTCCGCGGTCCGAAGGCCGACGACGCTCGCCGCCTTGTGGATCTTGTCTCCAATGTTCTGATAACGACGCGTCTTCGGCAGAAATTGCAGGATCGGACCGGCAAGGCGATCGTAGAGCTGGGGTGACTGGGTCGTTGCCAGGCGTGCCGCAGCGCGCCGTAAGGGACGAGGAATGCGAGCAAGCTTATTCCAGAAAATGTCGGCAAGACCGTAGCGGTCGTATCCTGAGAACAGTTCGTCTCCACCGTCTCCCGAAAGCGAAACCGTGACTTTGCGACGCGCGAGGCGAGACACAAGATAGGTCGGTATTTGGGACGAATCAGAGAACGGTTCGCAATACACTTCCGGCAGCTTGGGGATGACTTCCAGTGCGTCTCGCTCTGATACGTAAAGCTCTGTGTGATCGGTTCCTAAATGTCTGGCGATCGCGCCAGCCTGTTCTGCTTCGTTGTAACCCGCTTCATGGAAGCCGATCGTGAACGTCTGAACGCGCCTCGAGCTCATCGACTGCATCAGGGCCACGACGGTTGCCGAATCGATTCCGCCAGATAAAAACGCTCCAATCGAAACGTCGGCCATCATCTGGCCTTTGATGGCCTCGCGAAGCAAGCCCTCGAGGGATACGATGGCGTCATTACGGTCGCCTTGAAACGGATGAGAGAAACCATTCTCTGCCGCTTGCTTCGCACTCCAATACGTCTCGACCCGCGGCGCAATCATCGGATCCGTGAAGACGGCGAACTGGCCCGGCTTGACCTTGTGGATCCTCTTGTAGATCGAGTAAGGCGCTGGCACGTAGCCATGGCGCATGAGCACCGCAACGGCATCTACGTCGACTTCAGGCTTCCAGTTCGGATGCGCACGAAAAGCCTTTAATTCGGAGGCAAAGGCAATGCTCTTGCCGATGCTTCCATAGTAGAGCGGCTTTTCGCCCAGCCGATCCCGGGCCAATGTCAGCGTACGTTCCTGACGATCCCAGAGAGCGAGAGCGAACATGCCGACACTGCGCGATAGAGCGCGCGGTACTCCCCATCGCGCTATTGCCTCCAACAATACTTCGGTGTCGGAATGTCCACGCCATGGATGGGTCTTCTCGGCATCGAGTTCGGAGCGAATTTTCTCGTGGTTGTAGATTTCCCCGTTGAAGACGAACGAGAAGCGCCCGCAGGCGGAAAACATGGGCTGATGCCCAGCCGGGGACAGGTCGACGATGGCCAGGCGGCGTTGCCCAAGCGCGATGCCGGCTTCCGGATCTGTCCATACTCCCTCATCATCAGGGCCGCGCCTTTCGAGCAAACGCACCATCTGCCGCAGGACATCGGTTTCGCTGCCCGAAGCGCCTATGTTGCCAAAAAAGCCGGCAATACCGCACATGCCGCATCTCCTCAGTACGTTGGACGCTTCGCGTCGACACTTCCTACACAGGCCGCCATCGCGCAGAGCCGGCGCGGCCTCGATTTCAAGAGATGAGCCTCACGGCGTGTTCGTCCGACGCCGAGAGACAAGGGGCATATGACCATATTCGGGGGCCGTCGCGTCGATCAGATTAATCCATCTGGTGTAAATCGACACCACGTTAAACTTCTGCTGCACCGCTTGCGCCTCCGCGGCCAGGCGCTCGCGCAGTGATGTGTCGGAGGCCAGAGAACAAATGGCTTTGCTTAGCGCTCCGACATCCTGAGGCGGAACAAGCAACCCGTTCTTGCCGCTCTCGATAAGGTCTCTGGGACCGCTCGGGCAATCAAAGCTGACACAGGCGCACCCCAATTGCATGGCTTCGAGCAGCGCGTTGGGGAAGCCCTCGTAGCGCGAAGACATCACAAAAATATCAGCGGCTCTGAGCCATGGTCCGACTTTGCAAAAACCGGGGAACACGGTCGCCTGCCCGATACCCAATCGATCTGCCTGCTCCTTCAAGGCCTGACCTTCCGGCCCCTCGCCAAGAATAACGAGGCTCCAGCCCTGACTGGCGAGTCCCGTCTGACGAAAGGCCTCCAACAGCAGATCGAAACCCTTCTGTTTGTCGAAGCGGCCAACGGCCAGGATGAACGGACCGTCGGTCGGGCGGGAAAGGATACCTTCTCCCAGATCTTCAGACTGTCGGATCGCGTTCGGCATCACAACCGGACGGCTAAACCAGATGTGACGGCGAAGCCAATCGGCGCCCTCGTTGGTTTGAACGGTGACGACGTTGGCAAATGGATATACCCATTTGCGCAATATCAGCCAGGCGCGCTCGATTGGATTGTAGCCCGGGTGGATGCGCTCCGAAACGATGACGGGAATTCCCGTGCCGAACAGCGAGATGAGCGTTACGATATTGATCCGGTCGATGAAAGTGACGACGACATCTGGTCGAGACCGAAGGATGTTTCGCCGAACGACGATGCTGCGCTTGAAAGCGTTCCAGAACGTGTGAAACAGCGTGGGCGACTTGCGCCGCACGTCGAGACGCACGCGAGCTATGCCGGATGGTGCCTCATAAGCGTCCGCACCCGAGGTCAGCGACACCAGCGTGACGTCCCGATCGTTGTCGCGGAGATGACGGCACAAATCGATGACGACTCGTTCGGCTCCGCCGCCATTGAGGGCGCCGCAGACGACCGTTACGCGCTTCGCGCGATCCTTATTCGAAGTCACGACATCCGCTCGCTACCGTGGGGATGCCGACAAATGTCGAGATACCAGAAGCATCCTAAACGACCAATTCCTTGTAAACCAACAGCGTCTCCTGAGCGACGCCCGCGAGTGTGAGGTGGCTTGAAACAAGCTCCCTCGCGGCCGCGCCGAATCTCTGGCGCAGGGCCGGCTGCCCGATCGCCTCTTCAAGAGCCGCAACCAGTGCCGATACATCTTGCGTCGGAATTAGCCACCCCGTTTCGCCATGACGAACGACTTCCCGGCAGCCGGGTATGTCTGTCGCTATCAGCGCGCACCCGCTCGCCGCGCCCTCGAGCAACGTCTTTGGCAGGCCCTCGCCATAGAACGTTGGCAGGCAAACGATATCTGTTTGAGATAGAACGTTTGCCATGTCCTCGCGCCACCCCCAATACTCGACCGCGCCTTCGGCCACCCAAGCGTCGATCTCTGTTTGAGTTACGCTGGACCGATTGTCCAGATCGGGCTTTCCAACCAAGGCAAATCGAGCCTTTACCCCCTTGGCTCGGATCGTCCGGGCTGCCGCAACGAATTCCAGAACGCCTTTCTGGCGGAGCAGTCTTGCGGGCAGGATCACCAAAGGTACTTGGTTCGTTGTACTGTCGCGATAAAACTCGTTTGGATCGACGCCCGCGCCACGGATCAGGCGAATGTTCTTGAGGTCTGCAAATCCATTGCGGCAGAGGCGGTCACGGTCGTCGCTGTTTTGGACGATCAGCCGCGTATTAGAACCACTCAGCGCCACCCGCAACAATGGCTTCACGCAGGTGAGAATGAGTCTCGGCAGGAATCCCTTCGTGGAGAAAATATATCCGAGGCCGCCGAGTGCATTCACAATACCTCTGACCCCAACTACTCGTGCTGCCAGCGAGCCGTAGACCACAGGTTTCAAAGCCACGTGGTGCACCAGATCTGGCGCCTCGCGAAGGTAGATCCAGATGAGGCTAAGCAGGGTGCGAATGTCCTGAAGCGGGCTCAGGCCCCCACGATTGAATGAAATGCTCCGCAGCCTAAGGCCGGCATCCCTGATGCGTGCACCGTGTTGGCCGTCGCGTGTCACCACGACGACATCGTATCCGGCGCGCTGTGCCAGAACAGCGAGCCCAAGACGGTGTGATACAAAGTACCAATCTTCGGTAACGACAAAGATGAGCTTTTTTCGAGAAAGCTGAGCGGTCCCCGGCACGTAATCTGACTCGATCTGAAGCCCCATGATCAGAAAGCCCGTCCCCGGCACCGTCAATACTTCCTGATGATATTTCCGGCATGGCACAAAAACCCGCAAGTATCAATAGAACCAAAACCCCTCCTCAACTGAGGAGGCCGCGATCCGAGTTCCTCAGGTCGCATACGGGCCCGCGTTCAACACCGGCCGATGGATTTGACGGGCGGGCTGGGATGCTGCTACCCGCTTGTAAACACGCCAGCCTATTCCGCTGAAACTGCCAGTAGAGAGACTGGAATGCTCCGTTCCGCGCGCACAGTTTTGCTTTTTGGAATTACCGTCCAGTTCGCGGCATTCCTGAGAACAGCTATCATCGCGGCAACGCTTGGTTCGTCCCGCGACGTCGATGCCTACAATCTCTGTCTTGTGGTCCCGAGCTTTATATCCGCCGTCGTTGGCTCCTGGCTTCAGCTGAGTTTTGTCGGAAAATACGCAGCGTTGACCACCGCTGCCGAGCTAACGGATGCAATCATCTATCGCACCCGTCTGCTCACGATAGTCCTGTCGGGCAGTCTGGCATTGGCGGCGGTTTGCTTTTACCTGTCGGCTCCGCTGCTCTCTCTATTTCTGTCAGCCGATAACCCCGAGACATTCGCATTGGCGGCAGCGGCGCTCAAGCTCTCCGGGTTCGTGCTGATTCCGACAATCGTCGGCGATTTTCTCGCCCTGGTCCTCAACAGTCACGGGCGTTTTCTTGCATCGTCTCTCGCGCCATTGATCAACGCCCTCGTCTCCTCGATCGGATTGCTCCTTTTGCCGGAGCCAAACGTGACGGGGCTGATAGCGACGCTTCTTATCGGCTCGCTGTCGCAATGCTGCATCGTTCTGGTGGCGCTCCTGATGCTTCCCGGCCCGGCGTTCATCTGGGGCACGCCGCCTCCTGGAGAGGTGAGGAAGACGCTCGTGCTGGCGTTGCCATTGCTGGCCGCAACGATGTTCAGCAACGCGGTCGCGGCGCTGGTTCAATTTCACGCGGCTTCCCTGGGAGAAGGGTCCGTTTCGCTTTATGGATACGCATCCCGGTTGCACGGCGCGATAGTCCAGGTCCTGGTCATCGGCTTCAGTACCGTTCTCCTGCCGCACTTTGCGATCTTGTGGTCATCGAACAAGAGGCAGGAAATTCTGGTGCTCTTTCGCAGGCTTGCGCGGAGCACCATTCTGGTCTCGACTTATGCGACGCTCGGGATCCTCGTCCTGGGGGCGACTGCAACGCGGGCGCTGTTTCAGCGCGGCGCTTTCGACGAGGCGCACACCCAACAAGTCAGTTGGTTCTGGTTCTTGTTGAGCCTTTCCTTATTTCCTGCAGCATTTGGAACGTTCATCGCAAAATTCTGCCAAGCGGTGCGCGGAGCGCTCAGCATCTTGCTGAGCAGCACGATCGCGTTCATCTCCGCCTGGTTCATTGCGCGATTTGGCGCGTCAATGGGCAGCCTCGACATCGTCATCTTGAGCATCTCCATCTCTCAAGTGCTGGTCGTTCTATTTTGGCTCGCTTGGCTCGCGGGGCGGATACCAGTGCTTCCGCTTTTTGAGGATATCGGATTCTCGCTCTTGCGGACGGGCCTGATTTGCGCGCCCGCGGCGGGTCTTGCATACTGTCTCGGGCCATATACGCGGGACTGGCCGGTCTTCGCCGACCTGTTGTTTCGCGGCGCGATCTACACAGCGGTCGCGGGCTTGGCCTTATTCATGAGCCGCTCATATCGATGGTATTTCAAGGACCAATTGCCAGCCTGATCTTAGGCTGCCATGCCCGTTAGCATGAAGGCCATCCAGCACGGGGTTTGACGAGCGTCCGAGATAGCTGCACAGATAACTTGAATCGCGCGGGGACTATGGCTCCAGGAGATAGTCCTGATCGCGAGGCGCCGACGCTAAGCTTGTCGTCGCGATAGACCCGGCACATCTTGATCCAGCGAACCGATAAAAATGCTTCCTTCCGCACGGACCCTTCGTTCTCATGGCGCTTGGCTCGCCGTGACTGGCATTGTTTTGTTTATGTTGCATATCGGGTGGATGATCCTGGTCGCCCATCCGCCGAGCCTCTCGTACGTCCTTCCAAATTCGACCATCGCGCCCGAGTCGGGATTTGCGTTTGCCGTCCCGATACCAAGCCAGATGCGCACTGGGTATATGCTGCCAACGGACACTAATGAGCGGCCGGATGGTTCATGGCTCACGGTTTTCGAAGATGACAGGCCTCTTGGGCCGGCGCACTCCCTTCACTCCGACATACGCGCCAAGGGCGGCGGCCGCTTCTCTCATTGGGGAGAATCGCTCCTTTTTTCGAGCTCTGACGGAAGCGACCCTCGGCTGAACGGCCGTGCCTATTCTGTCGTGTCGGACACAAAGATGAAGCGGGAGTTCAAGGTCCTCCTCTTGGCCTCGCTCCTGGTGGCAGACTTTCTATTCCTTCTCGCTGGCAGAAGAACGCTGGCTCAAAACAGAGTGGTTGTCGCTGCCTTTCTCGCGAGCATGGCTTTCGCCACAGCAGCCCTCGCGTCGTTCGGGGCGTTCGGCAAGCTATACCTTGCGATTGGCCGGTTACCGGCAGACTGGGCTTTACTTGGCTTGATCGCTCTACACCTCTGTCTGGGCTGTATCGTAACCGTTGGCACGTGGGGAGCCGGCGCCGGCGTCGTAAGGTTGTTCTCGCACCAGCGAAACCCATCAGTGGCTGATATCCTGATTCCGGCCTATCCGGCCAGCCTTGTCGTTCTCGCCGCACTCGTCGCCACATCACTCCTGGTTCCGCAAGGCGGAATCGTATCGCTTGTCCTGTGGGGGCTGCTTCTCTTGCCACTCGTGGGCTGGCGCCCGCCCCGTGGACAGTTGCGAGCCCTCGTCAAGGTCGCTTGCCTCGTTCTCCCTCTTGCCTGCGCCTTTGGAGCTTGGTTGGCTGTGCTCTGGCATGGACCGACCAGCACGCTGCCGGGCTCTCCGTCGGGGGACCTGACGTCCTATGCCTCCATCACATGGACTCTCGCAGATCAAGCGTGGCCATTCGCTGACCGCGCTTATGAACTGGCCGGTCCTCGCGGTTATTTTAATACTCTCTACCCAGCGCTTGGTGCTGCTCTCATAAACTTTCCGCACTTCGATGCGTTTCTCTTTCTCCTTGCAGGCGGGGGTGTGACATTTGTCTTGCTCACTGCCGTGATGCTTCATCTGCTTCTGAGCAGCTACGGGCCGTCACGGAGCGGCGCACTTCGTGCATTGATCCTCGCGGCAACTTTTGTGGCGGCTATACGATATCCTTACTGGATCAGCGAAAGTATTCCGGTCATTTTCGTTCCGGCATTGACGCTGTCCGTTTGGTGGATGGCCCAGCGCGCTAAAGAACGAGCGGATTGGTCCATCGCCGCAATGCTTGCAGGATTGATTGGCTCGATCCTTTCCAAGGTCGTCATCGCGCCAATTCTGGTTCTGATCGCTGCGAGGCAACTCGTACGTCACTATCGTTCAGTGTCGCCGCGGATTCGAATTGTTATGGCGGGCATAGCGATTATCGGCGCGGTGTACTGTTCCGCGATGCTTTGGCACTTCCTTCCGCTATTCTTGTTCTCAAAGGATGTCATCCTGGGGCCTGAAAGCGCGATCTTTTCCGGTCTACCGTATGCCCTTCGCGATGCCGGCCTTGTTTTTCTCATAGTCGCCGCGTGGACACTGTTCGACTACGGCATCGCGGCAGTCCTGACCTTGGCTCTCGTTACGGTGTTGATCTATTCGTTTGTCTTTCAAATCAACTTCATTATTGCGACAATATTGATCGGGGTTGGTGCGGCTACGAAAGAGCGGATAGCCGGGAAGGAGGCCGCCGTCGTACTGGCTGCACTTGCGCTCTGTATCCCCGCCGCCACGTTGACGGACCCGGCTGGCCTCTCCAGCGGTCTTGTCTGGCTCATCTGTGTTGGCGGCTCGGTCACGCTGGTCAGTCTCGTATCAAGCTCTGCTGATCCGGCGAAACCGCGATTCTCCCCAAGAGTTCTAACGCTATCAAGATACTCCGCGATGGCGCTCGGGGCGATTATCGTCATTGGCATCGGCAATGGGCGCTTGATTGCGAGTTCTGGCTGGCAGGGGGCGCTCAACGTCCAGCTCAGGGATGTGTGGCTTTCCGTACGGAAGTTCACGCCAAGAAATTCGCTCATCTTCACCGATCAGGTCGATGACACGCCCAGCCTTACGGGCGGGTGGAATACCTATGCCGTCATCGGCCAACGACAAATATTTCTGTCATCGTATTATACAAACTTCGAGCTTCGTGCCTCGCCAACCAAGCTGCACGATGTGCTCCGCATAAATCGAGCTGTGCTGGATGGATCAAAGGATCCCATGGAAGTCGCAACGCGCGCCCGATACAATGAAGTATTCGGCGTCGTAACTTCTGGACGTGCTTCGCCCGCCGGCTGGAGCAAACTTTATGACAATGGGACTTATTCGATATTCAGGATCAGGTAGGCATGTCCGGGGTGGAATTCGACTTCGCGAAGAAGCCCGCCAAATTACCTGTTGAATGGCATGCCTTTTCGGCCAAGAGTAGTTCTGTTGCAGTCGATCTGGCTGGGATGCCGGCGCCGCTTTGCATAGGGCGTGGCTGCGCCCCCTCCGGGCGGCGCGGGAACGAAGTTGATCTGGCCTCACCTTCGCGAGACAACGCGAGTACGAGCTCAACCGTAATCGAAAATGCAAGCTCAACATATCGTCCGGAATCTTCGATCTGTCGGAATCGCGCTTGCCGTCTTGGCCGCTTACTTTCCTGTTGCGCTTTATTTGCGACAGGAGCCATCGCATGAGCGGCGCCCCAGCGATGCCGAAGTGGCAATCAAGCTAAGACCACCCTTCGGGCGAAATGGAACATTCGCAAACTATATTGAACTCAAGCAGTTTGTCAGCATCTCCGACGACATGAACCACCTTGAACGATCGCCGGTTCGCATTTATGAGAACGGGCGCGCCTTAGCGCCTGCACACTCCCATTTCAAAGACATCCGCGAATTCGGCGCGGGTCGCTTCTCTCATTGGGGCAACAGTCTGGTTTTTTCCTCGAGTGATAATTCCGATCCGAATGTTAATGGCCGAACCTACTGGGTGATCATACCCCGTACCAACAAATGATAGGCCTTCGCGCCGGATTACATTGCGCGATAACTGATTTTCCTTGGATTAGAGCAAACCCTTGAGCCTCTCAAACCGCGGCGGAGACGACGTTGCGTGCCACTTCCTGCCTGCGCGAGATGCGATCAAGTTCGCCGGCAATCCAAGCAATTGGTACGACCTGGGCTTCCATCACCAAACTCGTCGATAGGCTCGATGGTTTGACGGTGACGCCGATCGATCTGACAATCGGCGATGGAGAACTGGAAAAAGTGCAGCAATTTTGCCTTTCCAGTTGAGACCTCCGCCAATCGGTCCTTGCCATTTTTTTTCGTAATCGCTTTGCAGCGTCGGTCTCGTAAAGGGTTCCTGATTCTCGGTCTTTTCAGCGAGGCAGAGCATCGAGGCGGGGCCGCCTTTCATCAGATAGACCCGATCCCCGTATTGGCGGGGGTCGATGACATCGTAAAGAGGTTGCACCTCGGTCAGTTCCGGAGAAATTGTTTTCGAGAATGCAATCCTGACATAGTGCACCTTGAAGCCATTACCCTCCGAAAAGACCCGGTACATGAGCTCGGGACTAAACTGATAGAATCCGTGGCCGGCCTGAGCGTTGCAGGGATTTTGAGTGTAGACGAATCCCCCAACTCTGGCCGCGTTCATTAGATTGCCTATGGCCACCGGGAAGTTGAATACATGCTCAAGGGTGCCGCCATCGACGACAAGGTCGAATTGACCGACGAGATCGCGCGCCAATGGGACGCCGATGTCCTGCGTTATCGTTGCCCCTTCGAATGACGATATATCGAGACTTTCGACCCGACGAAAATGAAGGGCGCTTTTGAACATCTCGTCGGCGTAGTCTCCCCAACGGTAACCGCGCAGCCATTCCTTGAGGTCATTATCTCCCGCGAAAATGCGTTCAAGGGCGGCAACGTTCCTCGGATGGAGGTAGACGCCTTGTCTGCCGATCGTGAGCACAGACGTGCCGTCCGGGTGCGTCTTGCGCCACTCGAGCAAGCATCTGACGTCGTTGTAATTCAGTCCCATCGCTATCTCGAACGTTGAATTCGTGGACAACCGGCTGCGATCACGGCGGACATGGAGACCGATGGAAATTCAATCATAAAGTTCGCGACAATCCCGACATGGCTTCCTCTGCCGATCGGGACGAGGTCGCGACGATGCGCTCACTTTTTCGACGCGGCGACAATCGCAAGCGAGGTGAACCTCGTTCCGTCCTTGGTCGGCCAAGGCAGCTCGCCCAGCGGCAAAATGCGTATCCCGGGGTTCTCCTTGGCAATCCTCTGTCCGGCCCTGACCGGTCCAATGATGGCTGACTTTCCGGGCACAAATGGCTTTCCGCCAGGATAGTAATCATGAAGCAGGATGATGCCTCCCGGCTCCAGGACGCGCAGCGCAGCCGAAATCTCGCGATAAACCGCGGAAGAGGAATGGTCGCCGTCGAGGAATATGAAATCGAAGCCGTTCAGCGCGCCAAGTATTTCTTCAGCGGGCTTGGCCTGAAACGTCACGACGTCACTCAGTCCGAGTTTGGCCACCAGTTCAATCGGTGGCGCGGACACGCCGTATTGCTTCCAGGCTGCATCCGGCGCGTTCACGTCGACGATGTCGGCGCTCAACACCGTCCCGCCATGACGATGCAAGGCGCTCGCGATATTGAGGGTCGAGGCTCCCACGTGTGTGCCGATCTCTAAAACTCTTCTGGGCTTCAGAGAAGACACGAGGTGATACAAAGCTCGCCTATCGCCAGGATTCACCCCTCCGAATATTTCGCCCGAGCTGTACACCTTCGATATCTTTGCGTGGTCTTCCGCAAATTCCTGGGCAATTTGCACGTTCTGCATTGCGCCGTCGATATCGGATTGTTCCATCGCGCGAAGCTTGGAGTTGTCGAAGACCAGCTTCGGCTGCCCGCGCCAAGTCGCCCCGTCGAGGTAATTGCGGACCAGCTGTTTGAGCGGCGTCGGGATGTACTGCTTGATACCCATCTTGGGAACCTATGTGTCCAATGAACTCCTCCACTAGCACCGCATCTGTGAGTTGAGCAACTCCACCTGGCGCGATACCCCTGACAATAAGCATTAATTGTGGCTGGCGGCGATTTGGTCAGGCGTGGGTGCCTTTGAAGTCTCGAAGACACGACGAAAAGCCGGCTGACACTGCGAAGCAAATTCGAGGCTGAATGTTTGTTCCGCTGCCTTGGCCGGGTCGCGTATTCGACAAGGGTCGATTTGCTCGGGAGCTCCTTTCCGAACGATAGCGACACTCTCCGCCGTCGCGTGTTCAAGCCGGGATCAGGCCCGACCCGCGAAAGCTCTCGATCAGAGAGTCGAACAGTTTCACGTCGGCGCGGCTCCGCGCCATCAGCTGTGCGCCGGCGACGGCGGCGTAAATCGCGCGCGCCCGCGCGTCGCGCTTGCCGGCCGGAACGGAGGCCGTGGCGAGCATTTTTGTCAGCCATGCCACGTTGACGTCGGCAAAAGCCTGCACCTCGGTCTTCACCGCATCGGGCAGATCATCATATTCGGCCGCCATGAAGCTGCACAAGCACATCCGGTTGTCTGCTTCCAGCGATCGGCGGAAGAGGCCTGGATAGGCCCGCAGTGCCTTTTTCGAATCGCGGTTCGCTTTGGAAAGATCCTCGAGAGCCGCTGCGGTATCCTCCCAGTAGCGTTTCGCCACGGCCGCGCCGAGCTCGGCCTTGCCGGGGAAGTGGTGATAGATGCTCGCAGCCTTGATGCCGACTTCGGCGCCGATGTCGCGGAAGTTCAGCCCGCCATAGCCGTGGGCCTGTGCCGTCCGCCGTGCCGCGGCCAGGATCGCCTCTCTCGCATTTTCGCTCATCATCATCACCTCATCGTGTCCCAACCAATTGTTAGGTAGGGATTGAAGTCCGGAAATGCGAGGGACATGTGCAGCCTACCAAATGACAGGTAGGATAACTATGACTGACAATATCACGCGATTGGACGCCACCCGCATCGCCGAACTCGTTGCCGGAAAGGAGGTTTCGCCCGTCGAGGTCATGCAGGCGCATCTCGATCGTATCGCCGCGGTCAATCCCGGGCTGAACGCGATCGTAGCTTTGGCCGACGGCGCCATGGAAGGCGCAAGAAGGGCCGAAGCGGCAACAATGTCGGGCGCTCCGCTCGGACCGCTCCACGGCGTTCCTTTCACCGTCAAGGATGGGATCGACACGGCCGGCGTGCTGACGCAGCGCGGCTCGCCCATTTTCCGAGGGCGCGTGGCTGATACCGACGCCACCGTCGTGGCCAGGCTGAAGGCCGCGGGCGCCATCCTCATCGCCAAGACGAATCCTCCCGAGTTCTCGTACTCGATCGAAACCGACAATCTCCTGACGGGGCAGACGAACAATCCCTGGAATCCCGACTACACGCCGGGTGGATCGAGCGGCGGTGAATCCGCAGCCGTCGCGGCCGGGATGTCGCCGCTCGGCATTGGCAGCGATCTCTCGATCTCGCTGCGCGGTCCGGCCGCGCATACTGGCATTGTCGGCTTCAAGGCCACGCATGGCCGATTGCCGATGACGGGTCACTGGCCCCGCGTGCCGCGCCGCTTCTGGCATATCGGCCCGATGGCGCGGTCGGTGCGCGATGTGGCGCTGGCCTATTCCCTGATGGCGGGACCCGATGGGGCAGACGGCTTCTCGATCAGCCCGCCCAGCCTCGACACAGGCGTCGGCACGAATTCGACCCGCCGGCTTCGCGTGGGCTGGATGGCCTCTCCCGGCTTCTTTGGACCCGTCGATCCGGAGGTGGTCGCGACCGTGACGGCCGCGGCCCATGCGCTGGAGAATGCCGGCCACCACGTCGAACAGGTCCGGTTGCCGGTGGTGGAGCAGACCGACGCCAACACCGTCCTCTGGCGGCTCCAGCAGATGGAAAGTCAGCCCGAGTTCAAGAAGGTCACTGCAGGACACGAGGCCGAGATCTTCAGGCATGCCAAACTGGTCCTCGATGCACCTGACACGCCGATCGCCGACTTCGTCGCCGCCGAGCAGGCGATCGAACGTCTGCGTGACGCCTTTGCGGAATACTTCCAGCGCTATGATGTGCTGCTCTGTCCGGTTACCCCGTTCCCTGCGACGAAGCATGGACTCAACGACGTCGTGGTCGATGGCGTGACAGTCTCACCGTTCCACGTGATGAGCGCGACATCGCCGTTCAGCCTGACCGGAATGCCCGCGCTCTCGATGCGGTTTGGCACGAGCCGTGAGGGCCTTCCGATCGGTGTGCAGATCGTCTCGTCCTGGCTGGCGGAATCGAGCGTGCTCAAGGCCGCCGCGCTGCTCGAAGAGGTGAGCCCGGTTCGCGATCTTCACCCGGCCGTCTGATGCTGAAGGGGCGGGATCATCCCGCCCCTTCCACCGAACTCGATCAACCGATGCTCACGTTCAATTGCATCGCACTTCCGGGGGCGCTCCGGTCATCCTCGGTGTCGATAGTTGTGCCGGATCGGCTGCAATCTCCTTTGCAATGAAGTTTTGCGTGCCCGATCGTCACCGGAAAAGGACGTTATGCAGGAATACCACGACGCTCCCGAAGCGGCCGAGATCGCCGACCAGGACGATTGCTCAACCCGCATTCCCTCTCACGGTCAGCCGGTCGATCTGAATTCGCTGCAGACATTCGTCGCTGTGGTGCGCGCCGGGGGCTTCGCAGCGGCCGCGCGCGAAACCAGCACGCCGAGATCATCGGTCAGCCTTCGCATCCGCAGCCTGGAAGCGGCCCTCGGCGTGCGGCTCTTCAAGAGATCCACGCGCGCTTTTGCCCTCACGGCGGAGGGGCAGGAGCTCTACCAGCGTTCGGTTGGCGCGCTTGCCTCGCTGGTCAGTGCGCTGCGAGGGGCAGGCAGCGTTGACGGACCCTATGGTGGCGAAATCCGCATCACCTTGCCGGCCGACTTTCCGGTCAGGATCATCGCGGCCGCAATCGGTGAGTTCAGACACGATCATCCCAATGTGCGCTTCGAGGTCGCACTGACCAACGACGTCCTCGATCTCGTCGCCCAGAACATCGATATCGCACTCCGTATCGGGGCAACCAATCACCAGGAAGCCTTGATCAGGGGCGCCATCGACATGAAATTCGGTCTCTATGCGAGCGCGGACTATCTGCGCAGCCATGGAATGCCGAGCGACATTCGCCAGGCGTCGACCTTGATCGGGCCGTCGCGGCCGGAATTGCTGCGCCTTCTGTCTCGCTCTCTCCCGGCCGAAGTCACGTGGCCCGGCTTTCATATCGCGGTCGATTCCTTCGCGCTTGCGCGTGAGCTCGTGATCAATCATCAGGGGATCGGCCTGCTGCCGGAAGCGCTCTGCAGGCCGGAATGCGCGTCGGGGCTCGTCGTACCGGTCCTGCCGAAGAGATTTTCTGGGGCCATCCGCCTGCATCTCACCTATCCGTCGCGGGCCGATCTGAGCGCCAAGGTTACGAATTTCGCGCGCGTGCTCGAGCGGCATCTGGCGGTCGCGGGGCAGTGAGGTCGAACTGCGCTGATTGGCCAGAACCATGGCCGCTGTGGCTTGCGGAAGGGGGCTAATGCTCGTCTGCAGCGGATGCGATCTATCGAGCTCCAAAGCCAATGGAGTCCTGATCAATGCAGAATGTCATCACGACAAAATTCGAAACGACTGAGTTTGCCGGTCTCACGACACGGATCATCAATCCGCCGGAGAACCCGTTCACGGTTCTGGACATGATCATCAAGCCGGGCTTCGGTGCGCCGGCCCATATCTCCGCGGAGGAGGACAAGCTGTTCGTTCTCCTGGAAGGGCAGGTGAAATATCTCGTCGGAGACCAGACTGAGGTCGCCGGCCCCGGCGCGCGCATCCTCGTCCCCAGGGGCGTTGTTCACGGCTTCACCAATGTGGGGCCGGCCGACGCGAGACATATCCTCGTCTCCACGCCGCGCCGCCACGAGGAGTTCTTCCGCGATCTGCACAACATCCCCGAACCGCGCGAACAGCATATGGACATGCTGCCGGCGATTGCCGCGCGCAACGGCCAGCAGATCGTCGGTCCTCTGCCGTAGCGGAAAGGCCGGAAAGCGCGAGCTTCCAGATCGCCCGCCGGGACTGAAGAGGGTCCGGCGGGCGCGACGGGTGCTACATGATCAGGAAGTTCGATGCGTGCAGCTGGCTGATCGCGGTATCGGCGAAGTCGATGAAGCCCGCGTCCGCACCGGTTCCCAGCGCAAGCATCGTTCCGCCATGCCCATCGCTTGTCAGCGCGCCCATGATCTCGGCGACGGAGTGGTAATTGCCAACCCCGTTCGCAAGCGCGACGACGCCGGTCGTGTCGCTTCCAAATCCCGCGATCTCGACGGTCTGGCTGCTGGCGCTGACCGAGACGTTCAGCCCGATGCCATGATCGTTGATGCTGACATGGGCCTGGCCGTTGATGATCACCTGATTGCCGGACCCGGCGAAGTTGAATTGGTCCGATCCGCCATTGACCGTGACGACGTCCTGGCCACCCTGGTTCGTCACGTTGGCCTGGGACCCGTTGAGCGCCACGTGATTGCCGGATCCGCCGAGCGTGATGGTGTCGTGGCCCGCGCCGGCAACGACGTTGTCCGATCCGCTGCCGGCGATGATCGCATTGGTGCCCGAGCCGACGGTGATTTGATTGCCGGCGCCGCCGAGCTTCACGATGTTGTCGCCATTGCCGAGCGTGACATTGTTGGCTCCGTCGCCGCCCATGACGACGTCGCTGCCGTTGCCGAGCAGGACGGTGTTGCCGTATCCCGACAGCGTCACGCTGTCATTGCCGTTACCCGCCGTGACCTGGCTCGTCCCGTCACCGGCGTGTACGACATCTTTGCCGTCGCCGAGCTTGATGACGTTGCCGTATCCGCCTGCGTCGATGGCGTCGTTGCCATTGCCGAGCACGATCGTGGTCCCGCCCGTCGACCCCGTCACCACGCTGCTGCCGTCGCCGCCGGTGACGTGGTTGACGATCCCCTGCAGATGGACGATGCCATCGCCGCTTCCGACGTCGACCGTGGCGTAGAGCCCGGCATAGATCGTGTCATTCCCGCCATTGCCGTGGATCGTGTTGAACATGCCGTAGGCGTGGATGGTGTCGTTGCCCGTCGTACCCTCAATGGTCGCATAGCCCGAGGCCGGACCATCGATGGTCGTGGACCCGCCCTGATGCGTGTCCGTGACGGACGTGCTGGCGTCGCTCACGGTCAGGCCGACGCTGCTACTGTCGCTCAGCGTGAACGTGGTCGTCGCGCTGCCGTCTCCGTGCGGCGCAGCCACGAAGGTGAGGGCGTGCAGCTCGGCGGTCAGATTGGCGGCGCTGGTCGCGGTCAGCTCGTAGACGCCGTTGCCGAGCGAAATCAATCCTGCTCCGGAAAGGGCTCCGGCTGCGCCTGCCAGCGTGATGATCAGAGAATCCGTTGCGCCTGCGTTCGGATCGGCGATCGTGACCGTCGCGAATGGATTGATCGCAGCTTCGTTGCTGGTCGTCTGCCCTGATTTGGCTCCCGTGATCGTCGGCGGTGCCGCGGCCGTCAGCAGGATGCCGCCGGAGCCGTCCCTCGTGATGCCGAAGCGCGTCACGGATGTATCCGCCAGCGTGAAGGTTTCGCTGGCCGTACCGTTGCTGACCGTGAGCGTGGAGCCGGAGATCGTCGCCGTCGCGCCGGCCGCATAGGACAGACCGGAGAGATCGATCATGTCACCGAGGGCAAGGCCCTCGAGCTGGCTCGCAAAGGCCGATGTGCCCGACGCCAGCGTCTGTTCGATTCTGAGCGTGCCCGGCCCGGAAAAGGTGATCGCGTCGTCGGAGATCGCGCCCGCCCTGAGATCGAGCGTGCCGCCGGCGATGGTGGTCGCACCGGCAACACCGCCCGCCTCGACGATTTCAGTGGCGCCAAGATGAATGATCGAACCGTTTGCTGTGCCTTGATCGAGCACGTCGAGCGTGCCGCCGTTCAGGGTCGTGGTAGTGACGATGCCACCGTCTGCGACGGAGAAGCTTCCCGCATTGACGATGGTGTCGCTTGCCGCGCTGGCGTCGATCGCGGGAACGCCAGGGTTGTTCGTGGGGTCGGGGAGGGATCCTGAAACCGTCATCACGCCACCATTGATGGTGGCCTTCTTGGAGATCGCGGCCTCGTTCAGATGCAATTGGCCGCCGCTTTGGACGACCGCGAAATCGAATTCGCTTCGGATGACGGTGCTATACATGCCTCCGGGCGAATGATAGGTGGTCTCCCCCGACGCGTTGGCGATACCGCCTGACGCGATATAAACGCCGCTGGAAATGCCACCGTTGGTGAGATTCTGGACGCCGCCGCCGTTGATGGTGGTCGACGTGGCGTAGCCGGTATCGAGGTCCTGCTCGGCGCCCTTGTTGATGATGGTGTGATCCGCCCGTCCTGGACCCGGCGCATCGTGCAGGTAAAGACCGGCGACACGCTGGATGCCGCCCGCGTTGATCGTGGTGTAGCTTGCGGTGGAGGCAAGACCGACGTCCTGCTCGCCGCCGTTGATGATCGTGTTGCTGACGATTCCGCCCAGGTCGGAGAGGCCGACGATTTCGAGGCCGCCGGCAGCGATCGTCGTGTTCGTGGCTGTGCCGAACACCTTGAACACGACGCCGTTCGCGACGGTGAAGCCGTTGTCGGTGTAGCCGTAGTCGACGATGTACGTTGCGCCGCTCTGGAACGTCGTGTTGGACAGCGTCGCGCCGGCTTCGGCCATCAGCGTGGCCCCGGCCGAGACGATGGTGTTCTTGGCGATGCCACCATCCAGCACGACCAGTGTCACGTCGCTCGCGATCGTGAAACCGTTCTCGATCGCGCCGCCGCCGATCTGGAGCGAGCTGCCGGCGTTGAAGACCGTTCCCGAAAAACTGGCGTTGCCCATCACGACGAGGGAGCCGTACTGGTTGACGGTCGTATCTGTCGCCGTCGTGCCGGCGGACAACTGCATCGTTCCGTAATTGACTGTCGTTCCGGTCGCCGTAGCGCCTGTTTTCACGTTCAGCGTCGCAAAATTCTGGACGACGGTGCCGGAAACCATTGCGCCATCCGATACCGTCAGTGTTCCACCGTTGACGATGGTACCGATCGCCATGCTGGCGTCGACGGCCGGCTGGCCGGGAACATCGGCGAACGGATCCGGGATCGATCCCGAGACCGTCATGGTGCCGCCATTGACGGTGACGTCCCTCGCGGTCCCGCCGTCGGTGACGTCGAGCTGGCCCTGGTAGTTGATGGTCGCGGCGATCGCGACGCTCCGGATGACCGGCTCGGGATAGACGGGCGCGGTTTCCACGGTTTCGCCCGAAACTCCGAGGAAGCCGCCGGCGTTGACGATCGTGCCGCTGGAGCTGCCCCCATTCGTCACGTTCTGGGCACCGCCCGAATTGACTGTCGTCGCTGTCGCGATGCCCGTGTCGATGTCCTGTATGCCGCCGCCGTTGATCGTGGTGTGATCGACCTGGCCGGGGTTTGGTCCCTCATGGACATATTCGCCGGTGACGTGCTGCACGCCGCCCGCATCAATGGTCGTGTAGCTGGCGGTGCCATTCAGGACGACGTCCTGTTCCCCACCAGAGATGGTCGTGTGGGTTGCCGTGCTTGTCGTGAAAGATCCGCCGACGGTCTGCAAGCCACCGGTTTCGATCGTCGTGCTGTCGACCGAGGCGCCACCACTGACGTCCATCGTGTCGCCATTGTGGATGGTGACGCCACTGGCGGGAGGAATAGCCGTCATCTGAATGCTCCACGATCTGTGTTTGGAAAATCAAACTAAGCAAAATCGTGTGACGTCTATTCAACCTCAAACTGCATGAGCGGAAACATGTCTGTCAAGGCGATCGCAGAACAACGCGTTCATGCAACAATCGCGAGTCTGCAGGTATTCGCGCCATTGGTGCAGGTTGTATCGCCTGCAATTGCGCGTGAGAGAGAGATCAGCTTCGTGGCGAGAAGAATCGGCGCGATCTGCATAAGGTCTTCACATGAAGCGCGGATGGCGTCAGCGCGTTTCAAAACTTCGTGACGCTCAAGGCTATGAGGAATGCTCTCTCCGCCATCACTCCGCCAATTTCCATCGCCCGTCGCTCGCGCGCTTCAACACGGGATCGCTCACCCGGACATGCTCGGTGAGAAAATCGACGAACGCACGGACACGGGCGGGCAGCGGCGCGGTGTGGCCGACATAGACGGCGTTGATGTCTTCGCGGTCGCCGGGATTGAAATTCTGAAGGACCGGTACGAGCCGGCCGGCTTCGATGTCTGCACCGATGTGGAAGAGGGCGAGCCGGGCCAGGCCCACGCCGTCGAGCGCAAGGCGGCGGGCGGTTTCGCCGTCGCTGACGCGCGCCGCCAGCGGTGGCACGGCTTCCTCGGTGTGGTCGCCGCGCTTGAACGGCCAGCCGCCGCCGCGGAGGCGCGAAAAGGTCCAGCCGATGCCACGATGCCCGATGAGATCCGCCGGCGTCTTCGGCGAGCCGAAGCGTGCGAGGTAATTTGGCGCGCCGACCACGACCGTGCGGCTGCTGCCGAGCTTGCGGGCGACCAGGCGTGAGGCTTTCAACGGCCCGACGCGGATGGCGACGTCGGCGCGCTCCTGCATCAGATCGATCAGCGTGTCGGTGAGCATGAGATCGAGCGTGATCTCGGGATGCCGTTCGAGGAAGCGCGGGATCAGGGGCATCATGTGCAACATGCCGAACGGGATGCTGCAATTGATGGTGAGGCGGCCGCGCGGCGCGGCGCCGGAGGCGGCCTCGCGCTCGGCCTCCTCCATCTCGCCGAGGATTCGCAGCGCGCGCTGGTAGAAGGTCTGACCTTCCTCCGTCAATGTGAGCCTGCGCGTTGTGCGGTTGATCAGCCGCGAGCCGAGCCGGGTCTCCAGCCGCGAGATCAGCTTGCTGACACCGGATGGCGTCAGGCGCAGTTTTCGGGCGGCCTGGGTGAAGCCGCCGAGATCGACGACGCGGACGAAGACCGCCATCTCGGCGGAGCGGTTGGTGTCGAATCGGGCCATGTTGAGTTCACGTCATAAATGATTGGATTGCAGACATTCTAATGGTTTTGCCGTGGTGCGGCTATCTCGGTGGCTCGTCCCATCCATTGGAGCCACGCATGCCTCCCGCCGTCCTCGCCCTCACCGCTGGTGCCTTTGGCATCGGCACCACCGAATTCATCATCATGGGCCTGCTGCTTCAGGTCGCCGCCGACATGCACGTCTCCGTGCCGGTCGCGGGGCTTCTCATCTCCGGCTATGCACTCGGCGTGTTCGTCGGCGCGCCCGTGCTGACGCTGGCGACACGGCGGATGCCGCGCAAGACCGTGCTGCTGGCGCTGATGGCGATCTTCACGCTCGGCAACGCCGCCTGCGCACTCGCTCCGAACTATGAGTTGCTGATGGCCGCGCGGGTGCTGACCTCGCTCGCCCACGGCACGTTCTTCGGCGTCGGCTCGGTGGTGGCGACCAGCCTCGTTCCCGAGGACAAGCGCGCCTCGGCGATTGCCACCATGTTCATCGGCCTGACGGTCGCGACGCTGCTCGGCGTGCCCTTCGGCGCCTGGTTCGGCCTGATGCTGGGCTGGCGTGCTGCGTTCTGGGCGGTGACGGCGATCGGCGTGATCGCCTTTGCTGTCGTGGCCGCTCTTGTGCCGCGCCATGTCGGCCAGGGCGACAAGCCGATCTCGCTTGCTGAGGAGGTTGCGGTGCTCGGCCGGCCGCAGGTGCTGCTCGGCCTTGCCATGACCGTGTTCGGCTTTGCCGGCCTGTTCGTCGTCTTCACCTACATCCAGCCGATCCTGACCCGCTTCACCGGCTTTTCGGAAGGCGCGGTGTCGCCGATCCTGCTGGTGTTCGGCGTCGGACTCGCGATCGGCAACGTCGCCGGCGGCAAGCTCGCCGATCGCGGCCTTGCGCGCGCCCTGATCGGCACGCTTGCTGCGCTCGCCATCGTGCTGCTTGGCCTTGCCGCGGTGCTGTCGGTCAAGATCGCGGCCATCGTGTTGATCCTGCTGCTCGGCATCGCCTCCTTCGCGACGGTGGCGCCGCTCCAGCTTCGTGTGCTGGAAGCGGCCGGATCAAGCGGCCGCACGCTGGCCTCGAGCCTCAACATCGCCGCGTTCAATCTCGGGAATGCGCTCGGTGCCTGGGCCGGCGGCGTCGCCATCGATCGCGGGCTCGGTCTCTCCGCCCTGCCGCTGGTCGCAGCCGGCATCACGGCGATGGGCCTCGTGCTGGCGTTGTGGAGCCTGCAGTTGGACCGCAGGCAGGTCGCGGTTGCGGCTTGCCCGGCCGAATAACGCGTAACCGGCGATCGCAGCCTAGTAGAACGCCGCGATCGCCGCTCCAATCCCCGCCGGAAGATTCGGCTCGTTCTTCAGCGTATCCAGGAAGACGGGATCGCCGGTGACTGTGAGGCCGTCCAGCTTGATCGGATGCAGCGGCTCGGGTGCCGCGGCGGCTGTCATCTCCAGGTCAGGGCCGGTCCGCACGCCGTTCAATTCGAGACGGGGGCGCAATTGGACATTGTTGCCGAACTGCTCGTCCAGTGCGAGACGCCATCCGGGGCGCGTCTCTGCTCCGCGGGCGATCGCATCGCTCACAGCTAAGCTTTGCGGTTGCAGCGTGCCGAGATTGCCGAGCGCAGTGCGCAGGCGGGCCGTTGCCTCCGCCAGCGTGACCTTCTCGATCCCCGGATCCTGGTCGGGGGAGGAGAAATCGATCACCCGTGCGCTGCTGCCGATCTTCAGCGCTTCGCCGCTTCCGCCCGCCTTCTGCATGGCACTCTTCGTCCCATAGCGCGGCCGTCCACCGATCGTGACCAGGACGATATCCTGCTCGCGCGATTTGATAAGAAGGCTGTAGGGATCGCCGCTGACGCCCTTTACCACGAGGAGATCGGCGAACTTGCCCTTGGCGATAGTACCCAGCTTCGTATCCCATTTGAGGATCGTTGCCGGGTTGCGCGTCGCCATCGAGACCAGATCGTAGTCGCTGAAACCGAGGTTGAAATGTGCGGAGACGACCTTCGCCGCCTTCAGCTCGCCGAGCAGGTTCTTGCTGCCGGAGGGCGACCAGTCCGAGCCGAGCGCGATGGTGAGGCCGGCGTTTCGGGCCGCGACGACGTCGGTCGTCTTCCCATAGAGCAACAGATTGCTCAGCGGCGACCAGACCACCTTGGCGTGGTTTTCCGCCATCGTTGCGAAGTCGGTCGCGTCCAGCGCCGTGCAATGGATTCCCGCCAGCGACGGTTCGATCGCCCAGTCTCCTCGCGGATTGCGCAGCGCCAGGAAGTGGCTGTGCGCCTTGGGATCGATGCCTTCGCTCAAATGCAGCAGGAAGCAGGACGATGATTTCAGCTCCTTGTCGAACTTGGCCCAGTCCTCGGCGTCGATGTCGGGGATTTTCGAATGCGCCCGCGGCAGGTCCGGCGGGCTCCCGATCTCGGCGGCGCGCAGCGCGCCCTTGTAGTATTTGTGGATCGTGCCGCTCCAGTTCGACAGCGTGATGCCCTGGCTCGTCGTCGTGCCGGCGACCATGCACTTGGCTTCGACATAGCGGACCAGTGCCGGCAGCAGCGAGCCGTCGTCGGCGAGCGCAATGGCGCTCATGGGGCCTGTTACCGACGTCTTGTACGATTTCGCGTTCTGCCACTGGTCGCGATTGCCGTAGAGCTGCGGTACGCGCCAGAGCGGCAGGATATTGTAGCTGAGATGATTATGCAGCTCGATTAGGCCGGGATAGATGGTGCCGCCGGTGGCCACTGGAACGACGGACTCGAAGCCTGTCGGCGCCGGCTGTCCCTTGGGCACGATCGCGACAATGCGGTTGTCCTCGATGAAGATGGTCCCGCTCTTGATGACGTCGCCTTCGGCAATCATCGTCACGATCCGCCCGCTCAGGGCCCAGCGCTTCGGGCTCGCCGCCGGACTCATGGAATCACTCCATCGGGAATGGTGATTGCGATCGTACGCCGCTTGGCGGCGGCATCAGCGCCCTGGCGCACGGCCCATGGCGTGTCGCCGCGCATCCAGGCCGGCATCCCCGCGGGAAGATCCTTTGCGATGATGTCGAACAGCTCGGCCGGCTTGAAGGCGTCACCATAGGGCACGAGCGTCGTCGGCGTGTCGGGATGCTTGATCTGCGGTGCGAGCGCCGCAAGCGCGGCATTCCACTTGGTCAGCATGATCTTGGTGTTCGCGGCCCGCGTGGCGTTGTCATGCGCGGAGCTTTCCGGCCAGGTCGGATGTGTGATGTGCTGATAGGCGAGTGTCTTGTAGGCCGCGCCATCGGCGGTCTTCAGCCAGGCCTTCCAGGCTTCGTCGGCAAGGCCGCCAAGCGACACGACGGCTTCGATATTGCCCGGCGCCAGCACGGCCCCGAACCATTTGTTACGATATTCGACAATGCTCGGCTCGTTCTTGTGCTTATTGCCGCCGCTCTGGCCGTAGACGCTGTACAGGAAGGTGTTCACCATTACGTAGCTTTGCGTGATGCCGAGCTTCGCGAGAAAGCCTTGGGCGCGGCGGCCCGCGGTGCCGACCAGGATCCGGCGCACGATGGTCTCGTGTTGGGCAGGATCCTGCCCGACGACAAGCACGCGCGCCGATCCGTCGAGCCGGCCGCGGTGGAAGATCGGCCCCCATTCAACGCGGAAGTCGTGCGGATCGTAGACCTCCGCACCCGGGTAGTTGGCGCACAGATCGCGAAATGGTTGCTGGTCGTAACCGCTGTCGAATTCAACGAGCATGGCAAATGCTCCGATGTGTTCGCTGTCCAAATTGCTTTGTCGAAAGTTCGTTCGTGATGCTGCAATCTTGACGATGGTTTGTTTTTCTATTCAACCAGTATGTGGGTCAATGCGGCGCGGCCAAAGGTTCACGCGGATATTTTGCCGCGAGCCGTGGCAGAGCGTCGCGACCACGCGCCATGCAGAAACGCACCTGTACACAGTCGCGTGATCTCCATAGGCTTCACGACGCAATTTCAGGAGATGCGACGTGGCAAAGAAGACGGCAACGAAGAAGAAAAGCGCTTCGAAGAAGTCGACGAAGACCCCGGGCAAAACGAGCCCCGCTCGCAAGGGGGCGGTTGCGAAAGCGGCCAAGAAGACGGTCAAGCAGACCGTCAAACAGGCAGCCAAGAAGCCGGTCAAGAAATCTGCGGCCCGTCGCCCGAAGGGGCCCGCCTGGCAATGGTCGGCGGTCGAGACCGCCGCTGCCATCCGCTCGGGCGCGATCTCCGCCGTCGAAACCGTCGAGGCGCATCTCGAACGGATGCGCGCCGTGAATCCAAAGCTGAACGCGGTCGTCGTCGATCTCTCGGAAGAGGCGCTGGCGGCGGCGCACGCCGCCGACCAGCAGCGCGCCAAAGGCGGCGAGCTCGGCCTGCTGCACGGCGTGCCTGTGACCATCAAGGAGAACGTCGACTACGAGGGGCGGCCCAATTTCAACGGCGTTCCCGCCAACAAGGACCTCATTGCACCCTCGGATTCGCCTGTCGTCCGCAACTTGAAGAAGGCCGGCGCGATCGTCATCGGTCTCACCAACACGCCGGAATTCTCGTTCCGCGGCTTCACCGACAATCCGCTGCACGGGCTGACGCTCAATCCCTGGGATCCGAGCATCACCTGCGGCGGCTCCTCGGGCGGTGCGGGTTCGGCGGTTGCCGCCGGTATCGGCACCATCGCCCATGGCAACGACATCGGCGGCTCGCTGCGCTGGCCGGCGCATTGCAACGGCGTTGCCACCATCAAGCCGACGCAGGGGCGCATCCCCGCTTTCAACGCCAGCGCAACGGCCGAGCGGCCGATGCTGGCGCATCTGATGTCGGCGCAGGGGCCGCTCGCCCGCCATGTCGGCGATGTCAGGCTCGCGCTCGAAGTGATGAGCCAGCGCGATCCGCGCGACCCCTGGTGGGTGCCGGCGCCGCTGGTTGGCGCGAAGCCAAAGGGGCCGATCAAGGTCGCGCTCGCGAAGATCCCCGAGGATATGGAGGTCGACCCGTCGGTCGGTGCGGCGCTACGTCAGGCCGCCGACCATCTGGAGCGGTCCGGCTATCGCGTTACGGAAGTCGACGTTCCCGACATCAACGGTGTCTGGCAGACCTGGTGCGACATCATCACCAACGAAACGATGGTGATGCAGGAAGCGGGCATGCTGAAGGTGACGTCGGAGGACTTCCACAAAGCCTGGAGCGGCATGAAGGGCAAGGCCAGCACGCTCGATCTCAAAGCCTGGATGCAGGCGACGGCCGCGCGCAACGGCCACATCCGCGCCTGGCAGCTGTTCTTCGAAGAATATCCGGTCGTGCTGGCTCCGACCACGGTGCAGCCGACGCCGGGTCCGCGTGACGACACCGTCAGCGCCGAGCGCGTGCAGCAGATCTTCTGGGGCGAGATCCGCTTCATTTCCGCGATCAACGTGCTGGGCCTGCCCGGTGCCGTGGTGCCGGTGGCCGTCCACGACGGAAAGCCGATCGGCGTGCAACTGATCGCCGGGCGCTACCGCGAGGATCTCGCGCTCGACGCTGCAGCGGCGATCGAGAAGCGCGCGGGTGTGCTTACCCACCGGCTCTGGGAGACGATGGGCTAGATCGACCAGAGATGCGTCTCACCCTCTCCCGTTGCGGGAGAGGGTGGCAGCGGAGCGGCACGAGGAATTCATTAATCCAGATTCATTCAAATTTTAGCCAATTCACCAACAACCATTAGGGTTACTTCCTCGATCTCTATGCGAATTATTGTCCGCTTTACCACCCGCCTCTAACAGGGGAGGCGCGGACAACGCACATGCCTCATACAGGCCAATAAGTGCGGCCCGCGCCCCACGCGGAGGTGGCACGATGCGCAACGAAACGATCGCTATTCACGCCGGTTACGAGCCTGAAGCCACCACGCACGCGGTTGCCGTGCCGATCTACCAGACGGCGGCCTACGCATTCGACAGCGCCGATCACGGCGCTGCGCTTTTCAATCTCGAAGCCGAAGGTTATCGCTACAGCCGCATCGCGAATCCCACCAGCGCGGTGCTGGAGAAGCGCATCGCCCAGCTCGAAGGCGGCGTCGGCGCGCTCGCGGTCGCGACCGGGCAGGCGGCGCTGCATTTCGCCTTCGTCAACGTCGCCGATCACGGCGGCAACATCGTTTCCGTGCCGCAGCTCTACGGCACCACCCATACGCTGCTCTCGCACATCCTGCCCCGTCAGGGCATCACCGGCCGCTTCGCCGAGAGCGACAATCCTGAAGCCATCGAGAAGCTGATCGACGAGAACACCCGCGCCGTATTCGCCGAGACCATCGGCAATCCCGCCGGCAATGTCTGCGACATCGAGGCGCTCGCCCGGATCGCGCATAAGCATGGCGTGCCGCTGATCGTCGACAACACCGTTGCAACTCCGATCCTGCTCAAGCCGTTCGACTACGGCGCCGATATCGCCGTGCATTCGCTGACCAAATTCCTCGGCGGCCATGGCACCACGCTCGGCGGCGCCATCGTCGATTCCGGGAATTTCCCCTGGGCCAGGCACGCGGACCGCTTCCCGGCCTACAACAAGCCCGACGCCTCCTATCACGGCCTCGTCTATGCCGAACGCTTCGGCAAGACCGCCTATATCGAGCGCGCGCGCAGCGTCTATCAGCGCACCATGGGCTCGGTGCTGTCGCCGTTCAACGCGTTCCTGCTGCTGCAGGGTATCGAGACGGTGGCGCTGCGCATGGAGCGTCACGTCGAGAACGCCCGCAAGGTCGCCGAATTCCTGCGCAAGGACTCGCGCGTCGCCTGGGTCAACTACACTGGTTTCGAGGACAGCCCCTATTATCCGCTGGTTCAGAAGTATCTCGACGGCAACGCCTCCTCGCTGTTCACCTTCGGCATCAAGGGCGGCATGGAAGCCGGCAAGAACTTCTACGACGCGCTGAAACTGATCACGCGCCTCGTCAATATCGGTGACGCCAAGTCGCTGGCGTGTCATCCGGCCTCGACCACGCATCGGCAGATGTCGGCCGAGCAGCAGCGCGCCGCCGGCGTGCTGCCGGAGACGATTCGCCTGTCGATTGGCATCGAGCATGCCTCCGACATCATCGAGGACATCGACCAGGCCCTGGCAAAGGCCTGCCCGTCGTCCCGCCTCCAGGCCGCGGAGTAGGCGGCACAATCGATGACGATCTTGATCGACAGGGATCAAGGTATCACGAGCCCGGCGCTGGTGCCGGCCGAGAGCGATCTCGTGCGCGACCGCGCCGAGCTTACCATCGGTCTGATCAACAACATGCCCGATCCGGCGCTGAAGGCGACCGAGCGGCAGTTCATGAAGCTGCTTCAAGCCGCCGCGGGCCCGCATCGCATCCGCTTCCATTGCTTCTCGCTACCCTCGGTGAAGCGGTCGCCGGAAGCGAAGTGGCACGTCGAGAGCGAATATTCCGAGCTTTCGGAGCTCAGGCATCACAAGTTCGACGGGCTGATCGTGACGGGTGCAGAACCGGTGGCGCCCGAACTCGACCAGGAGCCGTATTGGCGCGATCTCACCGAGCTGATCGACTGGGCGAAGCTCAATACGCGCTCGACGATCTGGTCGTGCCTCGCCGCGCACGCGGCGGTGTTGCACCTCGACCGCATCGCCCGGCGGCGGTTGCCGGCCAAATGCCACGGCATCTTCGACTGCGAGGCCGTGACGGAAGATTCTTTGACACATGCCGCGCCAACACCGCTCAAGGTTTCGCATTCACGTCTGAACGAACTGGCTGAGAGCGATCTCGCGCAGGCCGGCTATCAGGTCCTGACGCGCTCGGCTCAGGCCGGCGTCGACATCTTCGTCCGGCAATATGCCAGCCGCTTCGTGTTCTTCCAGGGCCATCCCGAATATGACGCGCTGTCGCTTCAGCGCGAATATTTGCGCGACATCGGCCGCTACCTTGCCCGGGAGCGCGAGAACTACCCGCATCTGCCTGTGAGCTATTTCGAGGCGGCGACGGAAGAAAAGCTCAACCGCTTCGAGAAGAAGGCGATCCACCAGCGCCATCCGACGCTCTCCAACGAGCTGCCCGCGCTGGGCTTGCGCGCCGATATCGCCGCCGGGAGCGCCGCCGCGGCGCTTTTCCGCAACTGGCTGGCGTATCTCGGGGCGGAAGCCGATGCCGCCGTTCCCGCCGGTTAACCGAAAGACATTGATTCCTCGTTAGGATTACCCAAGCGTTAGTCTTGCCTCGACCGGCGCACGAATGTTTCAGTACAGAAATACGGAATCGCGGGAACGTCAGTCGTGTGGTCGGCCATCCAGGGACGCGTAAGCAATCGGCTCGCCCGGCACTTTCGTGCCGCGCCGCACCGCCTGCCGGCGCACGCGCCGATGGTGAGCTTCACCTTCGACGACGCTCCCGATAGCGCCGCAGGCGAAGGCGCCCAATTGCTGGAACAGCATGGCGGCCGCGGTACCTATTATCTTGCCGGCAGCCTGATCGGCCGTCCCTCGGATCACTGGCGCGGGCTGTCGAATGACGCGATCGTGCGGCTCCACGGCGCCGGCCACGAGATCGCCTGCCACACCTTTTCCCACCAGAGTTCGGCCGATCTCGACGAGGCCGCCATGGCCCGCGAGATCGAGCGGAACCGCAGCTATTTCCACGGCATCGATTCGTCGATCACGCTGGAGAACTTCGCCTATCCCTTTGGAATCGCCTCGGTCTGGCGCAAGCCGCAACTCGCCAAGGCTTTCCGCTCGGCGCGTGGCATTCTCCCCGGCGTCAACAGCGACGTCATCGATCTCCAGTTCCTGCGTGCCTCGCCGCTGGTCAATTACGAGATCGATGCCGCGGGCGTGGATCGCTATTTCGACGAGGCGGTCGCGAGCGGCGGCTGGCTGATCTTCTACGGTCACGACGTCGTCGATGCGCCGAGCCCTTATGGCTGCACGCCGGCCCTGATGCGCCATGCGCTGGAAGCAGCCGGAAAGCGCAATATGCCGATTGTGACGGTCGCCGAAGCGCTGCGCCGGATCGGGGCGTAGCCTCTCTCTTCCTTGGCCGCGAGCTGAGGGTCCATCATCCTCGGCCACTGAGGTCGTAGGGTGGGCAAAGCGAAGCGTGCCCACGTCTTCCGTCGAAATGGCGGAGAGATGGTGGGCACGGCGCTAGGGCGCCTTTGCCCACCCTGCGAGACCGTTTTTGCGGCTCGAGCCATCTCACCACATCGCGAGTCGCCCTCTGCGACAAGGGGAGAGTCCAGCCAGCTCCCGCAAACAGCCTTGCCACCGCGCCGCCGCCATGCGACTGGCCTAGTGACGAATCCCACGGCTTTGCCCCGCATCATGTCCGCTTCCTCCACCGCTCCGCTGCCTGCGCCGCCTCACGGCCGCGATGCGCTGTCGGTGCTGCATTCGGTGTTCGGCCTACCGGGGTTCCGCGGCGCGCAGGGCGAGATCATCCGGCACGTCACCGACGGCGGCAATTGCCTGGTCCTGATGCCAACCGGTGGCGGCAAGTCGCTGTGCTACCAGCTTCCCTCGTTGCTGCGCGAGGGCTGTGGCATCGTGGTGTCGCCGCTGATCGCATTGATGCGCGACCAGGTCGCCGGCCTGATCGAGGCCGGCGTCAACGCCGCCGCGCTGAATTCGTCGCTGTCGTTCCAGGAGGCTTCCGACATCGAGCGGCGCCTGATCGCGGGCGATCTCGACTTGCTGTATGTCGCGCCGGAACGGCTGGTGACGCCGCGCTGCCTGTCGATGCTGTCGCAGGCCAAGGTGGCGCTGTTCGCGATCGACGAGGCGCATTGCGTCTCGCAATGGGGCCACGACTTCCGCCCCGAATATGTCGGGCTCTCCATCATCGCCGAGCGCTTTCCCGACGTTCCCCGCATCGCGCTGACCGCGACCGCGGACGAACTGACGCGCAAGGAGATCGTCGAGCGCCTGAAGCTTGCGGACAGCCCGCAATTCGTCTCCAGCTTCGACCGTCCCAACATCCGTTACGAGATCGTCGACAAGCGCAACGCGGTCTCGCAGCTCAAGGACTTCATCCGCGAGCGCCATGCCGGGGATGCCGGCGTGGTTTACTGCCTTTCCCGCAACCGGGTCGAGGAGGTCGCCGCCGCGCTCGACGATGCCGGCATCACCGCGCTGCCCTATCACGCCGGGCTCGACAGCAGCGTGCGCTCGCGTAACCAGGATCGTTTCCTCAACGAAGACGGCATCGTCATCGTCGCGACCATTGCTTTCGGAATGGGCATCGACAAGCCCGACGTGCGCTTCGTCGCCCATCTCGACCTGCCCAAGAGCATCGAGGCCTATTACCAGGAGACGGGACGCGCAGGACGCGACGGCAAGCCGTCGGCGGCCTGGATGGCCTATGGCCTCTCCGACATCGTGCAGCAGCGCCGCATGATCGACGAGTCCACCGGTTCAGACGATTTCAAGCGCGTGTCGATCCGCAAGCTCGATGCGCTGGTCGGGCTTGCCGAGAGCGCGCAGTGCCGGCGCAAGCGGCTGCTCGCCTATTTCGGCGAGACCGAGACCGCGCCCAATTGCGGCAATTGCGACAACTGCCTGACGCCGCCGAAGATGCGCGACGGCAAGGTGCTGGCGCAAAAGCTGTTATCCTGCGCCTATCGTACCGGACAGCGCTTTGGCGCGATGCATCTGATCGACGTGCTGATCGGCCGCCTCACCGAGAAGGTGACGCAGTTCGGCCACGACAAGCTGTCGGTGTTCGGCATCGGCCGCGAGCTCAACGAGAAGCAGTGGCGCACCGTGCTGCGGCAGCTCGTGGCGATGGGCCATCTGCAGGCCGACAGCGAAGCCTTTGGCGCGCTGAAGCTGACCGACACCGCGCGCGGCGTGCTGCGCGGCGAGACCGAGGTGTGGCTGCGCGAGGAAGCGCCGGGGACCCGCGTCCGTGCCAGCCGGACAAAATCCCGCCGCGGCGATCTCGCGCCCGCGGCCGATGCCCCGCAAGGCGATGTCGATCCCGAACTGCGCGCCCGCCTGCGCTCCTGGCGCTCGGAGGTCGCGCGAGAGCGCGGCGTACCAGCCTATGTGGTGCTGCATGACGCCACCATCGACGGCATCGTGCGGGCCTGGCCGACCACGCTGGACGAACTGCGCAACGTGCCTGGTATCGGCGACAAGAAGCTGGAGCATTACGGCGACGAACTGCTGCAGATCGTCAGGACGCGGTAGGGGGCGTCCATCCGGGCTACAAGCTCATGCTTCACCCGTTCCGGAACGCATACGCATATCCGTTCAGCGCCGGCGCGCCGCCGAGATGCGCGTACAGGATTTTTGCGCCCTTCTCGAAATGGTTCTTCTGCACCAGATCGATCAGCCCCTGCATCGACTTGCCCTCGTAGACGGGGTCCGTGATCATGCCCTCGAGCCGCGCGGTGAGGCGGATCGCGTCCTTGGTCTCTTCCGACGGCACACCATAGGCGGGATAGGCGTAGTCCTCGATCAGCACGACGTCATCGGCGACGAGGTCTTGGCCGAGCTCGACGAGCTTCGCCGTGTTCTGCGCGATCTCGAGCACCTGTGCTTTGGTCTGCGCGGGTGTGAACGACGCATCGATGCCGATGACCTTGCGGGCGCGGTCGTCGTCGGCGAAGCCGACCAGCATGCCGGCATGGGTCGAGCCGGTGACGGTGCAGACGATGATGTAGTCGAACTTGAAGCCGAGCTCCTTCTCCTGCTGGCGCACTTCCTCGGCGAAGCCGACATAGCCGAGCCCGCCAAATTTGTGCACGGAGGCGCCGGCCGGAATCGCGTAGGGCTTGCCGCCGGCGGCCTTCACCTCCTCGATCGCCTGTTCCCAGCTTTTGCGGATGCCGATGTCGAAGCCGTCGTCGACCAGGCGCACGTCCGCGCCCATGATGCGCGAGAGCATGATGTTGCCGACGCGGTCATAGACTGCGTCCTCGTGCGGCACCCAGGCCTCCTGCACCAGGCGGCACTTCATGCCGATCTTGGCGGCGACGGCCGCGATCATGCGGGTGTGGTTGGACTGCACGCCGCCGATCGAGACCAGCGTATCCGCATTGGAGGCGATCGCGTCGGGGATGATGTATTCGAGCTTGCGCAGCTTGTTGCCGCCATAGGCGAGGCCGGAATTGCAGTCCTCTCGCTTGGCGTAGATCTCGACCTGGCCGCCGAGATGCTTTGACAGCCGCTCCAGCTTCTCGATGGGCGTCGGGCCGAAGGTCAGCTTGTAGCGCGGAAATTTGTCGAGCTTCATGGGGCATCCCGATTGGCGTTGGTGTCGGATCGTCGCTAGCATCCTCCGGGGAAAATGTGCTCTCGAATATTGCGGCCATGTTGCGCCTGATCTTGCGGAGATGGCGCCAATCAGTGACACTCCTTCCAATATTCTCCAATTTATCGGAAGTTTCTTCCATGCCTTCGCGCCTCGATCGCACCGACCTTAAGATGTTGAGATTGCTGCAGAATAATGGCCGGCTCAGCAACGCCGAGCTGGCGGAAACGGTCTCGATCAGCCCCGCCACCTGCCATCGCCGCACCCAGCGCCTGTTCGAGGAAGGCTTCATTGCCGCCGTCCGCGCCATGGTGGCGCCGAAGAAGGTGGCCAAGGGCACGCTGGTGATGGTCGGCGTCGTGCTGGACCGCTCGACGCCGGAAAGCTTTGCGACTTTCGAGCAGGCGATCGCCAAGCTGAAATTCGTGCTCGACTGCCACCTCGTCGCCGGCGACTTCGACTACTTCCTCAAGATTCGCGTCGGCGACATGGAGGATTTCAACCGTATCCACGGCGAGCAACTGATCGCGCTCCCCGGGGTACGACAGACCCGGACCTTCTTCGTCATGAAGGAAGTCGTCGACAACGCGCCGCTGGAATTTTGAGCACGGGCCGGCACTCGCCGGCCACTTCCGGAATCGCACGACCGTCACGGCAACTTCACTTGCCACGCGCGCGCACGCGAGCGACCGTCGGTTTTCTCAACGAGGAGATCCCGCCGTGCGCCTTCCCATTCTCGATCCGAAAGATCTGACCGACGAACAGAAGCCGCTCTATGACGATATGCGAGCCGGCATCAAGGACCACTTCAAGGGCTTTGTGAACATGCGCGACGACGGCGCGCTGCTCGGGCCCTGGAATCCCTGGATCCGCGAGCCACGCTTCGGCAAGCCGGTGTGGGATCTGGTCAAGGCGATCGCATCGAACCCGCTGCTGCCGGCACCGGTGCGCGAGGTCGCGATCCTTGTCACCGGCTCGCATTTCCGATCGGGCTACGAACTTTATGCCCATGTGCTGGTCGCCGAGCAGCGCGGCCTCTCCGACGAGAAGCTCGCCACCATCGTTGCCGGGCAGCGGCCGGTGGACCTCACCAAGCAGGAGGCTGTGGCCTACGACATGGCCTCCGCGCTGGTCAGCGGCGGCGTGTTGCCCGAGCTGACTTACCGGGCGGCGGTGAAGGAGTTTGGCGAGCACGGCGCGGCCGAGCTGTCCTATCTGGTCGGGGTCTATTGCATGGTCTCGGTCACGCTCAACACGTTCGACGTGCCAGTGCCGGATTAGTCGCGGACGGCGTCGAGCGGCGTGCGCAACATCAACTGGTGCGACACATTCAGTTGGGTAACGGAAAAATTGTTGGACGGAATGTGATCGCGCGTGTGGTCAAGCGCTGATCGCGAGCGATGGACTGCGCGGATGTGCGCGGTTACCTTGCCGCGATTGCACTGACATACTCGCCGGCCATAGTGCAGACCGGACATTGGAAGGACAACATCCATGAACACGTCACGCCGTAGTCTGCTCACTGGTCTGGCTGGACTCGCTGTTGCTCCGACCGCCGTGGCCGCCGCGATGCCGTCGCGCAAGCCTGATGACGTGACGGTCGCCGAAGAGCGTTTTGCACGCACGATTGCGGCGGCGCACGCGCCCGACGTCATCTGCGCCCGGCAGGCCGAGCGCTACGCGGATGCGCATTGGCATGAGTATGTCGTGGCCGCGAGGGCCGTGCTCGACGCGCGTGTGTGATTGGCGTCTTCATTTTTCTACCGCCCGCCGCACCTGCTCGCCGAGCTGCGACAGCACGAGCTGCGCCCGCGGCAGGATCGCACCCATGGCGTGGAAGTTGTGAACCATGCCGTCGTGACAGACATGCTCGACCGCGACACCCGCGGCGAGCAGCTTGCGCGCATAGGCATTGCCCTCGTCGCGCATCGGATCGAATTCGGCGGTGTGGATGATAGCCGTCGGCAATCCTGCAAGCCGCGTCGCGCGCAGCGGTGAGATGCGGGGATCGGCAGCGTCGATACCGGCAGGCAGATAGTCGGAAAGATCGGCTTCGATCGTGATGCGGTCGATCAGATGGCCTTCGGCGAATTCCTCGCGCGAGGGCGAAGTATCCTCGAAGTCCAGCACGGGGCAGATCAGGCATTGCGCGACGATCGAGAGGCCGGCGCTCTGCGCCGCCTCCTGGCACACGATCGCGGCGAGCGTGGCGCCGGCCGAATCGCCGCCGACCACCAGGCGATCGGCGTCGATGCCGAGCGACGACGCTTCGCGCGCGACCCATTCGGTCGCCGCAATCGCATCGTCGACGGCGGCGGGATATTTGTGCTCCGGGGCGAGCCGGTAGTCGACCGATACGAGCCGGCAGCCGGTGACGTGCGCCAGCGCGGCGGCGATACGGTCATGCGTCGCGACGCTTCCGGCGACGAGACCGCCGCCATGAAAGAACACGAAGCCGGGCACGCGTTCGCCGGCGTCCGCGGGAGCGTAGAGCCGATAGGGCAGGTCGCCGCCGGGGCCGGGGAGAGCGCCGTCGGACGTGGTCACGTCAGGCGCGTCGGCGCGCGCGAACTGCATCAGCTTGGCCAGTGACTGCCGTCGCGCTTCCACGCTCGGCCGGCTCCGCGCCTGCGGCGCAGCTGCGGCCATCATGGTCAACAAACGCTTTGCGAGCGGATCGAGCGGCATGGGACACCGATTGGTTGACGGCACCTGTCTTCCTCGCACTCCGCTTCCCTTCTCTCCTTGGAGAAGGTGACGCGAAGCGCCGGATGAGGGGTCTGCCTCGCCATGGCAATCTGCATCGAACGCGCGGAGAGAGACCCCTCACCCAGCTTCGCTAGCGCGAAGCCACCCTCTCCCACAAGAGGCGAGGGTGGTTCACCGCTTCCCCGCAGCAAATCGTTTAGAAATTGGGACAATAGTGCCCCGATATGTCCAAGGGAGGCCAGACATGGCCGAGATTAAGAAGCCGATCGAATATTCGCCGAGCTGGACCTTCTTCGAGGGAAAATGGCACGACGGCAATGTGCCGATCATGGGACCGCGCACGCATGCGGCCTGGCTCGGATCGGTCGTGTTCGACGGTGCGCGCGCCTTCGAAGGCGTCGCGCCTGATCTCGACCATCACGTCGCCCGCGCCAATCAATCCGCGATCAATTTCGGCCTCAAGCCGGTCGTCGACACCGGCACCTGGCTGACGCTCGCCAACGAGGGCATCGCGCGCTTCGCGCCGAATGCCGAGCTTTACGTGCGTCCGATGTACTGGGCGCAGAACGGATCGGGCGGCGGCGTGCTGTTCGACCCGGAGACCACCAATTGGTGCCTGTGCATCTACGAGGCGCCGATGCCGAAACCGGTCGGCAATGCGATCACGCTGTCGCCGTTTCGCAGGCCCACCGCCGAATGCGCGCCGGTCGAAGCCAAGGCAGCCTGCCTCTATCCGAACAATTCGCGTGCGCTCGCGGAAGCCGCCTCACGCGGCTTCCAGAATGCGTTGATGCTCGACATGCTCGGCAATGTCGCTGAGTTCGGCAATTCCAACGTGTTCATGGCGAAAGACGGCGTCGTCTTCACGCCGGTGCCAAACGGCACCTTCCTGAATGGCATCACGCGCCAGCGCGTCATCAGCCTGTTGCGCGGCGACGGCATCACCGTGGTCGAGAAGACGTTGCGCTATGCCGATTTCCTCGCCTCCGACGAGATATTTTCAACCGGTAACTTCGCCAAGGTCGCGCCGGTGATTCGTATCGATGAGCGCGAGCTGAAGCCGGGTCCGCTCTACACCAAGGCGCGCAAGCTCTACTGGGACTTCGCGCATGCGGTGAAACTGGCGGCGTAGACGCCGCGCATTCCGTGCAGCACGAAAAAATCTAAGAACGTCACCCTGAGGTGCTCGCATAGCGAGCCTCGAAGGGCGACAGCCCGGCTGCGTCCCGGCCGCTCATCCTTCGAGGCTCAGTCCGCGATGCGTTGCATCGCGAACCTCGCACCTCAGGATGACGGAGCTAAAGTCTGCAAGGAGGAAGTACGGAGCAGCTCAAAGCCGCTTGTTGCGTGCCCGCAGCATGCGGACGCGCCGGTACGAGCAAAGGACCTATTCGTCCTTCTTCGACATGCGCTCGAGGCGCTCCTGCATGTCCTTCATCTGCTGGCGCAGGTCGTCGATATTGCTGTCGGCGGGCGCCGCGGCAGTGGCATCGGGCTCCGGCTCCGCGCTCGCCGAACGTGCCGGCGGCTGGGCGAACGGCTTGAACATCGAGAAGGTCTGCTGGAACAGTTCCATGTTGCGGCGGACCTGCTCCTCCAGCGGCGCGAACGGCGTGCCGGAGAGCGTGTTGGCGATCTGCTTGCGGAACTTCTCCTGCTCCTGGGTCAGCGTGGCGATCGACTGCTCCAGATATTTCGGCACCACCATCTGCATGCTGTCGCCATAGAAGCGGATCAGCTGGCGCAGGAAGGTGGTCGGCAGCAGGTTCTGACCGGCCTTGTTCTCCTGCTCGAAGATGATCTGGGCGAGCACCGAGCGGGTGATGTCGTCGCCGGTCTTGGCGTCATAGACCAGGAAATCCTCGCCATCCTTGACCATGGCGGCGAGGTCCTCGAGCGTCACGTAGGTGCTCGTCCCGGTGTTATAGAGCCGGCGATTCGCGTATTTCTTGATGGTGGTGGGTTGGTCTGATTTCGCCATGGGCTCTCACTTGCAAACGCTGAGAACGGGAACCTGCCGGGCAATGCCGCAGGGCGGGAAGAGTACGCAACGCAACAAAGTAAGCATTTTCAAAGGGGGCACGCTACCGTTTTGTGCGGCACGGTTAATTGCAGAGCAAAAACTTGCTTGCGAAAGCGACAAGAACCCTATTTTGAATGCGCTGCGACATGAATTCGGTCACCGGCCGATTGACATGCCTCAACGACGTTAACAGGATGCCCCACGAGACTGACGGGCCATTCCCCAGCGCCCGTCCGCCCCTATTCTTCAGAAACCCAAGCCTCAGGAGATGCCCATGTCAGACGATGTCGTCATCGTCAGCGCCGCCCGCACCCCGGTCGGAAGCTTCAACGGAGCGTTCGCGACCCTTCCCGCCCACGACCTCGGCGCCATCGCCATCAAGGCCGCGCTGGAGCGCGGTGGCATCGAGCCCGGCCGGGTCTCGGAAGTCATCATGGGGCAGATCCTGACCGCCGCTCAGGGTCAGAACCCCGCCCGCCAGGCCTCGATCATGGCCGGCATCCCGGTGGAGAGCCCGGCCTGGGGCGTGAACCAGCTTTGCGGCTCGGGCCTGCGCACGGTCGCGCTCGGCTACCAGGCGCTGCTCAACGGCGACTCCGAGATCGTCGTCGCCGGCGGCCAGGAGTCGATGAGCATGGCTCCGCACGCCCAGTACCTTCGCGGTGGCGTCAAGATGGGCGCGGTCGAGTTCGTCGACACCATGATCAAGGACGGCCTGTGGGATGCCTTCAACGGCTACCACATGGGCAACACCGCCGAGAACGTTGCCAAGCAGTGGCAGATCACCCGTGCCCAGCAGGACGAGTTCGCCGTCGCTTCGCAGCAGAAGGCGGAAGCGGCGCAGAAGGCCGGCAAGTTCAACGACGAGATCGTTCCGGTCACCATCAAGGGCCGCAAGGGCGATACCGTGGTCAGTGCCGACGAATATCCGCGTCATGGCGCAACCCTCGACGCGATGGCCAAGCTCCGTCCTGCCTTCGACAAGGAAGGCACCGTGACTGCAGGCTCCGCCTCGGGCATCAACGACGGCGCTGCCGCCGTGGTGCTGATGACCGCCAAGCAGGCCGCCAAGGAAGGCAAGAAGCCGCTCGCGCGCATCGTGTCGTGGGCGCAGGCCGGCGTCGATCCGAAGATCATGGGCTCGGGCCCGATCCCGGCGTCGCGCGCCGCGCTGAAGAAGGCCGGCTGGAATGTCGGCGATCTCGACCTGATCGAAGCCAACGAGGCCTTCGCGGCGCAGGCCTGCGCCGTCAACAAGGACCTTGGCTGGGATACCTCCAAGGTCAACGTCAACGGTGGCGCGATCGCGATCGGTCATCCGGTCGGCGCGTCCGGCGCACGCGTGCTGGTGACGCTGCTGCACGAAATGCAGAAGCGCGATTCCAAGAAGGGCCTCGCCACGCTGTGCATCGGCGGCGGCATGGGTATCGCAATGTGTCTGGCGCGCGACTGAAGCTGACGCGTAACTGACGTGTGCGCCGCACACGTCAGTGAGTGCGTTGCACGCGACTAAAAAGGCAGCGGTTGCAAATCAAATATTCTTCGCAACCGCGCAAGCCTCGACTAAATACAAACGCCCGGCTCAACGCCGGGCGTTTTGTTCTTGATGTCCGTCAAACCAACCGCATAATCCAGCGTTAAAAAACCATCGATAATCAGCGTCAAAGATTGAGTCCAAGGGAAGGAAGCTTGACATGGCACGAGTTGCACTGGTCACGGGTGGTACGCGGGGCATTGGTGCTGCGATCAGCAAGGCGCTGAAGGCGGCGGGCTACAAGGTCGCGGCGAGCTATGCCGGCAACGATGCGGCGGCGGAGAAGTTCAAGGCCGAGACCGGCATCGCCGTCTACAAATGGGACGTCAGCAATTTCGATGCCTGCGCCGAGGGCGTGAAGAAGGTCGAGGCCGATCTCGGTCCGGTCGAGGTGCTCGTCAACAATGCCGGCATCACCCGCGACACCGCCTTCCACAAGATGACGCTCGAGCAGTGGAACGCCGTCATCAACACCAATCTCGGTTCGCTGTTCAACATGACACGCCAGGTGATCGAGGGCATGCGTGCACGCAAGTTCGGCCGCGTCATTTCGATCTCGTCGATCAACGGCCAGAAGGGGCAGTTCGGCCAGGTCAACTATTCCGCGGCGAAGGCCGGCGACATCGGCTTCACCAAGGCGCTCGCGATCGAGAACGCCAAGGGCGGCATCACCGTCAACGTGATCGCGCCGGGCTATATCAATACCGAAATGGTGCAGGCCGTGCCGAAGGACGTGCTGGAGAAGAACGTGATCCCGCAGATCCCCGTCAACCGGCTTGGCGAACCTGAAGAGATCGCGCGCGCGGTCGTGTTCCTCGCGGCCGACGAGGCCGGCTTCATCACGGGATCGACGCTGACCATCAATGGTGGCCAGTATCACGCCTGATCCGGTGACGCCTCTGTGAGGCAGAAGCCTGTAGCCTCAGGCCCGACAAGGCGATAGTGAAGACGCAAATGCCCGGCCTCGTGCCGGGCATAAACGTCCTCAGAGCCCTTTTTTATCGATGACCCCGCGCACAGCCACACTGGTCGGACTGACCGCGATCCTGATGTGGTCGCTGCTCTCGGTGATGACGGTCGCGACCGGAAAGATCCCTGCGTTCCAGTTGGCCGCGATGACCTTCGCGATCGGCGGTCTGGTCGGCCTGCTCACCTGGATCGGCCGTGGTGATGCCGCCAGGAGCCTGCGTCAGCCGCTGGTCGTCTGGGTCGTCGGCGTCGGCGGCCTGTTCGGCTATCACGCGCTGTATTTTCTTGCGCTGCGGTTTGCGCCGCCGGCCGAGGCGGGCCTGCTCAACTACATGTGGCCGTTGCTGATCGTGTTGTTCTCCTCGTTCCTGCCGGGCGAGCGATTGGCCGTGCATCACATCATCGGCGCCGTGCTCGGTCTCGCCGGCACCGTCCTTTTGTTTGCCGGCAGCACCTCCGGCTTCGCGCCGGGGCAGGTGCCGGGATTGATCGCGGCCTTCATCGCGGCGTTTGTGTGGGCGGCCTATTCGGTGCTGTCGCGGCGATTGAAGGCGGTACCGACCGATGCGGTCGCGGGCTTCTGTCTTGTCACGGCTGCGCTCGCCGCGTTGATGCACGGTCTGCTCGAGACCACGGTGTGGCCGGAGACCACACTGCAATGGCTCGCCGTGATCGCGCTCGGCATCGGCCCTGTCGGTGCGGCCTTCTACGCCTGGGACATCGGCATGAAGCGCGGCGACATCCGCGTGCTGGGCGCCGCCTCCTACGCGACGCCGCTGCTCTCGACCAGCTTCCTGATCGCCGCCGGTTTCGCGCAAGCCAGCGCCAACATCGCCGTCGCCGCGATCCTGATCGCGGGCGGTGGTCTGATCGCGGCAAAGGACATGGTGTTGCGCAGGCGGTGAGCTACGGCTCCCAGCCCTGCGGTGCGAGCTCGAAGCCTGCGAATTCGAAGGCCGGCGCGACCGTGCAGCCGACCAGCGTCCACTCGCCGGTGGTCTCGGCGGATTGCCAGGCCAGCGTCGGCACGATCGCCTGTGGCCGTTCGCCATTCGCAAGATCGGCGCCGAGGCGCACCACATGCTGCGAGCACCCTTCATGAGCGATGCGCAGCGTCAGCGGGCTCCCGGCGTAATAGTGCCAGGTCTCGACCGCATCGACACGATGCCAGTGCGAGCGCTCGCCGCGCGCGAGCAGAAAATAGATCGAGGTCGAACGCGAGCGCCCGTTGGCGTCGGCGGCCTGATCGCGAAACGTCTCGCGATAGTGGCCGCCCTCGGGATGCGGCCGCAGTTCAAGGCGTGCGATGATCTCGGCTGCGGTCGGCATCGATCCCCGTCAGGTCTTCGAGATTGTTCTTTACGTCTATCAGGATTTGTTCTTGCGCTCGCGCAGCTCGCCGAACACCGCAGCCGCGTCCGCGCCCTTCATGTGTAACCTGGCCGCGACCGACGGCTCGTCAGCGCGCAGGAACACGTTTGCTCGCTTTTCATCACCAAGCAATGAAGGGATGGTCGGCTTGTTCTCGGCCCGCAGCTTCGTCACCTCCGCCGCGCGCGCCTGCAGCGCCACGTTGTCGGGGTCGACGGTGAGCGCGAACTTGACGTTGGACGCGGTGTATTCGTGGCCGCAATAGAGCTTGAAGTCGTCGGGCAGCGCCCGCAGCTTGAGCAGCGAATCCCACATCATGGGGTAGTCGCCCTCGAACACGCGGCCGCAACCGATCGAGAACAGCGTATCGGCCGCGAACAGCGTCTTCTCGGTGTCGAACACGTAGGAGATGTGGTCGAGCGTATGGCCGGGCGTCTCGAGCACGCGCGCCAGCAGGCTGCCGACCTTGACCACGTCGCCATTGGCGACGCGCAGATCGACGTTGGCGATCTTCGCCGCCTTGTCGTGCGGCGCGACGACGCGGCAATTGTATTTCTGTTTGAGCTCGGCCACCCCGCCGACATGATCGCCATGATGATGTGTGATCAGGATGTCGGTGAGCTGCCAGCCCTCGCGCTCCAGCGCCTTCAGGATGGGGCCGGCCTCCGGCGCGTCGATCGACGCGGTGGCCTTGGTTTCCACATCGTGGATCAGATAACCGAAATTGTCGTTTAAACAGGTGAAAGTACGAATTTCGGCGGCCATGTCATCTCCATCGCGCTCATGCCCATCAGACAAATATGGCGTTAACGTTGCGCAGGCAATGCAATATTCCGCGCGCGGCCGCGCTCCTATGCATGTTACATTACGGTCATGAGCATCGACGTCGTTGACCTCAGAGAGTTCTATTCCAGGCGCCTCGGAATCGTGGCGCGGCAAATGATCAATCGCGGCATCAGGGAGCGCTGGCCGAACGCCGAGGGCCAGCGCGTGCTCGGCGTCGGCTATCCCACGCCCTATCTCGGCCTGTTCCGCGAGGACGCCGAGCGCTGCATCGCCTTCATGCCGGCGGCGCAGGGTGTGCTGAAATGGCCGACGGGGCGGCCGGCGCTGGCCGCCCTGGTCGATGAATTCTCGCTGCCGCTGCCGGACGCCGCGGTCGACCGTATCCTGCTGGTCCATGCGCTGGAGATGTCGGACGATCCGGCCGCGCTGCTGCGCGAGGTGTGGCGCGTGCTGTCGCCTTCGGGCCGCGTCATCGCGGTGATCCCGAACCGGCGCGGTGTGTGGACCCGTACCGACAGCACGCCGTTCGGGCATGGCCGGCCCTATTCGCGCTCACAGATCACGGATCTTTTGCGCCAGACCTGGTTCACGCCGACCGCTTGGGGCGAGGCGCTGTTCATGCCGCCCTATGCTGGCGGCTGGGTGCTGAAGTCGGCGCAGATGTGGGAGCGCGCCGGTGCTGCGCTGTCGCTGCCCTTTGCGGGTGTGCACATCGTCGAAGCCACCAAGCAGGTCTACCGCGCGATCCCCGCCAAGCGCGAGCGGGCGCGGCTGATACCTGCTTTGACCAAGCCTGTGCTGGTGCCGTCCTCGACCACCGCCACGCGCAGTTAGGCTGTCGCTGGAGCATGATCTTTCCGGAAAACCGCTTCGCCCTTTTCCGGATCATGCTCCAAAAAAAATCGTCCCGGAGAGACCGGGACGATTTCAGTTCAGGACATCCAGAGAAAATTACTCGCCGGACGCAACTTCGTCGCTGGTGCCGGCCGGAGCTGCCTCACGCTCGGGGCGCGGGCCATGCGGCCGGCGGCGCCGCCGCGGGAAGCGCTCGCCGCCACCGCCGCCTTCGAAGTTCGGCTGGCCGCCATTCGCGGCCTGCGGCTGCGCGCCGGTGATGAAAGAGGGCAGACGATCGACGCTGCCGGCATCGGTGATGACAGGCTGCGGCTGGTTCTGCGGTTGCGGCTGGGGCTGATATTGCGGCTGCGGACGATGGTCGCGTTCGCGATGCTCGCGCGGCTGCTGCTGGTCGCGCTGATAGGGCTGGTTGTCGCGACCCTGATGATCACGCTGCTGGTGATCGCGCTGACCGTCGCGGTCGCGCATGAAAGGCTGCTGCTGTTGCGGCGGCTGCGGCACGAAGCCCGGTTCCTGGCCGAAGTTCGAGAAATTCTCGCCGTCGTCCTCGCTGTCGTCGCCGCTCGAAGTGCTGATCGGCTCGTCGCCGCGCGGCTGCTGGTTCTGGCGGAACTGTTCCTGCGCCGCTGCGATCAGGCGGAAATAATGCTCGGCGTGCTGGTAGTAATTCTCGGCCGCAACGGGGTCGCCGGAGGAGCGCGCGTCGCGCGCGAGCTGGAGATATTTTTCAGCGATGTGCGAGGCCGTGCCGCGGATCTTGATGTCGGGGCCGTTCGATTCGTAAACCCGGGTCATCGGGTTCTGGCCGCGCCGGTTATTATTGTTGTTGTTATTATTGTTGTTGCGGTTGCGCATCCGCTGCTTGTTCTGACCGTTTCTCATGTCCTGCCTTTAATTCCAGCCCTAAAGGTTGCACGCATTACTGATTGC
>Ga0065165_1000594_pt1 | contig 53096 bp, 44 predicted proteins | sample AraplaMF_Cvi_mMF_FD_63813 | JGI IMG/M metagenome (GOLD analysis project Ga0065165, IMG submission 63813) | Arabidopsis root microbial communities from the University of North Carolina, USA - plate scrape MF_Cvi_mMF (version 2) (version 3) | ecosystem: Host-associated > Plants > Roots >...
GAAGTTCCATTAAACGAGTTGCCTCCTTTATTTTATTCGGAGGTGCTGGCTGACATTCACCAGATGATCAACAACTGATATGGCGGTACATATTCTTGGCATACGGCATCATGGGGTTGGCTCTGCGCGGCATACGCAGGAGCAGTTGGCTGCTCTCAATCCGGATATCGTTTTGGTTGAGGGGCCGCCGGAGCTGACGGATGTGTTCGCGTCGGTTGGTAAGGAAGATCTTGTGCCGCCGGTGGCTATTATGGTTTATAATGCCGACGAGCCGAAGCAGTCTACGTTCTATCCGTTTGCGGAGTATAGCCCGGAGTGGGTTGCTATCGCGTTTGCGAATGGGCGGAATATTCCGGTGCGGGCGTTGGACTTACCGGCGGCCGCGTGGTTTGCCCAACGTAAGGACGACACGCCAGAACCTGTTTCGCCCAACGGTGAGAATGAGGATGCGGATGAACGCGTGTCGTTTCGTGACCCGATGAGTTATTTAGCGGATGCGGCTGGTTATAAAACAAGCGAGGCATGGTGGGATCATCACTTTGAAGATACTACACAGACGGACCCCGACCACTTCCCTGCGGTGATGCATGCTATGGGAGCGCTACGCGAGGAGGGTCTCCCCTCTTCGTTGGATAAGGAGAATATTGCGCGCGAAGCCTTCATGCGGAATATTATACGACAGGCGCAGAACGAACTCTATGAACGCATCGTTGTGGTGTGCGGCGCCTGGCATGCCCCGGCGCTGGTCGATCTTGATGGCACCGCGAAGAGCGACGCGAAGATCTTAAAGGAATTACCCAAGACCAAGATCAAGGTTACGGCTACGTGGATACCTTGGACCAACGGACGGCTGTCTATGTTTTCGGGCTATGGCGCGGGTATTTATTCGCCGGGCTGGTACGAACACCAGTGGCAAACGAAAGAACAATCGGAGATCAAGTGGCTGACGAAGGTTGCGCATACGTTCCGGCAAAAAGGCTTTGATATTTCTACGGCACACGTTATCGAGGCGTTCAATCTGTCGCGGGCATTGTCGGTGTTGCGCGGTAAGCCCACGGTATCACTGGAAGAACTGAACGAGGCAACGCTGGCGGTGATGTGTATGGGTGATACTGTGCTGCTTGAATTTGTAAAGGAGAAGTTGATCGTGGGTAACCGACTTGGTAAGGTGCCAAGCGATATCCCAAAGGTTCCGTTACAGGAGGATTTCGAGCAATGTGTTAAACAACTGCGGCTCAAGTTATCGGCAGCAAAGAAGCAGCATGATCTGGATTTGCGAAAGGATACTGACCTGGCGCGCAGTGTATTCTTCTACCGTCTGGAGATTCTTGAAATTCCGTGGGCCACCCGTACCGCCACCCGAACGAAGGGAACGTTCAAGGAGTCGTGGGTAACGGAGTGGACACCCGAAATGATGATCGGGCTGATCGATAAAGCCTTTTACGGAAATACTGTCGAGGCTGCGGCTCAGGCAATTGTTCTGAAGCAGTGTCGTGAAAGCAATAAGGTTTCGGAGATTGCAGTTTTGCTGCAACAAAGTATACCGGCCGAGCTTTATGAGCGTCTGGATGACCTGCTGTTCCGTATTAATGAACTGTCGGCGATCAGTGCCGATATTATCGACCTGATGAACGCGATACCGGCGTTAGTGGAGGTGAGTCGTTATGGTAATGTGCGAAAGTCAGACCTGTCTGTTTTGAATACAATCGTGCAGCAGTTGCTGACCAAGGTGTTTATCGGGCTTTCCAATGCCTGTTATGGGCTGGACGAGGATACTTCGAACAAGATGTTTACACTGATCGGCCTGGTGGACAACGCCGTGAAGCTGTACGACGTTGCCGATATCGAGCAACAATGGCATGACACGCTGCATCATCTTATCGATAAGAACAATGTGCATTCGATTATCCTGGGTTGTGTATGCCGGTTGCTGCTTGACGCCAGGCAACTGACCGATGAGGAGGCAGACCAGCGGATTTCGTTTGCGCTCTCTCCAGCGCATGATCCGCATGATGTGGCATTCTGGCTGGAAGGTTTTCTGCGTGGTAACGGGATGATCCTTATCTATGACAACCGCCTGTGGAACCTGCTTTACACGTGGATCGCGGGGTTGCCCGATTCGGTGTTCACGGAGTTACTTGCGCTGTTACGTCGTGCGTTCTCAAAGTTCGAGTTTGGCGAACGTAGACAGATTGGCGATAAGGCGAAGAAGGGACTTCGGCAACAAACCGCGGCTTCAACGCAAGAGGCCACAAACTTCAATGCCGAGCTTGCGAGCTCTATACTTCCAACGCTTAAAGAACTATTTGGCTAATACACTATGGCAAACGAGGATAACGATAAGACTCTGGAACGCTGGCGGCTGATTCTCGGTGGCGGCGAAGCGGATGGTACGGGGGTTACACTTTCGCAGGAATTATCAGCGGTAGACGCAGCACTCGGTGCATTGTATGACTTCGACAAAAAGCGATCGTTCGACTATGGCGCCCCCAAGAGTGAAGGTGGCAACGACGGCTCCAACCCCGGGGTTGCGCGCTGGCTCGGCGACATCCGGAAGTACTTTCCGGTGAGCGTTGTGAATGTGATGCAGAACGACGCGATGAGGCAGCCGGAACTAAAGAAGAAGATGATCTTTGAACCCGAGATCCTTGAGAAGGCCGAGGCTGATGTTCACCTGGTGGCTACGCTGATGGAACTTGGCAAACTGATTCCTTCCAAGACGAAGGATACCGCGCGGCGCGTAGTTCAAAAGGTTGTTGACGCGCTTATGGAGAAGCTTGAGCAGAAGACTATTTCCGCATTGACGGGAGCGCTGAACAAGTCATCACGGAATAAACGTCCGCGTTATAATGAGATCAACTGGAATGCTACGATTCAGAAGAACTTAAAGCATTATCAGCCGGAGTATAAAACGATTATTCCTGAGGTTCGTATTGGCTATGGCAGGAAGTCGAAGAAGTCGTTGAAAGATATTATTCTTTGTATCGACCAGAGCGGTTCTATGGGAACATCTGTGGTGTACTCCGGCATCTTTGGCGCGGTGATGTGTTCACTACCGCATGTGCAGACAAAGATGGTGGTATTCGATACACAGGTGGCCGATCTGACGGAGGATCTTAAGGACCCGGTCGATCTTTTGTTTGGCGTACAGCTCGGGGGTGGTACGGATATAAACCTGGCGCTTGCGTATTGCAGTGAGCTGGTAACGAAACCCGACGATACTATTCTGATCTTAATCACCGATTTGTACGAAGGTGGTAATGCGCCGGAGATGCACCGCAGGGCACAGGAGCTTGTGGATTCGGGTGTCCAGGTAATCTGTTTACTGGCACTTAATGATGAAGGGACACCGTCGTACGATAGCAACAATGCCAGTGTGTTTGCACGGATGGGGATTCCGGTGTTTGCATGTACGCCGGATAAGTTTCCGGATTTGATGGCGGCGGCGATTCAGAAGCAGGATATCGCGATGTGGGCAGGCAGGATGAAATCAGAATGAGTGTGAGCGCGAGAGCGAGGAGGCTGAGTTGTGATATTAGGTCAGGGTTGTACTTACCATCGACAAAACATTACTACCCGAAGATGGCGTAGAGGGTTAAGGAGATTATGATGATTACAGGAGGGATACAGGCGAAGATGGCGGGGATTTTTTGGTGGTATGTGTAGTGGCCGGTGGAATCGAATTCGACGGGGAGGAGTTGGAGGTCGTCTGTGGATCTTAGGATAGAGGGGTTGGTGGGGAGATACAGGACTGTGGTTATGGTGCTGCCGTCGTGGAAGTATACAGCGGTATTGGCAGATGTTGTGAAGTGATATTTTATTTTGATGATGGTGTTGTCTTCAGAGTCTTTGATTACTTCGCGTGATACTTCGGTGGTGGGAGCGAGTTCTCCGAAGCGCAGGAGTGTTACGATCTTTTGAGCTCCGCGTATCGATGTTCGTAAGATCCATGCTCCGATGCCAGCTAAGATGAAAGCCATAAAGAGTCCTCCGAAGGCGGCGGCCTTTACGGAAAGAATAATGATGCCACAGCTAAAAGTAAGGAATCCCCAGGCGATGATTGCGTTGCAGTTACCGAACATGAGCCAGATGTTGACGGAGTACGGGACGAAACGTGGGGCAGATGGCAATGTTGTGTTGATGGGTTTCGTGGTCACTCGTTTACTTTAAAAGAATGTAAGTATCAGGAAGTAAAAATTCTCGATGACTACTGCTGCCGGAATGATGCAGGTTAGTAGTAAGGAGATTCTTTTGTCGACAAGGTGATTTCCTTGGGCATCGAACGTCGGGGGCACATCGAGATCTTTTACTATTCGATGTTTTTCCGGGTCATCCGGCAAATAGATTACCGGTTCTTCGTATTTGTAGAAGTACCGATCTTTTGATTTTGTGCGGGCGGTAATGTTTCCGGCGGTTGTTTTTAGTGTGGTCATCCCAGAAAAATTAGAAGTCTATAGGTCAGCAACTTCATCTATCGAAATAGGGTAATTAGAAGAAAGTAGAGATTTAGTATGATAACGGCAGCAGGAACAACGCAGCTGAATAGAAGGGCACGCCGTTTATCGATAAGGTGGTTTCCGTGTTCGTCGAATTTCAACGCTGAGGTCATGGATTTGACGAGATCATTTTTATCGGGATTGTCAGGAAGATAAATTACCTGCTCTTCGTCACCATAGGTATGTTCATATTCTGACGATGCAATTGTTTTAATCCAATGGCCGGGATACGGAATAAAATGATACTCCGACCAATATGTGGTACTTTCTCCGTCTATTTTCGAAATCTTATCGCGTGTCGCGACTGCCAAAACACCGTATCGAAGCAGCAATACTTCTTTATGAAAAATCCAGCGGTGAAAGGGAAACATGAGCAAGCCGAATATTACCGGTAATATAAAAGCTAGGACTATGCCATCATCGGTGCTCTTGCTATCCATATCGACGATACGCGCTGTTGCAGGCATATCGCGTACGTAATCAATATGCACAGAGTCTCCAGCTTTCAGCGACCTGTCACTTCCATAGGATACACCGTCATACGTTTTTCCATCAACGGTATATCTAAAATAGTAGGCTATTGTTCCTGGAATTTTATCGGAGTCGATACGTATCAGTGAACCACTTGCGAAGATGATCGGTAGGTTTCCTGATCTGGGTCGCTCGGGAGAAAACGGCGTAGCGTGTCGGCCGAAGAACCAGAACATCAGGGAGGCGAATCCAAAAAAAAGCCAGGCAAGCGTAGGGAAGCAACCGCTGTGGATGTACCATAACTCTGTGGTACGTGATACGTTTCGGGGAGGTGGTGGTAACGTAAAGGGAGTGCTGTCGGGTTCTTTCTTCATGCACGTTTTTTACATGGGTGCTGTGTACTTCTCCAAGACAGGGGTTAGAAAACAGTCTTGGAGATTACTTTGCAATAAGAGTCGTATTTTGCTTTTTGTTCTTTCGGGTAGGTAATCATCAGCGTTCGGTATGCCACAACCTTCTTTGTGGTTTTACTATGTACTACCATTGTTTTACGGTATACAATTTTACTATCTTCATAACCTGACACAACAAATCGATCTGATTTTATTACTTTATACGTAACGTCCATGTCTCTGGTTGCTGATTTATATTCTTGCGCTAACGTTTCGGTTATTTCTTCAATTGCGCGGCTACCGTACGCCCTGATCTCTGTCTCTCCGTCGGGCGAGAGGAAAATCTGACCGTCTCCGATATAGGCTTCGCCCTGGCCTGCAAATTCCGCGGGGTACTAGATACAGAAGTTGTATCGGTTATTGCAATACTCAGCCATTTGCTGGCTTTTCGCCTCTGACGCGATGAGGCCCAGCACCGCGAAGCATAGTCCACGGGTGGTACTTGTTATAAGGTTCAACACGTTGCCAATTACGCGGGATAACCTGATATTTGCAATGTGAAGAACACTACTGCGACGCTATTCATTGGCTTTGGGATACCGCTCTTTCTGGTTGGCGATTGGGGATTTCTTGTTAACGAGCACCTTGTGTGGCTTGCGCTAATCGGTACGGCAATGACGTTTACGGGAATTATATTCTGGTTTAAAAACCGGCGAACATCCCCTCCTACTGCGCCAACGGATAAACGCGATCCGCTGACGTATTTCTGGAAGGTGATGTTCTTAAAACTTATCGTTGGTATGTTCGCCGTGAATATGGTGTTTAAGCTGATCTTCTTTCTAATGCGGATCGGACGCTAACTCTTTATAATACAAACTCTCCGTTGATAGGGGTTACCGCCTCGGGCACATCGGTTTCGCCAACCATTTGCAACAAGTTTATTTCTATGGTCCGGGATATTTGATTAAGCGGAATACCGGTGGGCGTTTTGTCAAACGGCTCCATAAGTAGCATACCATTCTGGTGCGAAACGTGGAACACAAAGCCGAGGACCCAACCAATCAATATTGCCCAGCCGCCAATGGTATCGGCCAGAATAATCGTTACAAATATTACGAGTACCCAAATGAAAAGACGTGTAAAGTAGATGTAGATGGTAGGGAATACTGTGGTGCGAATGCGTTCGGATTTCCCCATGTGATCGGTGAAGGCGGTTATAAGTGAATTGAACTGCATGAAACGAAACGGATCAATACACTGATGGTCTGCCAGTCGCTGCAGATTTTTAGCATGCAGTGTAAGTATAGCATTGGGAACATTTTTCTCTCGTGTCACCTCTTCAACCTCTTCGGCGCTAAAAAAACGTTTGTAATACTGATCGGGTTTACCACGCAGGCTGTCTTTGAGTGCATACACAAAGCCGATGTGCTGGGCGATCATTTGCTTTTTAACGCCTTCGAATTCTTCTACGGAAAGTGTGCCCTGTGATGCGAACTGAAGTATGTGACGCGCCCACGTACGGCTATCGTTTACCAGCGCTCCCCAAATTATCCGGGCCTCCCACCAGCGGTCGTACGCCTGGTTGTTGTTAAAGCCAACAAAGAAGGCCAGCGCGGTTCCGAGCAGCGTGGGAACCATTACCGGAAGCTGAATGGCACGGGGGATTACGTATTCATGCACCAGGTAGGTTATGGTACAGATTATTGCGATAAACAAGTCTACACGCCACGTCGTACGCACAACATGGAGAACGCTGAGGCTTCGGGAGATAACCATATTTTTTTATTAACCAGCAAAGTTTTGTGGAAATTCTACGTTAATCCGCCAGCGACGTGATACGGTCTAATACGTTTAAAAGACACGTCACAGGCCGATTTCAACGGAAAATTATTATGCCACGGTCTGTTAGGGATGGAAAAACAGCGCGAGCCGCCGTCGCTGAAGCAGCTATCCCTCTTTCGCTGAGCTATGGCGGGCGAAGGGCGGGTGCAATGCGGAGCGTGAGAATGCAGCGAATTTTGAGCATTAACGGATTATCGTAGTTGTGCGAAATTTGCAATAAACATTGTGGGCTATGAGCCGGGCTTCACCCTGAAGCTATAGACCTCTTCGAAAGATTTTTCAAAATGCTATCGCGAATTGACAAAATCATAAAACCCAAAACGAATTCCTTACGTTAGGGATAACAGAAGTAAATAAATGTTTCCCGCCTCAGGGTTAACATACAGAAACTTCGCTAGTTTTGTAACTCGAAATGAAAACGACAATGAACCCCAGTATTACCATAACTCCAAGCAGCCTCATGCAGCGTATGTGTGCGATGCCGCGTTGTGATTTTTGGGAATACCCGGGAGCAAGACCTTATATATAAGCGCTATAAACGCTTTATAGAAGCCCTCTCCCGGCAACGGGGGAGGGCTTTTTTTGTCTGAACAGGATGAATTGAGGATTGACCTGATGAACAGGATTAAATTGTCTGAACCCTCGTCCGCTGAAGCTATCCAGCCGTCGCTGAAGCTATGGCGGGCGAAGGACGGGCGAAGCAGAAGTAGGATTTTGAAAGATTATTAGATTAAGGATTACCGCTTGTATTGTGGTTAAAACGTATTGCACATTGGCGTAGGGGTAGCGCGTGGAGTTCATATCTCCAGGGTCACAGGTTCGAATCCTGTATGTGCAACAGATTAGGGAATGTTATGATAAACATGATTTGTTACAAATCATGTTTATCCGGATCTCTCTATTTATTGGGGATTAAGCTAACTAAGTAGAAGCGTCTCTTTTCAGGATCATAACATGGAGCAGTTGTGACGAGAGAGAAGGACTGGAGCGTTACCAGTAATCTCCACCAGGTCAGATCTATTATTAATGGTCGTTAACGATTATTGATATTGATAGGGCCGGTAGCGTGATAGCATAGTCGCTGATAAATGCTTCCTCCTAATTATTCAGAAGGAAAATTGAGGTTAAAGCCCTCCACGCTACAGTACATTAATTACAGTAATGAAATGAGTTATACACTTCAGACTATTAACGGACACGAGATTGCGCTACTTACATCGAGCGATACGATTATTGTGGATGGACAAACGTTTCTGGATTTCGTAATGAATCAGCCGGCTGACCGGATTGTCTTTTATAAAAATAATTTCAGTGAGTCATTCTTTGATTTACGAAGTGGCGTAGCAGGAGACATCTTGCAGAAGGCCGTAAACTACAGACTGCAGCTCGCAATCGTTGGTGACTATACCCGCTATACAAGCAAAAGTCTGCGAGACTTTATGTATGAAAGTAACAACGGGAATGTTGTTACTTTTGTAGAGACTTTAGATGAAGCATTTAAGAAATTGAGTGCATAGATTATTAAATAAAAAAACATTATCTACAGGTAACAAAATTAAGACAGAGACGTATATATTTACATCATGAAAACACAAGTCCTTATAAGTTTACAAAGCCGACCCAGTAGTCCTAAAGGAACACAGGAGGATCGACTATGTATGCATAGATGAGGATATGAGAATATCTGATTGATGAGCATCGTATGAAGCCTCCTTGAAAAGGGAGGCTTTTTGTTTTATAGCCTTGGGCTTTAATTGAATATATAGGGTAATGGAGGAGCTTGGTCGTCCTCGCCTGCTTTGGACGCAGGAGATCTTCGGTTCGAATCCGGATTACCCTACGAGAATCAGCGCGAGCCTGCCGTCGCTGAAGCAGCTATGGCGGGTGCAATGCGAAGAGCGAGAGCGAAAATGCAGAGAATTTTGAGATGAGCGTTTAACTATTTACAGAACATATCACGGAGAGCAGACAGATATTGGTTTGCTGTACTGTCCTGCTAAGACAGACCTCAATATTTCCTTGAGGTGAGGGTTCGAGCCCCTCGCTCTCCGCTTAGATGAAGTGTGGAGTGCCAGAGTGGAATGACGGCCGGTTCGGCGGATGGCTTAGAGTGGCATTGTGAGGGATTATAATTGTTGTAGTTTTGGGGTGTCAGTGTATAGGCTGATATCCGGCAATAGCGTTACGTGAATATTACCCACCCCTGCACGTTTTAGTCCTGGAAACATGGATGCCGGATTGGTTATTGTATAACATTTTTCATTAAACTTTTATTCATGAAACAAACACTTGTGTGGCTTCCGGTATGCCTGTTGGTTCTTATGTATTGCAAACCGAAGGAGGGCGCACCGGCCGAGAGCGCTGTGCCGAATACCCCTGCCGTGGCGACAAAGACGGAGGTGGTTAAACTTATTGAAAGCTCGGTGAGTTGGAATGGAGACTCGCTTCCCGCTTATCCTGTAGGTAAACCGAAGGTGACGATTTTACAGATTACAATACCTCCGCAGACGGCGCTTAAGGTGCATCAGCATCCGGTTATTAATGCAGGTGTTTTGTTGAAGGGAGCTTTGACGGTGATTAGTGAGAAGAACGATACATTACACCTGAAGGCGGGCGATCCGATTATCGAGCTGGTGAATGTGTGGCATTATGGGAAGAATGAAAGTAATGAGCCGGCAGAAATCATGGTGTTCTATGCAGGCGTTGATGGTACGCCGATTACGATTGCTCAGGAAGGCAAGAACGATCATTAAACGGTAACGCGTTTATACGAGAGCCCGGCTGTATAGGTCCGGGCTTTTTTTATCGCAGGGCGTCGAAGCTATATTTAGCGTTTTCCCAGAAGCTGTCCAGGGCGATGATGCGGGGCTTGAAGAAGGAGATGAGGTCAGACCATTGGTCTTTATTGAAGACGGATACGCCGGGGAGGTCTTTGTATATGCGGCTGATTACTTTGCCGCCTCCTACGGGAACATGTAGTTGCCATTCCCATTCTTCTTCAAGGGTGACGTGCAACATGGTTTTGAGTTCGAGGAATTGTTCGAAGTAGATTTCCTGTATACCGGGGTCGCGGTGTTCGATGGAGATGTAGATGGCCGCTGAACGTTGACCGGCATCCATGCGGAAGTATACGTCTTTGAGGAGCGTATGGTAATTTACCCAGTTGGTTTTAAGGCCTTCGGCGGAAAGTACAGGGCTCATGTACCGGCCGAAGGTGGTCCAGAATTCTTCCCGGATGCGCGATGCTTCTTCGCGATTGAACATGGTTGCAAAAATATACGTAATGTATCACGCCGCCACTATTGGGACAATAATTCGTTACAATCATCCATTCTGATTCCGGAATTCGCTGGGCGACATGCCGGTTCTTGACTTAAAAAGTTTTGTGAAGTGCGAAGGATGTTCGAACCCCAGGCTATACGCTATTTCGCTTACGGCTTTGTCGGTTCCCCATAGCAACGCTTTTGCCTTTTCGGTAAGCTTGAGGTGGATATGCTCCTGAGTGGTTTTGCCGGTGTATTTGTTCAGTAAGTCTGAGAGGTAGTTGGGCGACAGGTAGAGTTGTTCGGCAAAGTGTTTTACGTGCGGCAGGCCGGCTTCGCTGAGTGACTCCTGTTTGAACCATGCGTTGAGCAACCGTTCGAATTTCTGTACAGCATCGTTGCTTACATTGATGCGCGTAAGAAACTGACGTTCATAGAACCGGGTACAGTAGGCAAAGAAGAGTTCGAGGTTGCTGAGGATAAGATTGTAGGAATGATTGTCCTGATTGAGGGCCAGTTCTTTTTCGATGTTGCCCAGGCAATTTTCTAAGGTACTCTTTTCGGATTCGGAGAGGTGCAGCGCTTCGTCCGTGTCGTATCCGAAGAAGGAGAGTTCGGAGAGCTTACGGCCCCGCTCGCCGGCATTCAGGAAGTCGGGGTGGATGTACAGGCCCCAGCCTTCGTTTACAGGGTAGTTTGGATCGGGCGAGAAGGGTTGGTATGGCGCGGTGAACATGAGTGAGCCTTCGCTAAAGTCGTAGTCTGATCGTCCATACTTTATACGGCCTGTTACTCTTTTACAGGATACGCCGTATACACCGAGGCGGTAGAAGATCTCTCCAGGCTTGCGGCGGGAGCGGTCCACTCTGGCAAAGTCTATTACGGTAACCAGCGGATGAACGGGTGGCGGATAGACGACGAACTCGTGCAGCTCGGAGATGGAGTTTACATCAACATAGTCCATTGTAGTTTCTGTTTATACGTTAAGCCCTGGCTTCTGTCGGCAAGCCGAAGATACGGTGTTTGGGTAAGCATACCATGCCTACGCAGAAACCCAAGCGTTCTGTAGTGATGCCTATAATGATAACCCGCCAGATACTTCTATGCGTTGACCGTTTACCCAGCGGGCATCGGGAGAGCAAAGGAAGGCGACCACACCGCCTACGTCGTCGGCGACGCCTATGCGTGGTAGTGCGGTTACGGCTTTTACGTGTTCCTGAAATTGGGCATTGTCTCGGAATCGCACGCCATTGAAGTCAGTGGCTATGGCGCCGGGTGCTACGACGTTTGCGCGGATGAATCGTGCGCCGAGTTCTTTGGCAAAGTATCTCGTTAATGTTTCTACTGCCGACTTGATGCTGGCATACGCGCCACTGCCGGGGAAGGACACGCGTGTCAGGCCTGACGATACGTTTACGATGGAGCCGTGGTCGTTCAGCAGTGGAACCAGTTTTTGGGTGAGGAAGAAGGTACCTTTGAGGTGCACGCTGACGAGGTTATCAAACTGCTCTTCGGTTGTTTGCATGAAGGATGGTACGGTGAGTCCAACGCCGGCGTTGTTAACGAGATGATCGAAGCTGGTGGCCGCGAATACATCGGTCAGGGTTTGGCGGAGCTGACTGGCAAAGGCTTCGAAGGTTTCCGATTTACCTACGTTAAGTTGAACGGCAGCGGCTTTGCGCCCGAGCTTTTCGATGGCGGCAACAACGGCCAGGGCTTCGTCTTGTTTGGTATGGTACGTTACGATGATGTTGTTTCCGGTTTCAGCAAGGCGGAGGGCCATTTCTTTTCCAAGTCCCCGGCTACCACCGGTTACCAGTGCGATTTTTGATGTTTGTGATGACATGTTCTTTGTTTATATCTTTTTATCAAAGTTGCCGGTTCGGGTACACAGGCGTCTTATACTTTTCTCTGCATCTCTGATATCTATTCCGGTTGAATAATCTTTTTCTCAGGCCCGGAACTGAATTGGGTGTTTTGGTTTTATTTTGAATATTTACCCTATGCATACTATCCTGATTCAGTATATCTGTCTTGTGTTTATTATTCTGGCGCTGGTTATGGTTTCGAACCGGCTGCGGGTGGCGTACCCGATTGTGCTTGTACTGGGCGGACTTGCGTTGAGCCTGACTAACGCATTCCTGAACATTACGGTAGATCCCGAGCTTATTTTCTTTATTTTTCTCCCTCCCCTGCTATACGAAGCGGCCTGGCAGACCTCGTGGAAGGAGTTCTGGCGTTGGCGGCGGGTGATTACGAGTTTTGCTTTTCCAATTGTTATTCTTACGTCGTGTGTGGTTGCCTTTGCATCGAATGCTGTTATCCCGGGCTTCACGATGGCGCTTGGCTTTTTGTTAGGGGGTATTGTGTCGCCTCCGGATGCCATTTCTGCATCAACCATTATACGCCAGACGAACGCCCCGAAACGGTTGATCAGTATTATTGAAGGTGAGAGTCTGTTGAACGATGCGTCGTCGTTGATCGTGGTACGGTTCGCACTACTTGCCGTTATTACCGGGCAGTTTCATTTTGGAGAGGCTGTGGGCAACTTTGTGCTGGTGATTGTTATGGGTACGTTGATCGGCGTGGGCATCGGCCTACTTTTCTACGCGATTTACAAATGGCTTCCCACCACACCGAGTATTGAAATCGTATTGAGTGTTCTCTCGCCCTACTGTATGTATTATGCCGCAGAACATTTTCACTTCTCGGGTGTTCTGGCCGTGGTAAGCGGCGCGCTGCTCTTATCAAACAAACGTCAACAGATGTTATCGTACCAGGGGCGGGTGCAAGGGTCTAACGTGTGGTCTACGATAGGCTTTGTACTTAACGGCTTTGTGTTTATGTTGATCGGTCTGCAGTTGCCTTCGATTCTGCAAGATGTGGAGACGCTGACATTATGGGAGGCCGCAGGCTATGGCCTGGCTATTTCAATAGTATTGATCGTGACACGGCTACTCTGTACGTTGGGTGCCGCAGCATTCACGCTTTTTATACGACGTTATATTACGGTAGCCGATCCCAACCCGGGCTTCGGTATGCCGATCATATTCGGCTGGGCGGGTATGCGCGGGGTGGTGTCGCTGGCGGCAGCATTTTCTATTCCGGTTACACTGGCCAATGGCCAGGCCTTTCCGTATCGAAACCTGATTTTGTTTATAACCTTTATCGTGATCCTGGTAACGCTGGTGTTTCAGGGGCTGACATTGCCCTGGGTTATCCGGAAGATCAATCCAACGGACCGGTTCACGACTATAACCGAGAATAAACAGGAGCTTATTATTCAGAAGAAGATCGCCCGCGTTTCAGTTGAGTTTCTCGAAACACAATACGATGGCGACCTCACGGAGAATGCGCACCTCAGCAATATGCACGCACGCTTTAAAGCAGAGCTGACGTTCTTCGAGAATTTATCGGATCTGCCGGCGTCGAGTGAAAGTCCGTTGCGGCATTATCAGCAGATTACGTTGCTGATGCTGGAGCGACAACGGGCGTTTTTGCATGAGCTTAATAAGCGGGAGGAGTTTGACGAGGATATTATACGGAAGTATTTGTCGCTTATTGATCTGGAGGAGTTTAAGTTGAGGGAGAAGTTGATTGATTTGGTGGTGGACGGGAAAGAGATCGCTACGGCGGTCTGACGCCTCCTTCGCTAACACTATCCCGCCTTCGGTAAAGCTATCCCGCCTTCGCTGAAGCTATCCCGCCTTCGCTAAAGCTAGGGCGGGCAACGGGCGGGCGACGGGCGGGCAACGGGCGGCTGAGGCAGGATTAGGATTCGTTAGAGATTGAAAGAATTAGAGAAAAAGAACGGAAGGCTCATATGAACGTGAATCCATCCAAATTAATTGATAAAGACATTAACCCTACGTATATGTTTACGATTGATCAAATCAGTGCGGCGCATGGTAAGGTGAAAAGTGGTTCGGATTTTCCCAGGTATATTCAGGATGTGAAGGAGCTGGGCGTGGTACGATATGAAACGTTTGTTGCCGATGGGCACACGGTGTATTGGGCGGCGAGTGGAGATAGTTTGAAGTCTGCGGAGAAGTACGTAAGGCTTGCCATAGCGCAGGATAGTAATGCCGATGCACTTGTGGGTGCACTGAAAACGCACCAACGGGGAGAGACGGATTATATGACGTTTTGCAAGCAGGCGGCCGATGCGGGGATCGAGAAGTGGGTGGTAGATGTGACGGAGATGACGTGTACGTATTATACGGTGAAGGGAAAAAAGGTGTTGAGGGAGGTTATACCGGGATGAATTATATTTAACAACCGATGATTGAAATTATAACGTATCAAGACGAGCATGGACCTGTGTTTAGGGCGATAAATCAGAAGTGGCTGGAGGAGTACGGATTGTTGGAAGAAGTTGATATAGTGATGTTGAACGATCCACGGGGGAGTATTATTGATGCGGGTGGGGTTATCTATATAGCGTGGGCAGAAGGCATGGTTGTAGGTAGCGCTGCGTTGATTAAAGAGCATGAAGGGGTGTATGAGTTGGCGAAGATGGGGGTTGCCGATGAATGGCGGGGGAAAGGAATTAGTAAGATGCTGTTGGAGCGGTGTATCGAGAAGGCGCGGGAGTTCGGGGCGGAGAAGGTGGTGTTGTTTTCGAACGATCAGTTGACAAGAGCGCTGGGGTTGTACAGACAGTACGGGTTTAAGGATGTAGCGGTGACGGATAGTCCGTTTAGTACTGCGAATGTGAAGATGGAGTTGGTGTTGTAGGGTGGCAAAGTCTGCGCCTGGCAACCTGAACCGGATCCCTTGCGTGAGGTACAGGTAGATCATTCGTATATTCAATAAATAAGATAGTGTTATGAAGTCTGCTGCTTTGGCGGGGAAACCGCATTATGCGATTTTGGATGGATTGAGGGGTGTGGCGGCGTTGATGGTGGTGGTGTTTCATTTTTTGGAGGCGCATGCTACGAGTCATTTAGATTTGATGATCAATCATGGGTACCTGGCGGTGGATTTTTTCTTTTTGTTGTCGGGTTTTGTGATTGGGTACGCGTATGATGATCGATGGGGACGGATTACTTTGAAAGAATTCTTTGTGCGACGACTGGTCCGCTTGCAGCCGATGGTTGTTGTCGGGATGGTGATTGGGGCGGTGTGTTTTTATTTTCAAGAGTCTACGCTGTGGCCGCAGCTTCATACGGTGCCGGTGTGGCAGGTGTTGGTGATTATGGTGATTGGGTTTACTGTGTTGCCGGTGCCGCCTTCGGCGGATATTCGGGGATGGATGGAGATGCATCCGTTGAATGGTCCAGCCTGGTCGTTGTTTTTTGAGTATGTGGGGAATCTGTTGTATGCCCTGGGGATACGGAGGCTTTCGAACACGGCGCTGGCAGTACTGGTGGTACTTTCGGGGATAGCGCTTGTGCATCTGGCCGTTACGGCGGGCGATGTTATTGGCGGGTGGTCGCTGACGGCGGAGCAGCTGCATGTGGGATTTGTACGGCTGATGTTTCCATTCTTCGCGGGGTTGCTGCTTTCACGCACGGTAGCGTTGCGGCCGGTTAAGAATGCTTTTCTTTTGTGTAGTCTTATGGTGATCGTCGCGCTGTCGATACCGCGTATTGGTGGAACCGAGCGCTTATGGCTGAACGGACTCTACGATGCGGGTACTATTATCGTTGTATTCCCACTGATTATTTACGTGGGCGCGAGCGGGAACGTTACGAGCACGGCCGGCAAACGGGTTTGTAAATTTCTGGGTGATATTTCATACCCGGTTTACATTACGCATTATCCGATTATTTATATCTACACGGGATGGGTATACGACCATACGTATTCCGTCTACGAAACGGCGTTTGTTATTGCCGGAGCGTTTACAGGCTGTGTGTTATTGGCGTATCTTTGTCTGAAGTTTTATGATGAGCCCGTACGGCGCTGGCTCGGCAAACGCCTGCTTACGTGAGTAAGACTGTTGCAATTACCCTTACCGCCGAATCCCTACTGCTATGAATACACTTGTTAATATTGTTATTACTGCCTTACTGGTTATCTGGGGTGGCGTTCTGATGATGTCGCCGATGATGATTGCGGCGCGGGGTATGCGCGATAGCCGGAGTTCGGTACTGATGGTGATGGTAATTCTGGGGTATCCCATTATCGTATTTCTGATTGTGAAGTTTCTGGGCTTCCGGTATTTCGGGACGAATACAACGGGTTGGTTGATTGCCGTTACAGTGGTGTGGGGGCTGGTGATTTCACTATACGGATTACCCCGGTTGCTTCTGAATATCGGTAAGGGTATCCCTAATAACGGCTATTTTATCACGCCCGAAGTTGTTTACCTGGATGGCAAGCAGGTGAAAGGGGCCGATCCCAAATCTTTCCGGTCGCTGGACGATGACCGCTATGCTGTGGATGCGACGTCGGTATACTATTATGGCAAACAGATACCCGATGCACATGCTCATTCGTTCCGACCACTGACGGGGCAGGCCGATTCGATTGTGAGTGGTACGTTTGCCACGTACTGGGTAGACGATTCGCGCGTCTATTATAATGGAACGCCGATTCCGAACAGCGATGCAGAAACCTTTCAACTTTTGACAAACGCGTACGCGAAAGACAAGAATCGCGTTTACTTTACAGATCGTGTGCTGGCAGGCGCGAAGCCGGAAACGTTCCGGTTGTTGAACGAGGTTATCGGTACGGATGGGGAGGCTGTTTATGTTTCGGTGAAACGATCGAACACCCGGGTAGATATGAATACTTTTGAGGCAGTTGACGGCGAGTACTGCCGGGATAAGGACAACATCTATATGGTTTTCATCTTACAGGATGAGCCGCTTGTAAAAGCTGAAGGTGCAGATCCCGAAACGTTTACGGTATTGGAGCGCAGTTATGCAAAGGATAAGAACCACGTATACTTCTTCGGATCATACGAAGGGAAGGGACAACGTTTCGTTACGCTTAAAGGTGCCAACCCTGCCACGTTTACGATAGCGTACGACGCCAAGACCAGATCAGAGGCTCATGACGGCAATCGCCACTGGATGTACGGTGAATTGGTGAAGCCGTAACGCCGATCACCAACTCACAGTAACATCCGCTTAGTAGCACTACATTTTCCGGGAGGTATTCCTTGTTGTTTCGTTGTTATCGCCGAAGTCACTGTGGGCATTTTCGGCGTATTCTATCCGGAGTCGGTTTTCAACATTGCGTACCCCTGAAACACCTTCGCAGATGTCTTCGGCGCGTCGCTTGGCTTCACGGGAGTCTATACTTCCGGTAAGCAGTACGTCTCCGTTCGTTACGCTTACTTCAATGCCTGAGGCATCAACGAAGGCATCGTCGTACAGGCGGTCGTTCAGATCCTCTGTGATTCGTTCGTCAGAGCGGGTGTAATTACGAGGACCTTTGCCCCGATGGTTCCCCTGAAGCGCCCGCTGATGATCGTTCGGGTGAGTTGCTCGTGGGTCTCTGCTAGACGTAGATTCAGGCCACAGGTCTCCTGTACGTTCAAACTGACGCCTATGGTCTTCGGGGTACAGGTAATTGTCCGGGCGGCCAAAGTCGTGCGTGTTTTGATTTACGTAACCGTGGCGTGTAAAGTCTTCTGCTCCTCTCCCACCGTAATGCTGACCACTGCGATGGTTCCACCAATCGTGCTCACGGTCGTTGTGCGAGGCAAAGGATGGTCTTGATTCATTGCGATAGGGTTCATAATAATCGTCGTCATAGCTGTTGGCTGCGTTCTGATTATTAACGTCGCGGTTCTGATTGGACCTTCGGTAATCGGGGTTATATCTGTGATGCTCCATTGTTGTAGTATTTAAAGTGTGTCTTTTTAAGTACCTGTATTATATACTTTCGCTGTCGGCATATACGTGGCGCAGGTGTGTTTGGAACCATTGAATGGCGTGTGCTGCAACCAGGTGTAATGTGCCGGGCTCTTCGAAGCGTTGTGTTGCTCCTTCTATGATTACGAGTTCTTTTGAGGCGTTCAGTTCGCAATAGGCTTTCTGATTCATTCCGATAACGTCGTGATCGAGGCCGCCAACGATAAGCGATGTGGGCGACTTTACCTGCGGCAGGCTGTACATGGCGAGGTCGGGACGTCCTCCGCGTGATACTACGGCACGAATGCGTGTCCCCAAATGTGCCGCTGCCTCCAATGTGGCAGCCGCGCCGGTGCTTGCGCCGAAGTATGCGAGGTTAAGTTCAAAGTCGGGGCGGCTGGTAAGCCAGTGTGTCACGCCCAGCAGCCGATCGGTCAACAGGTCGATTTTGAAACGGTTCGCATAAGCGTCTTCTTCGTGCGGGGTGAGCAAGTCGAATAGTAGCGTGGCGAAACCGGCGTCGTTCAAAGCTTTTGCAACGAACTGGTTACGCGGGCTAAGACGACTGCTACCGCCGCTATGGGCGAAGATTACAATGGCATCAGCATTCATAGGAATATTGAGATTGCCCGTAACCGACGCCTCTTGTAAGGGTATTTCGATTTCGTCTTTAAATTGATACACTGCCATACGAATACATTTATTTTTGCAATCCTATTCTACCTGATTTTTTACACCCGTGCGATAAACGCCGGTCATCGTTTAGCGCCATATTTAGCGCGTTTAAAGTCGTTGATGAGGTCGACGACTTCTTCGTCTTCGAGGTGATGGAAGTCTTCGTATACCTGCCCTACGGCGTAGAAGTCGTCGGGGCGCTCTACTATCACGACTTCGTCGGCCAGTGCGTTTATCTCCGGAACATACGTTGTGCCGGATACGGGCGCGGCAACGATTATCTTCGCAGCGTTTTTGTTCCTGCACATTTTTATGGCGGGAACCAGTGTGGCGCCCGTTGCGATGCCGTCGTCGGCAATGATAACAATGCGGCCGTTCATGTCGGGCAGTGCGGCACTGTTGCGAAAGCGTCGGACACGACTTTGGATTTCTTTCAGTTGTATGTCTATGATGTGCTGAATGGTGTCGTGGCTGATGTGACCGGAGTATGCGGTGAGATAAAGTGACCCATCTTCAGCAGCCGCACCGATGGCCAGTTCTTCGTGGTCTGGATGTGGAAGCTTTTTGGTGACTACTACTGCCAGTTCGCCGTGGATGACGTTCGCGATTTCATACGCGATGACTACACCGCCGCGCGGAATACCCAGCACCAGTGCATTTTTGTCTTTGTAATTCTCTTCGAGCAGTTTAGCTACTTCGAAACCGGCATCGCGCCGGTCTACAAAAACACGTCCTTCGTCAATCATGCCCATAACACAGTCGTTTGGTTTAACTTACGTTTGCATGTTTACATACGGCCAAAAATGATACCTGTCACCTTAATTGAGTTGTTCCCCAGCGTGTTGTCGCTGTGGAATTCGTGCTACGTAGCATGATTGCCTGATAACGGGCAATTATTTGGTCGTACTGATAATCAGGATGTTGCGAAGAATTTATTGCGGGTTTTTTGGAGCGAATGGAGGAAGTCTTATTTTTGTATTGTTCATTACAAAATAATAACCTTACGTCTTATGCGCGGAAGACCAGCAGCGTACAGTACACAAGCCGTTGTGGAGAAGGCTCAAAAAGTCTTTTGGAAGAAGGGCTATACGGCGACGTCGCTGGAGGATTTGCTGGCAGCTACCGGTATGGGTAGTGGCAGTTTTTACAACGCGTTTAAGGGTGGCAAGAAGGAGCTTTTTAAAAAAGCACTTCACCAGCGTCGTGAGGCTTTTGCCGAGTTTAAAGAGAAGCTTCGCGCGAGCGATACTCCTTTGGAGTTAGTTAAAGACTTCTTCCGCAGTATTGCGCAAGCCGATAAACCGACCCATATGCGGGGTTGCATCATCGCTAACGCGGTGGTTGAAATGGCCGCTCTTGATAAGGAGCTTGAAGATGAAGCGGTGACTATTTTAAAGGAGACGGAGGCGCTTTATACGGAGGCTATTGCGCTTGCGCAGAAAAAGGGAATGCTGAAGAACACAACCGAGCCGGCCATTCTTGGTCGCTATTTAATAACGTTATGGAACGGCATTAACGTAACCCGGCGTATGTATCCGGATACTAGTATACTCTCACAACAAATCGAAATGCATCTGGACATACTACGCTAATTTTTTTTGACCTATTTTGTAGTAATCACTACAAAATAATTAGTAAACATTCTTCGCTTTTTATATGGATTTACAATTGAAATCAAAGACCGCGTTTATCAGCGGATCAACCCAAGGTATCGGCTTTGCTATAGCCCGCCTTCTTGCGACAGAGGGAGCTCATGTGATTCTCAACGGCCGTACAACGGAACGCACAGACACTGCTGTGGCACGGCTGAAGGCAGAGGCACCGGGAGCCAATGTGGATGGTATAGCGGCCGACTTCGGCAATGTGGCGCAAGTAAATGATTTGCTTACTCAATTGCCCGCGGTAGATATTCTGATTAATAATGTTGGGATCTTTGAGCTGAAAGCATTCGCCGATATTACGGACGCCGACTGGGAGACGTTCTTTTCGGTAAATGTCATGAGTGGGATACGCCTGAGCCGGCATGTGTTACCCGGTATGCTTGCCCGCACGTGGGGGCGTATTGTTTTCATCAGCAGTGAATCGGCGGTGAATATCCCGGAGAATATGATTCATTATGGTATGACGAAGACGGCGATGTTGGCAGTAAGCAGCGGCCTGTCGAAACTTACCAAGAATACGGAGGTTACCGTGAATACGATTCTGGGCGGGCCTACATATTCCGACGGCGTTGCCGGTACGATTGAGTCCATTGCATCAATGCAACAGCAGGATGTGGATGCGGTGAAACAAACGATCATCAGCACGCTGAACCCTACATCGCTTCTACAACGGTTTATTACACCGGAAGAGATTGCGAATCTGGTGGCGTATCTGTCCAGTCCTTTGGCGGTGGCTACGAATGGGTCGGCATTGCGTGTTGACGGTGGTGTACTGAATACGTTGCTTTAATACATTATGTACATCTATCCCGGAAAGGGGCGGCCTTCTTTGGTTAGTTCTTTCCGGATGCCGAGCACTACATCGGCCAGTGTGATGACGAGCGGCTTTACTTCGCCAGACGATGATGCCTGCTGCAGTTTATCATTTCGCTCTACCGCTTTTAGACTGGCATAGTGTACTACGTTAATGATACTGCCGCCGGAGAGTTCGTATTTCTTTACGATGTCGGGTATGTTGAGGGCTTCGATCGATTCTGTTGCCTGACCGGCATCGCGGGCAAAGAGGCTGTTTATCGGAAACGCGTTCGTCCAGATCGCGGCACGCTCTGTAGCGTCGGGGAAGGGAAACTTCAATACGATGTTGAAGCGGCGCATGAAGGCATCGTCTATGTTGTTTCGCATGTTGGTAGCCAGTATGATAAGGCCGTTGTATTCTTCTATACGCTGCAACAGGTATGATACTTCCTGGTTGGCGTATTTGTCGTGGGCATCGCGTACGCCGGTTCGTTTACCAAAGAGTGCGTCGGCCTCGTCGAAGAAGAGTACCCAGCCTTTGTCTTCGGCGCGCGAGAACAGGATTTCGAGGTTTTTTTCGGTCTCGCCGATGTATTTGGAGACGACCATGGAGAGGTCGATTTTGTATACGTCTTTGTTCAGCGCGTTTCCGAGCAACGCGGCGGCTAGGGTTTTGCCGGTTCCCGGCGGGCCGTGAAAGAGTGCGCGGAAGCCTTTTTTGAGACGGTCGTGCATTTTCCACTGTGTCATGAGTTGCTCGTTATGCTTCAGCCAGGTTATGATTTCGCTTATCTGAGTTTGCAGCTCGTCGTTGATTACCAGGGCAGACCAGTCACGGCTTTCGCGGATGCGTTTTGCGGGGAAGGTCATGCTGAAGTGTGGCGCGGCGGCTTCGCCTGTTGTGAAGAGGTGTATATAATCGTTGGAGAGAATGATGCGCCCGCTAAGCCATGGTTCGCCTGGGGGAAGTTCTTCGAGCCAGGCTATTTTTTTCTGCGCGATGATGTTGTTGGCATCGAAAAGTTTCTGTACCTGGAATTGCTCCTGCAGATTATTACCCACCAGAAGGAAGACGGCGGTTTGGCCTGTGGGCAGGAATGCGCGTGAGTTCTTGCCGCGCACGCCGCCAAGCCTGGGGAAGTCGCCCGATGATGATAGTTTATTTTCTATCGTCTTATCAAATATATCGGACTGGATATGCGGCGCCAGGGCGATGAGCAACAGTACTGCCTGCTGGCCTGTCAGGCTATTGTCCAGCGCGAAGCGGCCGAGTGGAAGTTGCCACTGGTCGAGCGACGGCATGGTGGGTGGTACATTTTGCTCTTGCGGGTTAAAATGTTCGTCCAGACGGAACGCTATCAGTTTTTCAAGGTAGTCTACTTCGGGAATCATGAGGGGGTTCTTTGTTCGGGTTTGGTTAGCGCATCAGGGGCAGCTTTGCGCTTTGATGGTGTTGCATGGTTCGTCGCCTTTGCCTTTCTTTTTTCCTTTCGCGCGGTACAGGGCGCAGCAAATTCCAGGCAGAATGGTGGGGTCATAGCTTACGTGTACGTTCGTGAGGCCGATCACGCTATGGTAGTTGAGTTGACGGAGTTTCTGAAGATCGCCATCGTCATTTTCCCCACCCCAATCGACGTGCACACAGCCATGCGAGCCGATATCCAATGCTCCGCGATGTATCGCTTCGCCGTTATGAAAGAAGATGGCGAACGACATATTGGAATCGAAGCGCGTGCTTGCCGGCTTGTATCGATTGCCCGGGCCTTCGTTGCCTCTCTCGTTGGCGTTGTGGTAGCCTATTCCTTTAATTCTTGTTACTTTATGATTACCGGGGTGTGTATACATTTCGGTATTCTTACCGCCGGTAATAGACATTGCCATAACGGGTACGGCCGGCTGCACGCCGTTGATATTGTATACAGCAACCATTATGCCTTTGGGCATGATATCGCCATCTGTATCGGTAACAATCTGGTTAAAGTGAATGTATATATCCTGTATCCATGGCTTCCTGGTTTGATCTGTTGTGGCATCGAACGCGCCTTCTTTCAGGTCTGGCGTATCGGCTACACCATAGTTAAAGCTTGCTTTTTCTTTTGGCCGATAGGGTTGAATAATGCCCGTCGCCTCTTTGCGTTGTACACCACCCTGCTGCACCACGTGCGTAAGCTCGTGTGCGAGGAGTCGTTTACCGGTTGTGGATTTCGGGTCGTACTTTCCGGAGTTGAAAAATATATCATTGCCGTGTGTGAAGGCCTGTGCCTGTAACTGCCGGTTCATTGTTACAGCATCGGTATCGTTGTGAATGTTTACGTTGCTGAAGTCGGCGTTGAATGCGGTTTGCATTTCGGCACGGGTGTCGGCGGGTAAGGGCTTGCCTTTTCCGGCTTTGCTTTGAATGCTGTTTGATAATGCCGCACCGGCGTTTCCGGAACCGGTTTCGCTTTTGGTCTGTATGGTGCTTTTATCTTCTTCGCAATCAGGGCATGTGCGTTGCTGCTCGGGCTTTTCCTGGACCTGTTTGTCGCGCAGCATGCGGGCATCGTTGGTGCCGAGGTTGTCGTCCTCTTTGCGGGTGGCGAGCCGCTGGATTCCGGTTATATCTTTCTGCTCTATTGCGGCACCGGCTGTGTTTTCCTTTTTGCTTACCACTTTATCGGCCGTGGAGTCGGCTTCTTTTTCGAGGGCGGTATCGCTGTTGACCATACCCTTTGTTTGAAAAAAGGCACCGCAGCGTGCAGGCGCGGGGTTGTCGCGACGTGCGCTGAAGAATTGCTCCTGTCCTTCCTGTTGCGGGCCATCTTCGTTATGGCTGTGGTTGCCGCGATAACAGGGCTGTTTGTAACTACTGCTTCGTACCATACCGTTTCGGGTTTAGTGAGTTACTTGTGCTACTTCCAGTTTCCCGATGAATTCCGCCGCCAGGTGCTCGTAGTCTTCGGCACCGTGTGATTGCAGATCGTAGTTAAAAATATCTGTGCCGGCCTCCTGTGCTTTGGCCAGTTGAATGTTGCTGCGAATGTGTGTCTGAAAAACTTTCTCGCCGAATTCTTCTTCCATTTCGCGTAGCACCTGACGGTTCATGGTTTTGCGTTCGTCGTATCGGGTGAGTACAAAGCCGATGATTTCGAGCCTGCGGTTCAGGCGTGCACGAATCCTGGCATAGTTTACCATAAAACTCCGCAAACCTTTCAGCGGCAGGAACTCTGCCTGTACGGGCATAAGGACAAAGTCGCTTACAACAAGTGCATTGGCGGTTAACAGACCGTTGGATGGCGGGCAGTCGATGAAGATGTAGTCGAATTTAGCTTTTATTTTTTCGAGCATCCAGGTAAATACCTGTTCACCGCCGTATACGCTGACAAGGTCGCGCTCGGCAGCATCGAGCTCGATGGATGACGGAACAAGCGACAGGCCGGAGCGTGTTTCAACGATGATCTGTTCGAGGTCGGAGCTTTCGCCTGCGGCCTCTTTTTTTACTTCTGTATAGATGTTATGCTCGCGTTCTTCCACGCCGAGCGATTGCGACAGGTTGGCTTGCGGGTCGGCATCGACGAGCAGTACTTTTTTGCCCAGTCGGTGCAGTGCGGCGGCCAGGTTTATCGCGGTGGTTGTTTTACCGGAACCACCTTTCTGTATGGCAATTGACACGATGGGCATAGGCTATGGGTTATTTATCGGGTTTGAATAATACTTCAGTGAGGTAGTCGGATGATGTTTGTACGGTAAAGCCTTGTGTGAGGGCCAGTTGTTTGATAGCGGATAGGGCCACCGATGTCAACGCTGTGGATGCCAGGGCATCTTCGGGTGTTTGTGTGTAGTATTTGGCGTGTAGGGTCAGCGCTTCCGGTAGTTCTTTATTGAAGGCGCCCTGGTCGTTGGTGAGCAGCGATGTGAAAAGGTTGACCTGAGGACCTACGATGCGCAATGCGTAGTCGAACGACATGGCGTTCATGTCTTTCTCGTTGATGGCGTTGGATACTTCGAGGAGTTGCTGCAGATGAGGCTCGTCTTTTTCGTACAGGCGTTGAAGGAAGAGCGCATACCGTTTGGCGTATTCGTCGGACGAGGTAAAGGCTTTATCATCCAGGCGATCGAGATTTAAAGCGCCTAATGCATTGATTGCCGTTTTGCGTTGCCCAATGATAGCGGCATGAAAGGCGGCGATAAATCCCTGAAAGGTAGCCTTGTAGTTGCGTTCTTCAACGGTGTATTTATACTCCTGGCCCTGTAGCAATACGGCAATGGTTCGCCCCTGAAACAAAGCTGTTTTGTACAGTACTACACCTGCATCGATCACCAAATTCAGGTGCTCCCTAAGTATTTCTCCATTTTCTTTCAATGCCGCGGCATATTCAAAAACCGACGTTGCCAGATTGAAGACGTTTATTATGATATGGTATTCGCCATTTTTGAACCGCTCGACGTATATATTCCTACGTTCTATAGCAGAGTTATATAGTGACCGGACTGCCTCTTCTTTAACTGTATGGTGTTGTATTGTCATTTTGTTTATTCATTCAGATTAAACTCAGTGGCTTCAATAGGCTTCATTTGCCCAGAAGCGTTAACCTTTTGCGCGACTTTCATGTAGGTTAAGTCACCTTTGGCATTCGCTATTTGTAGTTCATCGATAAGCTTGAGCATTTTTGCATCTCCATTATTAACAGCTGTTCTTCGCATCTCGTTCAGGGTTTGCTCCAGGTATTCAGGTGTCCCTTGTTGCAATACCTTTCCGCGAACGGAAGGATCTGTGCCGACTTTAACCCCCAGATCCCCGCTCCCTCCTTTGGCTTCAACAACGTAGTATTTGCCATCAGGGGTTTTATATACTTTGTCTAAGGTACGACTTCCACGCCCTGTATATACCGGGTCCGCATTAAATTTTCGTTTCATATACAGATCGGCGGCTCGTTCTCCCATTGCTTCACTGGCACCTATAACTTCCTGATTAAGGTCTTTATACTCCTGTGAATCCTTCGGATGGCTATCGCGCTCTTTGATCAGCCGGTCTCGGTTAGCTTGCGCTTCCCGCAAGGCCTTCGCCTCTTTTGAGTTCAGGCTGGATGTATTCATTGTGTCCAGCGGACCTTCGCTGGCTTTAATGTCGGGTACAAGTTCCTTTCCGGAATTTATGTTCTTTAATCGTCCGGTTTCATGATTGAGTCGGTAATGTTCATCAAAATATACTTCAAGTTCGCCTTTACTGAGTGTTGTGTCGGGATACCTTGCGAGATAATCATCAATCATCTCTGACTTGCTGAGGTTGGGATCGTCCCACGTTTTAAATGAGACTTCTCCGGTTTCACAGACCTTGGCCAGTTTAGCTTCCAGCTTTGCGGCAGCCTTCGTCTTGTCCGGACCATTTTTCATGTTTTTAATGGTCTTCAGCTCGTCCGCAAGTGCCGCATTCTTCTCTTGATTAAGCTCAAACTTGAAGCGTTTTTCAAGATGGGCGCAATGCGAGCACCGTATGATGGTTCCATCTTCAGCAAGCAGTATGTCGTGTCCGGTTTCCGAACGTGTTCTGAAGCCGTCTTCCGCACCAGGCTTCGGAGGTTCTTCACCTGGTTTCGGAGGTTCCTCTCCGGGCTTAGGCTTGGGAGGCTCTTCACCAGGCTTGGGTGTGGGAGGCTCAGGCTTCGGAGGGTCCGGCTTGGGTTCTACGGGTTTAGGAGGTTCAAGCTTGGGTTCTTCCGACTTAGGCGGCTCTGTTTTAGGTGGCTCTCCTGGCCTAACGGGTTCGCCTGGCTTAGGGGGTTCTACTTTCGGGGGCTCAACCTTCGGTGGTTCTACATTAGGTGCCGGTGGTTGGATGGCTGCCCTTCCATTCTTAATGAATGATACGATGCTTGAGGCCATTTTGCCGATAACCACAAAGACTACGAAGAGCACAATACCGACCGCAATGCCGATCACGCTTCCGGCGATCTGCAAGTAATCGTTCTCTTTCTCCGATATGGTCTGACGCGCGGTAAAAAGATCAACGAAGGCTTTAAACGCGGATGCCGCTTCCACCGTAAGGAACAAGATGAACATCTCCTGGCCAATAACTCCAGCGAGTTCCAATCCGGCCAACGCGCCGGCTAGTGCACCAGGCGCCGTTCCAAAGAATGCCCCTAACCCAGCACCTACCAGAATCAGGATGATGGTAACATATCCCATGAGTAACATGGCTACGTTGATTAGCCTTCTGACCAGCGCCAGCGGAAAATCCAATATCACGAGAATGTTGCTCCACAGGTCGTGGAAGAATCCCCAAAAGTCGTCGAGAATGTTACGGGGCATAAAGAAACTGTCAACCGCGGCAGCCCAGTCTTTCGTCCACATTTCGTAGAACTCATGACCGATGGCCTTAATGGTAGCAGGAGGCCAGAACATGTTGACGAAAGACTCCCACAACATTTCTTTCCATTTTATTCCCATTACCTGCTCGACGATAACGCGCGTAAGGGTGGTATCCACTTCGTCGCGCGAGCATGTGCTTCGTTCTATTTCGCCCGCTTTAGCTCGTTGTATCACGCCAGCCTCCGATCCTTTTGAACCGCTTTGGCTATACGCATCATTCATTCGCCTGGAACCTTCTTTACGGGCCGTTGGCGGAACTTCTGAACTGGCTTTATTAGCGATCTTATCGATGAACGGGGATATCACGGCCTCTGGATCGGTCGTAAGCAGGCTTACAAAGTCAGCGATCTCGCGTATGGTTTGTACCGCCTTCAGCACGGTTTCGATGACAAAGGATTCAACACTCTTGCGGAAGTTGTCGATGGATGCAAGCAGGTCGCGCACGAAGGTGTTGAGGCGTTCGATGACACCGTCCCAGAACGCGCGCACACTGATCCATACGGAATTCAGCCGGTTGAACAGGTTACGCGCACCATTCTGCAGAAAATTCGGAAGCAACGAGAACGCGCGGCTATTCAGTAAGCCGCCTATGGTACTGAAGATACCGGAAATAAAACCAGAAACTTTCCCCCACAGTCCGGTTCCAATCGATAGTACAGCACTGATAACATTATTCACCACAGACCACGCGGTGTTGATACCGGACGTCAGCATGTTCCACGCGCCCCGGATAACATCGACATTCATATGCCGGAATGCAGCAGTAATGATCGACAGTGGATTGGTGATCAGGCCAAGAACACTACCCAAACCATTGCGGACTCTGTCGAACGCCGACGACGCAAATTCTTTGATTTCCTCGAATTTCTCTCCGAGCCATTCAACACCTTCCTGTACAAGGCCGGCGATCTTATCGTAAATCCATTCTACCGCTTCTACAGCTTTATCTTTCACCCACGTAGCACCGTCTTTCACAGCGTTAGCCGCCAGCCCACCCGCCGTCTTTATTCCTTCGATGCTTGGATCGAACTCGTAGTCGGTAAACGGTATCGAGAAGTTATACCACGCCCCCTGTACCTGCAGCCCTTCGGTCTTCTCGTATTCCCGGGGTTGTACGCTGTCTTTTTTCTTTGTCTGTACGCCGGGGCCTTTTTGCTGCACGACGTGGGTAAGCTCGTGCGCGAGTAAACGGTCGCCTTCTTTGGACGATGGATCGTATTTGCCGCTGTCGAAATAGATGTCGTTACCATACGCAAAGGCATGCGCATTGAGCGACTTGCTCATTTGCGCGGCATTGCTGTCGTTATGGATACGAACGTCGGAGAAGTCTGCGCCGAACGAGCTTTCCATGGCTTCGCGTTTCTTATCGGGTAACGGACTGCCGGAGTTCTTAGAGCCCGCCAGTGAAGACTCGATTGACTGGCTGCCGGTACCGCTTACACCTTCGCTCTTGCGCTGCACCATGGCTTCTTGTTCGCAGTGCTTGCATTTGCGTTGAACGCGTTCGTCGTCGGGCGGAAAGGCGTCGTCGGAAACAGGCTTACGGCGAATCTCTTCGTCGTGATCGTTTACTTCTTCTTTATCGAGGTCCTTCTCACACTCAACACATTTGGTTTGTACGAGCGGCGAGATGGACGAAGCCACGGTTGGGCTACCCTCTGCACCAGGCACAGCCATACGTTGCACGACTTTATCGGCCATGGCGTCGGCTTCCTGCTCGTAGCGGTCGTTCGGCTTCCCTATGGCGAGCTTGGTTTGTACCACGGGCTTTGTAAAGAAAGCCTGGTCACTCTCCGGGCCAGCAAGTGCCGGGCTCTTTTCTTTTGAAAAGAACGGCGTGCTTTTCTGGGAAGCTGTTGTTGCAGGCTTTACGTCCGTGGCTTTCATGCGTTGCTACACCTTGGTTGTTATGCTCTATTGATTTGTCAGCGCCACTCTACGTGCAGCATGTCCTGCTGCCAGGGCAGCTTTATCATGCTGAGTGTCCAGGGTAGATAGTCGAGCAATACGTCGATGCTGTGGCTTTCTACCTGGAGATAGAATTTTTTCTGACGAACGGAGAGTTTTCCTTTTCGCTGAAGGAATCCTTCGCGAAGGCCATCGGGCGATGTATTCTCTACGATGGTCCATTGTGCAATGACGGCCCGTAACAAATCGTCGGCCTCGTTTAATTCTTCGTCGGTCAGCACAAGGTCGTGTACTACGGTTTCATGCAGCGGGTAGCCACACAGTGTTTTGGGTATGACCAGTTCGTGTTCGTGCGGGCTTTGCCGGCCGTGGGCCAGGTAAAACAACAGGTGCATGGCCCGGTGGCAAGCCTCATGGCTTACAAAGGCATCGTGCTGCACGAGGTTGATGCGGCGTAGAAATGTTTTGAGGAATGGGTGTAGCAGCACAAGGCCTGCATCGCGAATGAAGATGCCTTCGTCTGCCAGCTGTGGCGCCATGGATAATGTCTCTTCTGTCGATGACGGGCGTTGGGGTTTCTTCAGCGTGATTTCCTTTGGTTCGATCGTGGTCTTATTGTCGGTTGACAGGCTTTGCAACACGACGGCCCGGATATCCTCGGACTTCAACACGTCGAGACATTCCCTTATCGCAACGGAGTAGCTACGGGCAATCATACGCTCTACAGCTCGTTGTGCGAGGGGTGTTGTGGTGTTGCCTGACGTGGATGCCGTGCTGACGATTACCTGCCATACGGCATCGCGAATGTCGGAAGTAGACAGTACGTTGTTTTTGGCATACACGGTAGCCGCCATGATAACACGGAGGTCTTCTATTTCTAACGAAAGATTATCCTGACTCTGTGAGGTAAGGGTCCGTACCAGTTTGACAAGGAAGGCATCGTTGTGTTGTGTAACGATGCGTAGCAGCGCGGTACCGTTGGTGGCTACAAGTTTTCGCAGGCGTGTTACAGTATCGAAGTCGCAGGCCAGTGCTTCGAGTGTTTGTTCGTACCACCGTTCGTTTACGGTTACGGAGTTCCAGGGCAGATAGCCATGCTCCATATAAAAAAGCCACTGGCCGGCAACGCTCAGCACTGCCGATCGTATGCCGGTATGCTGTTTGTCTTTGGGCCGCAGTGCGGCAGCAGAAATCTGGGCAAGCAAAGTCTGATACAGGTCGTGAGGCGCTTTGCTTTGTTCTATATTTTTTAGATCGATACTGCCGAGGTCTATAACCAAACGCTCTACCCGCAGCACTTCTCCTTCGGGGCCCAGCGTGTCGAAGATCTGATCGAGCATGGGCACAATGTGGCTGCGGTAGAACTCGCTCATGCGCTGCTGAATGTAGAAGGGATCCTGCTTCCGGTTAACCACAAGCTCAAAGAATTGTTTGTTGATAACGTGCTGCATTTATCCGGGATTAAAGATTTTATCCAGTGCGTCGATGTCAAGATCAGGTTCGTATTGTTTTACCAGTGGTGCCTGCCATTGGTGGTATACTTTGGCAAGGTTTATCTTCTGCTTACGCAGCGCATTGAGTATGCTTTCAGCATCGTTGATCGGACGTATATTTTTGCCGTTAAAGCTGATTTTATCGAGGTAGAAATGGATAAGGCTTTCGATGAGTTCGTTTGCCTGATCGCGGGTAAGGGTTCGTTTACGCGCCGAGGCTTTGAGGTCTTTGGCGATCTCTTCGAGCAATGTGATCCATTTCGGAGCCGACGGCTTTTCTGCTTTCAGGAACAGGTTTACTTTTTCGGCCAGTTCATTTTCGGGAACTGCTTTTTGTATGGCCGCCACGGCGTCGCGATAGGTTTTGAAACGACCGTTGATGAATTTCGCTTTCGGAATCAACGCGGTTGCGGCTTCGCCAGCTACGGGTTGCGTTACCGTTTTTTTAGTAGAGATCTCCACCCGCGTTTGTTCAGGAGAGGCCACAACCGGAGGCGTCTCTATGGAAGGAACCGGAGCATCGGTTGTTTTAATTACGGTTACCGCGGCGGTGGTGGTATCGGCCACAAGAGCCTTTACGATTTCGCGCGCGTGACCGGGCGACTCGGGCATACAGTCGTAGCGTTCCCATCCGAAAAGCTGTGTTACCTGTTCAAACCATGTCGATTCGCAGGTACGACGTTGCTGTTCATTCTCTTCCTGGCGTATACGCTCTACGCAGGAGATGGTTTGTGTGCTCTCCGATTCACAGGTATCGCATGGCGGAGTATCATCCATACACGCGAAGGTGTGCTTGGTGAGGAAGTTTATCAGTTCGCAGGTGTTGAAATCGCGACAGGTAGTTTTATACGCCATCCACGTATGCCACCGTTTGAGCATGGCTTCGTAGCGACACATATCGTCAGGGGTTAACCATAAAATGCGTAAGAGCACGTGGGCGGGGGCTTCGCGTTGCAGCAGGGCCTCTATACGCGCGCGGTTATCGGCAGAACGGAAACGCTGCGACCATGCCGGCAATGCCACGGTGGCGATGAATGAGTACGGATCATGTCCGGGCTCGAACGCTACGGCATAATCCCGCAGGCATAGATCCTCCTGATTTACTTTCCAGGCAGGGAAACGGCATGTATCGAATATATTCTGCTGTGGCGGCATGCGACATTCGCAGTCTTCTTCGCGCAACGGGCGCAGCAGGATGTGCTCTGCCAGGTGCAGACCTTCGCGGTTCATCAGGGCTTTTGCTTTATCTATGGCATCGCAGGCCTGACCGGCATACGACCAGGCTTGCGGACTCACGGCCAGTATACTACCGGGCAGCCTTTGTGCGCGGGAGCAACCGCTGGTTACGGTTTGTATGGCAATGCCATACGGCCCACACGCGCACTCGAATACCGGATGATAGTTTTCGAAGTTTTCAAGCAGATCACGCATCTGTCCAAACGCATAGACTACTTCGTCGCATGTGGCATAACCACATTCACTTATCCATGCGGCATCGCCGGTTTCAGCCGGCGCTGACGGATTTAACACGTTCCATCCGGGGATACGCAGTTCTATACCGTAGCGAATGCCATCAGGCTTTACGCTTCGGGTAAAGGGCAGGTAGAAGGCCCATATCAATAATGCCGCTTTCAGATCGTCGATGGTACCGAAGAACTCCGGCGTGGGTGTAAAGATCCGTGAATCGGTTTGCGCCGTTACAACGGTATCGCCTTCCACAACCAGGCCGTATTGCAATATCGCACCGGCAACCGCAATACTCTCATCAAGGTATGTACTGGGGGTTATTGTGCTGTCGGTGCGGTTTGTTACCTGGGCAAAGGGGTTACCACCAACGTTAAACAATACGCCGCCCCACTCACTACAACCTCTTTCAGAAAAGGTCCAGACGCTGATCTTCTTTATATTCTGATACAATTGGATCAATACCTCGTCGCGGCGTTGCGGGGTATCGTACTGCACCGGATGAACGATGCGCAGGTTGGGGCACGCCACAAAGAATCGGAAGGTGTTTTGAGTAAGGGAGTCCAGGCCGTTGATGGCTCCCGGGCGCTGCGATGTGTTGATGAAGCGTTGCACACCATCTTTGCCCCAGGCCTCCTCGGTGGTGGCAAAGCGATGAATACTTTCGGCCAACACGGGACGTACATACAGGCGGTACTCTCCTGCACACGTACATTGCATGGTGAAGTTACCATCGTATTCCAGCAGGAAGAGGAAGTTCCTAAAGGCATTCAACGCTTCGGCAGGCGTTTCGTACCACGCCACGCTTTGCCAAAGCTCTCTATCGGAATCCCGATCGAAGAGTGTAAAGTAGTATACCGGCTTCTCTGCCTTCTGTGTGCAGGGGTTAACGGACTGGCACGACGCAGGTTCGCATGGCGTGAACCTGCGGGAGAATTCTTCGCAGTCCATATTCTTACGGATGCTCCGTATGGGATACCGCTTTATAATTTTTAGTAGTTCAAGTGCGCCTTGCTCGGAATAGGTGCCCAGGAATGTCAGGGTGTCTGCCGGAATGAATACGATGCTATCCTGACGGCGTTGTCCATCCGTAAATGATATACGGACTTCGGTTTCGCTTATCGGCTTGCGGTCGCCGTAGTTGGCCAGGTCGGCGGCGAGCAGCAGGATGTTATGGTAGTTCTCGGCAAAGGCTGCTTCGGCATCGGCCTTGCTGGTATAGCCCAGCACGCTTTCGAACAGTACCAGCGCGCGCGCTTGCTCACCCCGAGGACTGCTGATGGCGTTCTGCGTGCGAATCTGGTAGTGATATGTTTTGGTTTTGCCGTTGAAGCAGCAGTGTGTTACATCGCCCTGTATAACCAGCTCCGGAATATTGTATACGGATAGGTCTATACCGGCGAGACGCTTACGCATGTAAACCAGTTCGCTTTCGTCTTTAAACGACTGGTTGTATATCGCTACGCGGTTATCTTTATCGACCAGTCTGTAGCCGTACGGACACAGGCTATCTTCGTCGAGTGAAACAAACCGAACGAGTACCTGATCGTTGCCTGCTTCCAGCTCGCGGTTCAACGCCGCGGCTTCCTGTTTAAGCTGCTGAGTATCGTTTACCGATGTCTTGACGGCAACGGCATCATTGTTTCCATAGGCCAGGTATGCCGACGGCGCGGTTTTGTCGTCGCTATTGCCAAAGTACAGGCCTGTGGGATCTTCGGTTATTTGTATCCCGGTAATGCCCGCGTTGAATGCGCGCAGTGCCGTGTCGGCCTCATCTAACGCCGGATATGTTTTTGTACTTTCCAGCAGATGGATAGCATCGGGCATGTAACCGAACCGGTAGCGGAACGACCAAGTAGCCGGTGTGCTCTCGACGGCAATGGTATAGGAGTATTGCCGAACGATTTTAAGAATCTCACGCTTCATGGCCGTGGCATCGGCTTCGCTGTTAAAAAGCGCCATCGCCACGTCGGCATCGCCGTCGGTTATAAACACCGCCCAGCGGTTCGATTCGGGATCTTGTTTAACGACGTAGCTTGCGGGGTCCATCAATTGCAGCAGGAGTCTGCGCACATCGTCGTTCGCTTCCTTTGTTCCCGTGAATTCGTTTACTGTTCGGAACTTGAAGCGGTGCTGTTCGTCCAGCAGTTCGTAAGTTATTACACCCGGACGGCCTATTGTGGTGGTATCGAGGTCAACTACAAACTTGTCGGGGTTCAACAGGCGTACGCCGTCTGTATAGGTTTTATGGATGAGCTTACGAAGCGGCTCTTCGGTTTCGGCATTCCACGTCGTGGTATTACTGATTTTACCGATCTGCTTTATAGCCGTTGCATGAGCCTCCGCTTCGCTACCGTATTCATGAATCAGTCGTCTTACAACAGCACCGGCATCGTTTTTCAAGACGGCGGCATAGGAGTATGTGGCTACATAGGTTTCGCCAGGCAATCCTTCGTTCGAAAACAAGTAGGCCACCTGTTGGGCATAGGCATCGGCATCGGCTTTGTCGGGCCACTGGCGGGCGAGCACGGCATGCTGTTTGGCATCGTAGTGTAAGTGTACTGCAAAGGTCTGCTCGGGCAGCGTTTCCTGTACAGTATAGTTGTAAGGGTCTTTGGCGGCGTCAAGAATTTTACGAACTGCTGATTTTGCTTCTTCGGTAGTTTCGAACTTCTCGTCAGTGGTAAAAACTTTTCGCCCTTCCAGAAGCCTGAGGTCAAGCACATATTTCTCGTCGTACTTTACAATCTCGAAATTGCAAAGGCTTTGGCGCTGCAACGCCGGCGCACCGATTAGTGCGAGGAATCGTTTTTCAAAACCCGATATATTCTCGCCCGGCCATCCGTTTCGCGAGTAGTCGAACGCACGGCCACGGTTGCTGCTGATGTCTGCATAGTTTATGAGGAACGCTTCGGTGGCTACGAGTTCGCGGCTGCTCAATTCACTGTCGCCGTATAGCCCGAACGATAGCATCGCGTATTCGTTGAACGATTCTGCAAAACGCGCCAGCAGGTGCTGCAAGAAGCCTTTACGACGTGTTGTATAGTCCTGCCCGCTCTCCGTTAGCGCCTGAAGCTGTTGTTTAAAATCGCGCGGGCGCAATACGATATCAAACGAAAATAGGTTATTCCCTCCCACGTTGTAGGCATTCACAACGTCAGGCATCTGTGCGGCGTATACCATCCACTCCGCAGCCGCCGTTGCCTCGTCCTGGTCCGGATAGTACCGCGCGCTGATGAGCGCAGTTTCCGGCGATGATCCCAGAATATAAAAGAATGTGCATTGATCGGCGCGGCTTGCCACACGCACGGTGTACCGCTGGTGTGTAAAGTCGTCCTGCCATTGGGCCACGGCCATGTCGCGCTCGGCCTTTGTTGGAAAGGTGTACACAGTCGGTGTTACGCCAGGGCGCCCTGCTTCCAACTCGATTGTTATTATATCCGGCCCGAGAAGCTCTAATTCTTTACGCGATACGAGTGTTGCGATCGAACTCCCTTCGCGTTGAGTTTCGCTGGTTTGTATAGCGCGAATGAGCAGCTCGTTGTTGGGGGCGTTCCCGATGTCGTTGGTAAAGTAGGTTTGTTTGGCCGACTCACCGGACGATAGTGCGTATAGCTCGCGGATGTTGCCCATCTGCCCGAGGTAATTGGCAAGCAGCTGATCGAAGAAGAGCAGGTAGCCCTGCAACTGCCGGGCCTGGGCTACGCGTTGCGGCGGCGCATCGAACGGTAGCCCTCCCCTTTCAATACCGTATACACGCGGAAAGTCGTTCTGAATGGATGACCATGTTTGTAAATCAGGCATAAACTCGCCATAGGGAATTGCTGTGTCGAGCATGGGCGACGGTACGCTGTAGGCTATTTTACCGGTATGCTCGCGGTTAAGCTGAAGCAGGGCTTCATACTTCGAGAAGTCGAAGCTAATGGGCATACCATTGCGAACGAACTCAAGGGTTGTACAGGTTGGCACAAAATCAGGAACGTGGTAGCGTGGCACGTGTACGATCCACTTATCGGCGCGCACAGACTGATCTGCACAGTTTTTAAGGCGAAGGTTGTTTACTTTGGCTACGCCGGGTACGGTGAACAATACGTTGTATACGTCGGAGATATGAATTTCTTTCCGGAGTTCCAGCGCTTCGAATTCTTCCGTGTCAACAAACCCATAGCTTTCGGTTACGTTGCGCGGACGGCCCGAAAAGATATCGTCTATGCGTTTATTTTTATCCAGCAGTTGGGTGAGTGTATAGAAGCGCGGCGCAGGCGAGAAGAAATTGCGGAGGCCATCCATCACCGCGAGGTATACGGTTTCTATGTCTGCCTGTGCGTCGAGTTCTACTTGGGCGCACACGCCTACTTCCCACTTGCACAGTACCGTTACTTCGATGAAGTCTTCGCAGATGTTGCGATGTTCCATGAGCGTGCGCTTTATTTTGGCAAACAGGGTTTGCAAGTAGGCCGTGCGTTCTTCGGGGGTGGCAAAGGCCGTATCGATGTTACGTTCAAGGTCGAGGTATACGCGGTACAGGCCGTTGAGGTAGCTATGGGGTATTTCCTCTCTGCGCTGTGGGTTTTGCGGGTCCTGACCGCGAATACACAAACGCTCGGGGTCGAAATCAGTAACGACATCGAGCCACGCGTTTTTCACACCGTCTATATCGACGAGTATTTTCCGAAAGTCTGTTATCGTAAGGGGGTTACATGTTAATATGTCGGCGGGTGTAACAAAGTTGTTTTCAGGTGTTGTATCGGCCGGGTTACGCGCCAGCAAGTCTTTCACGGGCAGGTTGGTTCGATAGCCCAGGTCGAGCAGTGCGTAACACAGCTCTTCGAGTATGGTTATACCCGGGTCGTGCACGTTGTGATCGGTCCATATCTTACCGGCCAGGTTGCCCAGGTGTGCAATACCCTCGGTACGCAATACGTCGAAATCCAGGTATGCGGGGAAGCCGGTGTTTTTCTTACTAATGACTTTTGTATCGCGCTGCGTTTCGGCCATGGTACATTCGTTTTAAGGATTAAAGAAAGAGGCGCTCCGGCAAATGGGCGCACCGTTGTTTTTCGTCCCACGTTTCGCAGGCTTCGGCGGCGATGCAGATGTCGATATCGCCCGCAAGCAGAATGGATCGTGGTGTACGGGGACATACCTGCTGCACGTCGCTGGTTTCGAGTAGCGCTAAGGGATCTTCTTCGTGCTGCATGCGAAGGCTGTGCACAAAGTCCAGATAGTCCAGCCCTTCGAGAAAGCGGAGTATATCGGAACGGTTTACGCATTGCCCGAAGCTCAGCTTACTGTATTCGCCTACCGCCCAGGGCGCCAGAAACTCGCGCAGGTCCTGTTGCAGTTTTTCTTTGTAGTAGTTCTCGTCTTTGTTGCGATAGAGCTGGACTTTTAAGCAGAAGCGCAGCTTTTCGTAGCGCGGATTCATTACCTGGACGCGAACAAACGGCGATGTGCGCGCTTTGATGTGGCGTGCTATGGCATCGAGTGTGCTTACCGGTGCCTTGGGTTCGAACGAGCGGCCGGCATCCAGCTGTGTAAGGTCGGGTATTACGGCCACCAATACATAGCCGGGGGCCATAGGAAAATCGTTTTTGAACTGGCCGGCATTGAGCGCGTAGCTGTGGTTGATACACTTGGCTTTGAAGATGGCGGGGAAGGCATCGAGTGTGATGCGCTCGTAGTCCCACTTCTGTATGGCGCGGCCCTTGTGGCGCAACTGCTCGCTGGCACGTACATAGAAGTAGTGTTCGGCTTCGGGCTCACGACCACCAAAGGATGGATAAGGCTGGCTTACGGATTTGACGTTGGCATCGGCCACTTTAAGTTTAGCGAGGCTTCCTGCGGGCAACGCATCGTGTAGCCTCAGGGTGTCGTTATCGGGACGGTTGGTAAAGACTGCCTCTACGGCGTTGGGATGGATGGCAATGGTTTCGCTTACGGCTTTGCTATTGGCGGCAACCGATGCCTTTAACCAATATAAGCCGGCAGGCATTACGGTGTTTTCAAGCGAGATGCCTTGCGGTATAGCCAAGGTTACGATGCCGGTAGCGGTGAAGCCGTTGGTGCCGTCTTTAATTATCTCGAAGCCTTCGCGCAGAGGCTTCCAGGTATTGTTATCCAGGTAATGCCAAGCCACTGCCTGTTTCCCCGATTCGGCGTTGGCCGTGGCTTCGGCAAGCTTGAATAATAAGTTCAGGCTGCCACCGGGTATGATTCCCTTCAGGCCAATGTATAGTGAGCCTTCGTCGCAATAGGTTGGCAATAGCGTGGGGCCACCTTGTGCTGCCACCTGCTGATAGGTGTTATCGAACGCGTGGAGGTGAACAAGGGTGATATCGTTCAGGGTTGCCGTGGCCGTGTAGTCGATGGACATGTTCTCGATGATGGGCGTCCACGGCTCAGCGGGAATGGGGACGGAAAAATCAGATTTCAGTTTACCATCCGGTGTAAAAATCGACAGCAGTGTTTGCAGCTGATTGAACTTTGTAACAACTTCATCGGCAGTATCGGCAGCGAGATCCGCATTGTTCTGGGCATATTGTATCAGCGTGTCAATACTGGGAGCACCGCCGACATATTCGTCGTCGGTTATGGTGTTGGTAGCATCGCTTGCACGGGCAAGTTCCAGTTTATCTTTCGACTGGTCTACCCCGTCTTTGGCACGCGATGTTTGTATATCCAGGTCGTTGATATCGTTTACGAGCGATACGATGATGGCACCGGTATCGCGAAAGACGATTACGGAGTTGCCCGAAGTGTAGTATACCGCACCTTCCACACCCTGATCGGGATACTTGCCGAGCGCCATCATCTGCCGGGCAAGTACAAAGGCATAGTCACGGTGAAAGAAGTCCTGATTCTGTAGATTAAAGCGTATAAAGCCCTGGCGGCTTCCGGCCTTATCGAACGCGGTGAGCGGTTTTGTAAGGTCGGCAAATTGTGTTGACCCCGGAAAGTCTGAGCGTTCTATATGAAACGCATGGGTAAAGTCTGCTGCCTGTGCCACGCAATCAGCCCCGCAGTTCTCCTGTGCAAATAGTTTACGGTTGAAATCTGTGGTTATGCTGTTCTGTATAACCTTTGGGCTGGATATTTCTTTGTTCCACCGGCCGTTTTCCAACAGACTGAGGTTTATCTGGAAATCATCTTCATCAAGACCGCTGATCTCCAGCCCGCCGTTGTCAGGAAAAACACGTTTGATGTATGCCTTATAGTATTCATTAAAGCTTACGGGCTTGTCTTTCCAGTTAAGCCGCACACAAACGCTATCCCACGACTTCAGAAAAATCTCACGGCTGCCGATATAAAAGTTTGATCCAGAGAGGTTCGGGATTGGGTCTGGCATGTCTTCGGGATATCCCGGCACACGGGTAACGTTGCTTATAGGATTATGAAGATCGAAGTCTACAATGTCCGGCTGCGCACCGAAAGGATAGATAGTGCCTTTAATGTCCATAACGTTCTGATCGTTCTGAACGATGAAGTTTTTTACGCCACAGACTTTTACGGCTATGGTGGTGTCTTCGCGACGCAGCACAACGTTGCGAAACAACTGGTAGAGGGATACGTTGTCTGACGACGGCTTGCTAAACTCCAGGCAACACGGGCTTTGGTATGACGAGAATATTTCTTCGAAGAAGCTCTGTTCGAACTTCACTTTATCGTTCAGCTCGATCTTCGCTACCGGCTCTGTGGTTTCGTAATCTTCTTTCAATACATCTTTATTGAAGAAGGTTACGGGGTCGGCCTCTACGCCAACGGTAAGTGTAAACTGCAAGATAAAGTTGTTACCGCTGACCGATACGATCTCTACCGCGGTAGCATCGGGTGTAATCCATGCCTTTTCGCCGCTGAGCTTTACATCGAATGCCTTGATGGGAGCCAGCAGCGGGCCGAGCAATGCCAGCTCTTCGGGCGTCAGTTTCTTTGGATCGGATTCGGCCAGCAGTTCGTTGCCATTGACTACCCTGTCGTATACATGGGTAATGCGCGGGCAATAGCAAAGCTCGGGGGCTTCTCCGGTTTGCGGGTCGGTGTATTCTAAAAAGCCCAGCAGCCTATCGGTTATGTTCCTGGCTACCCCCTGTTTTACAGCCTGCGCAATAATGTCTTTGCTGATATAATAGTACTGCTCCTGCAGTTTGGCATTAAAGGCGGCCAGTTTAGCTGTAAGCAGATGATCGATGGGAATATCGTTTTCGCGGGCCGGCGCCGGTGCACTTACCGGTGCTGCCTGATCTTCGCAACATCGTGAAGGGATATTCTGCGATACTTCTGCCGAACAGGGATCGCCCAACGTACAGGCCAGTCGCATAGTGATGGTTCGTATCCCTTCCTGCAGGTATAATACCGGCGAGCCGAGTATAAAGCCTAGACGGGCGTTGGCATAGGGGCGTATTGACTTTGCTTCGGGATCGAAGTACTTGCTTGCTTTATCGCCAAAGGTAGACCAATTGGCGGGTCCTTCTTCCGGAAACGGTTTTATAGTGCCGTCGGCTTTGCGGGCATCGGTCGCGCGATATACTCCTTCTATGTAGCGGCTATAGTCGGGACTGCCGTTTACATGTACGCGGCCGGGGCTAAGGAACAGCGTGCGTACGTCGATTACCTCGGCTTTGTTTACGACGAGCTCATCTTGTAAGGCAAAGTTTACCGGGGCTTTGTTATTGTCTTTATCGCCCTGCACTTCGGTGTCTTTGGCAAGCCTGTACTTATCCAGTTGTTTTTGAATCTGAAACAGGATGAATGCTCTGTCGGGCACAGCATCCCGGGGTACCAGCTTTATTACATCCTGGTAAAAGAAGTCCAGGTGCTTGCGGGTAAAACCGTTTAAGTCCTGCTGGAGGTACTGAAAGAGTTTGAGGAACGCGAAGATGATGGCGAGGTGCGGCGGGTGTTGCTTCTGAAGCTCTTCCTGAAGCGGGAACAGACTTTTCTCCAGGCTCATCGCGGCGGCATTGCCGCTCAGTTCTACAGCGCTGATCAACCCGCTGAACAGGTCGGCCAATGCATCGTATAGTTCGCGCAGTTGTTTGGGCTGGGTGTATTCCTGTGGTTGAAAGCATTGTGTCTGCACCAGGTCGGCCGATGTAAAGTTCCAGGCGCTGTTGGTGCGAACAGAATTCAGATCAATACGGGCAATGTTGAATCGCTGAACGGCGGCGTTAGAGAGGCATATAAATTTCTTTACCTGGTCGGCCAGCGTATCACGGATTAGTTTTTCCATGGATACTTCTATCGGCAGACCGCTTCCTTTTACAACAAGGTGTCGTTGGTTTACCGGAGCCACGAGGCGGTAGTACATAAAGTGTACGAGCAGCTGCAAACCCTGTTTACCGGGACGTTTGTTGAACAGCTGGCGGTAATAGCGAAAGCGTTGTTTTATATCGCCCACATTGTACCGCACCATGCCGGCAAGGGCAAACGGCACGCTGCGGGCAAAGAATGGTTTCCAATCGCCAGGTGTGAGGGCGCTGTCGTAGTGTGTAATATGCCCCGACAGTTGTGTGAAGTAATGCAAGAGCTCCGCCATAGTCCTTGCATCGATCTTTGATGCGCCCGCCAGCAGTTCGTCAGCCACGCGCTGGCGCTGGCTGGTGCCCGGATCGTTCTGAAAGGGATGGATAAGGTTGTCGCAGCAAATCATGATTGTGAACGTTATAGCTACCGGCAGTTACGTAAACGCGGCTGCCGGATCATACTGGTTTAAGGGATTCGTTGAGGTAGTAGTCATACACGTAGTTGAAGCGGGAGTTTGTTCCCGGTATGGTGTAGGCTACGGTGATGACGAAGCGACCTTCGATGAGGTCGAACGATTCATCGGCAGTTACATCGATGGTTTCCACCATGATACGGGGCTCGTAGAACATGATGGAGCTCTGCACACGGTCTTTGAGATATCCTATCATGGTGCTGCTGAGCGGCTCGAATGTATAGTCTGCCAGGTTGCAGCCGTACCTGGGTTGCATAACCCGTTCGCCCAGGCTTGTAGAGAGTAGTATGTTGAGGCTTTGGTTTATGTCTTCGAGGTCGGTTACCAGCTCTACCGTTGCGGTCTCGCGGTTGAACTCCGGCGGGAAGCTCCAGCCTGTTCCGAGAAATGATTGAAAGTCCTGCTCCATAGTGTTTCGGTTAGGGATTACAGTTGTGTTGTTAACCTCCGATGATTACAGTGGGGAACCCGCTTACGATTACACCACCGTGCGCCGTAAGATCGCCCTGGCGTGCGGCAGGCCGGCCACCGATGAACACGGTAGCAGAGCCTTTCACGATCGCGTCGGGCGGACCAACGCAGGTAACGATATCACCCACCACGGCAGCGGGCATTTTACCAATGACAACGGTTGCCACACCCGGCCCTACCACAGGGCCACCAATGTGTGGAACAACACCCGTTACCATCGGGCAGGTATGCAAATCGGTTAAGCGTGCGGCGAGCGGCATAGCGATCAATTTATCATGACGGGTAAGCCACTGATTATATTCGGACCCTGCGAGGCGATCTTGGTGGTGGCACCTTCGATGGCGACGGAGGCATCGGCTTTCATGGAAAGTGCCGGCCCACCGATGGCCAGCGATGTGCCGGCACTCAGCGTTAGTACCGCACCGGCTTTAATGTCTATGTTCGTAGCGCTCTGTAGTGTGATGCCTTGCGGGGCCATGGTAATTTTATTACTGTTTTGATCGGTGATCTCGATCTGCTGCTGACTTTCGTCGAGCACGATCTTGTTACCGGCAGGGGTATCGATGGTGATGGATTTCTTTTCGTCGTCGAACTGGATGTGCATTTTGCTGCGGGTGGTAAAACCTTTTTCGTGGTTTACATCCTTTGCCTGAAGCGGAGCGGGCTTGGCGCTGCTGTGTACCATGCCGAGCACAACGGCATCGCGTGGATCGTCGTTGATAAAACCTACCACGACTTCGTCGTCAATTTCGGGGCGAAAGAAAGCACCACGGTTGGCTCCGGCGTCAAGGCTGGCTACGCGTGTCCATATACCCTGCGCGTCGTTATCGATGACCGGTACTTTTACAAGAATGCGGTCTTCGCCGTCAGGGTCGTTCTGTAGCTGTACTACTTTGCCAATCTGAAGGCCACGCACGCCCCCCATTAATCCCGCAGCGGGCGCGTCCTGCATGTCGGTATAGGCATGCGCATACGGCGCTGCATCAAGACCAAACTGAATGTGGGTGTGCCACGTGCCTTGTGCTATTTCCTGACGCACGGCGGTTACAAAGGCTTTGCCGTTAAACCGGTCGCCGAGGCCTTCGAGTGCCACCATGTTGCCCGGCTTTATCCCGGCGAAGCCATTTACTACGGCACGGCCACGGATTTTTGAAAGCCGGCTGCGCAGCATAACGCCCGAAGTCCATGCCTGCAACTCCTGCTCAGACAGGTTGCCGCTGTGGTGCAGCCGATATTTATCGGGACTTGCCGCTTCCGAAAGATCACTACCCGATACGTTGCCGTGCTGTGTAAAGTCGTCGGCTTCGGATGTGTCGGCGCGAAAGAGTCGCTGGTTGGCATAGTCCCACGATGTGGCTTCGACCTTTTTCCATTGTGTCCGCGCATCCATCTCGGCTTCGAGTTCCAGCACGGACGATCCGTACGTTACCTGAACGACCGGTGCCTGATTGGTATCGGGCGGGGCCACGGTCACCTCGCCATCGCTCACGTTTACCAGCATGCCGTTGGCCTCCGCGCGGAGCAACATAAAATCCCAGTCGGACAGATGATGTTGTACCAGCTCTTTATGTTGTACATCGGTATTTGTCATGTTGCCGCTCAGCTTGGGGTGGCGACCTATAATTTCGTTCAGCACATCGCTGTCTTTCTTATCGGCGTAGTAGAAGTTATTCCGGCCGAGGGTCATGCGCACGCATTCGTCGCGGCAGTCGATGTGGAGTTCGGTGTTTCCGTTCTCGCGAATGCGGATACCGTGTTTTATGATGATGCCTTTAAAAGCCTGGCTGTTGGTACCGTCGAATCCGATTTTGATCGCAATGGGTTTACCGGGCAGAAAGTCGTCGCTATTACTGATTTCGAAATCGCGTGTAGCGGCTTCGCCGTCGCGCAATACGATCCTGGCCAGCGGCACTTTGTTGATCTCTTTCATCACCGACAGCGACATAAGCTGATAGGATGTATCCATCGTTTTCTCGCCGAGCAGTACGGTGTAGGTTACAACATCGTGGCGAGACGGATTCGGTATAAACAGTTGCGACATCAGGCTTCTTTTTTATCGAACGGTGGAAAAAAAAGTTCACGACCTCGCGGAAGCTGGCGTATGCCCGATAGACCGTTCATGCGCGCAACCTGCAGGAAGTACCGTGAGTCATTGTATATATCGTAGGTCATAAGATCAAGGCGGTTATCGGCCTTTACCACGCGACGATGTGTAAGGTCGGGCGAGCTTTGCTTCGACTCTTCAATCAGTTCCTCGCGCGTTTTATGCTTAAGGAAGGTTGCCGAGAGTTTGATGCGCAACGGCCGGCCGTCGGGCTCGAAGAGCGTGTGGTTAATGTCGACGTTGGAGAGCACACACCGAAAGTTTATTTCGGATCCCCAAAGAACAATAAGAAACCTGGGCCGGTGAATTTTGCCGTCCATGTTGTATGCGCAGCTCAGAAAGTCTTTGAGTTGCTGGTCTACCGGCTTCTTCGCATAGTCGCGGTTCTCTCCGCCGTAACCTTCCATGGTGCCGGTACCGTCGAGCACGAAGTCAAGCTTGAGCTCTTCGGGCGCGGTTGATTTATACCGCACTTCGGTGCCGGGACTACCCGATCCGCGTTGTGTATCGAGCGCTACCTTGTAGTTCTTGGTGAACGACTCGGGGTTTATAGGCGCCATGAATTTACGCTTCGGATCTTCGCCGGTGAAATCGCGGTTGGCAAACGAGTGTATTACCAGCTTCTCAAGTTTCTTTCTATCGCTCATTCTTTGCTCGTAGTATTTCCAAAATCCGGTCGATGGTGTTCTTTACCGACAGCTCATCGGGGGCAGCGTTACTGTTGTCGTTCGCGGCGGCGGACGTAGCGCCCGTGGCCTTGCTGTCTTCCTGTGTCACCAGGGCTTTGATAACCAATTCACGTACTTCAACACTCATGATGTGGAACCATTTTCGAATAACAGGCGATTGTAATTCAACTCCAGTGTTTCAATAAGTACAGCCCCCTGCTCGGCATTGAGCTCGGCTACTTTCCAGCTTCGCGGCCATACATTGTTCACCGTCCACGTCATGAGGGGCTTGTGTTCTTCGTTCAACAGCTTTATCATGACGGTTTCGAGGGGTATAACTTTTTCGAGGTCGAAGGCTTGCTTGAACCACGTTGTGATGCCCGAGTCGGCAGGTTTAATCAGCCCACGCTTTAGCGTAAGCGGACCAAACTTGCGGCGCACGGGCACAACATGTTCATAGCGGTTCTCGCCGCCTTCGCGGAAGGATTCTGTCTCCATCGTGGCATCGAGACCCGTTACCGACTGGAAGCGGACATCGATATGCTCTTTGCCCAGGTTGAATTCTACCTTGAAGTGAAAGTTTACGGTTTGATAAAGCGCATCGGCCACCATACGCTTACTTAGCCTCTACAATGGTGAGCCCTTCGTGCACGAGCACCATGGTTTCAATAGCCACCTCGTTGCCATCGGCCTTGAGGTCGGTGGATTGTACTTTGGTGGGCCATGCCTTGGAGAGTGTCCACGATATAATAGGCTTATGCTCTTCGTCCAGCAGTTTGATGGTTACATCGCGTCTGAACTTTTCTTTGCCTTCCTGGAACATGAAGGTCTTCTTCCACAACTGGAAATACTCGAAGTCACCCAGGAACGTTCCGCGCTTCAGCGTTACATCGCTATACTTGGTAAGCCCGGGTTGTTTGGTTTTGTGATACAACGGGCTGTTGCCTTCGCGGTATTCAATAGGCGTCGTCTCAAAATCAAGCCCGGACACTTCGGTAAAACCAATGCGGGTTCCGCCCCAATCCAGTTGAAAGTGAAACTTGGGAAGGGGATAATTTTTTTTAGGATCGTCTGCCATAATATTGTCGGATTAGAATGGTTATTTATTTACAGCGCGCGGCAGGGTCTACCTCAACAATGGCCTGCTTCAGACTGTTTACGCAGGCTGTAAGCGCCTGGCTTTCTTTGGTAGCTTCTTTGAGTTGCTGGCCTGCCTCTTTGGCTTCGGCATCGGCTTTCTCGTAACACTCTTCAAGGTCTGACCGGTACCGCGTTTTACACATCGGCAGGCTGAAGATCGGTTTAAGAGCACACCGGGTATCACCACACATGGAATTGCGTGGCTGCTCGCAATCCGGATCAGGCGTATCGTGTTGTGACTTCTGCCGTGTGAGCATACCCGTCTGTACACAGTCATCATCACAACCAAAGGCATAGAACCACTCGCAGATTATGGTTTTGAGGCCATAGTAGGAATGTTCCTCATTGCGGCCCTGACACGGATCGTTGTTTGTGTTACACGGATCGTAGTTGTCCGGACAGTCTTTGGTAGAGATGGTGTTGCGTATAAGGTTGGCCGTTGTAACAGCCTGTATGGCTAGCTTTACAATGGCGTTGCGTGTATTGATTACCTCGTCGAGCTTTTTGGCATACTCGGTAAGGATCTTTACAATGCCTTTGTCTTTTTCGAGCGCCGGATCGGTATTGGTATTGATGCAGGTTAGCAACACATCGTAACGCGAGCGCAGGTAGTCGGTCTGTCCATAGAAATCGCGGATCATGCAGAATAATACTTCAATTGCTTCGACGGCTTTGAGCGAGTTGAACCATATCTTTTCGGATTGGCCCGCAATGATTTCAAGCTGGTAGCAGATTTTGCGCGAGTACTCGTCTGCGGCATCGAGTTCGTCGAGCCAGGTTTTAAATCCTTTGCTCTTCTTGAGCGCCAGCTCCAGTTTTATCTGCGCCTGTGTTGCCTTTTCGCTGGCTTTAACCTGGAGCAGTTGTGTCTTCTTCAGCTCGCTTTGCCACGTATCGGCACAGCAGTCGTTGCAGCCGCAGTCTTCGGTATCGTCATGCTGGCAACAGCGAAAGATTTTGCTGTCGGTACCCAGCCCTTGTACTTTTTTATAGTTGTGATGCGTAAGCATGAGATGATCTTTTGTGTTTGAGGAATGGATTAGTGGACGGAGCGGTTGGCTCTTTCGGCTGCCTCTTCGCTATCGTTAGGTGTGCAGCAGAAGGTTACTTTAACAACCTTACAGATTTCGCAAATCTGCTCTTCGCATTTTTCCAGGCGGGGCTTACAGCCGTCGCATCCTTCGCCCTCGCGGGTTGTAGTGGTAAACACACAATCGCATTCGGCGCAGCAAAGGAAATCCACGGCATCCTGGTAGCCCTGAAATGTGCTTCGCGCGGTATTGCGGTTCATGGCCGCCCTGGTGATTTCCTGTACCGACTTTACCAGGTCTTTTTGTTGTTCTTTCAGCTCGGTCTCACGTTTGGTTACCACGCCGGCAATATGCGTTTTGAACGTTGCCGAGAATTTATCAAGATCGGTTTGCATGCCGCCCAGCGTATCGACATTGGTGAATACCTGGATGCCGACTACATCGTACGCAGCTTTGAAGATGGAATCTATATCGGCACTCAGCCCCTGGGGTATACACACGAGGTCGTCGAGTATGGCGCAGGCATCTTTGCAGGCCTCGGGCAGCTTGGTGTCTTCGCGGTTTTCGCCACGTTCTTCGCCTTTGCAATCGGCGCGCCCGGTAAGGGCCTTGCGCTGTGCTTTGTTGCAACTGTCCTCCAGACTGTTCTTTAAATCATTACTGGTTTTGCGCAGATCGCCGAATTTGGTTTTGGCATCTTTTACTTTTGCCGCAATGTCCTTCAGCGTTTTGCTGAGTTCCTTATTCCAGCTGGCCAGCATCGATACGTTGCCTTTTATAAGCTCGTTGGTTTGCGCCAGCTCGGTACCTACCGATATGTCGAGGTTGCGGTAACGGCGGTAGTTCTCTTCGGTATTAAGGTAAAAACACTTGCGCTGGTTATATAAGGATTTCTCCTGCTCGAACTTCTCTTCCTGCTTCGTCATCTCGCCGCTGGAGTTGATAAAGAGCTGGCAGATGCTGTCGCGTTCGGCGGTAATGATTTGTTGGGTGATGTTATCTTTCTCGTCACAATCGTTGCAGCCGCAGTCGCCCGATTGCTGGTTTGGATTCTTGTTTTGTGCCATAATGGTTAAGCGTTAAGGTAGATTAAGACTCCTGCAGCATTTTGTGCATAAACTTGAGGATGATGAATTCCGCAGGCCGCACTACGGCCATACCGATCTCGATAATAAGACGACCTTCCCAGACGTCGAGCTCGGTCATGGTTTCGCCCAGACCAACGTGTACGTAAAATGCTTCTTTGGGCGAAGCGCCCATAAGCGCACCGTACTTCCACTGCTGGGTGAGGTAGTTTTGAATCATCGACTTAACCCTTACCCAGGTGTTTTCGTCGTTTGGCTCGAATACAAATTGCTGCGAGGCGTTCTTCACAGATTCTTCGACCATGTTGAAAAACCTGCGTACCGATATATAACGCCATTCATTGTCGTTACCGGACAGGGTTCGCGCACCCCATACGATGGCCGGGCCACGGCCCTCGAATTCGCGGATGGCGTTTACCGATTTACCGGCAACGGCGTCGACGTTGAGGTCGTCCTGCTCGCGGTTGGTAATGCGGAACAACGGTCCGTCTACGCCACTAATGTTTACGTTGGCGGGCGCCTTCCATACACCACGCGAGGTGTCTACCTGCGCGTAAATGCCGGCCATGGCAGATGATGGCGGCAACAACAGCGGTGTATTGGCCAGCGCACGTTTGGCTTTGAAGTACAAGTCGTCGCTCTGCGCTTTTAACGCTTCGAGGGTTTCGGCCGTACTACCTTCTATGCGTACTTCTGCTTCGTTGGCGGTAATGGGAATGCGCGCCCGCAGGTACGGAAAGTATGCCGCGCCATATTTTAAGTTTTCGGTGCCGATGGTGTTGCGGAAGGTCTCTATATCCAGCGACCACACGTCGAGGTTTTCTGGATTGTGATAGATGTCCATAATAACAAACCGATCTTTCAGTTCGGCTGCCTGAGCCAGTGCCTGCTGTTGCAGGCCGTAGTATGCGCCGGCATCGTCGAGCATGGGGGCATCGGGAAATACGAGCAGGGTTACTTCGTTGATCTTGGCTATCTCGTCTAACCCGCGCTGAAGTTTTGCCGCATCCACACCGGCATCGTATGCGCCTACGGATGCAATCCAGCATGGGCCACCGCCGTTCAGAAAGAACAGCTGCAGCGAGTAATACATGAGAAATCTGGATCGCTGCGTTTCATCGAGCTTGCCGATAACTTCAGTACCGCCAAACACAATGGATACACTGCCCCGCTCCGGGTCGGCCGCGCCAAAATATTGTTCATACTCCAGCAGCGATTTGATACGCTTGGGCTTGTTGAGCAAGTCGTTGGGCTCTTTCCATTGTGCCTTTTCCGTGAAGCCGATGAATGCCGGTATGGCGGTTTCTACCGAGGCTATGGACGGCGGTAACTTGGGGATTTCTTCAATGTATACCCCAGGGGTTTTGTACTCTGGCATAAGAATAGTCTTTTCGGGTTTTAATTCATTTTCAACAGAACTTCACCTTTTCCCTATGGCGCCAAGGGGAAAAGATCAGGAACGTTACTTACATAGATATTCGAGAACAGTCTTCCATCTTCGAGCAACACCACTTCGCCCGGCTTAGGGCCAGGTAGGAAGTAGGGCGTGTTGTCGGGCTTCAGGAAAAAGACCGGATGATAACTCATGGGCCTTGGCGCTTTAGACACCAGCTTGCCGTCGCTACCGTCCAGGTAATCGGCGTGCAGATTATTCAGGGGCAGGCGGCTTGCGTTTATATATCGCCACCAGGTGATACGACTTCGAACGGGTATTTCGAATACGGGGTGCGATGGGTTCATTACACCGTTGCTTTGCCGCTGGGTACGCAACGAGCCGTCGGCATTGAGCAGATTAAAATCGGCATTGCTGCTCGTTGCCTTTATCTGTACGAGGGCCCAGGCCTGCGCATAGTCTGCGCCGTCATAAAAGAGCAGGCGGTGCGTGCGTGAAAAACCGCCACTACCGGTTACGGTAAGGGTATACGTATAGTTAGGCTGCGGTACCTGTTGCGCCACAGTCTGCACAACGTTCGCGGGGAAGGTCAACGCGATCACGCCGTCGGACGACCTGGCAAACGTCTGCTGCATAACCTGGATTCCCCGGGGGTCCGTAAGCGTAACGGAGATTCCGGAAACGTCGCCCGCGGTTCGCAGAGAATACAGAAACTGAAGCGGCACCAGTACCCGATCGGTTTCATTAACGGAGCAACTACCCGACACGCGAAGCCACCGGGTGGTGTTGGTTGAATCCTGGTAAAATGCCCGTATATCGTTGGCCGCATGCTCGGACAGTTCGCCCTGCTCGTATACGACCCCGGCATTCAGCACGGGCACAGGGTTGGAAAGAAACGGATATGTTTTAGGACCGGCGTACGCTTCGTTCGAGAAATACAAAGTTTCGCGCATGGCCGTCGCTAGCCGACCGTTGGAGTAAGCTTCTACATTACGGTTGCGCTTCAGCAACATCACGGGAAAGGAGGTGTCATTTGTTATCGCTGCCCTGGGCCAGAACACAGTAATACCCGCACCCGATTTTTCGGGAATAACTTCGATGCATACTTTAAAGCCGGCATACGACGGCAATAACACAAACTTGTATGGCATTGAAAGCTCGGCCGCAGCCGGAGCAAATTCGAGGTCCTGGTTTATATTGCGCGAGTCGCTCATGGCCAACGTGCGCAAGAAGTCGTTGCGCCCGGCAGGCGTATTTCGATCGAATATATTCTTACCGTCCGGCTCCGTGAGAAAATATTCGTGAAGCACCCTTACCTCGAACAATGTCTTATAGCAGATATCCATGGCAGGTCACGAATCGGTTCTGGATAAGTTGGTCTCGATCTCTTCTATGAGCGGCACCTCGCGTACAATCTTAGGCTCTTTGATTTCCACCAGCCGCAGCTTGTATACCACAAAGGGCATTTGCTTGCCGCCCAGGGTTCCCCACAGGTGGTTTACCTGCTCGAACGTGAGGGTATATAACTCCGCGGTGATTTTGAGCCTCAGGTTTTCGGGCTTCTTATGGTCCAGGCTTTCGGCACCGGAAGACGATGCGATGGAGAACGAATTCTGACTTTGAAAGAAGCGGATTACCATAGACAGCCGCTTGAGCGCAAACGCATAACTCTCGTCGCTGCTCGACGACCCTGCGCTTTTATTACACGCGGTTATCATGAGGTACAGATTTAAAAACACCGGAGGATTTTCGTACCGCGACGGCCCTGAGAAATCACGTCTTAAAAAATTTCCGTTTTTCAGCGTGCTTTCTTCTTCAATGTTAACGACGGTAAGAATGATCTTATCATCGAAGTTAACGCCCGAAGTATTCGATTCGAACAACGCTATGTTTTCCATCAGCACAATATCCTTCGCATTGCTCAACGTATACCCGTTCACCGGACTGGTGAGGTAATACCTGAGTTCATCGAGGATCAATGCTACTGCTTCGTAAATCATACGGTGTCATTCTGTACTGTGAAAGTAGTACTGAGACCACCGTGAAATCATCACCCTTGAGAGTGATATTTAAGTTCAATAAGGGCTTTTTTCAGTGAGGATATATACTAACGATTATACTATACTGTAGCGGTATCCCAAAATATGGCGAGTTACCGATACATAATTTCACTAACCGGGAAGCTCCAGCGAGCCAAACATTTTACTTATAAACAACACATACAAAATATTCATAAGGTCGTTTACCTTTTGAAGACCGACTTTGGATACGATCTTCTTTCGATGGGACTTAACAGTCTCGACACTTATATTAAGTTCTTCGGAAATGCGCTTATTCTGTAACCCGCGAATGACGAGTTTTAGAACTTCGGTTTCGCGCGGCGTGAGTTGCTGGAGCAACACGGCGATTTGCTGCAACTTCTGCTGGTGTACAGCATACGACTGACTCTCTACAACTTCAATAACCAGGCAATAATGATCCTGACACTTATCGAGTGTAGACAACAGCGACATGAGCTGCTGGCTGCATAGCTTGTTACCCGGGTCGGGCAGAGGCGATGCGTCGCGATTGGAATGGATAGTAATTTCTTTAATCATGAGTAGGGTCTTGATTATTACAACGAATCTTAGCTTATAACAAATACCGTGACGTCAAAAAAATAACCAGGGAACCTCTACACAAACTACACATACCCATCTACACTTAACAAACACCCTCCGCCCTGGTATCCGCTACGCGTTTATGAATCGACAAACGAGCTTCACATGCTCGCCATGCGAAGAGAGAGTAATGATGGTTTAGGATGCGAACGGGCGCTGCATGATAAAAAACTCCGTATACTTCCGATGAACCTAAGTAACGAAATCCGATGC
>Ga0065165_1000596_pt1 | contig 53028 bp, 33 predicted proteins | sample AraplaMF_Cvi_mMF_FD_63813 | JGI IMG/M metagenome (GOLD analysis project Ga0065165, IMG submission 63813) | Arabidopsis root microbial communities from the University of North Carolina, USA - plate scrape MF_Cvi_mMF (version 2) (version 3) | ecosystem: Host-associated > Plants > Roots >...
ATCCAAATCTTGCCGATTCGGACCCTATCGCATTCCCTCTTCGCCTGTCATAGGACAGGAACCAACGCCGGGCCACCATTTGCCCCCGGCCGCCTCTTGTCAAGCCGAAGGACCGGGACCGATGACGCCTGAGCCGGATACCCAAACAGCCGAGGAAACCGACGCCCGCCACGCCCAGAAAATGGCGAAAAAGAAGGCCGCCCGCGACAAGATCATGGCGAGCAAGAGCGGCGAAAAGGGCCTCGTCATCGTCCACACCGGCGCCGGCAAGGGCAAGTCCTCCTCCGCGTTCGGCATGATCGTGCGATGCGTCGCCCATGGCTTCCCCTGCGCCGTCGTGCAGTTCATCAAGGGCGCCTGGGATACAGGCGAGCGGCGCCTGCTCACCGGTCATTTCGGCGACCTCTGCCAGTTCCATGCGATGGGCGAAGGGTTCACCTGGGAGACGCAGGACCGCGCTCGCGACATCGCCGCCGCGCGCGCCGGCTGGGAGAAGGCCAAGGAGCTGATTCTCGATTCGAACCTGCGCATGGTCGTGCTCGATGAGATCAATATCGCGCTGCGCTACGATTATCTCGACGTCGCCGAGGTCGTGGAATTCCTGAAGACCTCGAAGCCGCCGATGACGCATGTCGTGCTCACCGGGCGCAACGCCAAGGACGAGTTGATCGAGATCGCCGATCTCGTCACCGAGATGACGCTGGTCAAGCACCCCTTCCGCTCCGGCATCAAGGCGCAAGCCGGCGTCGAGTTCTGAGACGTGGCTCGCGCGCTGATGATCCAGGGGGCCGGCTCGGACGTGGGCAAATCGCTCATCGTCGCCGGCCTTGCGCGCGCGCTCACGCGGCGCGGCCTGCGCGTGCTGCCGTTCAAGCCACAGAACATGTCGAACAACGCCGCCGTCACCGTCGATGGCGGCGAGATCGGCCGCGCACAGGCACTTCAGGCGCTCGCCGCCGGCGTCGAGCCGCACACCGACATGAATCCGGTGCTGCTCAAGCCCGAGACCGATGTCGGCGCGCAGGTCATCGTGCAGGGGAAGCGCATCGCAACCGCGCGGGCGCGCGAATACGCAGCCATGAAGCCGTCACTGATGGGCGCGGTGCTGGAGAGTTTTGGGCGGCTGAAGGCGCGCGCAGATCTGGTGCTGGTCGAAGGTGCCGGCAGCCCGGCCGAGGTGAATTTGCGCAAGGCCGACCTCGCCAATATGGGCTTTGCGCGCAAGGCCGACGTGCCCGTCGTGCTGGTCGGCGATATCGACCGCGGCGGCGTCATCGCCCAGCTGGTCGGCATCAAGACCGTGATCGACCCCGACGACGCCGCGATGATCCAGGGTTTCGTCATCAACAAGTTCCGTGGCGACCCCACGCTGTTCGACAACGGCTACAAGCTGATCGAAGCGAAGACCGACTGGCGCGGCCTCGGTGTGCTGCCCTGGTTTGCGCGGGCCGGCGAGCTGCCGGCCGAGGACGCGCTTGGCCTGAGCGACGCGCGCAAGCCCGGCCAATGCAAGATCGCATGCCTCGCGCTGTCGCGGATTGCCAATTTCGACGATCTCGATCCGCTCAAGCTCGAGCCCGGCGTCGATCTCATCATGGTCCGCCCGGGCGAAGCGGTCCCCGGCGATGTCAGGCTGGTCATCATCCCCGGCTCAAAATCGACCCGCGGCGATCTCGCCTTTTTGCGTGCGCAGGGCTGGGACATTGATCTGCTAGCGCACCACCGCAGAGGCGGCTATGTGCTCGGCCTCTGCGGCGGCTATCAAATGCTCGGACGAAGCGTCGCCGACCCCGATGGCATCGAGGGCCCCGCGGGCGACACGCCGGGCCTCGGGCTTCTCGATGTGGAAACGGTGATGAGCCCGCAGAAGACGCTGACGCGTGTTGCGGCCATGCATGCCGCCACGGATCAGCCGATCGAGGCGTACGAGATCCACATCGGTCGAACGGAAGGACCCGATCGCGCCCGCCCCTTCGCAAGACTGAACGGCGAGCCGGAAGGCGCCGTCTCGCGCGATGGACGCGTGCAAGGCAGCTATCTGCACGGCCTGTTCACCTCGGACGATTTCCGCAGAGCGTTTTTGGCGAAGCTCGACATTCCCGCGGGCAGCGAGCCCTATCACGCCAGGGTCGAGAGCGCGCTCGACGCTCTCGCCGATCACATCGAGAAGCATCTCGACGTCGGAGGCCTGCTCGCGCTAGCGCGCTAGCAGCTCGGCAAGGCGCGTCCATTCGGCTTCGCTGCCGGGAAGCCCGAGCCGCAGCCATGTCGGCTCTTTCGCGAAAACCCGCGACCAGATGTGGCTGCGCGCCAGCCTCTCCTGCGCGGCAAGCGCGTCAGGAGTCTCGTAGAGACGGAACAGGGACGCGCCGCCGATGAGCCGCCAGCCTTGCGCTTGGGCCATCTCATCGAGCTGGACACAGTCGCGCGCAAGCCGCGCCGACGTGGCCTCGGCCCAGGCATCATCGCGCAAGGCACGGCAGCCGATTGCGATCGCGGCGCCCGAGACCGGCCACGGCCCTGACGCCGCCCCGAGCCTGCCGACGTCAGCTGCATTGCCGATCGCGAATCCGAGCCGCAGGCCGGCCAAGCCATAAAACTTTCCGAACGAGCGCAGGATCAGCAGTCCCGGCCGGTCCGCCTCGGATGCGAGCGACAATTGAGGAACGGCATCGGCAAAGCTCTCGTCGATGACGAGGCGACCGACGCGCGGCAGCAATGCGAGCAAGTCCTTCGGCGCAAAGTGCCGCCCATCGGGATTGTTGGGATGGACGATGATGGCGAGGTCCGCGCCGGCCAGCGCATCGAGCTCGCCGACCTCTTCCACCTCCCAGCCGCCGAAAGACAGGACGGGCGCATACTCGTTATAGGTCGGCGCGAGGATGCGCGCACGGCCGCGCGGCGTGAGCTGCGGCAGCAGTTGAATGGCTGCCTGCGCACCGCCAAGAGCGACGATCGGCGCGCTCGTGCGGTAGCCATGTTGCGCCGCTTGGTGCAAGGCGCCGATCTCGGCCCGCGACGGCAGCGCGTTCCAGGCGCGCGCGGTTACCTCGCCCACGGGATAAGGCAGCGGGTTGATCCCGGTCGACAGATCGATCCAGTCCTCCGCGCGCCCGCCAAAACGTTGCTGGGCCTGATCGAGATTTCCACCGTGCTCGCGCATGCCCCGTTCTTTCATGCGAAGGCCAGGATCGCAAGAAGACCTGCGAGCAGCAGCATGGCGCGGCGGTAGATCGTCAATCCCGCGCCGATATCGGCAGCGAGCGGGTCGCGGGCGCCTTCGTTCAGCCAGGGCTCGTTGGTGATGCTGCCATGATAGATGCGGGGCCCGCTCAGCCGCACGCCGAGCGCCCCCGCCATCGCCGCCTCCGGCCAGCCGGCGTTGGGCGAGCGATGACGGCGCGCGTCCCGCGTCATGCACGACAGCACCTCGGATCGCCTCGGCGCCAGCAGCACAAAGAGAAAGCCGGTCAGGCGCGCGGGAATGAAGTTGGCGACATCGTCGATGCGCGCCGCCGCCCAGCCGAAGGCTTCGTGCCGTTCGCTGCGATGCCCAATCATGGAATCCAGCGTGTTGATCGCCTTGTAGCCCAAAATGCCGGGCAGGCCGAACAGCGCGCCCCAGAACACCGGCGCGACGATACCGTCGGAGGCGTTTTCGGCAAGGCTCTCGATCGCCGCGCGCGCAATGCCGGCTTCGTCGAGCGCTGCGGGATCGCGTCCGACGATGCGCGAGACCGCGTCGCGAGCGGCGGCGATGTCGCCAACCAGCAGAGGCTTTGCGACGGCCGCGACATGATCATGCAGCGAGCGCAGCGCGACCAGCGGCCAGGCCAGGACTCCGACCAGCACGATCTGAGCCCACCCCGGGGGAAGCAAGGACTGAAGCATCCAGCTGAGCGCAACGGAGAGCCCGATCACGACAAGCGCCCCTGCGCTGCCAGCGGCGCGGCGGAGCGCCGGTGGATCGGACTCGCGATTCCAGGCGTTGTCGATAGCGCCGATCAGCCGCCCCAGCCAGGTCACGGGATGGCCGATCCGCGCGAACAGCCATGACGGCCAGCCCGAGAGGGCATCCACCGCCATCGCCACCACCATCGCACCCGCAAAGCCCAATCCTGCCTCCTGTCTCGCCCCTGTTGCGCAAAGCGAGGGGTGAGCGCAAGCCCCTGCCCACCTGATTTCGGCTTTGTCTTTGGCCGCGTTTGGTGATTAGTCAGGCCCACGGGAGACCTTTATGGCCATCATCTTGATCACGGGCGGAGCGCGATCGGGCAAGAGCAAGCGTGCGGAAATGCGCACGCGCGCCTTTCCCGGGCGGCCCGTCTATGTCGCGACGGCCGAGGCGCTCGATGCCGAAATGGAAGCACGCATCGCGAAGCATCGCGCGCGCCGCGGAACCGACTGGATCGAGCGCGAGGTGCCACTCGATCTCGTGTCCGCGCTGGTCGCAGGCGACGGCGGCGGCGCAAGGCTGGTCGACTGCCTGACACTCTGGCTCTCCAACCTGATGCACGCGGAGCGCGACTGGGAACGCGAGGTGGACGCGCTTGCCGCCACCCTCCGCACTCTCAAGAGCCCGGTCGTGCTCGTCACCAACGAGGTCGGCCTCGGCATCGTGCCCGACAATGCGCTGGCGCGCAGCTATCGCGACGCTGCCGGAATCATGAACCAGGTCATCGCGGCCGCGGCCGATGAGGTCGAGTTCATCGTCGCCGGCCTGCCGATGAAACTGAAATGATGCCGCGCACCGAGCTTCTCAAGGACATTGTCGCCGATCTCAGGATGGCGGCATCGTTCGTCACGATCCTTCCCGTCGCATCGTCGAAGCCCGCGGGCGACGGCGCCGTCGCGCGCGCGACCTGGGCGCTTCCCGTCGCGGGACTCTTGGTCGGCCTTGCCGGCGCGATTGTCTACAAGGTCGCCATCCGGTTCGGGCTGACACCGAACCTTGCTGCCCTGCTCACGTTGGCCACGACCGCGCTCGTCACCGGCGCATTGCACGAGGACGGCCTCGCCGATGCCGCGGACGGGCTCGGCGGCGGCCGCACGCGCGAACGCAAGCTCGAGATCATGCGAGACAGCCGGATTGGGACGTACGGCGTCTGCGCGCTGATCCTGTCGTTCGGCCTGCGCTGGAGCGCACTTGCTGCAATCGCAAATCCGTGGGCCGTCACGCTTGCGCTGTGCGCCGCGCACACCGCTGCGCGCGCGGGCGTGCCGGCCTTCATGTCGCTGGTGCCGCCGGCGCGGCCGGACGGGCTGTCGGCGAGCGCCGGCGTGCCGCCGGGCCGCAGCGTCGCCATCGCCTTCGCGCTCGGAACGCTCGCCCTCGCGCTTGGGCTCGGGCCGGGCAAGGCGCTGGCCGGATTGATCCTGCTGTCGATCGCAGGCCTGTTGCTGGCACGGCTCGCGATCCGCCAGATCGGCGGACAGACCGGCGACATTCTCGGCGCGTTCGAACAGCTGGGTGAAGTCCTGATCTTGCTGGTCGCCACCGCCTTCCAGATCGGACGCTGACTCCATGGTCGAGTTCGACGACACCTTCCGCCAACATTTGCGCGAGCTGTTCGTGTGGCGCCGCGACGTGCGCCGCTTTCGCAGCGATCCGCTGCCGGACGGCGCCATCGAACGCCTGATCGAGACCGCATGCCTGTCGCCCTCGGTCGGCCTCAGCCAGCCCTGGCGCTTCGTCGTCGTCGATGATGCAGCTCGCCGCCACGCCGTGATCGATGACTTCAAGGCTTGCAACGCCGATGCCTTGAACGCGTATGCCGGCGATCGCGCCGCGCGCTATGCCACGCTGAAACTGTCGGGCCTCGAACGGGCGCCCGGCCACCTCGCCGTGTTTGCCGACAAGGCCAGCGACATCGGCCACGGCCTCGGTCGCGCGACGATGCCGGAGACGACGGAATATTCCGTGGTCGCCGCGATCACCGCGATGTGGCTCGCCGCCCGCGCCGAAGGCATCGGGCTCGGCTGGGTCTCGATCCTGACTCCGCCGCGTGTGCACGCCATTCTCGACGTGCCTGATAGCTGGAAGTTGATCGCCTATCTCTGCATCGGGTATCCGGAAGCCGAATGCGACCAGCCCGAGCTGGAGCAGGCGAAATGGGAGCACCGGCGCGGCGCGGTCGACTTCACGTTGCGGCGCTAGCAGGCCGCTCGATCCTCCGTCATTGCGAGCGAAGCGAAGCAATCCAGAAATCTTTCCACGGAAACAATCTGGATTGCTTCGTCGCATCTGCGCAAAATTGCTACGCAATTTTGTCGCTGAGCTCCTCGCAATGACGGTGGTGAGAGGGCCGCACTCGCGATGAAGGGCCAGCCGGCCTTATGACTTGCTCTTGCCTGCCGCCACCGCCGCCACGGGCGCGCGGTTTTCCGGTTTCTCGAACATCAGCAGCGGCCGGAAGATGACGCGGCCATAGGCCTCGTAATGGTTCTGGGTCGAGACCGCCATCTTCACAGGTGTCGCGTAGTTCGCCTCGAAGGTCAGGAACTGCGCGTAGGTCCAGGAGAAGCCGACACCGACCGAGGCCATTTCGGTCACGCCGGGGAATGTCGAATAGACCGCGCCCCAGTCGGTAAAGACGTAGGTGTCAAAGCCTCTCAGCCATTGCGACCAGTTGTAGTGCAGCTCGGCGTTGAAATAATAGCCGCTGTCGCCGGACGCCGAGTTGGAGGGATAGCCGCGCACCGTCGTTGGGCCGCCGATCGAAAAAATCTGATCGCCCGGCAGCAGCTTCTCCTGCGTGTACTGCCAGCTCGCCAGCACGTTGGTGCTGAAATTCGCCGGCCCCGCGGCGCTGGTCGCGATCAGCGAGCCCGTATAGGTGTTGAACGCGCGGTTGCCGCCGAGCACATGGTCTTGCCATGCGATGTAGTTCACCGCCGGCGAGACCGCGATGGAATAGGTGTTGCCGGAATTGGTCACCGAGACGCCGGCCGTGGCCTTGTCATAGTGATCGTCGGTGACGGAGACCGTGGCGAAGCGGCTCACCGTCTTGCCCTCGGTCTCGGCGGCGTTGAGCAGCACCAGCCAGTTCTGCGTCACCCAGACCGGCTGGCTGAAATTGACGGCGGCCTGGCTCGAGCGTCCCGTGACGTCGAGCGCGACGAACGGTCCCTGGATGATCTTGATCTTGCCTTCGGTATAGCTGACGCCGGCGCGGCCGCCCCAGGGATTGACCGGAACGCTGTAGGCGACGTTGCCGTTGAGATTGCCATCGGAGCGGACGCCGTAGAAGGTCAGGCGGTCGTCGACGCCGAACAGGCCGTGGCGCTTGTAGAACGCCCCGCCCTCCCAGCGCCCGGTGTTCTCGACGCCCTGGTTATCGGTGAACAGCTGCAAGGTATCGACCGGCGGCTCGATCACTGCGAACTGGAGGTCGGTCAGGCCAAAGCTCGTGCCGGGCTGGAGCAGCGCCTTGATCTGCACGTCGTTGGTGCGGTTGAACCAGATCACGTCGCGATTGAGTTTCGGGACGTCGAGAACCTCGCCTTCAGGCTCCCTCACGCGCTGAAGGATGTAGTCGGTCCGGGTCTGCTTGTTGCCCTCGACGGTCGTTTTCTGAAGCCGGCCTTCGGTCAGCTTGATCTTGACCACGCCGTCCTTCGGATCCTGCTCGGGCAGCGTCGCGATGCCGGTGACGATGCCGCGCGCAGCATAAATGGCGTTGATGTCGGCGACGAGCTGCAACAGCGCGGCGATGTCGACATTCTTGCCGACATATTTCTTCGCGATCTCGTCCAGCTCCGCCGGCGTGATGAATTTGGAGGTATCAAACTCCAGCCTGCGCAGGCGGAATTTCGGCCCGCCGGGCTTCAACAACTGGGATTTTTCCCGTTCGCCGCCGATCACCGCCGGCCCGTTCAGTTTTGGCGGCGCGCTCTGCTGCTCGAACTGACGGCGCTGACGGTCGATGTCGTTCTGGATCGCACCGGGGTTGATCGAGGGCACTTGCGCGCGCGCCGGCCCGATGCAGCACGCTGCAAGCCCGACTCCCAACGCTGCCCCCAGAATCCGCATCCCCGCTCCCGTTACCATGCCTGTGCGAGCCGGCCGACGGCCGGCTTCGCCGTCTCGGCCGAAGCGTCCTTCCAGCCCGGGCGTCCGATGCGCTGCCCGTGGCGGCGCAGCTTGCGCATGTCGCTGAGGCCCTCGATGTTGACGGCGGGACCCGAGCCGATTGTCTCAACCGGCCGCGGCGTCAGCAGCGCGTCAAGGCGCGCCTTGCCGGAGAGACCGAGCAGATAGAACAGCCCCGCGTCCTTCTTCGCGAGCCAGGTCTCGATGCTCTCGTTGCCTTCACCATCGACCGGAATATTGCGCATCGCGCTGGCCCCGGTGAAGTCGTTGCAGCAGGTATGGCTCGGGCTGTAGTTGGTGACCGTCGCCGAGATGTCACCGGTGTAGAACACCACATAGGCGTTGCTGACGTTGGCGTTGCCGATTTGGGTCATCGTGAACACGCCGCCCGGCTGGTAGAGCTGGAGCGACGGCCAGCTGGTCGGCGCCGGCGAACGGTTGTTGAGGAACACCTGCTCGGTGGCCGTCGTGAGCAACAGCTGACCCGGGACGTAGCCATTGATGATCGCGACGGCGCTCGCATCGGTGAAGACGTTCGCATCCACCACCTTGAACTGGTTGATGATGATACTGTCCGGATCGATCGAGATGTTGGCCGATGTCGCGGTGCCGCCGTTGTAGCCGGTGACGTTCATGATCAGCGGGATCGGCGGCCTCGAGGCGATCTGCTCACCCCTGACGTTGATCGTATCGGCCGCGAGGTCGAGCTCCTTCACCACGCTGACGAAGCCGATCGTCAGGTCGCCCGGCGAGGACAGCTTGACCGTGTTGCCCCTGATCCGGTCGAGCGTGATCGATCCGACCGAATCGAAGTGCGTATCGCCGCTGGCGGAGATCGACCCGCCCCGGATCGAGCCTCGATCGGAATGCAGGTCGATGTCGCCGGCATCGCCCGGGATGCCCGTGGTCGTGAGCTGACTGAAGGCGATATCGCCCGCGGCATGCAGGGTCTGGGTGCCGCCACTGACGGCGGTGCCGAGCGTGATCGTACCCGCCGTCGCCGTGATACCGAGCGTGCTGGCGACGTTGAGATTGTCCCATTTGATGACGGTGCCTTGCAGGACGGCGTTGCCGGTCGAAGCCGTGAGGTTATGACCGGTATTGGTGCCCGCCGCGATCAGCCTGGCCGAGCCGCTGGCCGAGACCGAGCCCAGCATCGGCACGCCGCCCGATGTCACCGTCTGCGCCAGGATGAAGCCATTGTCGGCGTTGACGTTGATGTCGCCGGCATCGCTGATGATGCCGGTCGTGGTCAGCGCATTGAACGTCACATTGTCGTGGGCGTGGATGGTCTGCGTGCCGCCGCTCTGCGCGGTCTGGAAGGCGATGCTGCCCTGGCTCGCCGTCGCGCCCAGCGTCGTGCCGGCATTGAGGACGTTCCAGTTGATCGGCCCGCCGGCGGTCAGCAGGGCCGAGCCGGCCGTGGCGGCGAGCGTGTTACCGGTGATGGTCGTGGCAGCGACGAGGCTCGCCGAGCCGTGGGCCGAAACCGAGCCCAGCATGGTTGCGCCGCCCGAAATCACCGTTTGCGCCAGGATGAAGCCGTTGTCCGCGGTGACGCTGATATTGCCGGCGTCGCCCGCATTGCCGGTCGCCGTCAGCGCTTTGAACGTCACGTTCTGGCTCGCGTGAACCGTCTGCGTGCCGCTGCTGTCGGCGGCGCCGATGACGATGCTGCCATTGCTCGCCACGGCGCTGAAAGACCCGCTCGTACCGGTCGCGGTGCCCGCCAGCACCTGGTCGAGCGTCAGCCCGCCGGTGCCGATGATGTCCACGCTGCCCTGCACTGCGGACAGCAGGCTCGCCCTGGTCGTGGTCAGGGCCTTCAGGTCAATATCGCCGGCGCTGGCGCTTGCCGACAGCAGTGCCGCGCTGAGCGTCAGCCGGCCGGTCGCACGGCCGATGCCGTTGGATGCGCTCAGCGACACTTCGGCGTCCGAGCCGGACGCGACAAACTTGGTCTGGCCATCACCATTGTCGACGATCGCCCCGAGCGAGGCGACGCCGCCGGCGGTGACGATGATCGACGGCGCATTCGAGGCGGCCGCATAGGACAGCGATGAGTTGAGCTGACCGATGCTCGCATCGCCCGTGGTGGTCACCGAGATCACACCGGCCGCCTTGATGGCCGAATAGACCCCCATCGTCAGCGTGCTCGAGGCCAGCGTGACGCCGCCCGAAGAGCTGGCCGCAACCACCGGTGCGGTGCTGGTGCCGTCGGCGAAGGTCACCGCGCCATTGGCGAGCAGCTGCATCAGGCCGGCGCTGGTGACGTCGGCGTTGATGCTGATCGCGCCGTGCGGCACGTTCAGCGTCAGCGCCCCACCCGCAGTCAGCGTTCCGTAACTGCCGGTTGCGCCGACGGTGAGATTGCCCGCAACCGCCAGGATGCTGAGGTCGCCGACCGACGAGCCGGTGAGCGCGCCGGTGATCTGCACCTGCAACGGCTGGAAGGTCGCGCCATTGAAGCTGATGTCGCCGCCGGCGCGCAGATCGAGGTCCGCGCCCACGATGTGTGCCGCGGTGCGATCGGTGAACCCGGCTTCGGCATAGATGCTGCCGGCCGCGGCGAGCTGGATCGCGCCGTTCGCCGAGACATTGCCGAGAACGAGATCTCCGGTGGTCTGCTTGATGTAGACGTTGCCCTGCACGGCCGACACCTGGTCGAGATGATCGGTCGTCGGGCTCGCGAAGGCGATCTGGATCACATTGACGTTGGCCGCCGGACCATTTCCGGACGCATCGGCGCCGCCGATATTGCCGTGCTCGGCGATCAAGGTGAGGTTCGGAATGTCGCCGGAGATGACAGGTGCGCCGGTCACGCCCGCAGAGATGCTGGTGACGGCGTCGAGCTTGACATCGCCGCGACCGGTCACCTCGATGCCGTTGGCCTGCGCGGCGGCAATCGGGCCGTATTTCGCGGCGGCGATACCGCCGAGCACGAGGCTGTTCTTGCTGCCGAGATAGACCTCCGACAGCGCCTTGGCCGTGACCGCGGTCGGGTTGTCGAGGATCACGAGACTCTGCTGCGACAGGGTCACGTTGTAGGTCACGACACCGGTCGTCGGGTCGGTCGTGGATGCCACGACGAGCTGTCCGGGACCGGCCGATGCGAGCAGCCCCTTCTGGGCGGCCGTCAGCGACGAGGCATTGGCGCTGGTGAAGGTGAACGTCTGCGGCGCCGCCAGCTGCCCCACCGAACCGTTCGGCGTGTACAGCATGACCTGGTCGGCCCTGATGTTGGGCACGGTGGTGTCGCCGATCGGCGGCGGCGGCGCGCCGACGGCCGACGAGGACACCGTGTAGGCGAGCTGGCTCTGCGACCACTGCGAGCCCGCGGTGATGATGCCGTAGACCTTCTCGGTCGATGCGAGCGTGTAGGCGTAGTTCGCGGTATAGGACGTGAGCGCCGTTTGCAGCGCCGTATTGCTCGGCATGCGCTGATCCGCCGTCGCCACGCCGTCGAACAGCTTGGTGAACAGGGTCTGTGACAGCGAACTGCCGAACACCGTCCCGAGGGGATCAGTCTGCGCGGTGCCAAGCAAGGTCGTCAGCGAGCTCTTGAGCTCGTCGGTCGTGATCTTGCCGAGCAGGAACTGATCCTTCAGGAAGCGCGTCGTGGCCTCGTTCTGCATGTCCGTCGCCGAGACCCGGGATGGGTCGATGCCCAGCTTGGCGGCCACCTGCGCCCGCAGCACCGTCAGGCCAACCGAGGTCGGATTGTAGCTGCCGTTCGCGAACGCGATGTTCTTGAGCTGGAAGTAATCGTTGTAGGCCGCCGTCACCATCGACTGGTAGCTGTTCACGGCGACAGTGGCCGCATTGCCGCTGACGAGGTCGAGGCTGGTCCAGACGTTGGCCAGATGCGCGCTCTGCTCCGCGGTCAGGCCGCCGGACGACAGGCCGTTCAGGATGCTGGCGCGATTGCCGTCGGAGGCGGCGGCTTCCAGGAACACCGGGCCGGCCTGCGACTGGACCGTGCCGAGCCGCAGATCGCCTTTCGACTGCACGATATAGGTGCCGGTCTTGGACGAGCTGTTGAGCAGACCGCCGTCGACGCTGCCGTCGACCAGCGTCGTGCCCGTCGCCTGGATCACCAGCGGATTGATGTTGGTGAGCACGGCGTTGCCGCCGCTGACGCCGGACGTTGCGCCGATCGCGCCGTTGGTGGAATTGATCTCGATGTTCTTGCCGACGACAACGGGATTGGCAACGTTGTAGGGCGACGTCGAGTTGATGTCGCCGGTCGCCGAGATGAAGACGCTGCCCTGCGGCGCGTTGCCGGCGACCGCCGAATTGACCTTCACCTGGTTGATCGACAGCGAGCCGATGGCCGCGATCGCGATGTCGTGATCGATGGTGTTGGCGGTGAGGCTGCCGCCATAGACCTGAACTGCGACGGGCGCCCCGCCCGATCCGATCTTGCCGATGCCGCCCGCCGCGGACAGCGTCACGCTGGTGCCCGAGATGACGGGGTTGTTCGCGTTAGCGCCGACCGTGATCGCCGAGTTGGCGCCGGTGGCGGTGAGGGTCGTGGTGCCCTGGAGGTTGTTGATCGGTCCGTTGACGACGATGCCGGAGTTCGAGGTGACCGCAACCGTGCTGGTGCCGCCGCCGTTGAACTTGATGTTGATCGGGTTCGACGCCTTCACCGTGTTGGTCAGCGTCAGGGTCAGGTGATCGTAGATCTGCTGGAACCAGTCATAATGACCGTCCGCACCGCAGCACTTGTCAGCCGTCGTGTTGTAGCCACCCCCATGATAGCTGCCTGTCGCGGTGACGACCTCCTGAAAGTTGGTGTCCTGCAGATCATTGGTGACGACGCCGTTGACGACCTTCTTGACGTCCGACACCAGGCTTGTGGTGCGGACGAAGACGCTGCCGCTGTTCGGATCGCGCGAGGTATACTGCCAGCCATAGTCGAACTGGGTGCTGGTGCCCGGACGCGCGAGCGTGGCCTGGTCGACCCACTGATAGTACATGTTGGGGGTCGTCTCGTACTGAATGCCCGCCGTGCCGGTCACCGCCCTGATCGTCGCGGACGTGTACTGGCTCGTCGTGACGTCGTTGGTCTGATACTGCGTGACCTGCTGGCCGCCCGGCGCCGCCGGATTGTAGACGTACCAGGTCGTCTTTCCTTTGAGCTGATCGACGATCTGGATCACGCTGTTGGCACTGACCCCGGTGTTGATCGTGTTGGTGACCAGCTGGACCCCGGTCGTGTTGTTCACCGTGATCGTGCCGGCGCCGCCGTTGACGATGATGTTGCCCTGAGGGGTTCCGTCGGTCGACGTCGAGATGATCTTGCCGTTCAGATAGACGTAACCGCCCGACCCCTGCACCACGCCATTCAGGATGATCTGGTCGGTGGCGGCGTTGTACTTGGCGCCGACCTGCACGTCGGAAGTGTTCACTTTCGACAGATATTGCGTCAGGTCGACATAGCTGCCGTGCTGCGCGTTGGTCTGGGCCTGCGCAAAAGCCGTCGCGTTGCCCTTGAGGTCGGTGATGGCCTGGAGCGCGTCGGCGCCGATGTTGACGGAGTAGTTGCTGCTGGATCCACTCTGGATCGTGCCGTTGATGTTGAGAACCGACGCCGACAGGATGATGGCCTTGCCGACGATGAAGGGCGCATTGTCCGGCGGATTGGACGCCGAGGGCGCGGTCTTCGGCGTGATCACCTCATTCTGGATGTTGATGACCTGGAAGTAGTCCGCGCAATGCAAGCAATTGAACGGGCTGCTGTTGGTATAGACGCCCTGGCCATCGAAGGTGTGAGTTTCCCATGGCGAAGTGGTGATGGCCTGGCGCGTCGGACCCTCGATGTTCGCGAGCGTGGTTGCGCTCGGCGTGCTGCCCGCGTTCGGATTGGCGGCGGTGCCCGCCCCCATCGGGAGGAAGATCGCCGAATAGAGCGAGCGTCCGTCGTAGAACAGATCGAGCAGGCGTGCGGTGAAAACCGCGTTCGAGGCCGGCGTGCCGGTGCCGGTGCAGCAATATGCGGAATAGGGATGCAGGTTGCCGGCGCCGTTCACGTGGACGCCCGAGTCCCAGTCGCCATAGGCGCCGAGATAGGTCGCCGCCGCCATCACCGCGGTCAGCGTGTCGGTGTCGTCAGGCTTGTACTCGGTGTTGGCCCATTGCGAGGCCACGTCATGGTTGGAGCTGAAGATGCTGCCGACGCCGCCGTTGAAGGTGAACGAGCCGTTCGGCACCACCATCTGGATCGTCGCCGCATCGAGCGTCTGCGACGCCACCACGTTACCGAGGTTATTGGTGATCTTGAGCAGGCCGTTCTGGTTGGTGACGACGCCGTCGAAATAGATGTCGGGCGTGCGGGTTAACGTCTGGCCGTTATAGACGGGCAGACCGGTCGACGGATCCCTTGTGTTGTAGGTCGCCGAGATGTCGATCAGCGGCGTGGCGCTGTTGTTGGAGGTGAAGGTCACGTTGGACGACGAGCCGGCGGCGACGTCCGGGTGCGTCACCAGTCCGCCGGTCACGTTGGTGATCGTCAGGTTCGAGAGGGCGATGAAGTCGAGGCCCTGGTTCTCGATCTTGATCAGCGGCGAGGAGCGCGCGATGACGGACGGCGCCGCGTTGCCTGAGCCTCCCGCCCCGGTCAGGGTTTTCGCGATGATCGAGACGTTGCCGGCCGACACCAGGATGTCGCCGAACGCGAAGGCGTTGCCGGAGGCGTTGGCGGCGAAGGGCGCCTGCTGGACCAGCGTGTTGATCTGGCGCTGGATGTCGCCGGTCGGATCGGACCCAGTGAACGTGATCTCCGGATGCGTCGCGGTCAGTGCGGTCTGGACCTGCGCCGTCGTCAATCCGCTCAGCGTGGCGAGCTGGGACACGATCGTCAGGTAGGGATTGAAGCCGCCGACGATGGTGTACTGGACGGTCTGATGGTTCCAGCTCTTCACCGCACTGAAATGGTTGACGTCGGAAACGTATTCCAGCGACAGCGGATCGTACGGACTCGTCGTCGACAGTGTCGGCGTGCTGGCGCCGAGCGCGATCGTGATCATCTCGTCGTTGTGGATGCCGGCCACGACCAGGCCATTGAGCGCGACGGTGCCGGTCCCGCCGTCGTTGATATGGCTGTGGTTGTCGCTGTTCTTCTGGCTGAAGATCTCCAGATAGGGATTGTAATTGCTGCCGAGACCGGATGCGGCGACGAGGCCCGGAGTTGCGGTGAGATTGATGTCGTTGGCGCCGAGCACTTTCGAGCCGACGGCGAGCGTCAGGCTGGTGTCGTTGTCGGCGTTGGCGGTGCCGCGATAGAGGCCCGAGATTGGAACGACCGTGTTGTTGTAGACGACCGTCGTCGCGGTCGCCTGCACACTGCTGTACACGCTGCCGTCACCGGCGAGGCCCGCTGCGATGTTGATCTTGCCCCAGGCCTCCACCGTCGAGCCGCCGCCGACGGTGACGTTCTGGATCGCGTGGGTCCAGGTGTTGGTGCTGGCGCCGACGCCGCCGATGGCGCCATAGAGGCTGGCATTGGCATTGTTGCTGGCCGCCATCCGCGAGGCGGAACCGATATAGATGTTGCCGGCGCTGAACAGCTCCCTGGCCTGAATGTTGACGGTGAGCGTGGCGTTGGCCGTCATGTCGGATTCGGCATCTCCGCCCGCGAACAGGCTGGCGGTGGCGAGGCTCGTCGAATCGTTCGTGCTCAGCGTGTTGTAGGCCTCGATGTTGATCACGCCCGTCGTCGTTCGCGGATCGGCGTTGAGGCTCAGGATCGTTCCGGCATCGATATTGGTGTTCACGGTCTGGGTAACCGTCGAGGTGCTGAGCGCAGCCGCGCCCGAGAACATGCCGCCCGAGCCCGAACGCGCGCCGCCGCCGGCCTGATTGACGATGTCGTTGGCGATGACGTCCATGTCGCCGCCCGCCGAGTTGATGATCAGGTGGGTGCCGACCTCGGCGGTGGTCGTCGAGGTGACGTCGTTCTGCGCCTTGCCGCCAGCAGCGCCGGCGGTGGAGGCCTGATACGCATCGGCGCTGGCACCATAGTTCGTGGTGTGCCTGGCGCGGATGTTGAGACCGCCGAAATAGAGCGTGTCATCCGTTGCGTTGCCGTAGAGCGTCGCATTGGTCACCGCGGTGCTGTTGGTCGTCGCGACCGCGGCAGCGCCGGCATAGGTGCCCCCCGCCCCGACGGTCGCGCTCGAGACGTTGGCATCGGTACCGGTGGCGGTGATCTGGAGAATGCCGGTATTCGACGCGGACGTGACTGCGCCTGCGCCGAGATAGGCATAGGTGTGTGCGCTCGACGATGTCTTGGCGACGGTCGCGCCCAGCGCCAGGAACCCGCTCGAAAGGCCCGTCGCTTCGGCGTACTGGGCGCTGTCGTTCTCGGCTGCAATGACCACGTCGCCGTTGGGAAGCGTGATTCCGCTGCCGCCATAGGCGCTGACCGTCGCGTTCTCCGACGCCCTGGCGCCACTGCCCTGCGCGCCGATCAGCGAGCCGCCGCCGCCCGCGAGCGCCCAGGCGTAGGTTGTCGTGCCGCCCGTCGGAACCAGCGCCATGGCAGTCACGGCAAGCGCACCGCCCGAGAAGATGGCGTTGTCGCCGACGTCGGCGGTGACAAAGGCACCGACCGTCGACTGGGCGATGGCGACGCCGACCGCGCCGCCACCGACCGACACGCCGATCGCGGTGCTCGACAGATTGGGCGTGATCGACGCCGACACCAGCGTGCCGGCACCGGCCGCGGATGTCGTGATCGTGGCGCCGGAACCGATCTCGGCCGTCACGTGCGAGTCCTCCGTGGCCTCTGCATCCGCGCCGACGCCAGCGACGATACCGCCGCCGAGCGCCGTTGCCGTCGTGGTCAGGGTGCCGGCGCCGGATGCGCCCACCGCCAGCGTCGAAACGTTGACGGTGGCATCGTTCAGAACCGTCGCCGCGACCGAGCTCGATCGTGAAGCCATGGCGACGGAGGCTCCGACCGCTGCCGCGCCGGCGGTGACGCCGCCCGTGAAGACGATTTGGGTCGAGCTATCCATGGCCATGACGGCGACGCCGGTGCCGCCCGTGCCGGTGATCTGGCCGCCGATCTGAGCCGTCACGGTGTTGGTGACATTGCCGATCGCCACGGCCGCATCCGCGCCGAAATAGAGCCCCGCACCGCCCGCGATCGCCTCGGTGTCGATGGTCTTGCCGGAATATGGCCCGGTGCTGGCGTCCTTGACCTGCGCCGCGACGGTGACGGAGGGCGCCGAGACGACCAGAGGCGTCGCTTCGATCTCCAGGGATCCGTCGGCGTTGCGCCCGACCCGGCTCAGATTGGCGAACACGGAGCTGTTGACGGTGGTGTAGCCGATGCCCGCCCCGATGCCGACATTCTTCCCGAAGCCGGCGCCCAGCAGATACATCTTGGCCGCGTTGGCGCTGGTGGCCGCGACATTGACCTGCGTACCCGTGACGTTGCCGCCCGCGATCTGCGCGATGACGACGTCGTCGCCGCCGGCAAGGGCCGTGGACACATCGTAGGTCGACGTCACATTCGCGTCGTTCGGATTGCCGGCCGTGCCGCTCGCGACCGCACCACTGCCGTGCGAGGAATTGGTGCCGGAGTTCACGGCCGCGAGGGTGCCGTTGCCGCCCTGATTGAGCTGGCCGGACTGCTGGTCCTGCGTGGCCTGATCGGCGGTGTTGGTGCCGATCATGATGACGCCGACGGTGGCGCCGATGCCGACGCTGCCGCCGATGCCGGCGGTGACCGCGTAGGACTGCACTTCCTTGGTGCTGAGCGCGCCGACATTGATCGCGCCGGACGAATTCAGATTGCTGTTGCGGCTTTCCGCAATGGTCTTGCTCTTGAAGACGATGACGTTGGCCGCGGCACCGATGCCGACGCCGCCGCCGCTGGCGCCGACCGCGAGCGCACCGGCGATCTCCTTGATCGCCACGTCCTCGTTGGCGTTGATCGTGATCGCACCGGCCGCGCCGCCCGTCGGCGACTGCACATTGGTATCGTAGACGCCCGCGATCGTGATGTTGTTGGCGATCTCGATATTCGCCATGCCGGCGATCGCGGCTCCCCCTGTCGACAGCGCACCGCCGACCGAATAGGCCTGGAAGCGGTTGATCGTATTGGCCTCGACGTCGAGCGCGCCGCTCAGATTGAGTGCGGTCGTGTGAGCGGCGCCGTTGCCCTGATAGTGGAACTCGTCGCCGACATAGGCCTCGGTGCGGTTCGAGGAGACCTGGACCAGGAAGGCCAGACCAAGCGCGTTGTTGCTGCCATAGGCGGCCGAGCCGTTGGCAGAGGCGATGCCGGTCTGGTCCTTGGCGTTCACGGTGAGCGACGATGCCGTCAGCGCGCCGCCGTCGACATACGCCTCCGTCGTGGCGAGGAACACGTTCAGCCCGACCGAACCGGAGTTGAAGCCGACCGCGATGGTGGAAGCGTCCTGCTCCGCATTGGCCTTCACGGTGACCGCACCGACGGTCGGGCTCGACGAGGCCAACCCGCCGACGGTGGCGTTGGTGATGTAGGCGCGCGTGTCGCGCGACATCGTCGTCGAGATGATAGTGGCGCCGCCGGCGATGGTCGAGGTCGGCGGCAGGAGGCCGAAGCCGAAGCCGCCCGAATAGGAGAAGCTGCTCGCGGCAACGTCGATCTGCGGTGCCAGCGTCGAAGAGGTCAGGCGCGTATCGATGCTGGCGCCGTCGATATAGGCCCGGGTCGCCCCGCTCATCACATTGGTGATCGGGTTGACCATGATCGCGATGCCGCTGCTCGCGGCCACCGAGCCTACGCTGGTCACGACGGCCTGGTGCGAGCTTGCCACCACGGCAAGGCCGCGCACGGTCTCCTGGGCCTCGGTCAGGTCCGGCGTGGTGTCCGTGGGCGCCGCGAAACTGCCGAGGTCGAGCGCGTGCGCGAGCGTGCCGTTGTTGACCGACAGCGTGTCGCTCGAGCTGGTTCCGAGCGCGTCGACCTTCGTGCTCGCCCCGCTGATATAAGCCTCCGTGATCCCGGTAATCTGGCTGACCACCAGCGAGCCGGCGCCCCCGACCGAACCGGTCGAGATGGAGAGCGCGCCGGCGATCGCGGACAGCTTGTCCGAATTGCCGGCGATCACCCCGACATTGTTGGCCGCCATGACATCGGCGCCGCCCGTGATGTTGGCGGCGACGTTGGTCCCCATCAGGCTGGTGACGACCGATCCGGCGAGCCCGACCTGCGAGGACGCGGCGATGCCGATAGCGACGTTCGCGATGCTGGCGCTGGAGCTGGCGCCGACGGCGACACTGCCGGTCGCGCTCACCTTGGAACCGGTGACGCCGGCGCTCACATTGTTGGCGATGCTGCTGTAGACCAGCGCAAGCCCGCCGGCATTTCCGCCGGGCGCTCCCGCAGCGACGGCGGCGCTGCCCTTGATGCTGGAATTGTCGATCGCCGTGACGGATACGCTGGTGGCGGAAACGGTCGAATTCGAATTGCTGGACTGGCCGTTGCCGATTGCAGCCGACACGGTGTTTGCGATCGAGCTGATCGTCGAACCAGCGACGCCGGCGAACTGTCCTGTCGCGCCGGTAAGGCCGATACTGACCGATTGGATCTTCGTGGAATCGACCGCGCTCACGCTGACGCTGCCGTTCGTCGTCGACGCCTGGACCAGCACGTTGGCGATGTAGGCCGAGCGCGTCGTCGCGATGCTGTCGTAGACAAGCGACGCGCCGATCGCACGCTGGCCGGCGTCGATGACGCCCGCGACGGAGATGATGCTGGCGCCCGGCCCGTTCCCCGTGCCGTTATTGAGCGCCGCCGCGCTGAAATCGACGCAATTCTGGCCGCCCGAGCCGCCATGGACGGTGCAGGTGTCGGCAGCGAGAAGATTGTTGTTCGATTTCTTGACGAGATTGCCGAGCGCGGTGTCGAGCGCCGACACCGCGCCGCTGTCCGCCAGCACAGTGACGCGGCCGACATTGATGTTCACCGTCGCGCCGCTGTCGATATAGGCGGTCGTCGTCGGCGTGATCTCGTCGACGACGATGGCGCCGGACAGCGCATTGCCGTTGGTCGCGGCGCCGCCGGAGGCCGCACCGGCGGCGATCACGCTGGCGCTGTCGGCCAGCACAAGCAGGGTGTCGTAGTTCGAGATCGAGCTCGCGCGGATATGCGCATCGGTCGCATTTCCGCCCGAGGGATCGGCGATCGACGCATAGGTCAGTCCGATGCCGACGCCGGCCTGGCCGCCCGACATGTAGAGCACGCCGCCGCCGATAGCGATGTTCGTGGTCTGGTAGGCGTCGACCTCGAGCGCGCGATTGACGCCGGTCGCCTGCCCCGCGATCGTCGAGCTGTCGATATAGGCGCTGGCGCTGTCGGTAATGATCCCGACGGAGGCGGACAGCGAAGCTGCATTGGATTTCGATCCTGCCACGCCGATGGCGACGACGGTCTCGGAGCCGCCATTGAGCGCCTGCACCGTCACCGAACTCTGGTTGTTCATGGTGGTGCCGTAGATATAGGCAAGCGTCGCATTGCTGGACATCGCCGCCGCGATGGCGCCGCCGATCGCCGCCCCTTGGGCGGACGCCCCCGCCAGATTGAAAGCCGCGGAGCCGGACCCGTTGCTCAGGATGGTATCGTTGAGCGCCTGGACGATCGTGTTGGTCAGCACCGTGCCGGTCGTGGTGTACTTGTTGACGGTCGTGTTCTTGATATAGGCGCTGGTCCCGAGCGAGACGTCGGTCACCGACGAGCTGCCGGCGAGATCGAGACTGAAGCCGCTGGTGCTCGATCCCGAGGTCGAGGCGATCTTGCTCGCGGCCGTCGTCACGCCGGCGGTCCCTCCGGTCGAGGCGGCTCCCGCGGCGCCTGCCTTGTCGGAGAAGCTCGACGACGCGGGGTCGGAGACCGATGCCGCAACAGCAGCCGCGGTGATGCGCCCGGAGGTGGTCGCGCTGATCGTGAGATTGTCGACATTGACCGCGCCGCTTCCGCCGCTGGTACCTGCAAACGGATCGTTCGAGCTGAACACGCCGGGCCGGATGTCGGAATGGTTGTCGCCGATATAGGCGGACGTGTCGGTATTTGCGCCGAGATAGGCGACCGACAGGCCGACCGCAGAACCGCCGCTGCCGTTGTAATTCATCGCGCCGGACAGCGTCACGACCGACAGATCCTGCTGCGCCAGGATGCCGACCGTCGGGGCATAGACGATGGCCTGGCTCGAGATCGACGCATGCGTCGTGTTGTTCAGGAATCCGAGCGAGGTGATGCCGTTGAGCGCCAGCGTGCCGGCGGCCTTGCCGGACGACGGCGCGACGGCGACGAACTGATCGGACGTGATCGCGTTGACGGCGATGTCGTCGGCCGCCCGCAGCGTCGCGCGGTCCGAAACGCCGGCGATGGTGTTGGTATTGAACTGGACGAGATTGAGCGCACCGCCCACCGACGAGCCGCCCGAGGTGTTGCCGAGCAGGAAGCCGAGCGTGCCGACGTTGCCGGCGGCGTCGATCGACGCCGTGGTCGTGGTGGCCGCGATCTGGAGGCTGGCGTTGTAGGTATGGACGTCGCCATTGTCCATTCCGACTGACCAGCCGGTGCCGCTGCCACAGGCGGCGGCCGCGCAGGTCGCCGTCAGGCTGGCGCTGCCGGCGACCCATGCGGTCGTGTTGTTGTTCACCACGAAATGGTTCAGCGCACCGGCGAGGCCGATCGTGTCGCCGGCGTCTGCGGTGGCGTTGGCATAGCTGGTCAGGATGTTGCCGCCGACGCCGAGACTGCCGTTGAGGTGGCTCAGCACCGCCCCTAGTCCATCCCACTTCAGCCAGGAATTGGTGATCGGCAATTCGGTGGTGGCATCGACGGCGATGTTCGCCGCGTTGATCAGGGTCCCGCCGCCGACATAGGCGTTCGAATTGTGGGTGAAATTGCCCCAGGCGACGGCCGCGCTGATCGCCGTCCCCTCGCCTGTCGACACGTCCTTCGTGATCGCGCTGGACGTCGCATTGCTGCGGACGCCGCGATCGATGACGTTGCTGGCGACGGCGACGTTGCCGCTGGCATAGATGATCGGCGCGCCGCCGCTCGGATTCTGCGCGATCGCGGCGGTCGCGCTCTGCGTGCTGTTGGCCAGCGAGAGCGCGCCTGCGACCTTGAAATCGAAGCTCAGCGGCACCAGCGAGGTCATGTGGTCCATGATGAAGTGCGTCGGCGAACCGGCGTTCGAGACCGCGAATTCCTGGATCGCCGCGACCAGCGCCGGCAGGCCGGCGATCGAGGAGGCCATCGTGGAGTTGCTCGTGGTGTCGGACGTCGCCTCGACCAGGACGGAACCGTTCATGCGGTTGCTGGTGCTGGTTCCAAGCGATGCGCCGAGCGTCGCGGTCGCAGACGTCGTGATATCGCTGATGGCGACCGCGCCGCCGACGGCACCGCTCGCATTCGGCCCGGCGGCCGCAACCGACGTTGCGCTGGTCGAGAACGAGTTGTTGTTGATCGCGCGCACCTTCAGGGTGCTGCCGTTGTTCACCGTGCCGGCTGCAATATGCGCGCCGGTCGCGACATTGGCCGTCGTCGTCACTGTTCCCGTGGAATAGGCCACCGTCGGGACGATCTGCGCGCTCGTCGATGCCGCGAGGGCGGAGACGGCGACGGTCGCATCGTTGAGTGCCTTGACCTCGAGGTTGCCGCCGGCGTTGACCGTCGCGCCGGAAGCCACGTTGGTCGTGGCGGCACCGTCGATCTTGCCGACGACGACGCCGGCCGCAACCGGCGTGAGGCTGCCGAGCAAGGTGGACGCGATCGCGGGATCCGACGCGGTTTCCGTGGCATGCGCGGAAATGGTGACGTCGCCGCGGGCGTTGATGTCGGCATGGCTGTTGATGTTGACGACCGCCGTGGCGCTGGCCGCGACATAACCGCCGTTGAGCCCGAGCAGCGAGGCGGCGAGCGTCGAGCCGACGAGCGCGAAATCGCCGGCCACCGAGCCGTCCAGGAAGCTCGACACCGCCGTCGAGGTCGCACTGATCGAGATGATGCCGCCGGTGATCTTGCCGTCGACCGTGATCGACGTCGCCGCGGTGGCCTGGCCCGACAGCTTGATGTCGCTCGCCGTCGCCCGCAGGGTCACGTTGCCGTCGGTGTAGGTGGTGCCGCCGAAATTGACCGACTGGGCGAGGATCTGCGCGCCATTCATGATCTGGATGTTAGGCGCGTCGATGATGACGTTGTTGGCGTTTCCGGTCGAATGGCCGGAGCCGTCGAGACGGCGGGCGTCGATCATCGCATGCGCCGCAAGCGTGATGGAATGATCGGCCTGGATGAGGTAGTTGGCACCGGCGCTGAGCCCGCTGAGCGCAGCCACGACCGAGCTGTTCGACAGCGTCACACCGGTGTCGCCCTGGGCCGTATCGCCGACGACCACGTCGGTGGGATCGATCAGCAGCGTGCCGGCCTTGCCGTTGCCCGCGCTGAGGTCGACCTTGATGCCCTGGCCGATGTCGATGATCCCGTTTGCGCTGAAATCGACCAGGCCCGCATTACCGCTCTTCGCGCCGGCATCGAACTTTGCCCCGCCCGCTACCGTCAGGTTCTGCGCCGCCTTCAGGCGGATCTCGCCGGCATTGCCGCTTGCGCTGGCGATATTGAAATTGGCTCTCTTGCCGACATCGATGTTGTTGCCGGCCTGCACCGTGATGTTGCTCGGCGTCGTGGTTTTGCTCTGCGCGATCAGGCGCCCGTTCACCCTCGCATTGTTCACGGCCCCGATATGAATCGAGCCGTTGCTGACGGTGATGGCGCTGGCGCTGCGCAGGCCCCTGGAGTTGACGGACGCCGCGAACTTCGCGGCATGATCGAGATTGGCGATGTCGCGCTGGGTGGCGCCGCCGACATAGACGTTCTGCCCGGTCAGGCGCACGCCGTCGATGGCATTGACCCGGCCATAGATCCGGATGTTGCCGTCCGGCGAGACCGGAAACGAGCCCGCCATCAAATTGCCGACAGCCGTGCCGTTGATCGCCCCTCCCGGGCCGATCAGGCCGTCGGTGAACTCGCGCGTCGGCGTCGAAACGTTGAGGCTGCCGACATTCACGGTGCCGGAACGGCCGACGACAAACCCCTTGGGGTCGGCGAAATAGACGTTACCGCCGATCGCACCGTTCATGTAGGAGTTCAGCGTGCCGTTGACGTAGACTGGCGCGTCGCGAACGATATTGACGAGGTTCTGCGTGCCCGTCGGCAATTGCAGGTTGACCGTGTTGCCCTGCCCGACGCTGAACTGCGAGAACGAGTTGAAGGCGTTGTTGCCCGAGACGGTCGACGTCGTGACGTTGGTGACGCTGCCGGAGGTCTGCAAGGACGTCCCGGTGCGGCCGTCAGGCGTGATCACGTTCGCCGTCTGCGCCCGAAGGCGGACGCTGAACACCGGCAGGAAGACCATCTGCAATGCGCAGAGCAGTGACATCGAACGGAAGCGCGCAAGCCTCCGCAGCGTCGTCAGCTCGTCATTGTCTCGCGTCGCAGACGGTCCGCGCATTTCAGATCCTCGTCATCGGCATTGGCGCCGATCCACAACCCGGTGGGAGAATGTTCAGAGCTCGTCCGGCATCAGAACTGGCCGGGCGGCAGCTTGAAGATGTCGGGGCTCTTGGCGTCGGCCACGTAGAACAGCAGCAGGCTGGCGGGCGTCAGCACACGCTGGTTGTTCTCCTTGTTCTCGAACGTGCCCTGAAGCAGCAGGATCACTGAGCGATCCTTGGCATCGCTGCCGCGGAACATCACGATGCCTCCGCTGACGGGCATGTTGACCGCGATGGAGTCGGGCTTGAAGCCCTCGCTGAGGAAATGGGCGCGCAGGATGTTGGCGTTGGAGAACAGCTTCTCCGGCGTGATCGCCGCGTCGGTCGCCTTCGACCAGACCGCGCCGACCTGGATCAGCGACTTCGACTTGTAGCCGAACACGTAGGAGAGCTCGGCGGTGCCGCCGTTCGGCAGCAGCTCGGGCACGGACAGCAGCAGGCTGTGCGTCAATTCGGATGCGTTGTCCTGGGCCCTGATGGCGTCGGGCGTTGCGTTGAAGTCCTTGATCATCGCCGCGCGCACGTCGGCATCGTTCATGCCGAACCTGGCGGAGCGGAAACCGTCGATCGCCTTGACGGCCTTGTCGTCCGCGCCGGCGGCCGGCGTCTCGGTCGCAGCGGCGACCGGTGCAGCGGCGGCAGCTGGTGCCGCGCCGGCGGCAGCAGCCCTGGGTGCGGGCGCAGCCTTTTGTTTCGGAACGACGCCCTGAGCCGCAAGCGGCCCGGCTGCAACGGATGTAAGGAGACCGACGAGAGCCGGCACGAGATAGATTTTGCGCATCGAAAACCTTCGAAACAGACGTGAAACAACGCTTCAAAAATCAACAGCCACGAACTCGATGTCTCCGAGCCGTCGTCGCAACCGAGACGGAAATTGTTGCAACGCCGCAAGGCGTTACAAGACGTCATGGAGCAGACAAAGCTCGCAACAGCGACTCTTTGGCCGCGTAGGAATACGGTATCGAACTGCGGAATGCTGCGAATGAACATTCATAAGCGCATTTTTTCATCAATTGTGGACACCGCCCTTTCACGTTAATCATCCGGTTTGGGACGGATCATCGAGCAAATAATTCCATGACCGAACGGCCTTCCGCGTTCGCGGTCGATCGCCGCAGCTTCATTCGCCTTGCGGGCACAACCGCCGCAGGATGGCTTGCGCTCGGCGCAACGCCGGATCGCATGCGGATCGTGGCCTCGCTGACGGCACTGCCGCTCGACGACGAACTGACCAGAAGAAGCATGATCGATAGCCCGAGCTCGCGTCTGGGCGGCCTCATCGCCGGCTTGAGGCAGCGGGGCTGGGTCGAAGGCGTCAACTTCCGCCTCGAGCTCCGTTCGACCTTCGGCGCGCCGGACAGGCTGAAGGCTGCGGTCCAGGAGCTGCTCGAACTCAAGCCGGACGTGATCCTGACCGGCTCGACGGTTGAAACCGCAGCCGTCCTTGCAGCCACCAAGACCATCCCGATCGTGTTCGCGACCGCGAACGATCCCGTCGGCAATGGCTTCGTCGAAAGCCTTGCGCATCCCGGCGGTAACGTCACCGGCTTCACCAACAGCACCGCGGACATGGGCGGTAAATGGTTGCAGCTGATCCGGGAGGCCGTGCCCGATATCGCCCGCGTCGGTGTCCTCTTCAACCCGGCGACCACCCCTCGCGGCGGGCGCTTCTTCCTCGAATCGATCGAGCAGGAGGCCGCGGCGGCCGGCGTGTCCGTGGTCCTCGCACCCGTCGACGCGCCAGCGGACGTCGACGAAGCCATCAGGCGCTTTTCCGAACCGCCCAGGGCGGCAATGATTGCGCTGGTCGACAGCTTCCTCGTGGTCAACCGGCAGGCGGTCGTGGCATCGGCAGCCAAATATCGCGTGCCCACGATTTATCCGTTCCATTATTTCATGGATGCAGGCGGGCTGATGAGCTATGGGCCGACGCTCGAAGTGCGCTCGTCCGACTATGTCGATCTCATCCTGCGCGGCACCAAGGCCGGCGATCTGCCGGTGCAATCGCCGCGAAAATACGAGCTCCTGATCAACCGCACGGTCGCCCGCTCGCTGGGATTGACGATACCGTTCACACTGCTCGCACGCGCCGACGAGATCCGCGAGTGAACGAACAGGTCGACCAGGGACATTTGCGGACGCCTCCCGGCCGGCTGTTCAGGAAATATCTCTACTCGATCGTCGCCCTCGCCTTTGCCGCGCTTGCCATCAATACCGGCTTCGACGTCTGGTTCTCCTATCGCGAGCAGAAGCAGCTCCTCGCCGCGACCCAGCGCGAGCAGGCAGCAAGCGCGGCGATCCAGATCGGGCAGTTCATCGGTCAGATCGAGAACCAGATCAGATGGCTCGCGCGCCTGCCTCCCGAACTGTCGAGCAACGAGGACGAGCGCCTGAACGCGATCCGCCTCCTGCGCCTCTCGCCCGCGATCGCGGAAATCGCCAAGCTCGACGCGCAAGGCCGCGAGCAGGTGCGCGTGTCGCGCCGTGTCGCGGACAGGGTCGGCAGCAACGCCGATCTCTCCGCTTCGCCCGCCTTCCGCGGCGCCAATGAAAGCCGGGCCTATTACGGTCCGGTCTATTTCTTCGGCGACACCGAGCCGTTCATGACGGTTGCCACGCGCGGAGCCGGTCGCGCTCCCGACGTGATTGTCGCCGAGGTCAATTTGCGTTTCATCTGGGACCTCGTCGCCGGGATCAGGGTCGGCAACACCGGCAAAGCCTATGTGGTCGACCGCATGGGTGTGTTGATCGCGCATCCCGATCTGTGGCGAGCGCTCCAGCGCAGCGATCTCTCCGGCCACGCGGACGTGCGCGCCGCACTCGATGGCGTGGGACCGCCCTCGGGCGGCCTGATCAAGGAAGATCTGTCCGGTGAGCGGGTGCTGTCGACCTATGCGACGGTACCCTCGCTCGGCTGGCTGGTGTTCGTCGAGCTGCCGCTCACCGAAGCCTACGCACCGATCTATGCATCGATCGGACGCTCGACGTTTCTGCTGGTCATCCTGCTGGCGGGTGCCGTGCTGGTGTCGCTCTGGCTCAGCCGGCGCATGACCGTGCCGATCCAGATCCTGACGCAAGGGGCGCGGCGGATCGGCAGCGGCGATCTCGGCCTGCGGCTCGCGATCAAGACCGGCGACGAGCTGGAGGCGCTCGGCGACCAGTTCAACCGGATGGCCGCGCATTTGCGCGACTCCTATGCGACGCTCGAGCGCAAGGTGATCGAGCGGACCTCCGAGCTCGAGAAGGCGCGCGATCACGCGCTTGCCGAGCATGACGCCGCGGAGCGCGCGCGGAGCGCTGCGGTCGCCGCCAACGAGACCAAGTCGCGCTTCCTCGCCGTCGTCAGCCACGAGCTGCGCACGCCGCTCAACGGCGTCATGGGCGTGCTGCAATTGCTCGACGACGGCAGCCTCGGTGAGACGCAGCGCCGCCACCTCACCACTGCCGCAGCATCGGGCGAGACGCTGATCGCGCTGGTCGACGCCATCCTCGAATATGCCCGCCTGGAGGCCAGCACTGAAACGCTGGAGACACGCGACTTCCGCCTCGACCAGCTGATCGAGACCGCCGCCGACCTGATGCGCCCGCAAGCCTTCGGCAAGGGGCTGGCGTTCGACCTCGCCTGCGACGCGAGCGTCGACACCTCCGTGCACGGCGATCCCGTCAGGCTCAACCGCATCCTGCTCAACCTGATCGGCAATGCGATCAAGTTCACCCCGCACGGCGGAATTGGTCTGACGGCGGCTGCCGAGCAGCACGACAATCACGTCCTGCTGCACATCACCGTTCGCGATACCGGCATCGGCATCGCGCCCGACATGCATGAGCGAATCTTCGAGGATTTCGTGCAGGCCGACGACAGCATCGCGCGGCGGTTCGGCGGCACCGGCCTTGGGCTTGCAATCGCGCGGCGCCTCACCCGCCTGATGCACGGCGAGCTGACGGTGGCAAGCACGCCGGGCGCCGGCAGCACGTTCGAGCTCGACGTGCCGCTTGGCCGCGCCGTCGGCGGCACCGCACTAGATGCGATTGGCCCGCCGTCACGGCAGCTCAGCGTGCTGCTGGTCGATGACGATCCCGTCAATCGCGAGGTCGGCGAAGCCATTTTGAACCGGCTCGGCCATCGTCCGACCCTCGCCGGGAACGGCGCTTCGGCCGTCGCGCTCGCTGGCGATCAAGCCTTCGACATCATCCTGATGGATCTGCACATGCCGGACATGGACGGCGTGGAGGCGGCCTCACGCATCGGCAAGCTGGATCTGCCGAAGATGCCGCGCATCATCGCCGTGACCGCCGACGTCTCCACCAGCGCCCGCGAGCGGCTTGCCGGCGCGGGCATCGCCAAGATCGTCAGCAAGCCGATCCTGATCAACGCGCTGCGCGAGGCCCTGGAAGACACCCCGGACGAGCCGGCCGCGGCGCAGCTCGCAGCCGGCGCTTTGATCGACCGACATTTTCTCGATGACCAGAAAGAGCTGCTGGGCCCGACGCAAGTCGCAAAGCTGCATCATCTGCTCCAGGAGACCAGCGACAGACTGATCGTGGACATCGCCAAGGCCGCGGAGACTGGCGATCACAAGCAGCTCGCTAGATCCGCGCACCAGCTCGGCAGCGCGGCCAGCGCACTCGGCCTCGTCAGCCTATTCGAGCGCTGCCGCGAGGTCGAGCTCGCGGCCGGCTCAATGTCTCCGCCGGAGTGCGAGATTGCGGCCCGCGAGCTCGCTGCGCTTCAACAGGCCTCGATGAGCGCGTTGGACGAATTGCTCGCACCGGGCGAACGACGTTCAGTCATCTAGTTGCGCCGGGCTTGCGCACCGGCCTCCTCCTCGCGCCCAAACCGCTCCACCAGAAAATCGATGAACAGCCGCACCTTCACCGACAGATGCCGTGTCGGCGGATAGACTGCATAGAGCGCGAGCGGCGGCGCGGAATAGTCGTCCAGCACGCTCCGCAGCGCGCCGTTCCTCAACGCATCGGCTGCGATGAACTCCGGCAGCAGCGCCAGGCCCCGGCCCTTGATCGCGACGTCGCGCAGCACTTCGGCATTGTTGACGCAGAGCGACCAGGCCGGCTGGATCCAGTGATCGCCGTCGCGGCCTGTGAGCTTCCACTGATTGCCTGTCAGCAGGAAGCCGTAGGTGAGCGAGGCGTGCTCGCGCAGATCCTGCGGATGCTTTGGCGTGCCGTGACGCGCGAGATAATCCGGCGAGGCGCAGATCATGCGCGGCACCGGCATGATTTTTCGCGCAATCAGGCTCGATGATTCCAGCTCCGCAATCCGCAAGGTCACGTCGAAGCCGTCCTGGACCGGATCGAGCAGATCGTCGCTGAGCACGATCTGGAGCTGAAGCTCGCCATGGCGCGCCATGAAATCGGCGAGCACAGGACCCAGCCGCATCGTGCCGAACGACATCGGCGCGTTGACGCGCAACAGTCCCCGCGGCGCCGACTGGGCCTGCGCCACCGCCTGGTCGGCCTCCTCGATCTCCGACAGGATCACCACCGCGCGCTCGAAATAGCGCTGGCCGTTCTCGGTCGGGCTCGCGTGCCGCGTGGTCCGGTTCAGGAGCTGGACGCCGAGGCTCTCCTCGAGGTCGGCGATGTATTTGCTGATCGCCGAGCGCGACAGCCGGAGCTGCCGGCCGGCTTCCGCAAAGCTGCCGCTTTCGACCACCTTCACGAAGGCCCGGAGGCTGGCGACCTTATCCAAGGGATGGGCTCGATTGTTTCCAATTCGTAGACATAGACGTCATACTTGCATGGATTGTCTCCAATCCAAAGCGGAACGATATTTCCGCTCAGAGCAAGACCGCTCCCCGATTTCAGGAGGACGACAATGTCTGGACTGCACCATGTCACCGCGATTGCCGGCGACCCCATCGGCAATTTCGGCTTTTACACCCGGGATCTCGGCCTGCGCTTCGTCAAAAAGACCGTCAATTTCGACGATCCCGGCACCTATCACTTCTATTACGGCGATGAGACCGGCCGCCCCGGCACCATCCTGACCTTCTTCCCCTGGGCCGGCGTGCCGGCCGGGCGCCGCGGCGTCGGCGAGACCCATCAGACCGCCTTCCGGGTGCCGCAGCGCTCGCTCGGCTACTGGACGCAGCGTTTTACCGAGAAGGGCATTGCCTACGAGGCGCTGGAGAAGCGCTTTGGCGAATCCGTGCTGCCGTTCACCGATCCCGATGGCATGGCGCTGGCGCTTGTCGGCGTCCCCGGCGCCGAGAACGAGCCCGGCTGGAGCAATGGCGAGGTGCCGGCCGAGCACGCGATCCGCGGTTTTCACGGCGTGACCCTGCTGCTCGACAGCGCGGCGAAGACGGCTGCCGTCCTCACCGACGTGTTCGGCTTCAAGGAAACCGGGCGCGAGGGCTCGGTGATCCGCCTTAAGGCATCAGGCGATGTCGAGGGCAGCGTCGTCGACATCTACGAAGCCAAAGGCTTCTTGCGAGGGCATCAGGGCGGTGGCTCTGTCCACCACATCGCCTTCCGTGCGGCGGACGATGCCGAACAGGGCAGGATGGCGCAAAAGCTGGTGAGCAATCACGGCCTGCATCCCACCGAGCAGCGGGACCGCAACTACTTCCGCTCGATCTACTTCCGCGAGCCCGGCGGCGTGCTGTTCGAGATCGCGACCGATATCCCCGGCTTCGCCGTCGATGAGCCCGTGGCGACGCTGGGACGTGAGCTGAAACTGCCGGGCTTCCTCGAAGCACAGCGCAAGCAAATCGAGAGCGTGCTGCCGAGCCTGGAAGAGACTGCATCATGACCGACTTCATCCATCGCTTCGAGCCCGCGTCCAGCGCGGGCTCCGCTCCGCTCCTGCTGCTGCACGGCACCGGCGGCGACGAGAACGACCTGCTCGGGCTCGGCAAGATGATCTCACCAGGCTCGGCGCTGCTTTCGCTGCGCGGCCGCGTGCTCGAGCACGGCATGCCGCGCTTCTTCCGCCGTCTCGCCGAGGGCGTGTTCGACGAGGACGACGTGCGCAAGCGCGCCCACGAGCTCGGCGACTTCGTTGCGGACGCGCGGAAGCAATACGGCCTCGCCGCACCCGCCGCAGTCGGCTTCTCCAACGGCGCCAACATCGCGGCCGCGCTGTTGCTGCTGAGGCCCGACGTGCTTGCGGGCGCGATCCTGCTGCGTGCGATGGTGCCGCTGTCGGATCCGCCGAAGCCCGAGCTCGGCGGCAAGCCGGTGCTGCTGTTGTCCGGGCAGACCGATCCGATCGTGCCGGCGCGGAATTCGGCACGGCTTGCGGCACTGCTCTCCGAAGCAGGCGCGAGCGTGGAGCACAAGGTGTTGCCGGCCGGTCATCAATTGTCGCAGGCCGACGTGACGCTCGCCCGCGGCTGGATCGGCAACATCACCGCTAAAGCGGCCTGATCCCAGGAGCGGCGCACCGACGGTGGTGCGCCGCTCCATCCGCCTCCAAGCGACCTTCCGCCGCATCTGCGCAATCGGGCGCCAGCCTGCGCGAAATTTCCGCTTGCCCGTTTTCGTGCCCGGCTTAAAATTTGGGACAAGGTTCCGAAATTTGGAACTCCCTTGGACCAACCTGCATGAGCGCCCTCACCAACGCGATCGAGATTCTGCGCTGCTTCTCCAGCGCGCGGCCGGATCTGTCGTTCGCGGACGTGATGGCGCTGACCGGCAAGCCGAAGAGCTCGACCTCGCGGCTGCTGCGGTCATTGCGCGATTGCGGCCTGCTCGAGCAGGACCCGCACACCCGCCGCTATCGCCCGGGTCTGCTCACCTTCGAGCTTGGCCGGCTGCACCGCGCCCATGACGACCTCATCAGCATGGCCGAGCGCGAGCTGCGCGAGGTCTGCGCGCGCACCGGACACACCGGCTACATCGCCGTGCTCGATGGTTTCGAGCAGGTCGTGCTCCGCATCGTGCCGGGCTCGAACCCGCTGCGCGTCGTCAACCCGCCCGGCCAGCGCACGCCGGCGCTCGCGACCTCGAACGGCCGTGCGATGCTGGCACGCCTCTCCGACGAGGACATCCGCGCGCGGGTGCCTACCGCCTATCCAAAGCTGCCGCGCAACTCGCCGCAGAACTTCAAACAGTTGATGCTGCGCCTCGACGAGATCCGCCGCACCGGCGTGTCGGACGCGGCCGATGAATCGATCGAAGGCGTCGGTTCGCAGGGTTTCGCGCTCAAGAGCGGCGAGACCGGCGAGATGATCGGGATCGCGGTGTCCTATTCAGTGCAGGCGACCACCGCCGCCGAGCGTGCCAATGTCCGCCGTGAGCTGGCCGCAATGGCCACGAAATTGCGACGACTGACCGGCGACACGCTCGATCAGGACACCGCCCGCATCCAGACGGGGACGCGATGAGCAGCACCCTGACCACACGCCCCAACGGCCTTGCGCTCTTCATCCTGCCGAGCGCGCTGCTGTTCGCGCTGTTCTTCTTCCTGCCGATCGGGCTGATGGCGCTGATGAGCGTGTTGACCGGAAATCCCGTGGTGATGCCGAAGGTCGCCTTCACCACGCGGCACTACGCCCGGATGATCGGCGATCCCTATTATCTCGAGGTGATCTGGACCACGATCCGCATCGGGCTCGTCACCACGCTGGTCGCGCTCGCAATCGGCTATCCGCTGGCACACTGGATGGCGCGCATCAAAAGCCGCACCGGGCACGCGCTGCTGCTGATGGCGGTGCTGGCGCCGATGCTGACCGGCATCGTGGTGCGCACCTTCGCCTGGATGACGCTCTTGTCCGACAAGGGCGTGATCAACGAGACCCTGATCGCGCTCGGCCTGATCTCTCAGCCGTTGAAACTGATGTACAGCGAGACCGGCATCGTGGTCGGCCTCGTCCACATCTACGTGCCCTTCATGGTGCTGACGCTGACAGGCGTGATCGGCCGCATCGACGAGCGGCTGGAGCAGGCCGCGGAAAATCTCGGCGCGAGCCCCTTGCGCGCGTTCCTCGAGGTGACGTTGCCGCTCAGCCTGCCCGGCATCCTCGCCGGCTCGCTGCTGGTGTTCGCGCTCGCGATCAGCGCCTATGTCACGCCAATCCTGCTCGGCGGCTTCCAGATCATGACGCTGCCGATTTTGATCTACCAGCAGATCTCCGCGAACTTCAACGTCGGCTTCGCCGCCGCGCTCGGCATCGTCCTGCTGATCATCTCGCTCATGCTCGTCATCGCCTATAACCGCGCGCTCGGCCTCGTCTCCGGCCAGCGCGAATTGCAGTGAGGCCGACGATGCAGACGACGGCCTCCTCCTCACTCGGCGCAGCACAGCAGACGGCGTCTGTGCGTGCGCCGGGGCCGGCGCGGCCCTACGGCCGCTATATCTATCTCGGAATCAACATCGCCATCCTGGTCTTCCTGCTGGCGCCGATCGCGATCGTCGTCGTGTTCGCGCTGAACCCGACGCCTTTCATTCAGTTTCCGCCGGTCGGCGTGTCGCTGCGCTGGTTCGAGAAGTTCTTCGCTTCGCGCGACTTCATGCACGCGCTCTGGTTCAGCCTCGAAGTGGCGGTTCTCACGACCGTGTCTGCAACGATCCTCGGCGCCTCCGCAGCGCTGGCGCTGGCACGCGGCAACCTGCCCGGCACAAGGCTGATCGTGGCGACCATGCTCTCGCCGCTGATGCTACCGGCGATCCTGACGGGACTTGCGCTGTTCCAGACCTATGTGCTGATCGATGTCGGCCGTCCTACCTGGGGTCTCGTTGCCGGCCACACGCTGGTGACACTGCCTTACGTGGTGCGTACCACGCTCGCTGTGCTGCATAATTTCGACACGCGCCTCGAGGAAGCCGCGCAAAATCTTGGTGCAAGCCCGTTGCGCACTTTCTTCGAGGTGACGTTGCCGCTGATCAAACCGGGCGTGCTGGCCGGCGCGATCTTCGCCTTCATCGTCTCGTTCGACCAGTTTCCGGTGTCGCTGTTCCTGGTCTCACCGGGCAACGAGACGCTGCCTGTCACGCTGTTCAACTATCTCAAGTTCGATCTGGACGGCACCATCGGGGCTGCATCCGTGGTCTCGATCGTGCTCGCCTTTGTCGTCGTCATCGGGCTCGACCGCACGGTGGGCCTGCGCTCCTACGTCAAATTGTAACCGCATCGAAGGAATTGACTCATGATGAAGGCTTTCGGACCGCTCAGCCGCCGCCGCTTTCTGACCGCCAGCGCCTCGCTCAGCATCGGCACGATCGCCGCACCCTACGTCGCGCATGCCGACGATCCGACGCTGCGCATCACCGGCTGGGGCGGCAAGTGGGGCGAGGTCATGAAGGCCGAGATCGGACCCGCCTTCGAGAGCGAGTTCAAGTGCAAGCTCCAGACCGACTCCGCCTTCCCCTATCTGCCGAAGCTCCAGGCAAGCTCCCGCTCGGCGCCGATCTACGATGTGCTGCACACCAATTCCAACGAGCAATGGGCCGCGGCCGAAATGGGCCTGGTCGAACCGAAGATCGATCCCAAGCTGGTGCCGAACCTCGCCGACGTCTATCCCTACGCGATCAGCGACAAGATCGTCGGCGTTTCGATCTTCACCAGCGCCATCGGCCTCGGCATGCGCACCGACAAGGGCTACAGCGGTGTCACCTCCTGGAAGGAATTGTGGGACGCAAAATACAACGGCGTGCGCGGCGGCTATGTCATCCCCGTCAACAGCCTCGGCCAGGCCTTCCTGATGATGTGCGGCACGCTGTTCGGCAAGGGCCAGACCGATCTCGACGCGGCCTACACCGCGCTGGAGAAGCTGAAGCCGATCAAGATCGTCGATTTCACCGGCGCGATGGAGAAGATGCTGTTGTCGGGCGAAGTCGGCATGTGCGTTATCCACGATTCCGGCATTTACCGCTATGACGGCCAGAACCAGCCGACCGACTTCGTCTCGCCGAGCGAAGGCGTGCTGTCGCTGGAGCAGGTCCTCACCATCACACCCGGCAGCAAGATGAAGGAACTCGCCAACGCTTACGTCAACTACATGCTGCGCCCCGAAGTGCAGAAGCGCCTCGCGGAGACCGTGTGGTATTCGCCGGCCAACAAGAAAGTGAAGCTCGACGCCAAATACGATGCCAAGCTGCTCACCACGCCGGAGAAGGTCTCGAAGCTGATCCAGGTCGACTGGAAGTGGTACAACGAGCGCAAGGACGAGATCGACCAGCGCGTCAACCGGATCTTCCGCGCATGAGCGCGTCGATCGAAATCGCCGGCGTCAGCAAGGTCTATGACGGTGGCGTGCGCGCGGTCGATGCGGTCGCCATGGACATCCGGCAGGGCGAGTTCTTCTCCCTGCTCGGCCCGTCCGGCTGCGGCAAGACCACGACGCTGCGCATGATCGCAGGCTTCGAGATGCCGAGCGCCGGCGCGATCCGCGTCGATGGCGCCGACATCACCCACGTGCCCGCGCACAGGCGCGACATGGGCATGGTGTTCCAGAACTATGCGCTGTTCCCGCATCGGACGGTCGCCGAGAACGTCGCCTTCGGGCTGCGCATGCGCGGGCTGGACAAGGCGACCATCGCTACAAAAGTGAAGGCGGCGCTCGCGATGGTCGAGCTGTCGGGGCTGGAAGACCGCCGCCCCGCCCGGCTCTCCGGCGGCCAGCAGCAGCGCGTCGCGCTGGCCCGTGCCATCGTGATCGCGCCGCGCGTCCTGCTCTGCGACGAGCCGCTCGGAGCGCTCGACAAGAAGCTGCGCCAGCAGATGCAGTTCGAGCTCAAGCAGCTGCAGAAGAAGCTCGGCCTCACGCTCGTGTTCGTCACCCACGACCAGGAAGAGGCGCTGGCGATGTCCGACCGCATCGCGGTGATGAATGGCGGCCGGGTCGAGCAGGTCGGCACGCCGGCGGAGATCTACAACCAGCCCACCACGCGTTTCGTCGCCGACTTCATCGGCGACACCAACATCTTCCGAGGCGAGCGCGTCGGGCCGAACCTGGACGTCGGCAAAGGCCTGACCCTGGCGCTGCCGGCCACCGAGGCGCAACGCACCGGCGTTCTCTCGGTGGCGCTGCGCCCGGAAAAGATCGGCCTCTCGCCGCTTTCTGACGCTGCCATCACGGCCGGCAGCTCCGCCCACGGCGTCGTCGAGAACACCAACTTCCTCGGCGGCGCCGTGCTCTATCGCATCACCCTCGAGAGCGGCCATCGCGTCCTCGTGCAGCAGCCCAACGCAGGTACGAGCCGCCTGTTCGTTCCCGGCGACGGTGTCACGCTTCAGTGGACGCCGGCCGATCTCGTCGTCTTGAAGGACTAGACCAAATGAACATGCCATTGCAGCAACAGCGCATCGGGGTGGTCGTGATCGGCCAAAGCCCGCGCCCCACCGTCGCCTCCGAAATCGCAACCGTGCTGTCACCGGGCATCCAGATCGAGCTGCGCGGTGCGCTCGACGGCATGAGCCGCGCGGAGATCGACGCCATCCCGCCGATGGACGGCTACGACACGCTGTTCACGCTGCTGCCGAATGGCGACGGCGTCACCATCAGCAAGAAGGAAGTCGAGCGGCGCGCGAGCCAGCAGATCACCCGCTTCAAGCACGAGGGTGTCGGCGTGACGCTGATGGCCTGCACCGGCAAATTCCCCAATCTCGCGGCCGACGGCCTCGTCATCCTGCCGTCGGCGATCCTGCATAATCTCGTCGAGGCCGTGCTGCCGAACGGCCGGCTCGGCGTGTTCTCGCCGCTCCCCGAGCAGACCGCGCTGATCGACAAGAAGTGGCAGCGCGACGGCGTCGAGGTCGTCGGCATCACGCTGCGTCCCGGTTCGAACGACGCCACGGTCGACGAAGCCGCACGCACGATGGCGGACCTCGAACCCGATCTCGTGGTGATGGACTGCATCAGCTACACCAGCGCCAACAAGGCGCGCGTGCGCATCGCCTATCCCGGACCTGTGATCCTCGGCATCGCCGCCGCGGCCCGCATCGTCGAGGAGCTGGTGTCGTGAGAACTGCGGAATTGAAGACGATCAGCCTCGACGAGATCGAGGCGCTCGCGGTCGGGGCCTGGATTCTCGGCACTGGCGGCGGCGGCAGCCCCTATCTCGGCCTGCTCAATCTGCGCCGGCTCTATGCCGAGGGCACCCGCGTGCAATTGATGTCGCCGCTCGACCTCGACGACGAGGACTGGGTCGCGGTGGTCTCCAACATGGGCGCCCCGCTGGTCGGACAGGAGCGTCTTGCCGACAGCCGCAACATCGCCCGCGCCGTGCGCATGCAGGAGGAGATCAACGGCATCAAGTTCCGCGCCGTGATGTCGGTCGAGATCGGCGGCGGCAACGGCGTGCAGGCGCTGATGGCGGCCGCGCATCTCGGCATCCCCGTGGTCGATGCCGACTGCATGGGCCGCGCCTTTCCCGAAGCGCAGATGACCTCGGTCGCAATCGGGGATTTGCGGCCCTACCCCTGCACGCTCTACGATCCGCGCGGCATCGAAGCCGTCGTGACGAAGGTGCCGACCTGGAAATGGATGGAGCGGGCCAGCCGCAAGATCTGCGTCGAGATGGGCTCGATCGCCTCCACCAGCAAAGCGCCGCGCACCGGGCGCGAGGTGAAGGACTGGGGCATCCATTTCACCACCACCAAGGCGATCCGCATCGGCCGCGCCGTGCAGGAGGCCAACCGCCGTCACGAAGATCCGATCGCCGCGCTGCTCGAAACCGAAGGCGGCCAGAAGCTGTTCACTGGCAAGATCGTCGACGTCGCCAGGCGCACCACGGAAGGATTCCTGCGCGGCACGGCGATGGTCGATGGCAGCGATGCCGATCGCGGCACGAAACTGAAGCTCTCGTTCCAGAACGAATGGATCGTGGCCTGGCGCGGCGAGGACGCCATCGCGACCTCGCCTGACCTGATCTGCGTGCTCGACAGCGTCAACGGTCACGGCATCGGGACCGAGACCATCCGCTACGGCCAGCGCGTCACTGTCGTCGCCCTGCCCGCGCCTTCGGTGCTGACCAGCCACCGTGGCCTCGAATTCGTCGGCCCCCGCGCTTTCGGCTACGACCTCGATTTCCGTTCCCTCTTCTCGCCCGCTGCGGCTGGAGCTTAAGATCCCATGAAGCGTATTGGCATCGATGTCGGCGGCACCAACACGGACGCCGTGCTGATCGTCGACGAGAAGGTCGTTCATTCCGTCAAGCGACCGACCACGGCGGACGTGACCTCGGGCATCCTCGACGCGCTGAAGGCGCTGCGTGCGGAGCCCTCGGCTGCCGTGAAGGTCGACGCGGTCGTGATCGGCACCACGCACTTCATCAACGCGGTGGTGCAGCGCCGTCACGTCCAGAAGATCGGTGCGATCCGCATCGGCATGCCCGCGAGCGCCTCGCTGCCGCCGTTCTGCGACTGGCCGACCGATCTCGCCGGCCTCGTCAACGGCGAGATCTTCATGCTGGAGGGCGGCCACGATTATGACGGACGCCCGTTCATGCCGCTGGATGTCGCGAGCCTCAAGAGCGCCGCGCGAAAAATCAAGGATGCGGGCCTTCGCTCGGTCGCGGTGTGCTCGAGCTTCTCCCCGCTCGATCCCTCCTGCGAGACCACCGCGCGCGAGATCCTCGCGGACATCTGTCCCGATGTCGCGGTGACGATGTCGCACGATCTCGGCCGTATCGGTCTTCTGGAGCGCGAGAATGCAGCGCTGCTCAACGCCTCCCTGCACGACCTCGCCATCACCACGGTTGCGGCGTTCCGCAAGGCTATCGCCGACAGCGGCATCGATGCCCCGCTGTTCCTGACCCAGAACGACGGCACCGTGATGCAGGCCGAGATCGCCACGGCCTTCCCGGTGATGAGCTTTGCTTCCGGCGCCACCAACTCCATGCGCGGCGCCGCGCATCTGTCCGGCCTCGACGACGCCATGGTCGTCGACGTCGGCGGCACCACCAGCGACATCGGCCAGTTGCGCCATGGCTTTCCGCGCGAGGCCAATGCGGTGGTCGAGGTCGGCGGCGTGCGTACGCTGTTCCGGATGCCCGACCTGCTGTCGATCGGGCTCGGCGGCGGCAGCCATGTCGACGAGGAGCCGGTTCGCGTCGGTCCGCTCAGCGTCGGCTACCGCCTGACGTCGGACGCGCTGGTGTTCGGGGGCTCGCGCCTCACCGCCACCGACATTGCGGTAGCGGCGGGCCTGATCGATATCGGCGACCGCTCGCGTGTCGCCAATCTGTCGAAACGCCTGATCGACGCTGCGCTGCGCGATGCCTGGCGCAAGCTGGAGGAAGACATCGACCGGATGAAGACCGAGGCCGGCGACGTGCCGCTGCTGGCGGTCGGCGGCGGCGCCTTCCTGGTGCCGGATCGCCTGCCCGGCATCTCCGAGATCGTGCGCGTGCCGCATGGCGACTGCGCCAACGCGGTGGGCGCTGCGATCGCGCAGGTCAGTGGCGAAGCCGATCAGGTGTTCCGCGACCTCAGCCGCGAGGATGCGATTGCAGCGGCGCGCGACATCGCCGCCGACCGTGCGGTCCAGGCCGGTGCGGCACGCGACAGCCTCAAGACCGTCGATGTCGAGGACATGCCGATCGCCTATCTGCCCGGCAATGCGCTCCGCGTCCGCGTCCGCGTTGCGGGGGCGATCGCCGATCCGGATCTGCCTGCGGCGGCATAGCCGTCCATCAAAAACTGAAAAACAACCCCATGCACAGTAGCCGGGGATTGGAAAATCAATGGCTTACGCGGACAGGCCACGAGAAGGCAGAAACAGCCCCCACAGCCGCAGCCCTCTCTCGCAAGGGCAGAGGCCACAGCAAGGGCATCGGCGCCGTTTGACTCGTCGGGCAAAACAGGGGTATGATGCTAATATTCCGAAATTGTCGCACGTGCTGCTGAGCACACACTTCGCTCCGTCATCCTGAGGCGCGAGCCATGCGACGCAAGCCGTCGCGTGGGGAGCCTCGAAGGATGCACGGCCGGGATGCAGCTGGGCCGTCGCCCTTCGAGGGCCGCTGAAGGAGCGGCCACCTCGGGGTGACGGAGTAAGATCCGCATTCCGAAGCAGGCGAACCCAAGTTCGCGCCGCCGCCTACTCCCAAGACCAAGCCGAGAAGTCGTTCTCGAACTGCGGGACTTCCTTCCAGACGCCTTTCAGCTTCTTGCTGGTGACGGTCGGCCATTGCGGCTGGAACAGGTAGGCGGAGACGGCGTCGGTGGCGAGCATCCGCTGGGCGTCGCCGAGCAGTTTTGCGCGGGCGGCCTCCTCCGGCGTCGACACGATCTGCTTGTAGAGCGTGTTGAAGGCGTCGTTGTTGTAGCCGAGGTAGTAGTCCGGCTCGGTGATCTTGACGAGATCGAACGGCTCGACATGGCTGACAATGGTGAGGTCGAAATTATGCGGACCATTGCCGGCGAACACCTGCGACAGCCACTGCGCCCATTCGACGTTCTCGATCTTGGCGACGATGCCGACCTTGGCGAGCTGGGCCGCGACGATCTCGCCGCCCTGCCGCGCATAGGGCGGCGGCGGCAGCTTGAGCGACAGCTCGAGCGGCGTGGTGACGCCGGCTTCAGCGAGCAGCTTCTTCGCCTTCTCGGGGTCGTAGGGGTTGATGCCGGTGGTGTCGACATAGCCGAGCGATCCCGGCGTGTAGAAGCTGCCGATCGGCGTGCCGAAGCCCTCGACGGCGCCGTCGATCAATGCCTTGCGATCGATCGCCGCGAGGACGGCGCGGCGAACGCGAACGTCGTCGAGCGGCTTCTTGCGATGGTTGATCGCGACGATGGTCTTGGCCTTGGAACCGCCAATCAGCACGGTGAAGCGCGGGTCGGCCTTGAACTGAGCGACGACGCGGGTCGCAATGCGCGGAAATGCGTCGACGTCGCCGGAGAGCAGCGCCGCAGCCTGCGCGGCGGGATCGGAGATGAAACGGATTGTCACCTTCGACAGCTTGATCGCAGACGCATTGCGATAGCCGGCCCATTTGTTCAGCGTGATCGAGGAGCCCTTGGCCCAGGCGCCGAGTTGATAGGGACCGGTTCCGACCGGCTGCGTGACATTCGTCGGCGCGCTCTTCGGCTCGACGATCGAGGCACTCGCCTGTCCCATCAGGAACGGCAGGTTCGGCTCGGAATTCTTCAGGGTGATCACGACCGTGTCGGCATCAGGCGCGGCCACGGACTCGAAACCCTGGAACAGGCTCTTGTCCTTGTTGGTGCTGGTCGGCACCGCGTTGCGCTCGAACGAGAACTTCACCGCGGCGGAATCGAACGCCTCGCCATTGTGGAATTTGACACCCTTTTGCAGCTTGAAGGTGTAGGTCTTCAGGTCCGGCGATGCGGTCCAGCTCTCCGCCAGCAGCGGCGAGACGGAGCCGTCCTCGTTGATCTTGGTCAGGGTCTCGTAGATGTTGTAGAGCGTGACCTCGGCGATTGCGGCGGCGGCCGCATTGGTCGGATCGAGCCCCGGCGGCTCCAGCGTCATCCCCATGACGACGCTGTCCTTCTTGCTCTGCGCCTCCACCGGCAGCGGAGCCGCGGCGAGCACGGCAGCGAATGCGACGATCGATAACGTCCTGAACATGCGTAACTCCCCCGGCTGCTGACTTCCCAGCCTACGCCAATCCTGCTCTGGAGACTAACCTTCCATGGCCGCCTGCGGCAACGCCATCACGGCTTCCGCCCTGTGACAGGCGGCAAGGTGCCCCTCGCCCACCTTGCGTAGCTCAGGCAGGGCTTCGCGGCAATGCTGGTCGGCAAACGCACAGCGCGCGACATAGGGACACCCGCTCGCCGTCGCCGATTGCGAGGCGATCGCCTGCGCTCCGCGCCGGCGCCGGCCGCCGCCGGCGCGCGCCCTCGGCACGGCGTCCAGCAGCGCCCGCGTATAGGGATGGGCGCAGTGCTCGAACAAATCATCCGGCCGCCCCTGCTCGACGATCCGGCCGAGATACATCACGGCGACCTCGTCGCAGAGATAATCGACCACGGCGAGGTCGTGGCTGATCAGGACATAGCTGAGACCGAACTGCTCCTGGAGATCCTGCATCAGATTCAGGACCTGCGCCTGCACCGAAACGTCGAGGGCGGAGACCGGCTCGTCGGCGACGATCAGCTTTGGTTGCGTGATCAGCGCGCGCGCGATCGCGATGCGCTGGCGCTGGCCGCCGGAGAATTCGTGCGGATATTTGTCCATGTCGGCGTCGCGCAGGCCCACCTGGCGCAGCACCGCGGCGACGCGCTCGCGGAAGGTGCTGCGATCGGCGCCCTCCAGTACGGTGAGCGGCTCGGCGACGATGCGCGCAATGGTCTGGCGCGGATCAAGCGATCCATAGGGGTCCTGGAACACCATCTGGAAATCGCGCCGGGCGCGGCGCAATTCGTCGGGCGGGATGCAGTTGAGATCGCGCCCGAGCAGCGCGACCTGCCCCGCGGTCGGCCGCTCCAGCGCCATCACCACGCGGGCGAAAGTGGACTTGCCCGAGCCGGACTCGCCGACGATGCCGAGGCTCTTGCCGGCCTGGACCTGAACGCTGACGCCGTTGAGCGCCCGCACCTGGCCCGGCGGCTTGAACAGGCTCTCGCGCGGCAGCATGTAGCGCTGCTCGAGATCCTTGACGTCGAGAAGGGGCGCGGTGCTCATGCGGACAGCGCTCCGACGTTGGCGGCCATCGAGACATCGGTGCGCACGCAGCGCACGACATGGCCGGGGCCGACGTCGACCATCGGCGGCAGCGCCGCGCGGCATTTGTCCTCGACCAGCGGGCAGCGCTCGCCGAAGGCGCAGCCGACGGGCAGATCCGCAAGCTCCGGCACGGTGCCCGAAATCGTCGTCAGCCGCGTCCCCCTGCGCGCGCCAAGCTTCGGGCGCGCGCGGAACAGGCCCTGCGTGTAGGGATGCCCCATGCGCCGGAACACCTCGTCGGTCGGCCCGCTCTCGACGACGGTGCCGCCATACATCACCATCATGCGCTGCACGTTCTCGGCGATGACGCCGAGGTCGTGCGAGATCAGGATCATCGACATGCCGCGCTCCTCGACGAGATCGGCGATGAGGTCGAGGATCTGGCCTTGGATGGTGACGTCGAGCGCGGTGGTCGGTTCGTCCGCGATCAACAAATCGGGCTCGCAGGCGAGCGCCATCGCGATGGTGACGCGCTGGCGCTGGCCGCCGGAGAACTGGTGCGGATAGGCATCGACGCGCCGTGCCGGGTCGGGCAGCCCGACGCGATCGAGCAAGGCGATCGTCTCTTTGCGCGCCTGCGCCGCCGAATATTTCTTGTGACGCCGCAGCGGCTCGGCGACCTGATGGCCGATCGTGTGCATCGGATTGAGCGCGGTCATCGGCTCCTGGAAGATCATGCTGATGCGGTTGCCGCGCAGCTTGCAATAATCCGCGTCGGAAAGCCCTGCAAGCTCGTTGCCGTCCAGCTTGATGCTGCCGGTGACGAGCGCACTGTCCGGCAACAATCCCATCAGCGACATCGCGGTGACCGATTTGCCGCAACCGGATTCACCGACGAGCCCGAGCGTCTCGCCGCGCTTCAGCGCAAAATTGACGCCGCGCACGGCCTGCGCCGGCCCGCGGCTGGTGTTGAGGCGGACGCCGAGATTGCTGACGTCGAGCAGCGGCCTGTCGGAGCGCTCGGCCATCGTCATCGCTCCCGCGCCAGCCGGGGATCGAGCAGATCGCGCAATCCGTCGCCGAGAAGATTGAGGCCGAGCACGGCGACCGCGATGGCGGCGCCCGGATAGACCGCGAGCATCGGCGACTGGAACAGCAGCGTCTGCGCATCGTTCAGCATCCGGCCCCAGGACGGCTGCGGCGGCTGCGTGCCGAGACCGAGATAGGACAGCGCGGCTTCAGCAAGGATCGCGAGCGCGAACTGGATGGTGACCTGCACGATCAGGATCGACAGGATGTTGGGCAAGACGTGCTCGATAGTGATGCGGAATTTGCCCTTCCCCGCGGCGCGCGCGGCCAGCACGAATTCGCGCGCCCAGATCGCGTTGGCCGAACCGCGCGCGAGGCGCGTCAGCGTCGGGATCTGGAAAATGCCGATCGCGATGATCGAGGTCAGCATGCCCGGACCGGCGACCGCGGCGAGCATGATCGCCGAGAGCACGGCCGGAAAGGCGAAGGTGAAGTCGGAGAAGCGCATGATGATCTCTTCGGTCCAGCCGCGCCTGGCCGATGCAACCAGGCCGAGGCAGACGCCGAAGGTGAGACCGATGCTGACCGCGATGATGCCGACCATGATGGTGGAGCGGGCGCCGGCGAGCAGCAGCGAGACGATGTCGCGTCCGAAGGAATCTGTGCCGAGCCAGTGCGCCGCCGAGGGCGGCCGGAGTTTCGAGGCGATGTCGATCTCATAGGGCGAATACGGCGTCCACACCAGCGAGAGCAGCGCCGAGGCGAGCACCAGCAGGCTCAACGTACCGCCCAGCACGAAGCTGCGATGGCGCAGCGCGCGGCCCCAGAAGGTCTTTGCCGGCAGGCGGCGCGTCGCGGCGGGCAGCTCGGCGGAAGTGATCAAGGGCGCGCTCACAGGTCGTGCACCTTGATGCGGGGATCGACGAAGGCGTAGAGCACGTCGACCACGAAATTGACGATGACGACCATGGCAGCCAGCAGCATCACGCAATTGCGCACCACGATCAGGTCGCGGTTGGCGATCGACTGGAAGATCAGGCGGCCGAGGCCGGGCAGATAGAACACGTTCTCGATCACGATCGTTCCGGCAAGCAAATTGGCGAACTGAAGGCCCATCACCGTCATCACGGGGATCATGGCGTTGCGCAGCACGTGGCTCCACAGCACCTCGCGCTTGCCGAGCCCCTTCGCGCGGGCGGTGCGGACGAAATCCTCGCGCAGCACTTCGAGCACGGCCGAGCGCGTGACGCGGGCGAGGATCGCGGCCTGCACCACCGCGAGCGAGATCGCCGGCAAGAGCAGCGATTTGATGCCGAGCCAGACGCCGTCCTCCCAGCCGGCGAAGCCGCCGGCCGAGAGCCATTGCAGCCGTACCGAGAACAGCAGGACGAGAAGGATCGCGAACCAGAAATTCGGCAGCGCGATGCCCACTTGCGTCAGCGACATCACGCCGACGTCGCCGAGCTTGTTGTGATTGGCGGCGGTGTAGATGCCGGCCGAGAGCGCCAGCGTCACCGTGATGGTCATGGCCATGATCGCGAGCGGAATGGTCAGCGCCAGCCGCTCCGCGATCAGGGCGGCGACCGGCGTGCCATAGACATAGGAGTTGCCGAGATCGCCGACCAAGAGGCCCTTGATCCATTGCAGATAGCGCACCGCCAGCGGCTGATCGAGCCCGAGCTTGACGGTGAGCGCGCGCACTGCGTCGGCCGAGGCATCGGCGCCCATCAGCATCTGCGCGGCATTGCCCGGCAGCGCGTCGAGCACCAGGAAAATGATCACGGATGCGCCGACCAGCGTCGCCAGCAATGTCAGGACACGTCGGAGGACAAATACGCTCATGCGCGCTCGGAGTCAGGGCTCATCAGCGGCACGAACATCATGTCCGGACGGCGGACGCAAGGGCTTTGCGAGGACACCGAGGCTCTAGACCGTTACCTCCGCGCAACGGCAAAGCCGTTGTCGCTGGAGGTGCGCGCCCTTCGGCGCATCGCGCCGCGCGGCTCGCACCTCAGGATGACGGGAAGGGTTGCGGTAGCGGAACGGCACGTAAGCTGCCCCTCATTCCGGCCAGCGGGACAGGAGGTCGCTCGAGGCCTCGAACAGCGCGCTGACGCGCAGCAAGTCTGCGTCGTGACGGAAGCGGCCGACGAGCTGAAGGGCGATCGGCAGACCGTCGCGGCCGAAGCCGCAGGGCAGACTGATGGCGGGATGGCCAGTCATGTTGAATGGCATGGTCCAGGGGAACCAGTGCGGCCGGACGCTGTCAAAGTGCTTGCCGTCGATCTCGATGGTGCCGAACAAATCCTGCTCGATCGGCAGGGCGGTGCGCGTCAGGGTCGGCATCGCCAGGACGTGCCCGCGTGCCAGCAGGGATTGCACGCGGCGGAACAGCGCGGTGCGCGCGAACATCGCCTCCTGATAGTCGATGCCGCTGACTTCGGTCGCGAGCGCGAGCTGCTTGAGGAAGGCCTCGCTCAGCGAGTCCTCGTACTCGGCCGCGAGCTTGGCAAAGCGCGTGCGCCAGACCGTGTGGTTGATGGCGCGCCAGATCGGCTCGATGTCAAAGCCTTCGCCGGAGAATTCCTCGAGCTCGGCGCCGAGACCCGCCAGCCGGTCGAGGCTGGCCCTGAAACCGGCTTCGACGTCCGCGGAGACGGGGCGACCCGGCGGCGTCAGGCAATACAGGATCCGCTGCCCGCGCAGATCGCCGCGCGGCATAGCCGTGCCGATGAAATCGGGCACGGGCACGCCGATCGACCAGGGATCGCAGGCGTCTTCACCAGCCATCGCCTGCATCATCAGCGCGGTGTCGGCGACATTGCGGGTGGTCGGCGTGACATAGGTCTGGTTGCCGAACACATCCAGCGCCTGGCTGTGCGGGATGACGCCGTTGCTCTGCTTCAGCCCGACCACGCCATTGCAGGCGGCGGGAATCCGGGTCGAGCCGCCGCCGTCGGTCGCGATCGCCAGCGGCGCGATGCCGCTCGCCACCGCTACCGCCGCGCCGCCGCTGGAGCCGCCGGAGGAACGCTCCGCGCTCCACGCATTGCGGGTGCGGCCGAACAAGGGGGAATCCGTCAGGCACTTGCTGCCGAATTCCGGCGTCGTGGTCTTGCCGATCAGGATCGCGCCCGCGCTGCGCAGCCGCGCCACCGCCACCGCGTCCTCGGCGGGTACATTGTCCTTGTAGGGAACGGCGCCAAAGGTGGTCTTCACGCCCCTGGTGTTGACGATATCCTTGACGGTGACGGGAATGCCGTGGAGCAGGCCGAGCTCTTCGCCTGCCATCACCTTGCGCTCGGCGGCGCGCGCGGCGGCCATCGCCTCGTCGGCGCAGAGCGTGATGAAGCAGTTCAGCTTGCCCTGGAGCGCCTCGGCGCGGGCGAGCACGGCGCGGGTGAGCTCAACGGGGGACAGCTGCTTCGTCGCAATGAGGCCGCGCAGCTCGGTGGCGGACAGAAGACAGGGATCACCGTTCATCGTCAATTCGCTCCGAAGCCGGCCGCCGCCGGCCGATAGCATTGACAGCGATCATGACAGTTTCGTTAACTCGCCGTCCAATACGATTTTAATGATCAACCCATACGTTTTCGGTATGCCAATGGATCTTCGCCGGCTCCGCTATTTCGTCGCCGTCGCCGAGGCGCGCAGCATCGGCAAGGCCGCCGAGCGGCTGCGGATGGCGCAGCCGCCGCTCTCGGTGCAGATCCGCAAGCTCGAGGCCGAGATCGGCGCGCCGCTATTCCGCCGCCGCACCCGCGGCATGGATCTGACCGAAGCCGGCCAGGCGTTGCTGGCGCGTGCCGGCGAGGCGCTGGCGCTGGCCGCCGACGGCGCCGAGGCCGCGCGCGCGGTCGCGGCGGGAAAACGCGGACGGCTGTCGGTCGGCTACATGTTCGTGCTGGCCAATGCGATGCTGCCGCGGCTGATCCCCGAGCTGCGCCGCGCGATCCCCGGCGTCGACCTCGGCTTCGCCGAGCTCAGCGCCTCGACCCGCGAGGCCCGGCTGCTCGACCGCAGCGTCACGGTGGCGCTGTGCATGCCGGCGATCAACCATCCCGAGATCCAGGTGGCGCGGATCGGCGCGCAGCCCTTCATGGTGGCGATGCCGAACCGTTCGCCGCTTGCGCGCCTGAGCACGGTGCCGATGGCACGACTGCAAGGCCGTCCGCTGATCGCGCTGCCGCCTCCGGAGCAGGACCCCTCCTCCTCCGCGGTCGCGGCCCTGCTGCGGCGGCATCAGATCGTGATGCCGATCGCAAGCCGGGTGGAGACGGTGCATTCGGCGATGAGCCTGGTTCTCGCCGGTGAAGGGTTTGCAATCCTGCCCGCCTGCGCGCAGCTTGGCGCGCCGCGCGGCGTCGTGTTCCGGCCGCTGCGTGACGTCAGCGATTCCCTCGATATCGCGGTGTGCTGGCGGCGGGATTCGCAGAGCCCGCTGATCAAGACGTTCCTCAAATGCGCTGAAAAGGCCGTCGCGCGGATTTAATCGCGCCACCTTCTCCCACAACAAGGGGAGAAGGGAAGAAGAGCGGTGCTACCAACTCCACTTGATTTCGTGACTCCAGGGCGGATCGGCGCCCGGGCGGGTGCAGGTCAGGCCGGCGCAATTGGCGGCAAAGGACAGTGTGCGGCGGAGCTCGTCGGCGCCGATGGCCTTGAGCTGCTGCCGGACGAGGCGTCCCTGCTTGTGCAGGGCGAACAGCAGCGCGGCCTGAAAGCTGTCGCCGGCGCCGATGGTGTCGGCGACCTCGATCGTCGGCGCCTGCACCTCGATCTGACCTGCCGCCGCATGCCAGGCGATTGCGCCGTCGTTGCCGCGGGTGATGACGACGAGGCTCGCGCCCTGCCCCAGCATCGCGTTTGCCCGCTGCCGGTAAGGTTCGTCTCCGAACAGATAGGCGAAGTCGACATCCGACATCTTGATGAGATCGGCGTGACCCGCGAACTCCGCCATGCGCGCGAGATAGGCCGGCTTGTCCTTGACGAGATTGGGCCGGCAGTTCGGATCAAAGGAGATGGTGGAGGACGCGCGCGCATCCGCGATCAGCGCTCCGGTCTCGGCGGCACCCCGGTCGTTGACCAGCGTGGTCGAGCCGACATGCAGCGCTTCGACGTCTGCAAACGGAATTGTGCCGCGCTGATATGTCCAGCTCCGCGTCGCGGTCTCGGCATCGTAGAAGGCGTAATGCGACTCGCCGGCGACGATGCGCACGAAAGCGAGCGTGGTCTGGTGATCGCTGCGGGTGGCGAGCCCCAGCTCGACATTTGATGCAGCGGCGTGGTCCGCGATCATGCGCCCGAACAGGTCGTTCGAGATACCACCGACAAAGCCGGAGGGCGCACCGAGTCGCGCCATGCCGATCGCAACGTTGAGGCAGGAGCCGCCGACCGCCGGCATCACGGCTTCGCGGCCCGCGGCATTTTGCGTCGGGACGAAATCGATCAGCGCATCGCCGCAGGATAACAGCATTCGTCTCAACCTCCTGCGATGTCGCGCATCGCGGCGCGGCTGCTACGGTCGACCTCGCGCAGCAGCTTGTAGACCTCGCGCTTGCGGGCATGAAACGCGGCCATGTCGGGTGCGGTCGGCTCGCTCTTGCGTCCCAGCGCCGACATCCTGGCCATGGTCTCGCCGATGGAGGCGTAAGCACCGCCGGCCACCGCACCCAGCATCGCGGCGCCCAGCAGCACCGGCTCCCTGGTCTGCGGCAATGCGACGGCAAGGCCGGTGGTATCGGCCATGATCTGCCGCACCAGCGGACTGCGGCTGGCGCCGCCGCCCATGATCATGATGCCCGCGCGGACGCCGTGCGCGGCGAAGGCCTCGATCACCTCGGCGAGCCCATAGGCGAGCCCGCACAGGCCGGCGACGAACAGCCGTTCCATCGACGCGACGTCGGTGTCGAGATCGAGACCCGCGATCACCGCGCGGGTGTCGGGGTCGGCGTAAGGCGAGCGGTTGCCGATGAATTCAGGCAGCACGTGGATGTCGCGGGCCAGCAGCGCGGCGCGGCTGGCATCGCCCGCCCGCGCGATGATGCGGCGCTCGAGCAACTCGATCAGGTCGACGCCCTCGCTGCGCGCCGCCGCACTGGCATCGGCGTGGCCGGGATGCGACTTGAGCAAATGATCGATCGCGGCGCCCGCGGCCGACTGGCCGCCCTCGTTGAGCCAGAACTCCGGCACCATGCCGGAATAATAAGGGCCCCACACGCCCGGCACGAAACACGGCTCTTTCGTCGTCGCCATGATGCAGGCCGACGTTCCCATGATGTAGGCGAGCCGGTCGCTGACGTCGCTCATTCCGTTCGATCCGTCGCGGCCGCCGATCGCCCCGATGCCGCCGGCATGCGCGTCGATCAAGGAGGCACCGACCGGCGTGCCCGGCGACAAGCCCAGCTCGGCTGCGGCTTCATGCGTGAGACCTTCGCCGAGCCGCGTGCCGGGCGCGACGATTTCGGTGCCGATGCGGGCGTATTTCTCGTTGACGAAATCCGACAGGCCGATCCGCTTGAAGAACGGCGCGCTCCAGCCGCCGCCGTCATGGGCGAGGTAGTTCCATTTGCAGGTGACCGTGCAGGTCGAGCGCTGCAACGAGCCGGTCGCGCGCCACGTCAGATAGTCCGCCAGATCGAAAAAATGACCGGCGGCGTCGAAGCTCGCGCGCAGATGGCGCTTGAGCCACAACAGTTTCGGCATCTCCATCTCGGGCGAGATCGAGCCGCCGACATAGCGCAGCACGGCGTCCTCGGTCTCGTTGATCAGCCGCGCCTCGGCGGTGGCGCGATGATCCATCCAGACGATGACATTGCGCTGCTTGTCGCCGGAGACGCTGACGGTGACCGGCTCGCCCCGCCTGTCGAGCGCCACCAGGGAACAGGTGGCGTCAAAACCGATGCCGCCGACGCTGTCGGGCGCAATGGCCGCGTCCGCCATCGCAGCCCGCACCGATCTGACGCAGGCCTGCCAGATATCCTCCGACGACTGCTCGACGATGTCGCCGGCCTCGTGCCAGGTTTGAATCGGATGTTTGGCGGTCGCGAGCATGGTGCCCGCCTCGTCAAACACCCCTGCCCGCGTGCTCGTGGTCCCCACGTCGACGCCGATATACGCTCGCGGCATTATCGCTCCCGGTCGCTCTCGTCAGTTTTGACGGTAAGCCTACCAGCAAGTGTAGCCGCCATCCACCAGCACGATGCTGCCGGTCATCAGGCTCGCGGCCTCCGAGCTCAGGAACAAGACGACCGAGGCGATCTCCTCGACCTGTCCCATCCGTGACATCGGGGTTCCACCGATCCAGGCGTCGTACATTTTGGCGTTGCTCTTGACGAAGGCGTTGAGCGGCGTCTCGATATAGGTCGGCGCCACCGCGTTGACGCGGATGCCGCGCGCGCCCCATTCGGCGGCGAGCGATTTGGTCAGATGATGCACGCCGGCCTTGGAGGCATTGTAGAAACACTGCTCCTGCGGCTTGTTGACGATGAAGCCGGACATCGAGCCGACATTGACGATGGCACCGCTCCTGGCCTTCAGCATGTGCTTGCCGAATTCGCGGCAGCACCAGAAGGTGCCGTTGAGATTGACGTCGATGACGTTGAGCCAGTGCTCGTCGGTGACGGTCTCGGCCGGGGTCTCGCTGCGGGCAATGCCGGCATTGTTGACGAGGATGTCGACCTTGCCGTGGCGGGCGACGAGGTCGTTTGCGACCTCCGCCACCCGTTTCGTATCGGTGACGTCCATGATCGCGGTCTCGATGTCGTAGCCTTTTGCCTTCAGCTGGGCTTTCGCGCTGTCGGCGACCTTGCTGTCGCGGTCGCCGATGATCACCTTTGCGCCGGCTTCGGCCAGCGCTTCGGCGCAGCCAAGGCCGATGCCCTGCCCGCCGCCGGTGATGAACGCGGTCTTGCCGGTCAGCTTGAATTTTTCCAGGTACATGGTCGTCTTTCCGTTGTCTTGAAGTTTTTCTTGCCGTTTCTTGTTAGTTCCTGACGGCGTTACCGCCGGCATCGAAGCGGTGGATGCGCGCGGGGTCCGGCACCAGCGACACGCGGTCGCCGGCATGCAGGCTGAGTTCGCCGATGTAGCGCGCCGTCAGCATGCCGAGCGGACCGGCATCGACGTAAAGAAACGTGTCGCTGCCGAGATGCTCGGCCACTGCGATCGTGCCCTGCCAGCCACCGGCGCCGTCGCGCTCGATCCTGAGATGCTCCGGCCGCACACCGATGGTGGTCGCACCCTGCTGCCTGGCGAGCTCCCCGGTAACGAAATTCATCTTGGGCGAGCCGATGAAGCCGGCGACAAAGAGGTTGTCGGGGCGCTCGTAGAGCTCCAGCGGCGAGCCGTATTGCTCGATCTTGCCGCCGTTGAGCACGACGATCTTGTCGGCCATGGTCATGGCCTCGACCTGGTCGTGGGTGACGTAGATCGCGGTGGTGCCGAGCTGTTTCTGGAGCCGCGTCACCTCGATGCGCATCTGCACACGCAGCGCCGCGTCGAGATTGGACAGCGGCTCGTCGAACAAAAATGCCTTGGGCTCGCGGACGATGGCGCGGCCGATGGCGACGCGCTGGCGCTGGCCGCCGGAGAGCTCGCGCGGCTTGCGGTCGAGATAGGGCGACAGGTTCAGCGTCGCGGCGGCCGCCTCGACCTTGCGGTTGATCTCGTCCTTGGCCAGCCCCGCCATCTTCAGGCCGAAGCCGATATTGCCGCGCACGCTCATATGCGGATAGAGCGCGTAGGACTGGAACACCATCGACAGCCCGCGCTTGGCCGGCGGCGTGTCGACGACGTTCTTGCCG
>Ga0065165_1000597_pt1 | contig 52857 bp, 59 predicted proteins | sample AraplaMF_Cvi_mMF_FD_63813 | JGI IMG/M metagenome (GOLD analysis project Ga0065165, IMG submission 63813) | Arabidopsis root microbial communities from the University of North Carolina, USA - plate scrape MF_Cvi_mMF (version 2) (version 3) | ecosystem: Host-associated > Plants > Roots >...
TTCTCCGCGGAGAAGCGCACATCGTCGATATCGCCGCCGACGCAGATGACGTGGTTGACGTCGCGGTTGGACAGGCGGATGCGGCTCGTCTGATCGGGCAGCGCCGCGACGGTCTGGGCGAGCGCGCCGCACGGGGCGCTCAGGCCAAGCAGGCCGAGGGCAAGCCACGAGCCCCTACCGAGCATCGGCATTGAAATTCTCCTCCTGGAGCGCGGTCAGCCAGAAGCGGCCATTCTCGATCGCGTATCGGATGCGCAGCGTCCCGCTGAACTTGCGGATGACTCCGCCGATGACGCGCACCTTCTCGACCGGCACCGCGATATCGCTCGACGTGAAGGTCACGGGCTGGTCGTTCCGGATGTAGCTGGCGATCGCCAGCGTCGGGTTCTGGGCGAGCTCGTCCAGGAGCGCGCTGAAGCTGTCGCGCATGCCGTTATAGGCGCTGGGATGCGCCAGGCCCAGCAGTTCGCGGAATTGCTGGTCGGCGGAATAGGCCGAATAGGTGCCGGCGAGGCTGACGATGTTGCGCGTGATCGCGCGCAGATAGCCAGGGCTCGGTCGATCTCCCGTCACGTAGAGGTCGCCGCCTGCGCCGAAGGGCACGATCACGGTGCGCTGGTTGCGGTTCGAGGTGTAGAGGACGCTGCCCAGCACCACCGTCACGCCGAAGACGCCTAGGATGGCGAACTTCAGCAGCCGGTTCTCCTCGAAAAGGTTGGCCGACCCCAATAGATAGCGGTGCAGGTGCCAGCTGGGCCGCGTGTCGCCGATCATGTCGGCCGCTGCCGTGCGCCGGAAGGGATGAGGCATCGGACCTACTCAAAGAAGCGGGTCTGGGTCGGACCCGGATAGTGGCGGAACCGCAGCAGGCCCCAGCGCCAGGCGACGTGCGGAATGAAGCCGCGTGGCTTGGTGCGCTTCCAGGGGATGAAGAGGAGAAGGGCGCCGACGAGCAACCACCCGACCAACCCGCCGACGATCACGGCGACGAAGATGGTCGACATCACAAGGATGAATTCCTGACTGTCGAACCAGAGGATCTGGACCGGCCGGTGCAGATATTGTGGAAGACGTTCGTCCAACGCCCTTCTCCGTTGCTTCATCACGCAGCGGCGTGATTACCAGGAGGCGACCATCGCCCCCCAGCTCGTGCGCGCCCGGCCGGAGCCGCGGCGCGAAAGGCGGTCAGACCACCATTCCGAACGTGAGCAGGATCGAGTCCGCCTTGATCAGGCAGACGGCCGCCACGATCGTCGGGATACCGATCATGATGTTCGAAAAGAGGCGCGAGACGCCGAAGAGGAAGGCGGCAACGCCGCCGACAAACCCAAGCGGTCCCTTGACCCCCTGGTTCACCACGATGTTGTAGATGTCATAGCCCAGGTCGCCTGCCTGCGGCTGGGCGAAGGCATAAGCGGCGCTGGTACCCGCGACGAGCGCGGCGAGCAGCAGCAAGGCGGTGTCGGCGGCGCGCAGCGGTCGCTGCCAATAGTGTTTGCGCATCGAACTTCTCCTGGTCGAGAGCCATCCGGGGTCATGCCTGCCGGCACGCATGTGTCGGCCGATGGCGAGCGCAGGACGGCTCCCTTGGGAAGCGCCGGCCACCGGCATCTCGGTCTTGCCCGCTTCAGTTTGCCCCAAGATGGGCGATAACGGCACGGGGAAGCCCGCCAGAAATCAGGGCGTCAGGGCGTATTGCCGCTGGGTGGGATGACAGCCGGGCGCTTGGCGTCGGGCGGCCTGTGCGCGTCGAGGAACGCCTCGATCTCGCCTTGCTGGAAGCCGGAGACCATCTTGTCCCCCAGGAAGAGGGTAGGCGTGCCGGAAACTCCCATCCGGGCGACGCTCGCGGCGTCGGCGGCGACCTTGGCTGCTCCTGCCGCGCATCTGCGCAGGATCGGCGGCACCATGCCCGCATAGATGGCCCTGAATTCCGCCGTCGGATCGCTTGAGCACAGGATATGCTCGGCTTTTGCCGCGGCTTCGGGATGGATGCCGCTGACGAAATAGATGAGGCGGCGGACCTTCTTTCCCTCGCGGGCCTTTGCTGCCCAGAACCGGTCCAATGCCTGGCAATAAGGGCAATCCGGATCAGTGAACTCGATCACGCTCGGTGCGTCGGCAGGGCCCATCGCCAGTGCCTGGGCCGGGTTTATCGCGGCAAGGCGCTTCCTCGCTTTCTGGTCCTGGGCCAGCGCGGTCACGTTGATCCCGTTGCGATCGTACACAGCCGCGAAGAGGAGGTGCTTGGACTTCGGCGCGAAATAGATCATTCGCCCACCGGCGGACGCCTGATATAGCGGGCCTTCCACAGGCGCCGGTCCGAAGTCCTCGAACTCCAGGTTCGTGAAGGTCTGGCGTAATGCCTTTTGGGCTTCCTCGGCAGGAGCTGCGAGGGAATTCTCCGTTCCCTGCGTGGGCTGCGCATGCGCCGCGGGTGTCACCAGCAGCGCAGCGGCGATAACGGCGTTACGGGTGCACGCCATCGCGCATCTCCGTCGCGAGGGGGGCAACGCTTTCGACAAGCGCCCGATCAAGCTTCAGGGCGCGGCCGACCGGGACCATGGCGTCCATGGCGCGCTTCGCCAGGCCGTCGGCAATGCCCGCGGGCTGGATGGTGAATCCCTGGCCGCGCTCGACGACCTCGAGGCGTGGCCCGGACCCACAGGGATAGCCATCGGACTTGGCGCGCGGTGTGTGGATCTGGGCCTGCGCAGGGCCTGACGACCATGCGGCAGTGAAAAGCGCAAGCGCGACCAAGTGCCGGTTTCGTCCGGGCATGATGCGTCTCCTCGTCGCACCGGTGGTGCGAGCAGCTGGTTGGCTCCGGAAGCGAGGAAGGTGTCTGAAGAGACTGGCCGCTCGCTTCGTAACGAGTCGAGGAATGAAGAGTAATCGGTGCTCGGACAACGGGCAGGGCATTGATGTGCAGCGGTGCATCACAATCGGAGCAAGAGGAACCAGGATTGCCCATTTGCGATCATCTTGGACCCAAAGGGCGCCGTGCGTGCCGAAGGGGCATTTAACTGCCGCTTCGTCATCCGGGATTCCCTGAACCGGCTAAGATCGAGGGACCAGCTTCGGTGAGGCTGGGATAGTGAGCCGGCCCTCTCGCGTATTCAAGCTGCGGCTGTCGCCTGCAGGAATGGATTTGCTCATTTGTGCGCATTGCCACTTGATCAGAAGCACGCGTTCATTGCTGCCCTGGGGTACGACACTGCATGTCGCGGTCGCCTTGTTGGAGTCGACACGCATCGAGACTGTCCTTGCTACGTTTCGAGCCGTCGTCGAGGGCGCTTATCTTGGTTCGCAAGAGCATTTCCTTGGCGCGCCGAAGGGCGTCAACGAGATCGCTGCTCGAATTGCCGCGAAGGTTACCGAGTGCTCCGGTGGTGCGATTACCCCTCTGAAGTCGGAAGTGTATATCGCTGCGCTTCACTGCGCTTGTTCACGCGGGCCGCAGGAGTTGCGCGCGGTGCTTGCTCGGGTTCGCGGCTGCCGAAATCGAGATGCGGGCGGTCCACCGTGATCTTGGAGGGTCGCCCCGAATGGGCGCTCGCGCCCAAAGTCGGCCGTCCAATTTACTCGATCAAGCTGCCTGCTCCCAAGAAAGACAAGCAGGCAGTTTCGAGCGGCGGCGGTCCGGCAAGGTCTGAAGCCGGTGGTCGGCTGCCAGTCCTTGAAGGCGAAGGGTCATCAACGAAGCGTCTCGTGCGCGACCACGACGCGCCATCCTTCCGGCAGCTTTTTCCAGACAGATGTGATCACAAGCTGGGACGGCTTGCTGCCGGATCGCGACACCTTCATCCACTGTAGCGACGTCACGACGTCTTTACTCTGAGCAACAATCTCGGGAGCGCGCTCTTCGGTGAATGTGATCCCTGCACCTTTATCAGACCACCACTTGTGCTGCTCGGCAAGGATTGCGGTCCAGCCGCGCATCGTCTCACCGTCGAACGTGATCACCAGATCCGGCGAGTGCCAGTAGCTGCGCATGAACGCATCTGCATCCAGCTTCGCGGCCGCCTTGTTCATGTCATCAATGGCAGCGTGGACCTCCTCAGACGGGGAGCTGGCCACCGATGGCGAAGCATGCAGGATCAGGGCAAGCGAGATAGCGGCGGGTAGATATCGCATTCCGACTTCCTCGACAGTCTGTTCACTCAATGGCGGGTTCGTGGACGAGCGCCCCGCCCGCGGGCGGGACGACGCCGACAATCCGCTTGGTTTGTCTAAGGCCTAGTCGAACGCGAGACGCACGATCAGGCTGAGCTGGTTGTCGTGACGTCCAGCGGCAAATTCGCCTCGATACTTCAGCGCGCCGGTCCAGCGGCCCTGGTGGGCGGTGAGGCTCGCTCCTGTTGCGAAGGTATCGCGAGCGAGCTTCACGCGATTGCCTGGAAACAAGGTTCCATCGGCTGCGGTCAAATCGATGTCGCTTCCCTGCATGACGCCACTATGGCGGTAGCCAAGCGACAAATCCGGTACCCACTGCGTGCCTCGACTGTCCTGAACCAGATATGAGAGGCCGACGGATGCGAAGGGCGACCAGAAGCTGCGTCTTGAGCGATCACCGCGGAGGGCGAAGCGTTGATCCGCTGCGTCCTCGGCGAATGCCGTGCTGGTAAGCCGCGACAGAACGACGCCGGCGCTGGGGGTGATGGTGAAGGCGCCAAGGGTCTGCGGCAGAGAGGCTTGTGCGGCAGCGGTCCATTGACTGCTGTCGCGATTCCCTGTGGCCGTGCCCAGTCCGGTGAAGCGCCAAGTCTTGTCGAAACCATGTGCATAGCTAAGTGCGGCAGATAATCCGATCGGACCAAGTGGATAGGACCCGTAGGCGCTGACTCGTGCGATGTCGGTTGTGCCGCGGCCGCCCATCGCGTCAGCAAGCCGCAGCCGCTCGTAACCCAGGCTTAGACCAAGGCGGCCAACGTCGCCGATCTGGGCGTCCGCACCAGCCTGCAAGCTCACGTTATGCGAACGAAAGCCCGGCATTGCCGCTATTGCATCGACCGTGAGCCAACTGCCGCCGGCCTCTGCCCATGTGCGCACCCTTGGACCCGGCTTTAGGGCAAGATTGTAGAGCGTGCTGCCGCCGCCGTCCGCCTCGGTACGGCCGAGCAATTCCAGGGCCGCTTCTTCATTGGCGGCGCCGAACGCAAGAGACTGCGCGTTGAAGATAAAGGCGTCCAGCGGCGCCACGGTTTGAGGCGGGGTTGGCGTGGGCGTCGGGGCCGGTGTCGGTGTCGGCGTCGGTGTTGGAGTGGGGGTCGGCGTTGGAGTCGGGGTCGGGGTTGGAGTGGGGGTCGGCGTTGGAGTTGGGGTAGGGGTAGGGGTAGGGGTAGGGGTAGGGGTCGTCGCTGCAAGCGTCAGGTTGGCGCTGGTGGCGGTGTAGACGACCGCCGGATTGAAGCCTGCCGGCGCGCTCGTGCCCGATGCATTCGTCACCGAGTCGAACTTGGTACCATTGAGCGTCCCGCTCGACAGGAAAGGGCGCGATGCGGTGAGGTCATAAGTGCCCGGCGCCCAGGCGAAGGTCACCGTGCCTCCCAGATTGGCGGTCCCGGTGACGACGACCAGGTCGATCGCACTCGGTGAGACACCAATTACGAGCCGGCCTGTGGCAGTCTGGGCATAGTTTGCGTCGATAACCACCCGGTTGCCAACGAAGCTGCCGGAAAGGTCGAGCGTGCCTGCATTGGCGAAGCTTCCACCGCTTCCGAAATATCCGAGCTCGGGGTTGACGTTGTTCCCGACCCGGAGCGTGGAACTGGCGTCGATCGAAGTGTTGACGCTCTGGATCGACCCGGTCGCCGTCCAATCCGTTCCCTGCGCGAAGTTGATGTTCGTCCAGTTTGTAAGATTGATACCGCCAGTCGTAGTTCCGGGCTGGAGTATGCCCCCACGAGCGACTGCACCATTCAGCGTCAGGGAGCTCCCCGACCCGCCTCCATTCAGGAAGGCCAGTGTAGCGAATTGAGCGGGTGTGATGCCGGTCAATGTGGCAGAACTGGAATTGGCGTTTATTCCGCCAGCCAAGGTGCCACCCGTCCAGCTAAGCGTGCCTCCGCTCTGAACCGTGACGGTACCGGTAATCGCGCCCCCGGTGAGGTTGATCACGCTGTTTGATCCGGAGACCTGGAGCGCCGTACCCGATCCCGCGTTGATTGTCCCGGTGTTCGTAACCGTCGCCTGAGCAGGTGCGACGAAAATCATGCCGTTGACGGTGCCAGCATTCGTTACCCGCGCGGTATCGGCAGTCGCATTGTTTCTGCGGTCGATGTTGACGTCACCGGTGATTGTGGCACCGGAAGCGATCGTCACCACGGCGGTCTGGTCGGAAACGACCCGAATGGCCTGTGGAGAGAGCACCAACGGATTCGTGCTGGTGACGGCCCCGCTGATATTGAGCGTAATGTCGCCCGAGCTGGATGCAGATATCCCATCTCGACCGCCAGAGACTTTGCCCGCGATGTTTACCGTTACCGGTTGTGCGGCCGGGGTCGACACGGTGAGGGCGTTGCCGCCAGTGGATATTATGGAAGAAGCCGCGTTGTCGCTGAAGGTCCCTGACGCCTGGATCGTCACGGCATCGTTCGATCCTGTCCGTATCGAAAAATCCGATGCCGTGTTGACCGTGACTGGCACCGCCGACGTGATTGTCTGTGGACTGTCCGTTCCCGCGCTCGGGCCGGAGCAGAGGTACGTATTCGCTTCGCCCGGTACCGCCGAACAACTGGCAGTTTGCGCATGCGCGCCATGCGCAATCAACGCCGTCAGTCCTGGCGCGCCGAGGGCAAGACACGCGCGCAAGCTTCCTGATCCGATGGTCATTCTGATATGTCCTTGATGCGTTGCGCGGCCGATCCTGCTCAAGCGTTGCGGGCGGCCGTCGAAGTGCGATGATCTGCGCGGGAGTGCGCGCGGGGGTTGCAAGCCGATTGACCCCGATCGAGGGTGGCAGACCCGCCGGGTGCGATGGGCGCGCCAGTTCACGGCTATGCGGAATTGCCGCTATTCGAGCCTCTTGCTCGCAATTGGCTTCGCCTTCACCGGCTGTCCCTGGTCTGCCTGCACCGAACTGATGCTGCGAGCGCCCACCGCGACCCGATAGAGTTTCCATCGGTTGGTGACCCATTGAAACGTGAGATCAAAGAGGATCGAAGTCGGTCGCAGACCGAACCCGCCGACCAGGTGCATCATTCCTCGCGCGTCTACCGACGGGGTCTGGGTATAGGTGGGCGACAGCATCAGCGTGTCGGACAAGTCGACATTGGTGGCGCGGATGCCGGCAAAGATCGCCGTCAGTTTGGCGGGATCGTTCTGCGTCTGAAAATCGGGTGCGGCCATATCGCGCATCACCGAATAATTGCCGGACTGATTGGCCTGCTCCACCGCGATCATCGTCGCCCAGATCAGACGTGCGCGCGTCAGCTCGTTCGGCAGAGGCAACGCCGAGGCTGGCTGGCTGAAAGGGACGGCGGTCGAACCCGATGTCAGGGGAGGCGATGTCTGCGCGACCGCCGGAGCAGTCCACATAAGCATCATTCCCAATCCCACGCCAAGGTCTAGCGGGCGCATCAGAATGCAACCTGGAAGCCGGCACGCGCTCCGGTTTCGCCGCTCTCGAGCCCGGTACCAATGCCGAACGACACCTGGGCCTTTTCGGCCACCCGCGCGCTGACGGCAACGGTGCCGGCCGTCCTGCTGTTGAAATAGCCGATCCCGCCCGACATCGCGAAATTGCTGCCAGAGGGAATGGCCGGCGACTCCATCGCCAAAGCCATCGCCACGCCCTCATTGGCGCGGCCGATTTCGCGGCGATTGATGCGCGCCAGATCGAATAGCGTATTAACCTGTCCGTTCAGTGTGCCGATCTGGCCGTTCATCGTACCGAGCTGCGTGTTGATCCCGGCAACCTGCGTGTTGAGCGAGTTGATCGACGAGGTATTGCCCGCCACCTGGCCATTCAACGTTTCGATCGACGCGGTGTTACCCGCCACCCTGCCGTTCAGGATATCGATCGACGTCGTATTGCCCGCGACTTGGCCGTTCAGCGTGCTGATGGAGGCGGTGTTCGCGACAACTTGCGTGTTGACTGCAGCGACAGACGCCGAACTCGCCAGGGAAGCGACATTGACGCCCGCCCCGAGGGTACCGCTGGCGTCTGCCGTGACGAGGTTTACCGCGCCTGACTGCGCCGCGGTACTGGCGGTCAGGTCGCCGACCGTCACGGAACTGCCCGTCCCTCCGAGCATGACCTGATTGTCGCGGGTGGTTTTTGCGGTCGAACCGATCGCAGTCGACCCGGCAAAGGTAGCGATGGCATTGTAGCCCAGCGAGGTGCTGTTGTCGGCGGTGGCATAAGCGACAGCGCCAACCGCGACCGCGTTGGAGCCACTCGCTTCGGCCGCGCCAATCGCCACGCTGTTTGCGCCGCTAGCTTGAGCACTGCCGCCCAGCGCGCTGCCGCCGGGCGCTGCATTTGCGTTCTGTCCCAGCGCGGTGCCGAAGTTTGCAGCCGACGAGCCGTAGCCGATAGCGGTGCCCACGTCTCCAGTCGTCCTGGCCTGGGTGCCTACCGCGATCGAATTTGCGCCATTCGCCGAGCTGCTGCCGATCGCCACTGAGTTCATTCCCAGCGACGTAGACCCGGCCCCCAGCGCAGTGCCGCCCGCTGCTGTGACTCTTGAACTACCACCAACCGCCGTTGCGTTATCCGTGATCGCGCTACTGCCCCTGCCAAGCGCAATCGCGCCATAGCCCGTGGAATTCGCAGCGAAACCAATCGCAGTTGAATTCACCCCCGTCGCTGAAGTTTTGACGAACAGGTCGGTGCCGCCGATCGCGATCGCTCCATCGGCGCTGGCGGTGCTGCCGCTTCCCACCGCGACGGCGCCGTACCCGGTCGACTTGCTGTTCGATCCGGACGCCAATGAATAGAATCCCGAGGCGGCCGCGCCATTGCCAGTTGCGAGCGATCCGCGACCATTGGCCACCGCGCTGGAGCCAAAAGCGGAACTGAACTCACCGGTCGCTGTTGCGCTGGCGCCAACAGCGGTGCTCCCGATCGCCGGCGCGTTGGATGCCTGGCCAAGTGCAGTGCCGAAATTGCCCGCCGAAGCCGCGTTGCCGACCGCTGTACCGGCGTCGGCTGTCGTGCTGGCCAGATTGCCGACTGCAACCGTGAAGCTGCCATTGTCGGTCGCGAGATATCCGCACTCGAGCGCGTTGGTGTAGTTTCCGTTCAAGTTGCAATCCGGCGTGTTGTCGGCTCGCGCCGGCGCCGAGGAGAGCGCGACGGCGAGAGCCAGGCTGCTGGCGCTCCAAGTAACCCCGAGAAGTTTCGTAGCCGAATCCGCGAGAATGGACGATATACGCAACATTGATAGCCTTCCTTTTCAATTGCATCGGATTGGCGGCAATCGGCCGTTCTCTTGCATAACCACGCCCGGACAGAGGAAAGTAGACCAAGCGTAAACGCATCCAACAGTTACCAACCTCAGTTGATGACAATGCTCACGATTGTTTCCCTTGTTCCTGCAAGAAGATCCCGCCCTGCCTGTTGATGTGTGCGGACATCTAGCTGACTGGGCGTGTTGCAGCGTCCACCGATCGTTGGAGGCCATAGGATTGATGCAGCAAATGTCGGTCCAGCGGCGCGATATCTCGGCAGGGCGAATGCTCCGCGCGTTTTGGCGACCGTCCCAGCCTTGCCGGAGCGAGTATTTCAGTGGTGCTCCTGCGCGCGTTGGTCGCGGTTGTCGGCCGCTGCGCCGGCGCATTTTGTCAGGGGGCGGTGACCATCCGGAGCAAATCGACCTGCCGACGCATGCCGGTCTTATCGAAGAGGCGTTGCAGGTGCGTGCGGGCAGTGCTGCGCGCCACGCCCAGCATCCGTGCGGCATCCGGCAGGGAAGTACCCTGGATCAGGATATCCAGCAGTCCCTGTTCGGCTTTGGTCAGCCCGAATTGGCGAGCAACGTCTGCAATCTTCGCTGCCTGTTCCTTCGACGGATCACGCAGTAATACTACGCACTGCTCGACTGCGTTTGGCGCGCCTCGAACCACCTCAATTCCGAGCCCTGCCTCGCCGAGCACCGCCGCCGCATAACCGCCGGCCTGTGCCTGCGTCATCGCCGATTCCAGCCTGGCCAGATCATACCGGCAGCGCGCGTGCAGTCGGCCGAGCGATAGCTCCAGCGGATTGGCTTTGGCCAGAATTTCCTCAGCCGCGGCGTTTCTGCCTATTACGATCCGATGCCGGTCGATCCAGACCAACCCCGCCGAACTCGCCACTGCCGCTCGGCCGGATTGAAGCTGTTCGCTCTGCCGAAATCGCGTTTGTGCAAATGCCATTCACGTTCCCCTTTTGCGTTATGCAGCAAGGAGACGGAAACGGCAGGACAAACCGGCCAGAAATCAGCTTTCCTCCTACGACTTCAGGATGCGGCACCTTCTGCCCAGGCGTATGGTCGCTTTGATTCGCGCTAACATGGTGTAGGCGCCCATGGCGGGAGGTGGCGACATTGGCAGCGCGACGCGAAAACGGGCAAGGTGTAACTCCCGGTGACACGAGCCGCGCAGGGGCGGCGCCGCGTCAGCCCTCGCCGTCCGAATGGCTCGAGATCTGGAAGCTGTTTGACCTGTTGTCCGGTCTGTCGGGGCCGGAACGCGAACAGCGGCTGCTTGCCACGGGTGCCAGCGCTTTGATCATCGACGAAGTGAAAAGCCTATTGAAATCAAGCGAGGAGAACGGCCTCCTTGATCATGGATTTGGCATTCCCGATGCCGGACGACTAAGCGGCTATGCGTCGCTGGCGCCTGCTACGATAGTGGGTCAGTTCCGCATCCTCCATCTGATCGGCCGCGGAGGCACCGGAGAGGTCTATCTCGCCGAGCGTGTGCAGGGCGGGTTTGGTCAGCGCGTTGCCCTCAAGATGCTACGAGCCGAGGCCGTCACCAGCACCGCCTTGTTCGGTCTCGAACGCGGCATTCTGGCCAACCTGGAGCATCCTGGCATTGCGCGCCTGATCGATGGCGGCAGCGCCGACGATGGCCGCCCGTTCATGGCCCTGGAATATGTTGAGGGGCAGGCGGTCGATGACTGGTGTGAGAACACGCGCGCGCCCCTGTCGCAGCGGCTCGAGCTCTTCCTCGAAGTCTGTGATGCAGTTTCTTACGCTCATGGTCGATTGGTGGTCCATCTCGACCTCAAGCCGAACAATGTCCTCGTCGATCGTGACGGCCGGGTAAGACTGCTGGACTTCGGCATCGCGCGCATCGTTGATGAGGGGAGCGACCTGTCGCGAACCAATACCTTGCTCACTCCCGACTATGCGGCACCCGAGCAGCTGGAAAACAAGCCGGTTTCCGTCGCAACCGACGTCTACGCGTTGGGCGCCCTCTTGTTCAAACTGCTGACCGGACACGGTCCATGGCAATCCGAAAACGCCACGCTGTCGTCGCTGGTCCTACGCATCTTGCGCGGCGATCCGACACCGCCAAGCTGGATAGCTGCTAAGGGCGAAGGGGCGCCAGTGCCTGCGCGATCGCTAGCTGGCGACCTTGACGCGATCGTGCTGAAGGCAATGCGGCACGCAGCGAGCGATCGATACGCCAGCGTGGCCGACCTCTCTGCCGATGTCCGGCGCCATCTTTCCCTCGAGCCCGTGCAGGCGCGCTCGGGCTCGCGCACCTATCGGGCGCAACGCTTCTTGCGCAGGAATTCGATAGCAGTCGCGGCCGCTGTCGTCGTCGCGGTAGCGCTGCTCGGGGCGGTCACCGGAATATCGCTAAAGGCGCGAGAGTCTGCGGCGGAACGAGACATTGCCCGGGAGCAATCTGCCCGGCAGCGCGCCGCCAGCCAGACCATGCTCATCATGCTGCGCGATGCCTATGACCAAAAGAAAGCGAAGTCGACATCGGTCGGCGACATGATGGACACAACAACCCGCAACTTGGTCCAGTCTTTGCCGGCGCGATCGGCGGATGTCGCGGTCAGGATCGAAACCTTGGCCGACATCTATATCGGCAGCGGAAACTGGAAGGGTGCCGAGCCCCTTCTGCTCGGCGCCTTTGCGCGCGGCATCGAACGGACGGATCCAGTCGGTGCCGCGCGCCTGAAAGTGAAGTTGGCGATCGTCTATTTGAGAGACGGCAAGCCAACGGCGGCAGCGGCGCTTCTCGATCAGGCGGAACGGGTGTGGAAATCTGCCCCCGAGCGCTTCCTCAAGGAAGTCGCGGACACAATAGACATCAGAGCATATTGGCTTCGTGAGTCCGGAAAAACCGACCAGGCTGCTGCCCTGCTGAAAGCAAACCAGCCTGACGCGGAGCGGGCGTACAAATCCTATTTCTACAATCTTCCCTGGCGATATTCCTATCAGTCCATGTATCTGGCGATGCTAGGCCGCCTTGATGAAGCCGATGCCTTGTTGCAGCGCGGTCAAAGAATTATCGAACAAGGTAGCGATAGTGTGGACGGCGTCACGGTCATCTACATGGCGCAATCTGAAATCGCGACGCAAAAGGGTGAGTTTGCAAGGGCAGAATCGTTGATACGCCGCAGCGTTGCCATCGAGCGCGCGGTAAACGGCCGCTCGCTCGTCCTCGCTGATTATCTTTCGCGCGATGGTCAGATACTGACGATGATGAATCGGCTCGAAGATGCGCTCGGTTCGTTGAATGAGGCATCCCAAATCGCAAGGACGTTCGATTCAAGGAGCAGCCGTCTCAACAGCAAGATTGACACTGCCAAAATCGAAACACTGGCACGACTGCACAGAGTTGGCGAGGCGGAGCGGCTACTCGAGGTGGCAACGGCCAATCTATCCGATATCCCGGGACGACAACTCAACGAAGGCCTCTTGCTTCGCGCCCGCGCGGTGCTGCGTATCGCCCAATTCAGGTTGTCAGAGGCCAGCAACGATATCGATGCGGCAACGAGGATATTCAAAAGTGTTCCCGCTCCGCGGGCGTTGGCGGATGTCAGCCTTCTTCGCGCGAACCTCGATCAGTTGAAAGCTCGCGATGGATCCATGCCCGCGCGTGCAGCCAGCGCCGGCGTATGGTCCGTTCACTAAATCCCATTATCTCGCCTGTCTCTCGCTCGCTCAAGCCAACGAAGAACCGACAGTCGACCAACTTCGCGAGTACTGGGTCGAATTGCTCAAGGCGCTGCAACGCGATTCCGACCGCCAAGAGTTGCTCGTCGTCCTCAGGATCCAGGTCGGGAACTTCATGTGCGTCGCCGAGCGCCATCGGGCGTATGCCGCCTCCGCGCTTTGCGCTCATCCGCTCGCGAGCCGCATCGATCAACACGTGCCGCATCGCCGTCGCGGCGGTTGCCAGGAAATGTTCCTTGCTGTCCCAGGCGTCGCGGTTGCTGAGTTTGATATAGGCTTCGTGCAATATGGCAGTGGTCTGCAGCGTGTTGGGACGCCCTGCGCGGAACCGTTCACGCTGGGCCACTCGCCGCAAATCGGCATAGAGCGCCTCTATTGCCGAAACGGACGCCATACACCGAAACCTCATCAAGCGGCGATATGCCTGCAGCTCGTCATCAGAAGCTAAACTGCCGAACGAGCAGTCGTCTGCCTGCACGACCCATCACGCGACCGCGATCATCAGCTTCGTGCATGCCAATAACGAACGCCCGAACATGCGGCAACCAGGCCGCAACGCTGGTGGCGCGCGGGTGTGGCGGCCGGGCGAATGCTAAGGCCTGATCGAGCGGCGCTTTGCATCGCCCGTCATTGCGTCCATCGCGTGCCGCTGTGGGGAAGCGTGGTCCGCCGGTTTGGACTAATGGCACTTCGATGGGATAAACGGGGCGGGCAGTAGGCGCATCGCCACGTAAGGCGGCTTGTTCGTCCAGTGCCACGACGGCGGGTGTAGTGAGCGGCTTAGGTGATGCCAGTCATCCCGCCGATTGTTCATCCTCGTTGGCCGAGCGCCCGGCTTCCCCCCGCGAACTCAACGGTTCCTGATCGATCGAACGGCACTGGTCAAAGATAACAGCAGTATGAGCAATCCTGTCAGCTCGCACAGGACGGCCGTTACCCACGCGCCGATCTCACTATCCCTAGAGAGTCGCAGAAGATGGACCTCGCGCGCAAGTGTCACACCGGAGCGTTGAAGCCGCACGCGGACTTCGTTCGGTAAACCTCCAGGCTGCAGCAAGCCCTCGGGATTATCTTCGGCGCCGCGAGGGGACCCTTGAGGATCTATCGACGAACTGACCACCACAAAGCGCACAGGGTCCTGCCTGCTAGGTACCATCGGCGTGTATATTTGCTGGTGCCACGCAGTTTTTCCCCGCCACTTAATCTCCAATGCGCGAGCGCGGTCCGCTTCTCCCATCAAGCGGGCATGGACGGGCGGGGGGCTTTGCGAGTCCATAGTCGCAAGATCGATGGTCTGGAGTGGATCGTGCAGACTTGGCTGCCACGCCAGCTTATTGATCTGGGTGCCACCGATAGAGCACAGCCCTATGGCAAAAAGGAAGGCAATCAGCGAACAGCCTGCCTGATACCTCGCCTCCCTGCATGACATGGCCGCACCCACCCCGATCAATGGGGCGGAGACGGCCAACAGCGGTAAGATCACGGTCGCCGCAGGCATGTAGTCTCCGAAGATGCGGATTTGCAGCTCTGCCAGCCAACGATAAGGCCCAATATACTCGATCATCCCCCAGATCATGACCAGCACGAGGGCAAGCCCGGCCCCCAGAAGCGCCAAAGATGTCAGCGGCCGATCCTCTCGGGCCCCGGGGCTCGTCTCGAAGACGCTCGGCTTGCTCGGCGCGATCATGAGCCTGTGTCGCGGACCAGCGCGGCGCGTTCGGTCAGAGGCAGGCCCTTTGGAAGGGCACGAAGGAATTCTCGTGCCAAGGCCCGGTCGGCTACGTCGATATAAAGGCGCCCGCTCGACCCGCTTCTAATCTCGAGCCGAGTGACGAACGGGATTGGGAAAATGTCCACGCGAGCGATGTCGGCAAAGGGCCAATGAGCCGGTTTGAGCACCTTGAAACGCAGCCCGTCGGCCGCAACTTCGAACTGCGGATTGATGCCATTTTGCGCATATCTAAATACCCGGTAGGTGCGCTTCAGGTTCCGAACAGGCACAATCGTCGCGCCGGCGGCCGACATAATTATCGGCTGATCCGACCGTCTCCTGAGTCTCGCGAGAGTGAAGAGCGCCAGGCCAATCGAAAATGGGATCACGATCGTGATCGAGATCAGGAAAACCACCGTGGTCAGCTTATCCATCTAGAACAGCTTTCCATAAGATGCAGTTACTTCGCGCTGGTCGACGCGATAGTCGCCTGGCGCGCGATCAGCATCCATCTTCCCGAGCGTTTCGCCCAGATGTCCGTAAAAGGTCGGGTGACGCGAATGCCCGCGCCTGGGCCTTTTTGCGGTATCATCGTATCATGACCCATAACCACGATAACCTCGGGTTTTACGCCGACGTAACTGATGTGCTTCCGGAATTCCTTATAATCGAGAAAATCCTGCCCCATTAGTGCGATCACCTGATCACGGGTCAGTATTTCATTGTTGGGCGAATTGACGACGAAGTCGTCCGCCCACACAGCTTTCACGCCATCGGAGTCGTGTGACTGAATGGCTTTTCCCAACCTGCCATATGCGGCGCCAATCTCCGGCGGGACGCGAATATCCGGAGGCGTTTGAGCAAACGCAGACGCCGCCATCATCATCGGTACGAGATAGGCCGTTCGAGGCAGCATGACGGTAATCCTAAACAGAGGAATTCATCGCGTGACCGACCGGCGCCACGGCCTGCATGGCAGCGGCATCTGCGAGCCAAGCTTTGTCGACCGCGAATGCGGTCTCCTGATCAACAGGTTCGATCAACACCCGGTGCAAATTGCTGATGGACCGCGTCGTCACGCTTCGCATCCCCCGAAAGAGGGAGGCATTGTCCTGCCGCACGATAGCGACACTCCGGGGGGAACGAGGCAGAGGGTCGGCATGACGCTCGCGATCGCCAAGCCCGCTACTGCTTCTCGACAAGCGATCCTCGGACCTCGACCCTCAGCGCTCGGCTGAGTTCCATTCGCCGATGGTCCGGCAGCGCGACGCCGGCGCTGCCGTCCTGGTCACGCACGACCAGTTTCGAGCATCAATGTAGCCGGGAGCGGTCTGACGACAGGTATCCCCCAATCTCAAGACGAGAGCGGACGGCCCGCAAATCGTACCAACGCGGTCCTCGTGGGGGAGCCCCCACCACGACCGATCCTTGATCCAGGTTCGTGCCTATTGCGGTCTTTGCGTTCAAGGGGGACGGATGCAGCGACCGACCCTAATTCAACGCGCTATCGAACTGGCCGGCACTGGCTCCTTCGATCGGCTGGATCACATCGAGAAGCTTCTCACCAAGGAGGGCTACACCGATGTATGCAGCCACCTGAGCGCGCCGAGCCTTCGGAAACAGTTGCGACAGGTGGCGGCCAACGCTCGAGACGCCATCGACTCGACCGGGAGCTCATCGCGTCAGAAAAAATGACCCGGGCCCTCCAAAGACAGAGAGGTCCGGGCACTATGGGTCGGGGCACCGTTTCAATGTCGGAATTCGGGCAATCTGCGCCTGTGCATATCTCGTAGCAAGCTGTCGAATTATGCGGCGTCGTTCGAATCTGATCGCGATCGGCTCTCAATCGCCGATCGGCATCGCTGCCCTGGACGGACCATTCTGGTGCGCTGCTTGCGCTCGCTTACACTCGCTTGTTGTTTGGAGACGCAGAGCCGTGACAGGGCCAGCGCAGCGCCCCGGACGCCGCTATTGACCCCGATTACACGACCCAGGGGTTTACCTTGATTTGCCGGAACGTGCTGCGGTGCAACGCGTTAAAGGTTCGGTAACCGGATTTTTGCCGGAGGGGTCGCACGTGCATTCAGTTCGCCGACTGGCCAGATTGCTGGCCGGCCCGGGAGAGGGGCCGTCTGGCGCGCGGTCAACATCCGTTGGATCATTCGAGCCAAATGATGTCGTCGAATTCGCTTCCTTCGGGGAGATGCCTGTCGTCGTGCAAAAACGCGGGATCGATCGCGGCCGGCTCGTGCGGGTGGATGGCCTCGGGCTTGTGGTTCGCCCCAAACGCCCCTTCGGCAGCCTGTGCGGTGCCGACCATGGGCAGTAGATCATCTCGCACTAGCAACTGTTCGGCGACGTGCGCTTGGCAGGGCGAAGGTCGTGCGTATCAGGCGCAGAGCCCGCGCTCGTCGGGTCGAGCGTCTGAGCGGTGTTCCACAAGTGACTGATCTACCTGAATTCGGAACTCTGGTTCTGAGACACCTGCACAGGCGCTGGCCGGAGGCTGTCAACGTGATTCCGGCCCAGGTCGGTATCAACCGGGGTGACGAATTCCTGGAGGTGGTGCGCGAGCTCACCGACAGTGGTCTACTCAGCTACGAGGCACTGATCAGCGACATCCAGGGCCCGCGGATCATGGGCGCTGCCATCACAACACGGGGACGAGCACTTTTTGCAGCCACGATGGGCACAAGTCCGGCCTGACGCGTGACCGTCAGGTGGCTTTCATGTTGGAAGCGACGTTACCGAAGGACTTCTTGAGCGAGTTGCCCAGCCCCTGCATCGCTGCGATCGCGGCGACGGCGATAAGGGCGGCGATCAGGCCGTATTCGATCGCGGTGGCCGCACGGCTGTTGCGAGCGAATTTACGAATGGATCCGGGCACGATAATCTCCTTGACGTTCCGGCTAGCCAAAAGTCGTAAACTTTCAGTTGCTTAAATACTAATGCAAAGAGGGTTTGGCTGCCTCCGCCAGCCCAGAGATACTCGCGGCCGTTCGCAGGCGCTGAACCATCGCAGGCGCTGAACCATCGCAGGCGGCTGAACCATCGCGGGCGCGCACAAAGGAGACAGCCCGCCCGGCGGCCTCGGCGCCAACGCGACGACCCTCGGCCGCCAAATAGTCGTCACGCCAGGGACGCGGAGGGGGGCACGTCTATACCTTTTGAGAAGAATTCGCGATCGCTTGGCGGATGCCGGCGCTGGCGCGGAACGATAGGGTGCGGCGCGCCGTAATCTCCGTCGCTTCTCCGGTTCGTGGATTCCGGCCCAAGCGAGCATTTTTCGAACGCACGAAGAAAGTGCCGAAGCCGGCAATCTTCACTTCGTCTCCTTCGACGAGCGCGACCGTGATGTGTTCTAGAATATCGGCGACGATGCGAGCCGCGTCGGCACGAGACAGGCCTACCTCGCGGTGAAGTGCCGCCGCCATAGCTTCCCTGTTCAATGATCCTGCCTGCCCCAAGACGCTTGCCCCCCCCAACTAATGGTCCGCTATTGCCATATGCCGCAGCAGAGCACTACGCCCCGATTTATCGTGGCCTTCGCGGGGCAAGCTGGCGAATGATCTGGCCGAGACCGTTGGGGTTTCGCCGTCTTCAGCACGTGCCAAGAGGGCCGGCATTCACAGCGCGTACCGGGGAAGAATCGGTCAATGCACTTGTTGCGTCGACCCTCGCAACCTACGTGCCAGCGGCAGCCAAGGGAGTGCGCAGCGACATGGATTTCGTCTTGATAGAAGAGTCTTCAAACACCGCTGTCGGGAATGCCGCGAACCATGTCTTCCATTGCCCTCTCAAACGTCTCATGGTCCGCACCTGACGGGCAGCTCGTCCTTTCGGACATCTCGCTCAGCTTCCAGCGCGAGCGCGCCGGTATCGTCGGCCGGAACGGAGTGGGCAAGAGCACGCTCCTGAAGCTCGTTTCAGGTGATCTGACCGCGAGCCGTGGCCGCGTCAGGGTGGACGGATCAATCGGCACCCTGCGGCAGATGGTCCAGATATCGCCGGGCGAGACGATCGCCGATCTCATGGGCGCTTCCGCCGGCCTCGGGCTGTTGCGCAAGGCTGAAGCCGGCACGGCGTCGATCGAAGAGTTGGCCGAGGCCGACTGGCTGCTCGAGGCGCGTGCGGCCGAGGTGCTGGCCAAGGTCGGGCTGGACGCGCAACTTGACGCGCGCCTTCTCACCTTGTCCGGGGGCCAGCGGACACGCGCTGCGCTCGCCGGCGTGCTCTTCCGCGAGCCCGACTTTCTCCTGCTCGATGAGCCCACCAACGATCTCGACCGCGACGGTCGGAAGGCGGTTAGAGAGCTTCTCGAGGGCTGGTGCGCAGGCGCGCTGGTCGTGAGCCATGATCGCGAACTTCTCGAATGCCTCGACGCGATCGTCGAACTGACCTCGCTCGGCGCGACGCGCTATGGTGGGAACTGGAGTGCTTACCAAGCTCGCAAGGCAATCGAGCAGGATGCCGTGGAGCAAGATCTCGCCTCGGCCGAGCGCCGCGTCACGGAGGTCGCCCGCAAGGCTCAGCTTGCAGTCGAGCGGCAGCAGCGCCGCGACGCCGCCGGAAACCGTCGGGGTGCGCGCGGAGACCTGCCGCGCATCTTGATCGGGGCGCGCCGCGATCGCGCCGAGGGGAGCGGCGGCGAGGGCGCTCGCCTCGCGCACCGGATGCGCGCCGAAGCTGACGAGGCGCTCGGCGCGGCGCGCAGCCGGGTCGAACGGACCACGACGCTGCGGCTGGAACTTGCCTCCACCAACCTCGCAGCCGGAACCCGCGTCCTCGACGTCGAGCATGTCCGCTTCGGCTATACCCCGGCTCGTCCCCTTATCGACGACCTGTCGCTCCACCTCGTGGGTCCGGAGCGTGTGGCGATCTGCGGGTCGAACGGCTCGGGCAAGTCGACGCTTCTCCGGCTGATCGCCGGCGATCTGGCGCCATGGGAGGGCGAGACGACGGTGCGCGTGCCGTTCGCCTATTTCGACCAACGGGTCAGCATCCTACGACCCAAGGCGACGATCGCGGAGAATTTCCGGGCATTGAACCCCGGCATGATCGACAACGATTGCCGCGCGGTGCTCGCGCGGTTCGCATTCAGGGCCGAGGCGGCAGATCGCTGCGTGGCTACGCTCAGCGGTGGCCAGTTGCTGCGCGCTGGGCTCGCCTGCGTCCTCGGTGGGTCCAGGCCCCCGCAGCTGGTGGTACTCGACGAACCCACCAATCATCTCGACATGGAATCTATCGCGGCCGTGGAGGCCGGGCTGGCCGCATTCGACGGCGCGCTGCTGGTCGTCAGTCACGACGCGGCGTTCCTCCAGGCGATCGGAATTACACGCCGGATTGAACTGGCCGCAACCTAGCCCGGCGGGGGAGGGGAAAGGTCGGCGGCGATTTTCAGCTCCCAGGCATGCGCGCCCTGTTCGCGACTAAGGGCTAGCGCTTCGAGCAGCGCGGCTCGTGCACCGTTGCCTGCCCGGTCAGAACGCCCGATCCCGGCCTTGAGCCGGAGCAGTTCGGGTACCGCGAAGCGCTCGCCGTCGGCGTTGCAGCGCGCTAGCGTAGCATCGACCAACGCCAAAGCCTCGCTGTTCCGCCCCTCCGCCGCGAGACCTTTGGCGAGCGCAATCGAGAACGGCGTGGTCAGCAGCTCGTAGCGTGCCGCGCGCAGCCGCGAGAGGCTTTCCTCGACAGCGGCGAGCGCGCCTTCCGTTCGGCCGCGCTGGATGTCGAGCTCCCCGCGGAACCCGGCGGCCGCCGCGATATAGGGGCCCAGTGCATTGACTTCGGCACATTCGGTGAACGCTGCGAGGTCCGCCTCGGCCGCAGCAAAATCCTCTATCCAGAGGAAGACCGAGAACGACCAGATCAGCGCGATGCAATGCGTGAGCGGATGATCGAGCCGCGCCGCTTCGCGAACGAACTGTGCCGCCAGCCGCCCGGCCTGCTCCGCATCGCCCGACAGCCACAGCGTTCGCGCCAGCGCTATCCCGGAGCGATTGCGATGATCAAAGCCGTAATGGATGGTCCGGCCGCGTGTCGATGGCGAGCTCATACGCAGCGAAAGCTCGAGCGCGCGACGCGCGGCCTTCTGGTCGCCGCCGAGATGGTGCGAGATGCCCCAAAGCGAGTAAGCGACGCCGATTGCCTCAGGCGCGCCAATCGCCTCGGCGACGGCGACCGCGCGCTCGGCGTGATTCATCGCGGCGGCATATTCTCCGACACGCTCATGGAAGATGTGAAGGCGACCGAGCAGACGCAGCTGGTTCCATTTGTCGTCCAGCTCGGTCGCGATCTCGAGCGCGCGGGCGAGCGCGCTGCCCGCTGCCTCGCTGTTCCCCCGCGTGAACATCAAGGTGATGCCGAGCGCCGCCTGAAGCTCGAGCTCCAGCGCCGTTCCGCGCTGGTCGTCCTTGATCTCCGCCAGCGCGCGGGTGGACCATGTGCGGCATTCGATCAGGTGCGACAGGTTGAGGAATACCGGCGCGCTGGCGGCAGCGAGGCGCACCGCCATCCGGCGATCGCCCTCCGGCCCGAAGCACCAGTCGAGCGCGCTTCGGATATTGCCCAGCTGGGGGCGAAGCGGCCGCGCGTCCTGCAGCACGCCTTCGTCCTGCTCGGCTATTTCGAGTTCGCTGAGGAAGAAGGCCGCGTGACGGCGGGCGATGGAGGCCTGCGCCTCGCCGCCGCGCGCGCGCAGCTTCTCGCCCGCATAAGCCCGGGTCATTTCGAGAAGGCGGTAGGTTCCCGTGCGACGCGTGCGATCCGGTGCGATCAGCGATTTGGCGGTGAGCGCGTCCAGCGCGGCGGCGACTTCATCGGATCCGATTTCGGCGTCGGTCACCACCCCAAGCGCGGCATCGATCGAGAAAGGGCCGATGAAGATCGACAGCCGCTCGAGCACTATGCGCTCGCGTTCGGACAGAAGATCATAGCTCCAGTCGAGCATCGACTGAAGTGTTTGCTGACGCGGCTGCGCAGTGCGCCGGCCCGCCCAGCCGAGGCTGAACCGCTCGCCGAGCTGGCGGGCGGTGGCCTCGATGCCGTGCGTCGCGACGCGGACTGCCGCCAGCTCGATCGGCAACGCCATACCGCCAAGCCGCTGGCACATTTCGGCGACGAGCCGGACACGCGCATCATCGAGCACCAGTGCGGCATCGGCTGCCGTGGCGCGCTCACGGAAGAGCTGCACCGCGGGATAGGCCAGCAGCTGCTCGCGGGTCAGGCCGGCGAGGTCGTCGGGGTAGCCGAGCGCGTCTAGCCGGAGGACATGCTCGCCGCGCACGCGCAGCGGCTCGCGCGATGTGGTCAGCACTCGCGCCTGGGGCGCCTCCTCGACGATCCGCTCGACCGTCTTGGCCACCGCCTCGATGACATGCTCGCAATTGTCGAGGATCAGGAGAAATGGTTGGTCACGGATATGGCCTAGAATGACGGCGAGCGGATCGTCGCTCTGCACTGCGATACCCATCGCGCCTGCGATCATCGAAGGCACGACCGCCATATTCTCAAGCATGCTGAAGTCCACGAACGCGATCCGATCGACGAAGGTCGACGTCAGCAGGTAGCCGGTCTCCACGGCGAGGGAGGTCTTGCCAACTCCAGCAGGCCCGACGATCGAGAAAAGCGGCGTGTACGCCAGGCGCTCGACCAGAAGCGCCGCGTCGCTTTCGCGCCCGATCAGATGCGGCAGTCGCGGGGGCAGGTTGTTGGGGCTGGGCCGGACGCTCTCCTCAAGGCGCCGCTGGGGAGCGTCGCCGTGCCGCTCGACCGGCGCTACGAAGGCATAGCCGACCCCGACCTGGGTTGCTATGTAGCGCGCGCCGTCCACGCCATCGCCGAGCAGCTTGCGCAGCCCGGCCATGTGAAACCGCAGGCTGCCGTCTTCGACCACCACGTCGGACCAGACACGTTTGAGCAGCTCGCGCTTGGAGAGGACGCGTCCGGGCTGCTCGGTCAGCACCGCGAGCAAGTCGAAGGAGCGACCGCCAATCTCGACGGGCGCGCCATGCCGGGTCAGCAGGCGCGCGCCCGGGGAGAGGCAGAACGGCCCGAAATATATGCGTTCGCCAAGATGCTGATCCTGATGCGCCACGATCTGCCACTACCCCCGTCTGGTCGGCCGATCCATGCCGCGCGTGGCGGCGCGTCTCAATCCTGCGGCGCGATTATTCCTTCGGAAAATCGGTGGAGATGCTGAGCGGGAGCCAGCGGTCGAGTTCGTCAAGCCGATCGCGGTCGCTGCGTGAGATCGCGGCAACGGCGTCGCTGCCAAGCGGCAGGCGAAGCGGGGGGTTCTCGGCAGCGACGACGGCGAGGATCGCTTGTGCGCCGCGACGCGGATCGCCAGGCTGTGTGCCATGATATGCCGTCTGCATCCGCGCGGCATTGCCGACCACTGCGTCATACTCGGCGCGACCCGTATCCAGCTTGGTCGAGGGGCCTGCGAAATCGGTTCGAAATCCCCCGGGCTCGACGATCGTCACGCGTACGCCGACCAGCCTCATTTCCTGCGCGAGCACTTCGGAAAAGCCTTCGACGCCCCATTTCGCCGCCGAATAGGGCGCGCGTCCCGCCGCGCCGATCCTGCCGCCAACCGACGAGAACTGGATGATATGCCCGCTGCGACGACTGCGCATTTGTGGAATGGCGGCCTTGGTCATGAGGATCGTGCCGAACAAGTTGGTCTCGATCTGACGGCGGAAGGATGCCATGGGCGTATCCTCGACCGAACCGACGTCGCCATAACCGGCATTGTTGACCAATATGTCGAGCGCGCCGAATGTCGCGATCGCCTCAGCCACTGCGGCGGCGGCGTCCGCCTCGGACGTCACGTCGAGCCGCGCGGTGGCGAGCTTGCCGGGACGGCCATCGCCGAGACCGACAAGCTGGTCGGGGTCGCGTGCGGTTGCGAGCAGATTGTCGCCCGCCTCGAGGATCGCTTCGCATAGCGCGCGCCCGAAACCACGTGAGCTGCCGGTCACCAGCCAGGTTCGTGTCATCATTCCGCTCCAATCAACCGAAGGTGAAGACATAGGCGCGCACGCCGGGGCGGGAGAATTCGATGGCGATCGTGCGGTCGGCGACCTCGCCGGGCTGGCGGATCAGCTGATAGAGCCGGCTCTCCGCCACCTGACCCCAGCCTGCTGCATCGACGTCCAGGCCGTGGCTGGCGCCGGGAGCGTGCCCGTCGATCGTCACGCGGAAGCGGGCCGGGCTGGCGTCCGCCGCGCCCCCGAGGACGAGGTGAAGGTCGCGCGCGTGAAAGCGGAAACGGATCGTGCCCGGGCCGCTCTCCAGCACCGCATATTCCCGGCCGACTTTCCAGTTGCCGGCAAGGTCCCAGTGGTTGGGCGCCAGCGCGCCGGCGGGAGCATAGCTGCGCGCCGCATCCTTGCGGAGACCGCCCGGGGACGCGAAGCCGACATTCTTGGCATAGCCGAGATAGGTCTCGGTCGAACCCAGATCGGCCCAGTCCGCCTGCGCCTCGACGCCCAAACCCTTGATCGGGGGCAGCGGCATGTCGGAAATCGTTTGACCCGCCTCGGCCAGCAGCGTGCGGATGAGCCGCTCGTCCTTGTCATATCCGCCCTCGCCGAGCCGGTAGCCGCGCATCCTGCCTCGCGCGTCGATGAAATAGAGGCCGGGCCAGCCCTGGTTGGCGAAGGCGCGCCACAACCCGAAATCGTTGTCCTGCACGTTCGGGTAGGGGACATCCAGCTGGCCAAGGGCGCGCCGGACGTTCGCCGCGTCGTGCTCGAAGCCGAATTCGGGGGCGTGGACGCCGACCACTTCGAGTCCCTTGCTGGCGTAGCGCTCGTTCCACGCGCGCAGATAGGGAAGCGCCCGAAGCGAGTTGATGCAGGAGTAGGTCCAGAAATTGACGATGACCACTTTGCCCCGCAGCGACGTTGAACCAGCGGGCGCGGGAACGATCCACGACGCGGCGTCCTGCAGCACATCGATTGGACGCGACGCGGCATGAGCGGGCTTTACGGCGACGGCGGCGCTGGCCCTGGCCCGAGATTGGACGAGGCCGAGCGCATCGCCGAAGCAGATAACGGTGGTCGCTGCGGCCGCCGTGACTGCGGCGGCGGCGAAGCCGAGCGAGCGTCTCTGATCCATGGTGCCTCCTGTGCTGATCACCGCGGATATAGGCTGCCGGAGCAATGCGACTCGTTAGCCGCCGCAGGGCACGCGTTAGTTCCTGATAGCGGGTGCCTTGACCCTGTTGTCCTCGCGTGCGCTAACGCTGCATCACTGCACTTAACGCACACAACGGTGGCGCTTCTCTAAATCTGGATCCCACCAGATCGGGAGAAGAACCCATGTTTGCAGACCAGCCTTCGCGTCGTCAGTTCGTCGTCGGGGCGGGGGTGGCGGGAGCGCTCAGCGCCGTGCCCTCCATCGCTCGCCCGCAAAGCGGCGACGGCGGCATCCGGCCTTTCCGGGTCGCAATTCCTGAAGGCGAAATCCGGGACATGAAGCGCCGGATCGCCGATACGCGCTGGGCGGAGACCCAGCCAGCGCGCGACGATGGTCAGGGCGTGCGGCGCCAGACGCTCGAGCCGCTGATGCGCTACTGGGCGCAGGGCTATGACTGGCGCAAGGTCGAGGCGAGGCTCAACGCGCTGCCGATGTTCCTGACAGCGATCGAGGGACTCGACATCCACTTCATTCATGTCCGCTCGCGGCATGAGAGCGCGATGCCGATGCTCCTCACCCATGGCTGGCCGGGGTCGATCCTCGAGTTCCTCAAGGTCATCGAACCGTTGACCAACCCGACTGCACATGGCGGCAAGGCCGAGGATGCGTTTCATTTGGTGATCCCGTCGATCCCCGGGTTCGGCTTTTCCGCGAAGCCGACGGTGCCCGGCTGGGGCTCGGACCATATCGGCCGCGCATGGGGGACGCTGATGCAGCGGCTCGGCTATGAGCGCTATGTCAGTCAGGGCGGCGATTGCGGCTCGGTGATCTCACAGCGCATGGCGCTCCAGCGCGTGTCCGGTCTGATCGGCATTCATCTCAACATGCCCGCGGTCGTTCCCCCCGACATCGCAAAGACCCTCGCTGCGGGCGAGCGCGCTCCGGCCGGCCTGACGCCGCAGGAACGCGTCGCATTCGACCAGCTCGAGGCCTTCTATCGCGACAATTCGGCCTATGCGGCGATGATGAACACCCGGCCGCAGACGATCGGCTATTCCCTGGTCGATTCCCCGGTCGGCATGGCCGCGTGGATGTACGAGAAGATCGGCCAATGGACCTATCCCGCCGGGAATCCCGAGCGCGTGCTGGGTCGCGACACGATCCTCGATGACCTCTCGCTCTACTGGCTCACGAGCACAGGCGCGTCTGCCGCGCGGATCTATTGGGAGGACCATTCCAACAACTTCAATGCGCGCGGCGTCATCGACTTGCCGGTCGCGGTCAGCGTGTTCCCCGGCGAGATCTTCCGCGCGCCCAAAAGCTGGGCCGAGCGCTGCTACACCAATCTTGTCTACTTCAACGACGCGCGAAAAGGCGGCCATTTCGCCGCCTGGGAGCAGCCCGCATTGTTCGCCGAGGAAGTCCGTGCGGCCTTTCGCCCGCTCCGTTGACCACCAGACCTCAAGGAGAAGACCATGTCCGACACCAAGACCCTCTACACCGCCTTCGTGCATGTGACCGGTGGCCGAGAAGGCACGGCCCGCAGCTCGGACAGCCGGCTGGACATCGCGCTCGCGGTCCCTGGTAGCCCGGGCGTCGGGACCAATCCCGAGCAGCTGTTCGCTGCCGGTTAATCCGCCTGTTTCGAAGGCGCGATGGCGATTGCCGCCAAGGGGAAGGGCGTGACGCTGCCTGTCGATCTCGCAATCGACGCGGAAGTCGATCTGTGCCACGGCGACGATGGCTACGCGCTCGCCGCCCGGTTGAACGTCAGCGCGCCCGGAGTGGAGCCTGAAATCGCGCGCCAGCTGATCGAAGCGGCGCACCGTATCTGCCCCTATTCGAAGGCGATAAAGGGCAATATCGATGCTGTCGTACGCCTCGTCTGACTCAGTTGCGAAGGGAAACCGACATGAAGAAGTTGATTGCCGGCGGGCTGTCGCTCGTTGCCGCCGCGTTGCCGTTCGCGGCGCAGGCCCAGACCGCCAAGCCAACCGTGGTGCTAGTGCACGGCGCCTTTGCGGATTCATCGAGCTGGAACGGCGTGGCCCGTATCCTCGAGCGCGACGGCTATACCGTGATCGCCGCCGCCAATCCGCTGCGCGGTGTCCATGCCGACGCCGACGCGGTGCGCGCGCTCGTCAAGAGCATTTCCGGCCCGGTCGTGCTCGTCGGCCATAGCTATGGCGGTTCGGTGATCAGCGACGCCGGCGAGGGCGCCCCGAACGTCAAGGCGCTGGTCTATGTCGCTGCCTTTGCGCCCGACGCCGGCGAGACTGCGCTTGGGTTGACCGGCAAGTTCCCGGGCAGCACCTTGGCACCGGCGCTTGCGCCTCCGGTGACCCTCCCTGGCGGCGGCAGCGACCTCTACATCCTCCAGGCGCGTTTCCACGATCAGTTCGCGGCGGACGTACCGGCGGCTGAGGCAGGGCTGATGGCGATCGGCCAGCGTCCGATCGCCGAGGCGGCGCTCAGCGAAGCCTCGACAGCACCGGCGTGGAGGCATGTCCCGTCCTGGTTCGTCTATGGGGACAAGGACCGCAACATCCCGCCCGCTGCGCTGGCCTTCATGGCCGAACGCGCAGGGTCGCGCGGAACCGTGGTGGTGAAGGGCGCCTCGCATGTAGTGATGGTTTCGCATGCGCCGGCCGTGGCCGGTCTGATCGAGAAGGCGGCAACCGAGCGATGAGCTGAGCGTCGGCGTTCTCCCCAACGCCGCCGGCGCCACGCCCGCGGCCGGCTTCGCCGGATGCGGCGCCGGCCGCGGGCGACCCTATTTCGAATATTCGGTGAAGACGAGGTCCGCCTTGCTGTCGATCGCGTCGAGCTTCGCGTGACATGTGAAGCACGCCTTGGTTAGTGTCGCGTCTTGGTTCGCCGTGCGATTCTCGAACTGTCCAAACCCCCAGCCACCGCTCGCGGCATAGCGCTTCGAATCCTTGACACTGACCTGTACATTGATCGGCTCGCCCGCGACGAAGGACTGCGGGGCGGGGAAGACACTGTCGTTGCGCACTGAAGATTGGAAGCGCCACGCCAATCGCACGAGGATCGTGCCGTCGGGGAAGGGGCGCTTTCCGTCGCGGAAGGCCTTCACAGCGACCTCGTTGCCCAGGATTGCGCGGATGTCGTTGTTCTTGCCCGCCTCGTGCGCGACGCTGATCAATTTCCAGTCGCGATAGCCTCTGGGCAGCTTCACCCCGTAGATGGGAGAAGCCTCCTTGTCGGGGTGTCGGGCGGCGGCCACCGCCGACACGCCGAAGACGAAGGTCGCGAGCACCAGCCCGCAGGTCGCTGGACGCTGCATGCCTTGCCCCTCAACCTGCCAGCCGGTCGGCGTCGAGCACGGCCTTGACGAACGCCGCCGGCGCTTCCTGCGGCAGATTGTGCCCGATCCCGCCAGTGATCAGCCGGTGCGCGTAGGGACCGGTGAATCTGGCGCGGTACTGGACGGGCTCCGGATGCGGCGCACCATTGGCGTCGCCTTCCATCGTGATGGACGGGATCACTACCGGCGGCGCTTCAGCAAGTTTCGCCTCGACGGCGCCATAGCGCGTTTCGCCCTGGGCGAGCCCAAGTCGCCAGCGATAATTGTGGATGACGATGGCGACATGGTCCGGATTGTCGAAGGCAGTGGCGGATCGCTCGAAGGTCGCGGTGTCGAATTGCCATTTCGGCGAGGCAAGCTGCCAGATCAGCCGGTTGAATGCCTTGGTGTTGGCGGCGTAGCCGGCCTTGCCGCGCTCGGTGGCGAAATAGAATTGATACCACCATTGCAGCTCGGCCTGGGGCGGCAGCGGCTTCGCGTTGCCGGCCTGGCTGCCGATCAGATAGCCGCTGACCGAGACCAGGGCTTCGCAGCGCTCGGGCCAGAGCACCGCCATGATGTCGGCGGTGCGGGCGCCCCAGTCGAAGCCGGCGACGATCGCGCGATCGATCCGAAGTGCGTTCATGAGCGCCAGGCCGTCAGCGGCCAGCGCGGCCTGCTGGGCATTGCGCGGCGTCTCCACGGAGCGGAAGACGGTGCTGCCATGACCGCGCAGATGTGGCACGATCACCCGGAACCCGCGTGCGGCGAGCAACGGCGCCACCTCGCCAAAGGCGTCGATGGAATAGGGCCAGCCGTGGAACAGCAGCACCGCCGGCCCTATCTCGACATAGCCGATGCTGAGGACACCGGCATCGACCTGCCGAACCGTTCCGACAGGCGCAGACGGCGTCAGCGATGCCGCCGCGAACACCGGACCGCCGCTCCCGATAAGGGCCGCGCCCATTGCGGCGGCGCCATGAACGAACCGACGGCGATCGGTGCAGATCTGGGGCAGAAGCTCGGACATAGGCTCGCGCCCCTTCGGTTGCATGACACGACGTGCAGATGACCTGTCTCGGCGGGCGCGTCCATTGATCGCTGTGATCTGCCGCCGCGCAGTCCCCTGGGTTGCGCTTCGAGCCAAACGATCGCGCTCGCCTTGTCCTCGGCTTTCATCATGCCGGGGCCGATGCCGCTCGGAGGCGGTCTGCCTGATCCTTCACGATCTGCCGTGCGTGCGCGCACCTGGGATCCGTCGAGTCCGTCGACTCGATCGCCGCCGCCAACTGATCAAGGCGCTCGACATAGATTCCGATCGTGGCGGCGCCTTGCGGGAGCGGCGATGCTTCCCGCGGTGCAGTGAACGACATCCCAGCGTTGCACGCCCGGTTCGCCGGACCTGCAGGAAGCCTCGCGGCACGCTCGCCCAACGCGCCGATGGCGTGCATCAGAGCGACGGCAGCGCTGACGAAGAGCGCTTTGCGCGGATCAGGGCGGGGCACCGCGTACGCACCGGCTAATAAGCGAAGCGCCAGGGCGTAAACCGCGTTGGCGGCGTCGACCGTCGCGATGGCCTCCATATTCTCGAGCCAAACCTTGCCCGCTGGATGCGGCGGCTTGCGCAGGACGGGATTGACCGCGGCGGGATGCGCGGGCGTGAAAGAACGGTTCGCGCCCTGGAGCTGGCGCAGCTCCGTCCTGACCGCCTGGAAACGTGCGAAGTGTGAGGTCTCACGATGCTCGGGCGCACCTTCCCCTTCGAGCACGATCTCCGAAAGCGCCGCCAGCGCACTGTTCAGGTCGGTGACGACCGTCGCGCCCTTCAGGCGGTTCTCGGCAGCGCTCAGCTGCAAGGCTGGGTCGCCGCAGAAGACCGCAGGCTCGCCGAGCACATCGACCAGCGTGCGAAGGTCGGCCTCGAGGCGTTGATAGAAGTCCCCGATCGTCAAATAGTCGAAACCGGTTGGAGTCAGTCGAAAGGCCGCTGGCGTTCGCGCTTCCAGGGCAGGCGCGGCGAAGCCGCTCCCGTCCGGCTCGTCCGACGGATCAGGCCGTTCGAGATAGATGAAGTGCTGGATCACATCCTCGCTGAAAGGCGCGAGCCGCACGACGATGTTGGCCGGCAGGTATCCCGGCTCGAGAGGGAAGTTCGTGCGGCCGAAGCGAGGCGTTCCGCCCAGTGCCGAGGTGATGTTCCACACGGCAGCCAAGTGACTCATCTCGTCGACGGCGACGCCGAGAATGGCGTGGCGCCAGCGCGTCACCGCTTCGGCCTCGGTCGCGCTCAGTCCCTCCGCCTCTCCGTTCTTCAAGCTGAAGGCGGCGTAAAGATAGGTGCACATCAGATTGTGCTCGAGTTCCGCCGCCTCGTACAGCGCATGAAGAACCGCTTCGCGCGTGACCGGCACCACGCTCACTTGTCGGTCGCCGCTTCTTCGATCAGCGCGGTGACCGCATCCGGATGCGAGACCATCAGTGCATGCGAGGCGCCGGGGATCTCGACCCTCCGGCGGGCATGCGCGCGCTCAGCCATGAACTTCATCACTGCCGCCGGAATATTCCGGTCGGCGGTGCCGTAGATCATGTAGGAAGGCAGTCTTTTCCAGCTCGCGACGCGCGAAGGCTCGCCCAGCGCCGACAAGGTGACGGGACGCTGCGTCGCTGCCATCTCCGCAGCCTGGGCAGCGGGCACGTCCGCGGCGAACTGGGCGTGGAACTTGTCGGCACGGATGTAGAGATCCTCGTCACCGTCGGGCAGCGCGACCGGGTACAGGGCATCGCCGAGCGTGCTGCCGGGGAATTTGGCGGACAGCGTGAGGCTGGACTCGCCCGTGTCGGGCGCGAACCCCGCGACATAGACCAGCGCCTTCACGTTGCCGTTGCCGTTCGCCGCCTCGGTGATCACCGGACCGCCATAGCTGTGTCCGACGAGCACCACCGGCCCTTTGACGGACTTGACGATGCTCGCCACGGTGGCCGCGTCCCGCGCGACGCCGCGCAGCGGGTTGGCGGCCGCGATGACGGTGTAGCCGTCCCGCTCCAGTCGCGTGATGACCGTGTCCCAGCTCGCCGATTCGGCAAAGGCGCCGTGCACCAGCACGATCACAGGCTTCTCGGGGGGCGAGGCGTCGCGGGCGGTCGCGGTGCCCGCGAGCAGGAGCGCGGCGGGAAGCAGCAGGGTGGATAGACGCATGGGGATTCTCCTGGAAAAGGTCAGAGCTGGCCGATGGGCACGCGGAAGGGCTGCAGGCTGTCGCGCAGCCAGTCGTCGAAGCGGAGGGCGGCGATGCGGGCATCCGGCCCCGGGAGCAGGCAATCCTCCGAGAGCGCGGCGCCCAGATATCGCGCACCCATGTCGGCAACGATGCGACGCCCGTCCTCATGTGCGGTGGCGATCTTGGCGGCGACCGCATCGAGGCGGAGGCGTTCGGGGCCTGCGACTTCGATGATTCCATTCACGGGATCGCTGAAGGCGGCGTCGGCGAGCAGGTCGGCCAACTCCTCGCCGGCAATCGGCTGAACGAAGGCCGGCGCGATCGGGATGTCGCGCGCCGTGCCGTCTTGCACCACATCGGCAATGAATTCGAAGAACGGCGTCGAGCGCAGGAGCGTGAAGGGGATGCCGGAGTCGGCCGCCATCTCCTCCTGGATGCGCTTCGCGCGGAAATAGTCACTGGCGGCGAGGCGATCGGCACCGACAATCGACAGCACGACATGGTGGCGCACCCCGGCCCGTCGCGCCGCCGCGAGCAGATTACGGCTTGAGGTCTCGAAGAAGCGCAACGCGGTCTCTCCGTCGAGCGACGGCGAATTGGAGACGTCGATGACGATCTCCGCATCGATCAGCGCCTCGTCGAGGCCCAATCCGGTCACCGTGTCCACGCCGAAGCGTGGTGCGACCTCGAACACCCGGAGATCTGCCTGACGCAGGTTGCGGACCAGGCGCGTGCCGATGCGGCCGCTGCCGCCGATCACCACGATTTTCATACGAGACCCTCGAACGAGGTGGCGTCGATCGCAGGAACGGGCGGCGCCAGACCCTCCTCGGCGAGTGCGCGGCGGACCGTCTCGCGCTCGGCGACGCGTTCGAAATAGCCGATCATCTGGAGCGACAGCGGTACGTCGAAGGCCATCGCCCAGCGAAGCATGACGAACAGATAGGCATCCGCCACGGTGAAGCGCGGGCCGAACAGATACAGCTCGTTGATCTGCGCCTCGATCAGCGCCAGCCGGTCGGCCACTGCCTTCGTGGCCGCCGCGCGCTCTGCCGGGTCCTGCGAATGCCAGAAGGGCTTGAACGCGACGTGGAGTTCGGTCGAGAGCCAGGACAGCATCTCGATCAGCCGAATGCGACCGAGCGGGCCGCCGGGCCCGAGCTCGGGATGGCGATCGGCGATGTGCGTGAGGACGGCGATGTTCTCGCTAAGCGCCTCGCCCTCGTCGAGCACCAGGAGCGGCACATAGCCCTTGGGGTTGATCGCAAGATAGTCCTGGCCGAGCTCGGTGGTCTTGGTCTTGATGTCGACACGCTCGAAATCGGCGAGCAGGCCGGCTTCGTGCAGCGAGATTCGGCCGGACAGGCTACAGGCGCCTGGCGCATAATAGAGCTTCATGGTCAGATCTCCTTCGGGGTGCGATCGGGTGGCGCGACGGGCAGGCGCAGCGTCACGGCGGTGCCGGTACCGGGCGCGCTGTCGATCCGGACGATACCGCCGGCATGGCGGGCGAATGCCGCGACCATCGGCAGGCCGATGCCGCCAAGGCCGTCGCGCTTGGTGGTGAATCCGGGATCGAAGGCACGGGCGATCGTGTCGGGACTCATGCCGATGCCATGATCGACGACCGACAGGTCGACCGTCGCGCCGCCCGGTCGCGCCTCGATCCGCACCGTGCCGTTGCCGGCCATCGCGTCACGGGCATTGAGGACGAGGTTCAGCAACGCTCGGCGCAGGCCGACGCCGTCGCATAGCGCCGCCGGCAGCTCCCCCGCCGCCTCGATCTCCAGGCGCAGCCCGGGCGCATCGAGCGCCCCGACCAGGGCCCCGACATCGGCGAGACTCGCCGCGAGGTCGCAGGGATCGGCCGGCGCCGCGTCAAATCGTGCGAGGTTCTGCCGGACGATCGCGCCGGCATGATCGAGCGACAGGCGGGCGCGGTGCAATAGCGGCCCGGCATGGACCGCCGGCATCTCGGGTGCGCGCAATAGGATGTTGATCGCCGACGTAGCGATCTGGATCAGGTTGCCGAGATCGTGGACGATGCCCGCCACCGCAATCGCGCCGGCTTCCAGCGGCACCGCGTCGAGCGGCGGCAGTATCTCGGGCACGGGCGTGCCGGTGGCCTGATGCGGGTTCACGGGCGGTTCCTTGAGACAGGGGCGGCTGCGGGGCGGGGGGGGCGTGCCCCGCAGCCGCAGGCGGTCAGGCGGCGACTGCGGCCGGCGCCTCGACCGGGTGGACGGCCTTGAGTCCGATCTGGACCCGGTTCCACAGGTTGATCGCGCCGATCAGCAGGGTGAGCCAGGCGATCTCGGTTTCGTTGAACTGCGCCTGGAGCATGGCATAGTCGGCGTCCGGGGCGTGGGTCTTGGAGACGCGGGTGAGCGTCTCGGCCCAGTTGAGTGCGGCGCGCTCGCGGTCGCTGAACAGCGGCGAGTCACGCCAACCGTCGAGCACATGGATGCGCGCATGGTTCTCGCCCTTCGAGACCGCATCCTTCACATGCATGTAGATGCAGTAGCTGCAGCCGTTGATCTGCGAGGCGCGCAGCCTGACGAGTTCCAGCAGGCCATGATCGAGCCCGCTATTCTCGATCGCGGCCTCGACCGCCATCATCGCCTTGGTGCCCTCGGGGGCGACCTGAAAGATGTTCATGCGAGGGGTCACGGATAGTCTCCTTGGATGGGAACCCGCGGGTTCCGGGGAAAGGGGGATCAGCCTGCGGTGCGGGGATTGCGACGCTCGCGCTCCGCCCAAAGCGTCAGCGCCAGGCCGATAAGGGCGGGCAGCGAGACGGCGGGAAAGTCGCGCACGAGGACGGAGGGCCCGCAGATGCCGGCCGCTACTTCCCAAAGGTGGAACAGTGCGTGGCAGGCGAGCCAGAGAGTCGCCCCGCCCCACAGCACCACCCGATAGTGGCGCCGGAGCAGGCCGATCAGAAAGGCCGCACCGATAAACAGGAAGATGATCCCGATATCGCGGATGAAATGCTGGTTGAACGGGCCCGTGGTAGTCACCCCCGGCACGGCGAAATACCATCCGGCGGGCGAGATCAGCATATAGGCACCGTTCGTGACGGCGGCCGTCCCCAGCAGCGATGCGAAGAAGAAGCTGACCTGGCGGGAGCCCGACGCATCCGCCGCGACGCGCGCATCTCGACGCCCGGTCATTGCTTCACCGGTGCCGGAACATTGGCGATCCACCAGTCGAAACCGGTGTCGCCAAGACGCGGGGCGGGGCCCGGCAAGAGCGTGTCGTCGTAGAGCTTGACGCCGAAATAGAGCGCCTCCGGGTCGGCGGCGACCCGTCGCGGGTCGTGGTCATGTTCGAGCACGCGCGCGACCAACTCGTCGATGCGGAAGATCTCCGGGCCCGCGATTTCGATCGCATCGTCGAGCGGCCCCGTCAGCGCCGCCTTGGCCACCGCCGACGCGACGTCCTGAGCAGCCATCGGCTGGAAGCGGGCGGCGGGAAGGCGGACAATGCTACCTTCGGTTGCCGACCCGGCGATGCCGCGCAGGAACTCGAAAAACTGGGTGGCGTAGACAATTGTCCACGGAATGCCGGAATCCTTGATCAGCCATTCCTGCACCTGCTTGGCGCGAAAATAGCCGCTGTCCTGGAGCCGGTCGGTGCCCACGACCGATAACGCGACATGATGTCGTACGCCGGCGGCCTTCTCGGCGGCGGCGATGTTGCGCCCGGTGGTCTGGAAGAAATCCATCGCCGGCTTGTCGTCCAACGACGGCGAGTTGGAGACGTCGATCACGACTTCGGCACCGGCAAGAGCGCGATCCAGACCTTCACCGGTGAGCGTGTCGACGCCGGTGTTCGGCGCCGCGGCGAGCACCTCGTGCCCCTCCTCCGCCAGCGCTGCGACCGTTTTCGAGCCGATCAGCCCGGTGCCGCCGATTACGACGATGCGCATGTCTCGATCCTCCATCGCCGGGGCATCGGAAGGGATGGCCCGGATCACGTGGCAGATGATCGCGGATCGGGCGGAGCGCCTCCATCATGCGGAGGCATGCCCGGGGCTGATCAATCGGCAGGCTGTCCTCCCCCAAGGTGCAGGTCGACCACGCCGGTTGTGGATTTGCGGCCGGGAAAGACGGCCAGCGTTGGTGCGTCCCATCCCATGGCCTGCATCCCCACTACCGCCGGCGGACCGTGCCAGTGCCATGGTGCGGTCGATGGGCGGGTCCACTCGGGCTTAGCGCGATCCTGCCGCGAGGCGGGCCATGGCGGACCGCACCGGCGCATGAGGAGAAATTCGGTGCCGATGTTCACCACCAGCGACGGACATGAGCTCTATTACAAGGATTGGGGTCAGGGCCCGGTCGTCACCTTTTCGCACGGCTGGCCGCTCAGCTCCGAAGCCTGGAGCATCCAGATGCAGTTTCTTGCGGAGCAGGGCTATCGCTGCATCGCGCATGATCGGCGGGGTCATGGCAAGTCGGCGCAGACCGACACCCGCAACGACATGGACGGCTATGCCGACGATCTCGCCGAGCTGTTCACCGCCCTAGGCCTCGAGGACATCGTCATGGTCGGTCATTCGACCGGCGGCGGCGAAGTCGCGCGTTATATCGGCCGGCACGGCACCGCGCGCGTCAGCAAGGCGGTTCTTCTCGGCGCGGTGCCGCCGATCATGGTGCAGAGCGAGGCCAACCCCGAAGGCCTGCCGCCGAGCGTGTTCGACGGGCTGCGTCGCGACATCCTCGCCAACCGCTCGCAATTCTACCGCGACTTCGCGATCCCCTTCTTCAGCGCGAATCGCGAGGGCGCGAAGGTGCCGCAGAGCCTGCTCGACGAGTTCTGGCTGATCAGCATGCAGGCCGGCCTGAAGAACGCGCATGACTGCATCAAGGCATTCAGCGAGACCGACTTCACCGCGGACCTGACGAAGTTCGACGTGCCCACGCTGATCGTGCACGGAGACGATGACCAGATCGTTCCGATCGCCGATTCCGCGTACAAGTCCGCCAAGCTGATCAAGGGCGCGCAGACCCTTTTCTATGCGGGCCTGCCGCACGGGCTTACCGCCACGCACACCGACCGGTTCAACTCGGACCTGCTTGCCTTCCTGCGCAGCTGAGCCCGCAGCCGCCCGGCGTCGTCCCTCCGGCGCCGCCGGGCGTTACCGCAACGCGGGCAGCGAAAATTGGAAGACGGCGCCGCCGCGGGGATGATTGACGGCGGTGATCGTCCCCTGATGCGCCGCGATGATCGACTGGCAGAGCGCCAGGCCGATGCCGATGCCGTCGTCCTTGGTGGTGAAGAAGCTGCCGAAGATCCGCTCGAGATTCTCCGGCGCTATGCCGGGGCCGCCGTCATGGACGGTGACCGTCACCCTATCGTCGGCGCCTGCCGCGGTTCCCAGTTCGATCCGCCCGCCGCCATCGCCGTGCGCCTGCACCGCGTTGACCAGCAGGTTCACGACCACCTGCTGCAGTTGCACCCGGTCGCCATGGATCCGCGGCAGACCGGCGTCGAATGCAGTCGAGAGCTGGATCGCACGCGATTCGATCTCGTGGCGGACGAACAGCAAGGCTTCCTCGACGATCATGTTGAGGTCGAGCCCGGCGCGTTCGGGGGCACGCCTGGCGGCCATGCCGCGGATGCGCTGCACGATGGCGCTCGCGCGGCGTCCGCTTTCCGCAATGCGCGCAGTGAGTTGGCGCACTTTGGCGAGGTTCGGATCGTCGCGCGACAGCCAGCGCTGGCTGGTCTCGGCATTGGTGACGATCGCCGACAAGGGTTGATTTATCTCGTGCGCGATCGAGGTGGCGAGCTCGCCGAGCATCGAGATCCGTGCGGCGCGCGAATAATCCGCCTCGAGCTGGCGCAGCTGCGTCTCGGTTCGCAGTTTCTCCGTAATGTCGACAAAGCCGAGGATCGTGACGTCGAGCCGTTCGGGCGGGGTAGGGTAAGTCACCGAGAGCTCGACGTCGCGCAGCCGGCCATCCAGCGTGCGAAGCTTCATCACCTCAACCCAGTTGCGGCGTCCCTCGAAATGGGCCGTGATCACGCGCTTGGCGCTGTCCGGCGCCGAGGAGAATACGAAGTCTACGGACCCGAGGATCTGCGCGACGTCTTCGGCGCCGAGCAGCTCAAGTGCGCTGCGATTTGCGTCGGTAATCCGGACGATCTCGCGCGAATAGCGCGCCAGCTCGGGTGTCTCGTCGAGATGGCGGGCGATGTCGGTCACGCCCTGCCGGCGCAATTGCTCGAACATCGGCCGCATCGCCCGCGAATCGACCTCGATCAGCGCGCTCGGCATGTGGTGGAACAGATTTCGATAGCGCTGTTCGCTCGCCCGCACCGCCCAAAGCGAGCGATCATCCGTCAGCACGCCCCCTACGGCGATGAATATGATGTCGGGATGCGCGGGATCCACCGAAGCCGTGGCCCAGCCGTTGCCGAAGGCGATCGAAGTGATATTTCGCGTGAGTGGGGCACCCGGCGGATAGCTTGCCACTGCCGCGAGAATCAGGTCGGCGCCGATCTTCCAGCTCTCGGGCGGGCAGAAGCGCGTGAACAATTCGCCGATCATCCTCCCGCGCCCGCCAAGCGGTCCGAGCAGATGGAGATTGTTCGCGTCGATATCGGCGATGCGCACTTCGGCCAGAAGCGCGCTCACCCAGTCTCCGGATGCGTCCCCGTGCACGACCGCGCTTATCGCCGGGCGTGCCGCCGATATGTCGAGCGCCCACCAAGCCGTGGTGGCGGCATATTGAGCGCTCGTCCCGGGCCGCGGCAGGAGCCGGCCGTAGCGCGTGGCGGTGCCTGCCTCATCGCCCTCGGGCAAGGAAAGGGAGGCCGGGCTCATCTCATGCCTCGCGCGTCGCATCCAGTGCCGATCGCAGCGCCGCGAGCAGCGCCTCGTCGGCGACCGGCTTGGTGAACCAGGCCGCCGCGCCGCCGGCCATGGCCTGGATGCGTGTGGCGTCCTCCACCGAGGAGGTGATGAAGATCACCGGCACCGGGTAGCCGCGGGCGCGAAGCCGTCTCTGGAGCTCGAGCCCGTCGACCTCGCCCATGCGGACGTCGGTGATGACGCAGGCGAAATCATCTGCCGCCGCATAAGCGAGCAGCTCGGCGCCGTCGCGGAAGGTTTGGGCAGCGAGACCCTCGACTTGCAGAAGGTCGAACAGCGCCTCCCGGACAGCATCGTCATCGTCCACGATCGCAATAACGGGCGGCTGGCGCACTCACAGTCCTCAATGACGCGGCCGGCATGGCCCCTTGCGGATGTCGCTGAATTCCGGAGGGTTTGTAACCATACCATAGTCTAGGTCGTGCGCTCGCGCAGCTCTGGCGGAAGCAGGTCCCAGGCGCGGATCAGCTCCCCGATCGACGCCGCGCGCATCTTCTTCATCACGGCACTGCGGTGGAGTTTGACGGTCACCTCGGTGATGCCCAGGTCGAACGCGATCTGCTTGTTCAGCCGCCCGCGCGCGACCTCCGCCAGCACCTGGCGTTCACGCACCGTCAGTGTCGCATAGCGGTCGGACTGCTGCTTCACGAGTGCGGCATCGGCTCGACGGGCGACATCGCGCTCGATCCCGGCGGTTACGGCGTCGAGCAGGGACTGGTCGCGGAACGGCTTGGTCAGAAAATCGACCGCACCGGCCTTCATCGCCTGGACGGTCATGGGGATGTCGCCATGTCCGGTCAGGAAAACGATCGGCTTGGCGTTGCCGGTGGCAGCGAGATGCTGCTGCAGGTCGAGACCGCTCGCGCCCGGCATGCGGACGTCGAGGACAAGGCAGCCCGGCCGTTCGGGCAGTTCGGCATCGAGCAGCTCTCGCGTCGAGCCAAACCCTCTCGCGTCGATCCCGACGGAGAGCATCAGCTCCTCGAGCGAAGTGCGCACGGCGGCGTCGTCATCGACGATCAGCACCAATGGGCGCTCATCGAGCGTTGCGAGAAAGGTCATGTTTCACCTCCCTTTTGATAGCTCTGGCGCAGCCGGCCTGCGGACACGTCCTTCGATGCGTGCCCCGATCCAAGCCTCTACCCCCGCCTTGAACTCGGCTGGTGCGAAATCCGCGAATCCCTGGGCCAGCTGACCCAATGTCTGCCGGGCGAGCGTGTCGCGCATTGCCTTCTCCGCCTGCAGCATCACGACATGCACTGCGCAGACGCCCCCCGTCGCCCAGTCGGGGGGCTGGTTGTCGAACACGGCGCAGCGCCCGCGCACTTCCTGACAGTCGAACAAGGGCTTTCGTCCGTCGATCGCGTCGACGATCTCGAGGAAGCTGATTTCCTCGGCCGGCCGGGCAAGCACATAGCCGCCGCGCACGCCCTCCGAGGCGCGTACGATTCGGGCCTTTTCGAGCTTGGGGAAAATCTTGGCGAGCAGACTGTGCGAGACGCCTTGCAGCTCGGCCAGATCGCGGCTGCTGAGCGGCGTGTCGCCGGACCCCACCAGCCAGAGCAGGCAGTGGATGCCGTATTCCACACTAACCGAGAGGTGCGCCATAACACGGACTATATCAGTCCGTGTTCTGCTGCGCAATGTCGACTGGGTGGTCGCTTATGGCCGGCAAGGCACCGGCTCGCAGGGAATCAGGCCGAACCCGTAGTATTTGCGGAACAGGGGCCGGTAGTGCCCGGAGCGAACCGGCGGGCGATCGAGAAGCGGCAGGAAGAACGGCAGGCGCCGCGCGAAATGACGGGACTGCTCGGGACCGAGGCGACGAAGAGCGACGTCCCGTTCACGTGCGCATGGCGAATGCGCCAGCCGTTTTTGACACAGGTTTTCCCTTGAGGACGCGCTGAAGCGCGGGAGGTCGGAGCGGGGTCACACCAGCGCCATGCCGCCATCGACGCGAAGGTTGACCCCTGTGACGAAGCTGCTCGCATCGGACGCCAGGAAGAGTGCAGCCGTTGCGATCTCGTCGGGGCGCCCGAGGCGCCCGAGAGGGATCGCGGCCGCCATCTGCGCCTCGAAGGCTGGTCGCTCGTCGGGCGAGACGCCCAGCTTGTCGAGTATCTCGGTATCGGTCGGTCCCGGGCTGAGCACGTTGACGCGGATGCCGCGGTGCTTGAGCTCGATCGCCCAGCTGCGCGCGAACGCGCCAATCGCGGCCTTCGAGCCGGCATAGACGGCGTGACCATCGAGCACCTTGTCGCTGGCGAGCGAGCCCGTGATGACGATCGCGCCGCGGTCACGCATCAGCGGCAGCATCTTCTGGACCCCGATGAAGACACCCCGAGTGTTCACGGCGAACTGCGCGTCATATTCCGCCTCGGGGACCTCCCCGGAATGACGGATGGTGTTGATGCCGGCATTGGCGATGTAGATGTCGAGACCACCGAAGCGCTCGCCGATCGCGTCTGCAGCCCAGGTGTGAAACTCCGGATCGCTGACATCGCCCACGACATAGTCCGCGTTCCTTCCGATGAGATCGGCAGCACGCTTCGCGGCGTCCACGCGCCGGCCCGATACGATCACCTGTGCGCCTTCGGCAGCGAACAGTTGGGCGATCGCGAAGCCGATCCCGCTCGTGCCGCCCGTGATCATCGCCGTCTTGCCACTGAGCAAATTCATGAATGCCTCCAGCCCGTTGATTTGTCTCGGAGGTAAGGGATGCGAGTGCCCTCGTTAGCTGTCCCTTGGTCCAGACCCGCATGGCCAAGGGTCGAGGCTCGGCCACGCCACAGGCCAGATGTGTCCATCGCTGCGGTCCGGCAGGAAGGAATGCGGGCTCTGGGCAGATGCTGGAGCAGCCTGGGGAGCCGTGTTAATCGGACGTGACAGGGATGATGAACGCAGGGGTTTTTCCGATTTCACCCTGCGGCCGACGAAATGGCAGTCGAGCGTCCTACCTGTCCGGCTCTTCCAAAGCCGCAGATGCCCGGGAGTGAAATATGGCGCCGCCGACCAAGATCCTGCTGCAGACCACGATCGCGTCCGTCGATGGCGACTGGAACATTTCGCGCTTCTCGATGCTGCGGGATCATCTCGCCGGACTGACCGGCGCTGACGGTACGCCGATTTTCGCCGTCACGGCGCGCGACCGGACCGTGCCCGGCACGCCGGATCCCGTGCTTTCCACGCTCGACCGCTCCGACTATGCCGCGCTCTGGCTGTTCGCCGTCGACACCGGCGACGGCCTTGCGCCCGAGGACTGTGCCGCGATCAGCCGCTTCCGCCAGAACGGTGGCGGGTTGCTTGTGACGCGCGACCATATGGACCTGGGTTGCTCGGTATGTACGCTCGGCGGCGTCGGCGAGGCGCACTTCTTCCATAGCAAGCATCCCGATCCCGACGCGAGCCGCCATGTGATCGACGATCAGCAGACAGCCAGCATCCTCTGGCCGAACTACCACTCGGGCGCGAACGGCGACTTTCAGGAGATCGAAATTGTCGGCGATCCCCATCCGGTCCTGCGGGATCGGGCGATGCGGGGCGAATTGATCCGCCTTTTGCCCGCGCATCCGCACGAAGGCGCGGTTGGCGCGCCGGCGACAGATGGCAGCGCTCGCGTGATCGCTAGGGGGATCAGCAAGATCACCGGCCGGATCTTCAACATCGCCGTTGCCTTCGAGCCTTCGGCCGCCGGAGGGCCAGCCTGGGCGGAATCAACCTTTCATCATTTTGCCGACTATAATTGGGACCCCGCCAAAGGTTGTCCGAGCTTCGTCGAGGAGGCTCCGGGCGATGGCATCGCCCGTTCACCCGAGGCGCAGCTTTCGATCCGCGCCTACGCCCGCAATCTCGCTTTGTGGCTGACGGGACAGCTCCCGCACGACGCGCCCGTCGACGAGCTGGATCGCGAACTGGATGAGGCACTTGAAGAGAGCTTTCCGGCAAGCGACCCGCCGGCGATTTACTAGCTCACAGGCGCGTTATGACGCGCGCCGATTCCGTCAATCGAGGCTGGAATTCGCACAGGGCATCCCGGCTTTCCTGCTCAGCGTGCCTCGGCGATCAGCTTCGCCGCCGCGTCGCCGGCCCAGTCGGCGTCGCCGAGCTTGCGCCAGACTTCGCGGCCCGCGGAATCGTAGAGGATCGTCGTCGGCAGATTGACCCCAAGCTGGGTGCTGAACGCCGTGTCGGTGTCGATCCATGGCTGGAGCTTGCGGAATTTCTTCTCGGCAAAGAACGGCGCGACCTTCGCCGCGTCGAAATCCTGGCTGATCGTCAGCACCTGCAGCGTGTCGCCCGCGCGCACTGCGAGGGTATCGAGCGTCGGCATCTCCTTGACGCAGGGCGCGCACCAGGTCGCCCACAGGTTGAGCAGCACCGGCTTGCCGCGGAAGTCCGCCAGCGTGTGCTTCTTGCCGGCGCCGTCGACGAACGGGAAGTCCGGGGCGGCCTCGCCCTTGTGGCTGCGATCGAGCTTGTCGATCGGCGCGGCCGGCGATGCGGCGGCGACATTCGCCCCCTCCGCTTGCCGCTGGGGTTCGGATTGCCTATCGCAGCCGCCGGTCAGGCTCGTCGCGAGAAGGAGAAGCGCAATCGCTGGGCGCAAGGACAGCTCCAATGCCATGTGGGGTGGGCGCTTCGCCGAAGGCCCGTCTGCGGTCATGCGGGAGATAAACGCCTCGATTCCGTTCGACAAGCGGATGTGGCGGCAGGATCTGCGCGGCAGCCAGGCGCATGTCGCAATGCTCGGCCAGCAGGGCATCGTCTCGCCCGAGGATGCCGCGCGCATCGCCGAGGGGCTCGCCGCCGTCGCGGCCGAGTTCGAGGCTGAGGGCGTCCCGGACGATCTCGCGCTCGAGGACATCCACATGCTCGCCGAGGCGCGGCTGGCGGATCGTATCGGGCCGTCGGCCGGTCGGCTCCACACCGCGCGCTCGCGCAACGACCAGGTCGCGACCGATTTCCGCTTGTGGGTGCGCGACGCGATCGACCAGGCCGATGCGGCTTTGGGCGGGCTGCAGGATGCGCTGCTGGCGCGTGCGGAAGAACATGCCGACAGCGTGATGCCCGGCTTCACCCACCTCCAGAGCGCGCAGCCGGTGACGCTCGGCCACCATCTGATGGCCTATTTCGAGATGATCGCGCGCGATCGCTCGCGCCTGGTCGATGCGCGGGCGCGGATGAACCTGTGCCCGCTCGGCTCGGCCGCGCTCGCCGGCACCGGCTTCCCGCTCGACCGCGCGGCGACCGCGGCGGCGCTCGGCTTTGACGGGCCGACGCGCAATTCGCTCGATTCGGTGTCGGACCGCGACTTCGCGCTCGACTATCTCACCGCTGCCGCGCAGTGCAGCCTCCACCTCAGCCGCCTCGCCGAGGAGTTCGTGATCTGGGCGAGCCAGCCCTTCGGCTTCGTCAGCCTCTCCGACCAATGGTCGACAGGCAGTTCGATAATGCCGCAAAAACGCAACCCCGACGCCGCCGAACTGGTGCGCGGGCATAGCGGGCGGATCACCGGCGCATTGGTCAGCCTGATGATGACGATGAAGGGGCTGCCGCTCGCGTATTCGAAGGACATGCAGGACGACAAGCCGCCGGTATTCGAGGCGCACGACCTGCTGGAGCTGTGCATCGCGGCGATGACCGGGATGGTCGAGAGCGCGACCTTCCGCACCGATCGCATGCGCGCGCTCGCCGAATCGGGCTTCGCCACCGCCACCGACCTGGCCGACTGGCTGGTCCGCGAGGCGGGGGTGCCGTTCCGCGAGGCGCACCACATCACCGGGCGTGCGGTCGCGGCGGCCGAGGCGCAGGGCATCCGACTCGATCAGGTTTCGATCGATGCGCTCAAGGAAATCGACGCGCGGATCGACGATCGCGTATATGGCGTGCTCAGCGTCGATGCGTCGGTCAACAGCCGGACGAGTTTCGGCGGTACGGCGCCGGTGCGCGTGCGCGCGGCGATTGCTGCGGCCCGCCAGGGTCGCGAGGAGGAAGGACGATGATGCGCGGGCTGCTGTTGCTGCTCACCGCTTCGCTGGCGCTGGCCGGCTGCGGCGCGCGCGAAGGTCTCAAACCGGCGGAAGGCGCGTCGCTGCCGCCGGCGCCCTATGGCGCCACGGCGACGCCTACGCCCGAGGACCTGCTCAAGCCGCCGGCGCAGACCCGCCCGGCGCGGAGCGACGACCTCATCCAGAGCACGGACGAAAGGCGGACCGACAAGTTCGATCTGCCGCCTCCCAACTGACGGATTTCCATGGACCATTTCACTCTGATCGACGGCGAACTGCACGTCGAGGACGTGCCGCTCGCGCGGATCGCCGAGGCGGTCGGCACCCCGGTATACGCCTATTCGGCCGCCACCTTCCAACGCCATGCCCGCGCCTTTCGCGACGGACTTGCCGCGATTCCGCGCAAGCACCTCGCCTTCGCGGTCAAGGCCAATCCCAATCTCGCGGTGCTGCGCCTGCTCGCCAATGAAGGCTATGGCGCCGACGTCGTGTCGGGCGGCGAGCTGTCGCGCGCGCTCGCCGCGGGCATGGCGGCGAAGGACGTCGTCTTCTCCGGCGTCGGCAAGACCCGCGCAGAACTCGAGCATGCGCTCGACGTCGGCATCGGCCAGTTCAACCTCGAGCTCGAGGAAGAGGGCGTCGTACTCTCGCAGATCGCCGCCGCGCGCGGGCTGCGTGCGCCGGCGACGCTCCGCGTCAATCCCGATGTCGACGCCGGCACGCACGAGAAGATCTCGACCGGCCGCGCCGAGAACAAGTTCGGCCTGCCGATCGACGAGGCGCCGGCGATCTTCGCACGGCTGGCGCCGCTGCCCGGGCTGAACCTGCGTGGCGTCGCGGTCCATATCGGCAGCCAGCTCCAGAGCCTCGCGCCGCTCGAACGCGCCTTCGAGCGCGTCGGCAGGCTCGTCGCCGACCTTCGCGCCGCCGGCCACACCATCACCCATGTCGATCTCGGCGGCGGCCTCGGCGTGCGCTACCGCGACGGCGAGAACCCGCCTTCGCCGGCGGAATTCGGCGCGATGGTCGCGCGCGTCACCGAGGACTGGGACGTCGAGCTGATGTTCGAGCCGGGCCGGGTGATCGCGGCCAATGCCGGCGTGCTGCTCACCGAAGTGCTTTGGGTGAAGCCGGGCGCGGTGAACCCCTGGGTGATCGTCGACGCGGCGATGAACGACCTCGCCCGCGTCGCGATGTACGACGCCTGGCACGATTTCGAGGCAGTGCGCCCGACCGGGGAGAAGCGCGTCGCCAATGTCGCCGGCCCGGTCTGCGAGAGCAGCGACGTGTTCGCCAAGGGGCGCGAGATCGATGTCGTCCAGTCGGGCGACCTCGCGATCCTGCGCAGCGCCGGCGCCTATGGCGCGACGATGGCGAGCACCTACAACAGCCGCCCGCTCGTCCCCGAAGTGCTCGTCTCGGGCGACCGCTTCGAAGTGGTCGCCGGCCGGATCTCGGCCGAGGCGATCATGGCCGAGGAACATGTCCCGGACTGGCTGAAATGAGCCTCGCTGCCCTGCCGATCTTCGTGAAGCTGGCGGGGCGGCCGGTGATCCTGATCGGCGCGGGTGAGGCGGCGGACGCGAAGCGGCGTCTGCTCGACCGCGCCGGCGCACAGATTGTCGACGAGGGCGGGTCGGCCGCGCTTGCCATCGTCGCCGTCGACGATCCCGAGCCGGTGGTCGCGCGGCTTCGGGCGCGGGGTGTGCTGGTCAATGCCGTCGACCGGGCCGATCTGTGCGATTTCACGTTGCCGGCAATCGTCGACCGCGATCCGGTGCTCGTCGCGATCGGGACCGGGGGCGTCTCGGCCGGGCTCGCGGCGGCGCTGCGCCAGCGGCTCGAAGCCGTGCTGCCGGCGTCGCTCGGCGGGTTCGCCCGGGCGCTGGCCGCTGCGCGCCCGGCGATGCGCGACCGCTGGCCCGATCCGGGCGAACGCCGCCGCGCGCTGGGCACCGCGCTCGCCGGGCCGCTCGACCCGCTGGCGGCGCAATCCAATGGCGCCGTCGAGCGCTGGCTCGGCGACCCGGCGGCAACCGCGCCCGGGTTCCAGCATTTCGCGCTGACGTCGCCCGATCCCGATCAACTCACGCTGCACCAGGCCCGCGCGCTTGCGCAGGCGGACCGCGTCTTCCATCGTGCCGACGTGCCCGAGTCCATCCTCGACCGCGCCCGCGCCGACGCCGCGCGTATCGCCTGCGACGCGCCACCCGTCGCGCCCGAGTCCGGCCTGTCGGTCTATCTCGAGATGCGCGCTTGAGCGGCTTTGCCTATGTGGTGCGGGCCGGGCAGGTCGAATCGCCTCCGCTCAAGCAGGCGGTCGGTGTCAAAGCCGATCTGGTCTGGATCCATCTCACCACCAATGACGAGCGCGCCAAGCTCTGGCTCGGCGGCGAGGCCGGACTGTCGCCTTATGTCATCGAGGCGCTGACCGCCGCCGAGACGCGCCCGCGCTGCGACCTGGTCGGCCCGGGCGCAGTGATCAACCTGCGCGGGCTGTCGTCGGAGACACTGTCGCCATCTGACATGCTCGCCTCGATCCGCCTCTATGCGCATGGCGGCTGCGTCTTCTCGGTCACCCGCAAGGCGCTCAATGCGCTGCATCCGGTGCGCGACCAGGTCACCGCGGGCAAGATCCTCGATCCCGGCGACCTGATCGCCGCGCTCGCCCAGGCGATCACCGAGGAGCTCGATCCGGTCGTCGCCGATCTCGGCGATTCGCTCGACGATTGCGAGGAGCAGATCGCGGTGCGCCACGCCTTCGAACTGCGCCGGCTGGTCAATCGTGTCCGCAGCCAGGCGATCGGCTTTCGCCGGTTCCTCAATCCGCAGCGCGCCGCGCTCGAGAAGCTGGCGGCGATCCCCGCCGACTGGCTCGGCGACGACGACCGGCTGCATCTGACCGCCGCCGCCGACCGCGCGGCGCGGATGGCAGAGGAACTGGAGAGCATCCGCGAGCGCGCGGCGCTGACCCACGAGACGCTCACCGACTTGCGTGCCGAGCAGATCGACCAGCGCTCGCTGATCATCGCGGTGGTCGCGATGGTGTTCCTGCCGCTGACCTTCATCACCGGCCTGCTCGGGATGAACGTCGCGGGGATCCCGTTCGCGCACGAGGAATGGGCGTTCTGGGGCGTGTTCTGGCTGTGCGTGGCGATCGCCGTGGTGATCACGGCCTACTTCCTGCGCCGCCACTGGTTCGAGCGGTAAACGCCAACCGGCCAGGTCGTCCCGCCGGACTGCGGCTAGGCCGCGCTGCGGCGGCTGGCGAGCTGGTCGTTCAGCTGACGGACCGATCCGAGCAGGCGGGTGCGCTCGACGCGGGCCGCGGCGAGTTCGGCCTGCGCCTCGCCCAGTTCGATCGCGCGCGCGGCGATACGGGCATCGAGCGCGAGGTTGGAGCGCTTGAGCTCCTCGATCCGGCCTGCGCGCGAAAGGATGCGCTCGATGCGCGCGACGATGCCCTCGAACGCGGCGGGCTTGGCGATCCAGTCGTCGGCGCCGGCGGCGAAGGCCTCGACCGAGCGGTCGCGCTCGCCCAGCATGATCACCGGCAGGTCTGCGGTCTCGCGCGATCCGCGGATCTCGTTGAGCATGTGCATTGCGCCGGTCTCCGGCACCAGGGTGTCGATGAGGACCAGGTCGAAACCGCGCGCCGAGACCAGCTCGAGCGCCTGGCAGGCGGACTCGCTGAGCACGACAAGATAGCCGAGATTGCCCAGCCGCTGGGCAATCTCGTTCAGGCTGGCGCGACAGCTGCCCGCCGCAAGGACGGTGCGCACCGCCCTGCGCCGCGCGCCGACGATCGTCTGGCCCGAAGCCTGTTTCATTCGCGTTCAAAACCCCCCGGTTTCAAGCGACCGTGCTAGCGCACAAGCCCTCACGAAAGAGTTAAATGTGAAGATCAGCGGCGCAGGAAGTCGAAGATTTGGCCGACCATGATTTCCATCTGCGGCTGGCATTTCGCGATCGCGTCGCCCTGCTCGGCGGTGTTGATCGCGAGGCCCATCGGCGTGGGCCAGCCGCGCAGCGAATGGGTGATCGTGCGCAGCGCCTGCAGGGTCGATACCGCCGCCTGCCAGCCCGCGGCGGTCGCGATCAGCCCGACCGGGAGCCCGTCAAGATAGACGCGCTCGTCGCCGCGGAGCTGCTCGACATAATCGAGCGCGGTCTTGACCAGCCCGGAGAGGGTGCCGTGATAGCCCGGCGAGCCGACGATCACGGCATCGGCGCTGCGCAGGGCCTCGAGATAGCGAACGATCGTGGCATTGCCTTCGGCATTGCCGGGTTCGTAATGCGGGAAGGCGATGTCGTCGCCGGTCAGCAACGTCGTGCGGGCGCCGCGCGCCGCGGCGAGGTCCAAAGTGGCGGCGAGCAGCCGCCCGGTCACTGACTCGGACCGCAGCGTTCCGCCCAGGGCGACGATATGGGGTGCGCTCATGCGGCTTGCGCTAGCCCAAAGGCACAGGCCGCGCCAGCGCCTGCGGATAACTCGCGACGGTTCGATCGTTGGGGCATTTCGAACGGACAGGAGTGGCGATGCTCGAACATGTTCCCCATTGGCTGGGCAGTGCGCTCAAGGGCGTGCGCGCGGGCGCGCACAAATTGGTGATCGCGCAAGCCGAGCTCGGCAGCTTCGCGGCGCTGCGGCTCGCCAGTCCGGCGTTCGCCGACGGCGCCCGGCTGCCCGAGCGCTTCACTGCCGATGGCGACGGGGTGTCGCCGCCCTTGTTCTGGACCGGCGTGCCGGAGGGGACCGAGCGCGTGGCGCTGATCGTCGAAGACCCCGACGCGCCCGCGCCGCAGCCTCTGGTCCATGCCGTGGTCTGGGATCTGCCGCCCGGCGACGGCGAGCTCCGGGAAGGCGCGATCCGCGCCGACGGCGCCGGCGATCCCGACGGCACCGATGTCGGGCGCAACAGCTTTCTCGGCGAGGGCTGGCTGCCGCCCGATCCGCCGACGGGGCACGGGTCGCACAATTACGCCTTCCAGCTCTTCGCGCTCGGGCCCGGCCCCGATGTCGGCAACACGCCGGGGCGCGGCGCGATCGTCAAGGCGATGGCCGGCCGGGTCCTCGCCGCAGGCGTGCTCACCGGCACCTATTCGCGCGGCGAGGAGGCGCCGGTGGGACCGGTGGGAAGCGTGGCGCCGGCGTAGCCTTTGCTTTTACCTCCCTCGCGGAGGAGGGGAGGTGGCGTCGAAGGCGAGGAGGGCCTTTACACAGGCGATGTCGCTCGCGGAGAGGCCCCCTCCACCACGCCCTTCGGGCGCGGTCCCCCTCCCCCGCTGCGCGAGGGAGATACATTGGTGGCTTACTACCCGTTGACGATCGTGCCGCCGTTGGGGTGGAGCACCTGTCCGGACATGTAGCTGGCATCCTCGCAGGCGAGGAACAGGAAGCTCGGCGCGACTTCGTTGGGCTGGCCCGGGCGGCCCATCGGCGTATTCTCGCCGAAACTCTCGAGCTTCTCGGTGCTCGCGCCCCCCATCGGATTGAGCGGAGTCCAGATCGGTCCGGGTGCGACGGCATTCACGCGGATGCCTTTCTCGACCAGATTTTCGGAGAGGCTGCGCGTGAAGGCCGTGATCGCGCCTTTGGTGCTCGAATAATCGAGCAGCTCCTTGGAGCCCTGGTACATCGTCACCGAGGTGCAGTTCACGATCGCCGCGCCGGCCTTCAGATGTGGCATCGCCGCCTGGGTGAGGAAGAACATCCCGAAGATGTTGGTCTGGAAGGTGCGCTTGAGCTGCTGCTCGGTGATGTCGGTGATGTCCTTGTCGGGATGCTGTTCGCCGGCATTGTTGACGAGGATGTCGATGCGGCCGAACTTCTCGACCACCTGGGCGATCGCGCTGTCGCAGAAGGCCTTGTCGCCGATATCGCCGGCGATGGTCAGCGCCTCGCGGCCTTCCTGGCGGACGATGTCGGCGGTCATCGCGGCATCGTCATGCTCGCAGAGGTAGAGAATCGCGACGTGCGCGCCTTCGCGGGCGTAGAGCGCGGCGACGGCGCGGCCGATGCCGCTATCGGCACCGGTGATCACCGCGACCTTGTCCTGCAATCGGCCGGAGCCGGGAAAACGCGGCTCCCAATCGGGCTTGGGCTCGAGCGCGCTCTCATGTCCGGGCAGCGCGTCCTCGTGGATCATGTCGATCGTGTCGGTGTCGCTCATCGGCTGGCTCCTTGGAGAGGATTTGCCGAGGGAAACCGGTGCGGAATGCCGGAAGTTCCGTATGTTGCCCGCGCCTTGGCGGGGCAGCCAGGGTTCAGCCGAAGAGAGCCGAACCCTGCGCCGCGGTGGCGACGATCATCGTCGCGGTGAGGCCGAAAGAGGCCAGTCCGAGCAGGGTGCTGCGAACCATGGTGATCTTCTCCCTGTTGCGCTGCCGGTTCATGCGACGATCGGCAGGACGGGCGTCGAATAGACGACGAAGGCAGCGGTGAAGAGCATTGCGCCGAGCACTGCGACGGCGTGGTTGAGCGAGGAGAGGCGAGCGGTCATTGGTCTGTTCCCTGATATTCCGGCGGCCGGACCATCCGGCTGCCGATGCCAGATAGAGTAGCAGGGAGCGTGCCAACTTCCGTAAGTGGCTGAAAAACCGTGATATGGCTAAATCGGCCACATGCGGAAGTTGGGAAATTTCACGCCGCGGTTGGCGCAAAATCCCAACGAAAGCGGACAAGACTGTCCGGTTCCGGTCAGTCGATGTGGAGGCAGTTCCGTCCGGCGGTCTTGGCTGCGTAGAGCAGCCGGTCGGCGCGGTGGAACACCGTCGACAGCCCGTCGCCCGGCAAGGCCGCGGAGAGCCCGGCCGAGAAGGTGATCTCGCCGAGCGGCGCATCGCTCTCGCGCAGCTTGTAGCGCTTGGCCGCGACCTTGACGCGGGCGGCGTCGAGCGTCGCGCGCGCGGTCTCGATGTCGCCGCCGGTGAACAGCACGGCGAACTCCTCGCCGCCATAGCGCGCGACGAGATGGCCGCTGCAGGTCTGGGCGAGCGCCTCGGCGATCGCCTTGAGCACGCGGTCGCCGACGGCGTGGCCGAAGCGGTCGTTGACCGACTTGAAGTGGTCGACGTCGCACACCGCGACGCAGATCGATGCGCCTGCGGCCGATTGCGCGGCATAGGCCTCTTCGAGCGCGCGGCGATTGGGGAGGTCGGTGAGCGGGTCGCGGCGGGCGTTGTCGCGCGCTTCCTCGAGCTCGCGGCGCAGATCGCTCGCCTCGCGCGTCGCCGATTCGAGCCGCGACTCGGCGCTGCGCACGCGATCGAGCATCGCGGTGGTGAGGCGTGCGACTTCGCCGATCGCCGGGGTGGCGTCGGCGTCGGTCGAGCGCGAGATTGCTTCGGCGCTCGCGGCGAGGTCGCGGCCGAAGCCTTCGGTCTCGGCGCGCATCGCGGTCACCATGTCCTGGAAGCCCTCGACCTGCATCTGGGTGCGGGCGACGAGGCCGTCGGTCTTCTGCTTCGCCGCGGCGGTGTTGGTGGTCGGCTGGACTTCGCAGCCCAGCGTCTCGATGTCGCGCTGGGTCAGGCGGACGCCGCCGTCGGTCAGCGCATAGACCGCGCGCGCCAGCGGCCCGTCGGGGTTGACGAGCAGATGATAGGCGAAGGCGTAATTGCCCGGATCAGCGTCGAGACGCTGGTCGACGAGGAAGTCGCCGATTCGGTCGTAAAGACGGCGCGATTCGCTGCGATCTGCCGCCCGGACGGCCTTTGCGCCGGCCATAGACTAAAACCCCTGCATCCAAGTTGCGGACATGTGTGCGGTTTCGCCCGCATATCTTCCGGATCAGGGGTTTAGCGGCCAGTTGCTAAAATAGGGTGAGCGAAATCTTTCCCAAGAATGAAGCCCGGGCTCCGGGTCAGCCCTTCTTGCGCGCCTTGTAGTTGCGCACCGCGTCGAGCGTCATCCGGATGTGGTCGCCGGGGTTCATGTCGGTGTGGGCGAAGAGGATCTTGCCGTTGGGGGCGATGACATAGCTGGTGCGGCTGGTGATCGTAGTCGCCGTGCCGTCGGGCTTCCTGAGCAGCACGTCATAGCCCTTGATCACCGCCGGGCTCGCCGCCGCGACGGCGAACTTGCCCGCGCAATGCTCGCTCGAAAAGGCGACAAGCTTGTCGACATTGCCCGCGGTCATCCCGATCACCGTCGCGCCGGCAGCGGTGAAATCGGGGAGCGCGGCGGCAAAGGCCGCCGCCTCGGCATTGCAGCCGCCGGTGAACGCCGCGGGGAAGAAATAGAGCACGACCGGGCCCTTCTTCAGCGCCGCCTTCAGGCTGACCTTGATCGGCTTGCCCGCCATCGCGCCGCTCGCGTCGATGGCCGGGGCGACGGCGCCTGGCGCGAGCGCGGCCTCGACCGGCAGCGACAGCGGCAGGAGCAGGGCAGCGAGGAGAAGCTTGGTCCGCATGGCATCACTCCTTGGGCGACGGCCGGGTCATCGCGTCAGTGCGATG